>WNFU01004720.1_pt1 | contig 61496 bp, 66 predicted proteins | sample 5400121 | NCBI WGS metagenome assembly WNFU01 (sample SAMN13153360, study PRJNA577476) | soil metagenome | isolation source: 100 cm soil or saprolite under grassland replicate 1 | place: USA:California | collected 2016-06-15 | reverse complement strand
CGTCGAGGTGCAGACGCCCCGCGGCAAGGCCCTGAAGTACAAGATCCTCGACATCAAAGCCGCCTGAGCCGGCGAATCAGGTCCCACGCCGGGCCGATTACGGGATCAGGTAGCGGTGTCGCGTAGCGCCGCGATCTCGGGTACCGCGAGGAGTTGCTCGAGCGTGTTCAAGCTGTACGTCCGACCGCCGGTCGCAATAACCACGTCGACAAGAGCGTTCGGCCGCTCTCGCCATCCCTTCCCGTCGATCACCGCGCAGGTGACGAGTACGTCGCGCGCCGGCCGCCTCCGCGAGGCGGGCGATCCGTGCGGCCTTGTCGCGCACGGTGCCGCCGTCCTCGCCGATTTTCGTCTCGATTACGACCGTGGGCGACTCTGCTGGCAGGAGAAAATCCGGACCGGGGCTGATGCCGAATGTCTGCGCCGTCTCCACCGCCCCGCTCGCCCCGTCCGGGAGTGGTGAAAGGGAATCTGCTCACGCTCGAGCATGGTCGCAACCGGACGCTCGAGCAGAGCATCGCCCTTCGCCTCCGAGTACGCGGCCTGCACGACGAGCCACACGCCGCCGACGTAACGCTGATAGAGGAGGGCCGAATACGGCACACCTCGAGCATCCGCGGCGACGCTCTGCCAGCCGTTTCGAGTGTCGCGCTTGTCGAGCTTCGAATGAAAGATGTCCGCAGAGGGGCCTGGCACCGGTAACAACTTCCGCTCCATCAGCGCCATTGCGGTTTCGGCGACCGCCTCGATCAGGTTTGCGCGCGCGGCGCTCGCGGTCCCGGCCGTACGGGCGCGCCGCTCCAAGGTCTTGAGCCTCCCTCCGCTGATCCGTTGGCTCGGATCGAGGACGCTGATCGCCACGGCCAACTCGTTCGTCGTGAAGCCGAGCATCATCCTTAGCGGAGCCAGCGCAGCCGGCTCTCGGTCCAGTGCGGCAGCGACCGTAGTCGCTGTAACGTCGGTGAAGTCATCCGTCTCGTCGACCAAGACCTGGTAGGCGGCGTCGAAGTCACCTTCCGAGGCCATCGCCTTTCCTCTTGGGATCAGGTGGAAGCTCGGCTGAGTCGCGGCGAGATAGCTCTCGGCGAGCAGTGCGTGCGCCAGCTCGCGGTCCTGACCCTGTTTCGCCAACATGATCGCGACCGCCTGTCCGCGAGCGGTCTGCAGTGGAGCGGTCCCAGCCGCGGCGATGATCTCGCGCTCAGCGTCAGACAGCGACAACGAGGGCGCCTGGAGGATCGTCTGCTTCGTCGCGAGCTATCCGCTCGCGGGCCTCCTCGACGAACGGAGCGTGAACCTCGAGCCCACCCGCGCGGCGTCCCAGCCGACGCGCGACAACTTGAGTTGTCCCGGCGCCGCAGAACGGGTCGACGACGATGCCGTCGGATGGGCACGCCGCCTTGATGAAGAACTCGACCAGGCCCTCCGGCATCGGAGCTGTGTGCTCGACCCCGTAATGCTGATTGTAGGACTGCGGGATGCTGAGGACGTTTCCGGGATCAGCACCGCCCTTCTCATACGTCTGCGCGCGGTTTCGGCCGTAGCCGGCGGCCGTCTCACGCCTACCGTTGCGGTCGAGCCGGCGACGGACGATCTCGCTCTCCGGAGTCTTGTAGGGCACGCGAACCGCGTCTAGATCGAAATACGGCTTCTGCCCCTTCGCGAAGTGGTACACGTACTCGAAGGCGTCCTTCGTTCGTGGACCGAAGCGCCCGGGAACGGCGTTCGGCTTCGACCAGATGTAGGTCTCGACCCAGCGCCAGCCGAGACGCTGGAGCGCGAGGACCAGCTGGTACACGTACGGATGACGCTGTCCCCGGAGTGCCCCTGCCTTGCCAACGCGGTTCTTGATATTCAGCACGAACGAGCCGGTCGGCTTCGTGGCGGTGAGCATCGCACGCGCGTACGGCATGAACCATTCCACGTAGCAATCTGGATGAATCCGGCTGTAGGCGCGCGCATCGGCGTAGGGCGGCGACGTGAAGAACAGATCGACGCTCGCTGCGGGCAGAGCCGGGAGCCACTCACCGGCATCGCCCCAAGTAACGCTCTCCCTCAGCAGGCACGCCAGCACTGCCGCTGTCCTATCGGGCGGTGGCGGAGCGGAGGAGAACGCTGGTAGCTGCACCTGATTGAGCTTAGAGATGGCGGTTGACGGCAGCCTCTCAGACATGTTGCTAATTCAGACAACCACGGTATCCGCGTAGGCTTTTCGTCGATGTTCGAGCGCTTTACCGAGCGCGCGCGGCAGGTGGTCGTCCTCGCGCAGGACGAGGCCCGCGCGCTCAAGCACAACTACATCGGAACCGAGCACATCCTGCTCGGCCTGCTCCGCGAGGAGGAGGGGCTTGCCGCGCGCGTGCTCGAGTCGCTCGACATCACGGTCGAGGAGGTCCGCGCCCAGATCGCGCGCATCGTCGGCCAGGGCGACGAGGTGACGAATGGGCAGATCCCGTTCACGCAGCGCGCCAAGAAGGTGCTCGACCTATCACTGCGCGAGGCGCTCTCGCTCGGGCACAACTACATCGGCACCGAGCACCTCCTGCTCGGGGTCATCCGCGAGAACGAGGGGGTCGCGGCGCGGATCCTGCTCGACTTCAACGCAGACGCCGAGAAGATCCGGAACGAGATCATCCGCATGCTCTCGGGGCCGGGTCGCCGTGAAGACCGTTCGACGTTACCGCTACCCCCGCCCGAGGTCGCCGCGGAACTGAGGCGGATCCGCGCCGAGAAGGAGAGCGCGCTGGAAGAGGCCGATTTCGAGCGGGCGGCGATGCTGAGAGATCGCGAGCGTAGGCTGGCGATGACCGGATGGCTGCCGGAGCCCGAGCCCTACGTTCCTGAGTCGCCGCCGGTCGCGCCCGAGGTTAGGGAGAGGCTCGAGGAGCTCCGCGGAGAATTCGAGGCGGCTATCGAGAACCAGGAGTTCGAGCGGGCCGCCGATCTGCGAGCCAAGCTGCGGAGGCTCTCCCGCGCCGCACGGCGGTTGGAGCGAACTTGGAGTCCTCAGTCATTGTCGGACATCGAGGAGGAAATGCCGTTCAGACCACGGGAGGGGCGCGCCACTCTGCGAGTGGCCGGTGCACCTCAGAGCACATATCCGCCATTCGACTACCGGCGTTACTTCTTCCTGCTGGGAGCGGCGCTCTTCGGTGTCGCGTCCGCGATTGGCCTCGTCGTGGGTTGGGTGATCTGGGGCTAGTCCTTGACAGGACTCCTAACAGGGTCTGACCCCGTAAACCTTTACAGGGTCTGACCCCGTTCAGAGGCGGCGCTTAGACTCGCTCGCTATGGCTCTACCGAAGCGATTTCCGGACCGGGAGGAGATCCGAGTGGTCCGCGCCGAAGCAGAAGCGCTCGAGCCGGGAGAAACGACTGAGCGAGAGGATGCACATCGAATCGCCGGCCGCGTCCTGGCTCGTCGAGACATGGGGAAGCTCGTCTTCCTCGACGTCGTGGATCGGTCAGGTCGGATCCAACTCATGGCGCCGGAGAACCTTGCGCCGCAACCCAAGGAAGTCAGTTCGGGTGACATCATCGGCGTAGCAGGCGTACCTGCAAAGTCCAAGCGCGGGGAGCCTTCGTTTTTCGTTCTGCGACTCGAGCTGCTCGCCAAGATCAAACGCCCGCTCCCGGACACTTTTCACGGCCTGACCGATACCGAGACGCGCTATCGCCAGCGCTACCTCGACCTGCTCATGAACGAGGAGACGCGCGCCGACGTCGCATTGCGGGCGCGCATCGTCGCCGCGGTTCGCCGCTACCTCGACGCGCACGGCTTCCTCGAGGTGGAGACGCCGGTCCTCCAGCCGCGCTACGGCGGGGCGCTCGCGGAACCCGTACGCCGACTACACCGACACGATGGGCCGGATCGAGGAGCTCGTCGAGACGGTCGCCCGCGAGACGCTCGGAACGACGAAGGTCGCCTTCCGCGGGCACGAGGTCGATCTCGCGGCTCCCTGGAGGCGCGTGAAGCTCGTCGAAGCCCTCGAGGAGCGCGGACTCTGGACACCTGACGCGGCTGAGCTGCGCCGGCTGCTCGAGGAGCGCGGAGTCGACACGAGCGCGAACGAGAGCTGGGGCAGGCTCGTCGACCACGCGCTCAGCCACTTCGTCGAGCCCGACCTCGTCGAGCCGACGATCCTTCACGACTATCCGGTCGAGGTCTCGCCCTTTGCGCGGGCGACCGAAGGCGATCCTGCGATAGTCGAGCGCTTCGAGTACTTCGTCGGCGGGATGGAGCTCGGCAACGCCTTCACCGAGATCAACGACCCGGACGAGCAGGCCGAGCGCTTCGCCCAGCAGGCGGCCGCCGCGGGCGAGCAGGGCGACCCCGACTACGTCGAGGCCCTCGCCTACGGGATGCCGCCGACCGGGGGTCTCGGGCTCGGCATCGATCGGCTGACGATGGTGCTGAGCGGCCGCGACAACATCCGCGACGTGCTGCTCTTCCCCCAGGTTCGGGAGCGCTCCTGACCCGGGAGCTGCCCGCGGGCCTCGCTTCGGCGCTCGCGGACCGCGCAGCCAGGGTGGAGCAAACCTGGCGCGAGGACTTCCGTGGCTACGTCTTCGCGGACTCTCCCGGAGGCCGGCTCTTCGGCCGCTGGAGCGACAATCCCGTCGACGAGGGGGCCCTCGAGCACGAGGCAGCCGTGCGAGCCATCGTTGGCACCGAAGGCGTCTTGCGGGCGCCACGGGTCCTCGACCGGGCCGGTCTGTGGCTGCTCGAAGAGGCAATCGACCCGGAGCCCTGCGAGGGGCCGGAGTGCGTTGACACGGTCGCCGCCGCCGCCGAGCGGATTGCGCAACTCGACTTGCCTCCTGCTCCTTTGCGCATGGGGCGGCGTCGCGGGTCGATTCGCCGGCGCGCGCGGATCCTGCGCTCGCCGCTTCCGCTCCGCGACCTCCGGGTCTCACAGCGCACGCTCGCCGATCCCGGGCTGCCGTCCGTCACCAGCCACGGCGACTTCCATCGCGGAAACGTGCTTTTGAAGGACAACACGGCCTGGGTCGTGGACTGGGAGCTCTCGGGCAACCGTCCGGCCGGCTACGACCTGATGCAGTTCTGGGCCACGCTTGAGCGGCCCGAGGACCGGGAGCGCCTCTTCGAGGCAACCGTCGCCGCAGTCGGAGAGGCTCGCCGCTCCGAGCTCCTGCGCCTTCGGCACGCGCTCGTCGTCCGAACGATCGCCGCGAAGCTCTCCGCGCCGATGGCCTTCGACCGCGACCAGGCCGGAGCGCAGGAGCTGCTCGCGTTGCTCCCGGCGGTTCGGGCCGAAGCAGGACTGCGGTAGCGGTGCGCGCGGAGGTGATGACCGAGCTGGGTGAGCTGGAGCCGATCTTCGCGGGCTGGGATGCGCTCGCCGAGCGGTTGGGCCGTCCGTTCTCCAGCCCCGCGTGGACGCTGGCCTGGTGGCGGCACGCGGCGCCGGCGGGTGCTGAGTTGCGAGTGATCGCGGTCCTTGACGGCGACATCGTTTCCGCCGTCGCGCCCTTCTTCGCCGACGGGCGGAGGTACCGGCTGCTCGCCTCGGATGCGTCGCTCGGTGTCGAGCCGCTCGCCGCTCCAGGGGCCGACCGCGAGGCGATCGAGCTCACGGCCGCCGCGCTGGCCGGCGCGAAACCGCCTCCCGACATCGTCGAGCTCGGCGGGATCCGCTCCGACTCGCCGTGGCCCGGGCTCCTGCGCGAGACCTGGCCCGGCCGTCGCCGGCCCCGGCTGCGCCGTGAGCTCTCGCTGCCGTTGCCGGTGCTCGAGCCGGGCGAACGGACCTACGAGGAGTGGTTCGCGTCGAAGAGCTCGTCCTTTCGCCACCAGTCGCGCCGTTTGCGCAGGCGGCTCGTCGAGCAGGGCGGACAATTCCGGGTCGCCGTCGGAGAGGAGGAGCTCGCGCGCGGCCTAAAGGCGTTCGCGGCCCTGCACCACGCCCGCTGGCGATCGCGCGGCGGCTCCGGCGTCCTCACCTCAGACGTGGAGGCCATGCTGCCCGACGCCGCGCGCCAGCTGGCGGACAAAGGCCGGTTTCGCCTCTGGCTGACCGAGGTCGAAGGGCAGGTGATCGGAGCCGACGTCTGGCTGGCAGCGGGCGGCGAGGTCTCGCAGTGGCTGGGCGGATTCGACGATGCCTGGGCCCAGGCGAATGTCTCACTGCTCTCGATGCTCGCGGCGATCGAGGACTGCTTCGAGCGGGGCGATAGGCGAATCGACCTCGGCGGAGGCCGAGGGGAGCTGAAGTCGAGGGTCGCCGAGAGCGAGGACGCGCTCGAGCACTACCTTCTCCTCCCGCCCGGCCCAAGGCGTCCGCTCGTCACTGCCTCGTTGCTGCCGGGACGCCTGCGCCGCACCGTCGCCGAACGGCTCCCGCCGCAGGCGAAGGCGCGGCTCAAGCGCCTCCTGCGCCGCTAGGCGCGCGCCGCGGGAGCAGGTTGAGGAGGGCGCGAGCGTCCTCGGGGAAGAGGAAGCGCTCGAAGAGCGCGAGCGCGACGAGGTCGACGGCGGTCCCTGCCGTGACAGCGAGCGCGAGCTCGTCTCGCAACGCCGCCATCGTCCCGGCTGCGAGCAGCGTCGCCACCACCGGCCCGGCGGCGATGCGGCCCCACGCAAGGCGGCCGGAGGTCCGCTGCGCGAAGACGACGAGCGCGACGGCGACGAGGAGCTGCGAGATCGACGAGCTCAGCGCGGCTCCGTTCAGCGACAACCAGGGAATGAGCACGAGGTTGGCGAGGACGTTCTCCAGGGCCACGAGCCCGTAGACCCACGTCAGCACGCGCTGCCGGTCCTGCGAGACGAGCAGGTAGCCGGCCACGTAGCAGAGGGGATAGAGCGCGATCGCGGGCGTCAGCAGGCGCAACGCGGTAGCGCCGTTCTCGTAGGAGGAGCCGTAGAGCAGCCGCATCAGCGGGCCCGCGAGCACGAGCCCTCCGGCAGCCAGCGGCAGCGTCAGCGCGACGACGAGCTTCAGGCTTCGCTGGAAGACGAGCCCCACCGGGGGGACGCTCGTGGTTGTGAGCCGCGAGAAGACCGGATACACGGCGGCACCCACGCTCCAGGCCACGAAGAGCGTCGCCTCGAACAGCCGGTAGGCGGCTCCGTATTCGCCGACGACGTCCTTCGGCTTGAACGCGGCCAGCATGGCCGTGTCGATCCGGAAGAAGACGACCGCGAAGACGCCGGCCAGGCCGATGGCGAACGACGCCCTCATCAGCGGCCACCAGCGCCGGGGCTCCACTTCCAGGCCGGGACGCGCGATCTTCCGCACCAGGAACCAGAGCGCGAGCGCAAAGCCGAGGCCCGAGCCGGCGAGGTAGATCGCAGACACGGTGACGACCCCAGCAACTCGAGGGTGACCGCTGGGCCCAGAAGCAGAAGCACTTCCAGCGTCTCGCGGTCGACCCCGGCTGCGGCGGCGACGCCGATCGAGACGGTCAGCGAGATCGTCGCCAGGACGATCTTGAGCGCCAGCGTGTTGGCGAAGTACCCCCCGAGGCGCGCGCGATCGCGGGCGACCTCCCGCGTGAGGACGACGTCCTGCCCGAAGTTTCCGAGCGTCGTAGCCAGGATCACGAACGCGAGCGCGAAGGTGAAGATCCCGAACCGCGAGTTCCCGAGCTCGCGGGCCATGACCACGAAGAAGGCGAGCGAGGCGACCTTCGAGGCGACGTCCGCGAAGAGGCGGTAGCCGGCGTTGGCGAGGATGCTTCTCGGCCCGCTGCTCACGAAGTGCGTCGCACCTTGCGGCTCAGCTGCCCCAGGAGAAGGCGGAGGTGCATGCGGCCGCGGTTCAGCTCAGCGCGACGGAGCACCGCGCGTGGCAGTGGGTGCCGGTGGGAGCGGACGAGCTCGCGCTGCCGCCAGGCATCCCGCACGGCCCGCGCCCAGGTGCGCGTCTCACGGCGGTAGGCGGACTCGACGAGGTCGAAGGCCAGGTATCCAACCGTGCGCCGCACGGCGACGCTCGCCGGGAAGCGGAGCCAGATGTACCAGAGGTGGTTACGGATCCGGTAATAGAGGTTGACCTCCGAGGACTGGCGCTCGGACTCCGCCTTCATGTGGTCGAACGGCGCCTGCGGGAAGTAGCGCACCTCCCAGCCGTTCGCGTGCAGACGGGCGGCGAGGTCGACCTCGGACGAGGCGAGGAAGTACGGCTCGAAGAAGCCGCCGGCCTCGAGATAGGGCTCTCGCCTGATCATGCATGCCCCCTCCGGAAAGGAGAACGCCGGGAGGCCCTCGGGCGGCGCGTTGCCTGTGCGGCCCGCGCGCAGCCACCAGTCGAAGGTGCCGAGCTCGGTCTGGCGGATCACGTTCCCGGCGGCATCGACGTCACGGACGAAGCCGCCCGCGACACCGAGGCTCGGGTTGGCGCGGAAGGCCTCGCCGAGGATCTCCACGGAGCCGGGAAGCGGGTAGCAGTCGTCGTCCAGCATCAGCAGGAGGTCTCCGCCCGCCTCCGCCGCCCCGAGGTTGCGGCCGCCGAGCCCGAGGTTCTCGCCCGGCTCCAGAAGGCGGACGCGCTCCTCGTAGTCACGCACCCGCTCGGCGGTTCCGTCGCTCGATCCATTGTCGACGACGAGGATCTCGTGGAGCCCGGCTGCGAGGAGCTCGTCGAGGACACGGCTCAGCGCTTCCTTGCGGTTGCGGGTGATGATGACCGCGGAAACGCTGAGTGTCGCGGCTTCGCCGGGCGCCCGGGGCATGGCGCGCTGAGTGTATGCGCGTACGATTTTCGGTATGGCCAGGCGCCCTCTCCCGCCGCTCGTCCTCGCATATCACGGGATCGCAGACGTCGCGCTGCGCCGCGATCCGCACCGGCTCTTCGTGCGGCCGCAGGACTTCCGCCGGCAGATCGCGAAGCTGCGGGGATGGGGCTATCGGCTCGTGACCTTCGGAGAGCTCGCGAGCGCGGCGACCACCTCGCGGCCCTTCGGCCTGGCCGCGCTGACGTTCGACGACGGCTTCGTCGACAACCTCGAGACGCTCGTCCCGCTGCTGCGGCAGGAGCAGGCGCCCGCGACCGTGTTCGTCGTCTCGGGCTGGCTCGGCCGGCCGCACCTGACGGCGCCGTGGACGCGGATCGTGACCGAAGCCGAGCTCCGCGAGCTGCGGGCGGCGGGCATCGAGATCGGGGCACACTCGGTCACTCACCCCGATCTCAGCGCCGTGCCCTACGAGCAGGCTCGGGAAGAGCTCGCAGGCAGCAAGAGCGAGCTGGAGCGGGTGCTCGGCGAGGAGGTTTCGGTCGCGGCGTATCCCTACGGCCGTGCGAGCCCGGAAGCCGTCCGCGCCTGCCGCGACGCCGGCTTTGCGGCCGCCTGCTCCAGTACCGCCCGCGGCTCGTGGGACAAGCCGCACAACCTCCCTCGCCAGGACATGGACAACCGCTGCACGCTGCTCGGGCTGCGGTTGAAGCGCGACGACCGCTACGAGCCGCTGATGCGCTTCGCGCCGGCGCGCGCGGCGAGACGGCTGAGCCGGCGGGTGACGGCCGCGATCCGATGATCGACCGCGTGCTCAGACCACCGGCCGTGCTCGCCTACCATGGGGTCGGCCCCCCTGCGGCAGATCCGGCGCGGCTCCTCGTCGAGCCGGACCTGCTCGAAGCGCACGTCCGCTTCCTGCGGAGGCGCGGCTACCGCTTCCTGACGGCTGAGGAGCTGCTCGAGGAGGGACGACCCCGGCCCGGAACGGCGGTGCTCACGTTCGACGACGGGTTCCGCAACTGGATGACGGCCGCGGTCCCCCTGCTCCGGCGCCTCGGCGTGAGGGCGACCTTCTACGTCTGCCCGGGCCTCTTCGGAGGCCGGCACTGGCACCTCGACGGGGAGGAGGGGCGTCTGCTCGACGAGAGCGAGGCCAACGGACTTCTCGAAGCAGGGATGGAGCTCGGCTCTCACTCTCTCTCACACCCCGATCTCCGGCTGCTCGACGGCGGTGAGCTGGCCCGCGAGCTCGAGGAGTCCAAGAGCGCGATCGAGCGGCTGACAGGCCGTCCCTGCCGCACCCTCGCCTACCCCTACGGGCTCTACGACGAGCGCGTCGTCTCGGCCGCCCGCGCCGCGGGATACGAGCTCGCCTTCGGCTGGCTCCCCGGCCCCTGGCGCCTCCTCGAGGCGCCGCGGCTGCCTGCTCCTCCTCGGCGCGGCTCGCTGCGGCTCGCGCTCAAGCTTGCAGGCCTGCGGAGGCCGGGGCGCCGATGAGGTTCTCGGTCGTCATCCCGACGATGAGGCGCGAGCAGATCCTGGCCGACACGCTGGCCAGCCTGCAGAGCTGCGACCCGCCTCCGGACGAGGTGATCGTCGTCGACTCCGACGACGCGGGCTCCTCCAGGCCCGTCGTCACGGCCTTCGACGAGGCCGCCTCGCCGGCGGTTCGCTATCACCGGACCCCGCCCAGCCTGACCCGTCAGCGCAACCTCGGGATCGACGATTCCTCGGGCGACGTGGTGGTCTTCCTGGACGACGACGTGAGCGTCCCGACCCGGCTCTTTGCGCAGTTGCAGGAGATCTACGACGACGAGGGCGTCGTGGGGGCGACCGGCATGGTCATCGAGCCCGAGGCGCACCGCCGGCTCGGTCCTCTCTCTCCGCTTCGCCGGCTGCTCCTCGGCCGGAGCCGGGAAGGCACCTTCACGCGGTACGGCTATCCCCGCTACCTGGGAGATCCCGAACAGCCGCGCGACGTCGAGTTCATGCCGGGCTGCTTCATGAGCGCGCGGCGGGAGCCGGCGACGGCGGTGCGCTTCGATGAGCTGCTGGGCGGGTACGCCCTCGCGGAGGACGAGGACTTCTCCTACCGCCTCTCCCGGCTCGGACGCATCTGCTACGCGCCCGAGATCGTCGTCCAGCATCGGAAGCTCGGCTTCGGCTCGCACGATCCGCGACGCCTCGGCTGGCTCGTGGTCGTCAACCGCGCCTACCTCTTCCGCAAGAACTTCCGGGGCACGCTGCTCGCGAGGGCGCAGTTCGCCCTCTTCGTCGGGATGCTGGTCGCCCACCGGATTGCGAACGGCGAGTGGCGCGGCGCGCAGGGCGTGCTGGAAGGAGCCCGGGATGCGTGGCGAGCCAGGCGGCGGCCGGTCGGGCCGGCGGATACCCTCGGACGAGACAGGCCTCGACCGAGGGAGGGCTCGCGCTGAGGGATCCAGGCCAGTGAGCGCAATCGAGACGGCGAGACGAGGGCCGGTCGCACCGGTGTTGCTGCGGCTGCGGGAGCTGACGCTCTGGCTGGGAGTTGGGCTCTGCTCGGCGGGACTGGGGATCGCCCTAGCGTTCATCGCCTCGCCGTTCAAGGAGTGGAGCCCGCTCGTGATGATCGCGGTCCCGCTGGTCCCGCTCGCGGTCGTCGCGGTGATGGTCGACCCGATCGTCGCGCCGATGATCGTCGCCGCGAGTCTTCCCTTCGGGAGCGCGGGCGCCTTCACCATCCAGGTTGCGGAGGGCGCCGCACTCGCCGCCGGGGCGCTGATTATCGTCCGCCGCCTCGCGCTCGGACAGTCTCCCCTTCCGTTTGCGCGCGAGCTGATCTGGCCCGTCTTGCTGCTCGGTTGGACGCTCGTGGCGCTCTATTCGGCGATCGACGAGACGCTCGCGATCAAGCAGTTCATCGGGCTCTTGGGGGGCATCCTGGTCGCGATCACGGTCCTCGCCTCGTGCCGGGATCTCCATCGCGTGCGGATCCTGCTCGGCTTTCTGACCGTGATCGGCCTGATCATGGCCGTGATTTCCCTCTCCTCGACCCACCAGCTGCAAGCCGCGCAAGGTGGAGCCCAGGTCGAGAACCGGCTCAGAGGCGCGTTCCAGTCGCCGAACCAACTCGGCTCATGGTGCGCGCTCGTGATCCCGATCGCCGCCGGGCTCATGTTCGTCTCGTCGAGGAGGCTCGCCCGCGTCCTCGGTGCGGTTGCGCTCCTCGCGCTGCTCGGCACGCTCGCGTTTTCGCTTTCTCGGAGCGCGTGGATCGGGACCGGGGCGGCGATCCTCCTCATGCTCCTGACCATGCGGGAGGCGCGGAAGATGCTCGCCGTCGTCCTCGTCCCGATCGTCGCTATCGGCTACGTGATCTTCTCGTTCGCGCCGGCCCCGCCGGATGTCGAGGTCGTGGGTGAGCGGATCCATTCGATCGCGGTCCGCAGCCCCTACGACGCGCGCTCGCAGATCTACCACGAGGCGCTGCGGGAGATCCGACAAGATCCTGTCACTGGCGTGGGGCCGGGCGGCTTCATCATCGCGAGCCGGCGGGCGGGCACCGAGACGAGCACGGTCTCGGCCGACCACGCGCACAACCTCTTCCTCAACTACGGCGCCGAATCCGGGCTGCCGGCCGTGGCGCTGGTGCTCGCCTTCGCGCTCGCGCTGGCGGCCGCGGTGCACAGAGGCGTCCGGGCCGTGGCGCAGATCGACCCACGGCACCGAGGCCTGATCTTCAGCATCGGCGCCGGGCTCTTCGCGATCTTCGTCCAGGGCTTCTTCGACTACACGCTCGGGAATCCCGTGATCCGGATCACGGTCTGGATGCTGATCGGAGCGCTGCTCGTCGCCGTGCGAGAGGCGGATCGCGTCCGCCTCTCGCGCCGGTAGGCGGCTCCCCACGGCCATGCCGGAGCCCGTTCGCGTCACGTTCGTCTCCTCGCACGCCCAGCCGGGCGGCGCGGAGCGGTATCTGGAGACGCTCGTCGAGAACCTCGGGCCGGAATGGGTTTCGGGCGTCGTGTGCCTCCAGGACGGGCCCTTCGTCGAGCGGCTCCGCCGGGGCGGCGTTCCTACGGAGGTGCTGGAGACAGGCCCGGGCATGTTCGCGGTCGTGCGCTCAGCGCTGAGGTTACGGCGGCTGCTCGGACGAGAGCGGCCCGCCGTGGTGCACGCGAACGGGATCAAGGCCGCGCTCGTATCGGTCCTCGCGACGCCCGGCACGCGCGCGCCCGTCGTCTGGGTGAAGCACGACTTCAGCTGGGACGGGCCGCTTGCGCGCGTCGTCTCGAGCAGATGCCGGTCGGTCGTCGGCGTCAGCTCGGCCGTCGTCGAGACGTTTGGCCAACGCAAGGCGGGCGGCAAGATTCACGTCGTCCATAACGGCCTACCGGTGACGCAGGCCGACCGGGAGCGCGGCCGGCGCCTGGTGGAGGAGGTCCTCCGGGTCGAGCGAGCCGCGCCCGTCGTGGGGCTTGTCGGTCGGCTCGAGAGGGCGAAGGGCCAGCACGAGCTCGTCGCGGTCCTCCCGGAGCTCGTCCGGCGTGTGCCCGGGCTCCATGTCGCCCTCGTCGGGCCGGAGAGCGCCGCCCACCCGGAGTATGCGTCCGAGCTCCGCGCGGCACTGGGACGCGACGAGCTGGCCGCGGTCGTTACGTTCGCCGGCTTCCGCGAGGACGCGCTCGACCTCATCAGCGGCTTCGACGTGCTGGTCGTGCCGACCGTGTCCGACGAACGAGGATTCGGGCGGGAGGGATTCGGCTACGTAGGGCTCGAGGGGTTCTCCGTCGGGACTCCGGTGGTCGCCTATGACGACGGCGCGCTTCGCGAGATCCTCGGGGAGTGCGCCGTGCTAGTTCCTGCGGGCGACCGAACGGCGCTCGCAGACGCTCTTGTCCGCGTGCTCGAGGACGACGGCCTACGGGAAACGCTGGTGCGCTGCGGCCGGAAGCGGCTTCAGGGCCGGTTCTCGGTCGAGCAAATGGTCGAGGCGATGAAGGAGCGCTACCGCGCTGCGACCCAAGCGAGTTAGCCGAAGTAGTAGCTGCGGAGCGCGCCCAGGATCGGTCGCTCGGAGAGGTCTGCGTTCAGGAACCCGTAGCCCTCCTGATGGACGTCTCCGCCGTTCGGGTTCGAGCGCTCCTTGTACCAGAACATGACCGGGACGTACGGGTAGTTCGTGTTCGTGTACCGGATCGCCCGGAGCAGGTAGTCGGCCTGCTGCGCCGGCGTCACGCCACGCTGCCAGTTGGGGATGCCGTCCCAGTTGGCGTGCGCCGACCAGCCGAACTCCGTGAACCAGATCGGCTTCGCCCCGTCGAGGTAGTCGATCATGACCTGGCGAACGGCCGGGAGGTGCGTGAACCACCAGCGGTGATTGTCGTCGGGATGCTCGGGCGGAGCATCCGCGACCCCCTGGTACGGGTGTGTCGCGAGCACGTCGAACGAGTTCCTCGCGCCGAGCGAATAGACCTGGCGGATCCAGCTGTCGTCGTTCGAGGACGGGGCGCCGAGCACGACCGTCGCCGTCTGGTCACCGGCCTTGAATTTCGGATAGGCCGCCTGCAGCAGGTTGACGTACTGACCGACGGTGCCCTGCCAGAACGACTGGTTTGGATCGGGCTCGTTCCAGACCTCCCACGCCTGCACCCGACCGTGCCAGTAGCCGGCCGCCCACTGGGCGAAGTCCCCGTAATCCTGAGGGTTGTTCGGCGGCACGAAGTTTCCGCGCCCGCCGTTCGCCCAGTTGGGGGTCATCCAGAGCGTGATCAGGACGTTGAGGCCCCGGGCGCGCGCCTCGTTCACGCAAAAGTCGACCGTCGAGATGTACCACGCGTTCCGCGCGCCCTTGGCGCTGTCCTCGATTCCGGCCCACGAGACGTCGATGCGGACCCACGTGACTCCGGCAGATTGGATCTTGTCGAGAACCGCCGTGCGCGCCTGATTCGAATAGAAGCTCCACATGCAGTGGAACTGGGCGCCCACTGCGGGGCCGCCGGGCGGTGGCGGTGGGGGCGGCGGAGGCGGAGGCGGTGGAGGAGGGGGCGGCGGTGGCGGCGGTGGCGGCGGGGGCGGAGGCGGAACGCAATTGTTCCGCGGCCGGCAGCTGCGGGACGGGTCGATCCTCACCGAGTCGACGGAGAGACGACCGGGGCGCGGCCTCGATCGGAGCAGCGAGACGGTCAGCCGACTGCCGGCCCGGCGCGTTCGATAGCGGACGGGCGCAAACTTCCGCCAGGCACGGCTCGCCCGGAGACACCGTGAGGCGCTGCCGATCCGCGAGCGGCGGGAGCGCTCCTGGACGCGAAGGCAAACCCGCCCGCTTCGCTGGGCGCGAACGCGCGCGGTGGCGACGTAGGCCTGTCCGGCCCTGGCCGAGACAACTGTCGGCGAATTAGGGGTTGCGGCCACGGCTGCCGGGACGGCGAAGAGAGCGCCGGCGAGGGTCGCGAGCACGACTGCGAGCTGGCAGCGGGTGGCGGCGGGCTCCATCACACCCGAGGTCGGAATCCCGTCCCCCGCGCTCCATCACTCGAATGAGCACCACCTTGATGGGGGACACTGAGGCCCTGTGAGCAGGCCGAATGTCGTCGGTGTCGTCCCGGCTGCGGGCCGGGCCGTGCGGTTACAGCCGCTTCCGTGCTCGAAGGAAGTGCTGCCGGTGCGCGGCCGGCCGGTGCTCGACTACCTCGTCGAGCGGATGCGCGCTGCTCCCTGCGACGAGCTGCGGGTCGTGACGAGGCCGGAGAAGCGAGACGTCGCCGAGCGCGCCGAGGCTCTGGGCGCCGTCGTCGTGGAGGGGTATCCGCAGTCGGTCGCAGATTCCCTCCTGCTCGGCCTCGACGGCCTGGCGGCCGGGGACATCGTCCTCTTCGGGTTCCCGGACTCGGTCTGGGAGCCGGTGGACGGCTTCGCGCGCCTGCTTGCCGTGCTCGCCGGCGACGACGAGGTGGTGCTGGGCCTCTTCTCGACCCGCGACCTCGAGCGCTCCGACGTCGTCGGCCTCTCGGAACCGGACCGGGTGACCGAGATCTACGTCAAGCCGGAGCAGCCGCCGTCGGAGCTCGTCTGGGGCTGCCTGGCGGGCAGCGTCGCGGCGCTCGAGGGCGTGCGTGGGTACGGGGAGCCCGGCGTGTACCTCGACCGCCTCGCCCGCGCGGGGCGGGTGCGCGGCGTCCGGTTCGGGACCGAGTTCGTGGACATCGGAACTCCTGAAGCGCTCCGGCGGCACGCGGATACGGTGCTGACATGAGAGTCCTCGTCACAGGTCACCGCGGCTACCTCGGCGCAGTCGCCGCGCCGGCTCTGGTTGCGGCCGGGCACGACGTGACCGGCCTCGACGTGGGCTTCTACCGCGCCTGCGACCTTGGCCCGTTCGAGGAGACGGTGCCTGCGCTCGACCTCGACGTGCGCGACGTCAATCCCGAGCACCTGCGCGGGTTCGACGCGGTCGTCCACCTCGCGGGGCTCTCGAACGACCCGCTCGGCGACCTCGATCCCGAGCTCACCCGCGAGATCAACTTCCGCGCGACCGTCGCCCTCGCACGCGCGGCCCGCGAGGCCGGCGTCGACCGGTTCCTCTTCGCCTCCTCGTGCAGCATGTACGGGGCCTCCGAGGACGAACAGGTCGGCGAGGAGGCGCCGCTGATGCCGCTCACGGCCTACGCGGAGTCGAAGGCGCGCTCGGAGGAGGCCCTCTCCGAGCTCGCCGACGACGATTTCTCGCCCGTCTTCATGCGCTTTGCGACCGTGCACGGGGTGTCGCCGCGCCTCCGAATCGACCTCGTGCTCAACAATCTCGTCGGCTGGGCATTCACGACGGGCGCCGTTCGGATTCTCAGCGACGGGACGCCGTGGCGACCGGTGATCCACGTGGCGGATGTCGCGGACGCGATCCGCGCACTGTTCGAGGCGCCGAGGGAGGCCGTGCACGGCGAGCCGTTCAACGTGGGCGCCGATCCCGAGAACTACCAGGTGCGCGACCTCGCCGAGCTCGCGCACGAGGTCGTCCCCGGGAGCACGGTCGAGTACGGCGGCTCGAGCGACCCGGATCCGCGGTCGTACCGCGTCGACTTCGGAAAGCTCCGCCGCGCCCTGCCGGGGCTCGAGCTGCGCCGCACCGCCGGCGAGAGCGCTCGGGAGCTCTATGACGCGTACCGGACGGCGGGCCTCACCTTCGACGAGTTCGAAGGGTCGCGCTTCACGCGCCTCAAGCGGCTACAGGCCCTCCTCGCGGACGGCGAGCTGGGCGAGGATCTCCGCTGGCGGTGACCTTTCGCGAGACCGAGCTGCCGGGCGCGTTCCTCGTCGAGACCGAGCCGGCCCAGGACGTGCGCGGCTGGTTTGCGCGGATCTACGACGAGCACGAGCTGGCGGAGCGCGGCCTCGTATCCCGCTTCGTCCAGGGAAGCGTCGCCTTCAACAAGGAGTGGGGGACCCTGCGGGGCCTGCACTACCAGGAGGATCCGCACGCCGAGGCGAAGCTCGTCCGCTGCGTGCGCGGCTCGTTCTACGACGTCCTGGTCGATCTCCGGCCGGGCTCGCCTGCGTTCACGCGCTGGGTGGCGTTCGAGCTCACCGCCGAGGGCGGGCCGATGCTCTACGTTCCCGAGGGGGTTGCCCACGGCTACCTGACGCTCCAGGACGAGACCGAGGCGCTGTACCTGATCTCGGCTCCCTACGCGCCGGAGGCCGCGCGCGGGGTGCGCTGGGACGACACGGCCTTCGGAATCGAGTGGCCCCACGACCCGCGCGTGATGTCCGAAAAGGACAAGTCCTGGCCGGACTTCAGCGCCTAGGGCTCGCGCAACAGCTCGTCGAGGTCGTCGCGCACGTGGATGAAGCGCCCGCTGAGCGCGTCGGCCTCTCCCGAGGCGAGCCGGAGGACGAGCTCGCCGGCACGCTCGGGCTCGTTCGGGTCGGACGACGTGAAGCCCGGGAACCAGCGGCGCCCCTCGGGTGAGTCGCGCAGCCGTTCCGTCATCTCCGTCCAGACGAAGCCGGGCGAGATCGCGAACACGGCGAGCCCGTGCTCGCTCGTCTCCGCCGCGAGCGTCTGCGTGAAGTTGACGAGGCCCGCCTTCGCGGCCGCGTAGCCGGAGCCGTGGGGGTAGGCCCGGCTCGCCACCCGGCTGGAGACGTTCACGATGCGGCCGCAGCGCCGCTCGATCATCCCCGGCAGGACGGCCCGGCAGCAGTGAAACGCCCCCAGGAGGCTCGTCTCGAGGTCGCGGCGCCAGTCGTCGGGATCGACCTCCCAGACCGGCCCGACCGCATCGAGCGTGCCCGCGTTGTTGACGAGGAGGTCGAGCGGCCCGAGCCCGGCCACCGCGCGCTCGACGGCTTCGCGGTCGGTCACGTCGACACCCTCGGAGCGGGAGACCGTGTGCACCTCGGCTCCGGAGGCGGCGAGCGCGTCGGCGATCGCACTGCCCACCCCCCGCGACCCGCCCGTGACGAGCGCCGCCTGGCCGCTCAGGTCGACCGCCATGGGCCGAGCCTACTCGGCCCGTCGCAGGACGAAGCTCCACAGAGCGCGGGCGTCCGCGGGGAAGGCGAGGCGCTCGAAGAGAACCAGCGTGGGGAGGAACACGAGCGCACCCGCGACCAGGGCCGGGCCGAGGTCGTCCCTCGTCGCGGCCATCGCGAGCGCGGCGAGACTTCCAGCCAGCGCGGGCCCGGCGAGCACGCGCGTCCAGGAGACATCCCCGATCAGCCCCCGCGCCGCCGCGATCAGGCCGGCGGCGAGCAGAGCCTGCGTGAGCGAGGCCGCCGCCGCGGCGCCGTTGAGCGAGAAGAGGGCGATCAGCACGACGTTGCCCGCGAGATTGGCGGCCGCGACGGCGCCGTGGACGACGGCGACGGCCACCTGGCGGTCCTGGGAGAGGAGGAGCACCGAGAAGAGGTGCGTGACCGGGTAGAGGAGGATCGCCGGCGCGAGCAGCCTGAGCGCGTCTCCGGCCCAGTCGAAGTCGGAGCCGTAGAGGAAGGTCGTGATCGACCCTCCCACGAGCGCCGCGCTCAGCCCGAACGGCAGCGTGGCCGCCAATGCGAGCTTCAGCCCGCGCTCGAAGACGAGATGGGCCGGTGGGTCAGACTCCGGCCCCAGGCGAGAGAGCACGGGGTAGAGCGCCGTGCCGACGCTCCAGCTCAGGAAGAGCGTCGCCTCGAAGAGCCGGAAGGCGGCTCCGTAGTTTCCGACCACCGCGTCCGGCTCGAACCCGGCCAGGATCGCCGTGTCGGCCCGGAAGAGGATCGTCCCGAAGACGCCGGCGATCCCGACCGGCAGCGCCACCCACATCAGCGGCCAGAAGCGGGCCGGGTCGATCTCCAGGCGCGGCCGCACGACCCGGCGGAAGACCAGGGCCACCGCGAGGGCGAGCGCCGCGAGCGCGCCTCCGAGGTAGATCAGCGAGACGTCGACCACGTCCGCGCCCGCGAGCAGGGCGCCGACTCCGACGACGGCGGTCGCGAGCCGCTGGAAGATCATCACCACCGGCAGGAACCCGATTCGCTCGTAGGCCTGGAAGACGGCCAGGCAGGTGGCCATGAAGAGCTCCGCGGCGACGCCGAGGCCGAGCACGAGGATCACGGTGCGGGTCGTGGAGTCCACGCCGAGCGCGAACGTGGCCGCGGCGGTGACCGCGAGCGCAGGCAGTACGAGCAGCGCCTTGAGCGCGAGCGTGTTCGCGAAGTAGCCGTGGACGCGGCCGTGGTCGCGCGCGACCTCCCGCGTCAGGATCCCGTCCTGCCCGAACCCGCCGAGGACAGTGATCAGCGTGGCGACCGAGAGCCCGAGCGTGAAGACGCCGAACCCCTCGTCGCCGAGCTCTCGCGCCATGACGACGTAGAGCACGATCGATGCCGCCTTGGAGCCGAGATCGGCGAGGGCGCGGTAGGCGGTGCCGGCGAGGATCCGCCGTGCCCCGACCGGCGGTGCGTCGCTAGGCTGACCCGCCTGCTGACCGGGCTCCATGACCACTGAGGCGACCTTCTACACGATTGCGGACTCGGGGTTCTTCCCCGGCCTCGTCGCGCTCCTCAATTCCCTGCGGCTGACCGGCAACGAGGGCGGCCTCGTCGTCCTCGACCGCGGCCTTTCCCGCGGCCAGCGGGCCGCTCTCGAGCCGCATGTCCGGCTCGTCGAGCTCCCGGACGCCCTTGCCGGCCGGCCGATGCTCTTGAAGGCCTATCCGCACCTCCTCGGCGAGGCCGGGACGATCGTCTTGATCGACAGCGACATGGTCGTGGCGCGCGACCTCGGCGACATCGTCGGGCTGGCCGCGGCCGGGAAGATCTGCGCATTCCCCGACCCCCGGCCTCACCGGTCGCGCTGGTTCGCCGAGTGGCACGACGCGCTCGGCCTGCGCGCCCCGCTGCGGCGCGGGACGTACCTCAACGCCGGCTTCCTCGCGCTCTCGACCGAGCGCTGGCCCGACCTGCTCGGCCGTTGGTGGGAGCTCTGCGACCGGGTCCCCCGCGAGCAGCACTTCGCGCGGGCCCAGCTTCCTTTCTGGGCCGGCGACCAGGACGTCCTGAACGCGCTTCTCGCCAGCGAGGTACCCGAGGAGGCGGTCGCCGAGCTGCCCGAGGACGAGGAGGCCTACCCGGAAGAGCTGCTTGAGACGAGGATCGTGGATGCGACGACGCTCCACTGCGAGCTGCGCGGCTCGAGGCCGGCGATCCTCCACTACGCGCTCGGCCCGAAGGCCTGGGAGCGCAAGGCGCCGGTCCGGCTTCGGGACGATGCATACATCCGGTTGTTGCCGAGGATCCTCTTCGGCGACGACGTGACCGTTCGGCTCTCGCGGGACGAGGTGCCGTTCTGGCTACGGCCGACACGGCCGGCGCGCGCGTTCCTCCGCGGGCTCGACACGGCCCACGGCGCTGTGCGCGGCCTTGTCCACGCGCTGCCGGCCCCGGTTCGCAAGCAAACGCTCGGGCTGCGAGACGCGCTCTTCCGCCGTCTAGGCTGAGCGGAGAAGCTCGGCGCCGAGCAGCGCGTCGGCGGCGTCGCGAACCTCGGCGAAGGGCAGCCCGGAGCGCTCGGCGATCGCCAGCAGGTCGTGCTTCCCGTCCGAGAGGTTGAGCACCCAGAGCAGCGCCGCCTCGGCGAAGGAGCCGCCGCCGATCGAGCGGTAGAGGCCGCGCCGACCGAGCTGCGGCTCGCCCTTCGGGTTCAGATTCACGTACGTCGCGTTTCCCTCGAGCACGTCCAGGACGGCCAGGTACGCGGCCAGCGAGTCGGCGAGATGCTCCGGTCGCACGAGGTCGAGGTCGTCGGCCGAGGAGTGGTAGCCGGGAAACTCGTCCTGCGGCGTGCGCGAGAGGACGCCGACCGGCAGATCGAAGCCGGGCGAGCAGAACTGCCGCTCGTCTCCCCCCAGCGGGCTGAAGTCGCGCACCTCCCCGTCGCGCGCCCGGACGACGTAGTCGCCGGCCCGGTCGATCTCGGCCACCCCACGGCGGCTGCGCTTGTAGGTGAGCCCGCCGGGGTCGCCCACGCAAGCGGCGACGAGGCCGTGCCGAACGCGGCCGAGCCGACCCTCGTTCCGTGAGAGCCAGGCGAGCGGGCCCAGGGTCGCCGGGCTGAACAGGAAGCGATACGTGTAGCGGCGGCGCGAGCCCTCGAGCCGGCGGGCGAGCGCCGTCAAGAGGACGATCCCGGAGAGGTTGTCGTTGCAGAGCGAGGGGTGGCACACGTACGTCGAGAGCAACACCTCGTCGTCGCTCTCGCCCGCGACGACGCATTCCGCGTAGGTCAGGCTCCCGTCGGCGACCGTCGAGTCGACGACGGCGTGGTACTCGCCCTCCGGCAGCGACTCGGCGAGCTCGTACGGCAGGCAGAAGCCCCAGTTCTCGTCGTGGTAGGAGGTTCGGTAGGGGATGACCTGCGGGCGCTCGGGATCGGTGAAGAGATGGGGCCGCAGCTCCTTCAGCGAGAGCCGCTCGTCGACCGGGACGCTGGAGCCGAGCACGTGCAGGTTCGAGTCGGCGAAGTCGCAGACCGTGCCGTTCGGGCCCTCGAGCCACGCGCCGCGGATGTTCCACTCGCGCGGCACCGTCCAGTCGTAGACCTGCGTCCCGGTCGCGACCTCCGTCCGCTCGAGCGGGATGTGCTCGCCTACGACGTCGAGCGTCTGCCGCACCCCGTCGCCCGTGAGGCTGCGGCAGATCGGGTAGAGCCGCTCCATCAGCTCGTACATCTCCCGGCCGGCCTCAGGCATGGACGGCGACCTCCGGAACCGGCGTCACGAAGCGGCCGCCCCACTCGCGGACGTGGCTCATCTGCTCGACGATCTCGTCCTTCAGGTTCCAGGCCAGCAGTAGCAGGTAGTCGGGCTTCGTCTCGCCGACGTGCTCCGGAGGACGGATCGGGATCCTCACGCCGGGGACGTAGAGCCCCTGCTTGTGGGGACTCCGGTCGGCGACGTAGGCGACGAGCTCGGGGCCGATCCCGCAGTAGTTGAGGAGCGTCACGCCCTTCGCGGCCGCGCCGTATGCCGCGACCGAGCCTCCCTCGGCGCGCGCGTCTTCGAGAAACTCGACCAGTCCGTCTCGAACGGCGCGCACCCGCTCGTCGAAGCGGGCATAGGTCGCGAGGTCGGCCAGCCCGGCCGGCGGCGTGGGTCGCGTAGATGCGGAGCGAGCCGCCGTGGGTCGGTAGCTCGTCGACGTCGAAGAGGCGCAGGCCGTGCGCGCCGAAGACCCGCCCGACCGTCAGCGCCGAGAAGTACGAGAAGTGCTCGTGGTAGATCGTGTCGAACTCGGTCTTCTCGATCAGGTGCAGCAGATGGGGGAACTCCATCGTCAGGATGCCGCCGGGAGCCAGCAGCACCTTCAGGCCCGCCACGAAATCGTTCAGCGCCGGCACGTGCGCGAGCACGTTGTTGCCGATGACGAGGTCGGCCGGGCCGCCCTCGGCGACGAGTTCCCCGGCCGTCTGCTCGCCGAAGAAGCGGACCACGGTCGGGATTCCCTTCGCCTCCGCGGCGGCGGCCACGTTCGCGGCCGGCTCCACCCCGAGCACCGGCACGCCGCGCTCGACGAACCACTGCAGCAGGTATCCGTCGTTCGACGCGATCTCGACCACGCGCGAGCCGCCGTCGAAGCCGAAGCGCTCGATCATCTGCTCGACGTAGCGGCGTGCGTGCTCGACCCACGTGTCCGAGAAGGACGAGAAGTAGACGTAGTCCTCGAAGATGTCCTGGGGCGAGGCGAACTCCCCGAGCTGCACCAGCAGGCAGCTGCCGCACACGCAGGCGTGCAACGGGAAACGCGGCTCCTCGCGCGCGAGATCCTCCTCGGCGACGAGCGAGTTCGCGAGCGGCGAGAGCCCGAGATCGACGAACGTCTGCGTCAGGGGAGCCGAGCAGAACCTGCAGGCCGGCCCGGCCGCGCTCACCAGACCTTCCACGGCGGGCGCCCCGAGGCCCATTGCTCCTCCAGCACCATCTTGTCGCGGAGGCTGTCCATGTTCTGCCAGTAGCCGGAATGGCGGTAGGCGGCGAGCTTGCCCTCGTCGGCGAGCCGCGCCATCGGCTCCCTCTCCCAGACCGTCGCGTCGTCCTCGATGTAGTCGATCACCTCGGGCTCGAGGACGAAGAAGCCGCCGTTCACCCAGCCGCCGTCGCCCTCGGGCTTCTCCCGGAAGCTCGTGATCCTGTTCGAGCCGTGCTCGAGGATGAGCGCGCCGAAACGGCCCGGCGGGCGGATCGCCGTCAGCGTCGCCGCCGCGCCTTCGGTACGGTGGAACTCGATCAGCTTCGTCATGTCGATGTCGGTCACGCAGTCGCCGTAGGTGAAGCAGAAGGTCTCGCCGGCGACGTGCTCGGCGACGCGCTTCAGGCGGCCCCCGGTCATCGTGTCGATGCCGGTGTCGACGAGCGTCACCCGCCAGGGCTCGACGTTCCGCGGCCGCAGCTCGAGCTCGTTGCTCGCAAGATCGATCGTCATGTCCGAGGCCCGCCGGTAGTAGCCGGCGAAGTAGTCCTTGATCACCTCGGCCTTGTAGCCGAGGCAGATCACGAAGTCGTTGATGCCGTGCGCGGAGTAGAGCTTCATGATGTGCCAGAGAATCGGCCGCTCTCCGATCTCGACCATCGGCTTCGGGCGCACGGCCGTCTCCTCGGAGAGCCGAGTGCCGAAGCCGCCGGCGAGGATGACCGCCTTCACGTGCGCCCGATCGAGAGCGCGGCCTCGTCGAGCCGGTCGAGGAGCTCGGTGTCGGCGGGGTCGAGCTTGCGCGCGAAGAGCTTGCCCGACGCGAGCATCGGCTCGAGGTCGGTCATGCTCAGCGTCGCCGGCTGCACGGTGCCGGCCCGCCAATCGACGTAGTGGAGCTCTTCGTTGACGACGGACTCGCGGAGCGGAGAGTTGAGCAGGATCGTCTGGAAGAAGAGCTCGTCGGGGATCAGCGTGTGCCGGAAGAAGCTCACGAAGGGGGGATTCTCGCGCACGAAGCGGTGGACGTAGGCCAGGGCGGGAGTCGCCAGCGCCCAGAAGGCGGAGCCGCCGTAGGGACGGAATCCTTCCGGGAAACGGCGGCGTAGGAGCGGGACCCGCAGGATCCGGGTCCGGTAGCGGAGGCGCTCGAGGTGGATGCGCTCGATCCGGTCGAGCCCCCCGCGCTCGTGTCGCCACTCCGGGGCCGGGAGGGCGTAGTGGTGGACGAAGCTCTGCTCCTCGGCGGCGCCGAGCCGCGCCTCGACGGCCTCGCGGCCGAGCAGCGGGTAGTCCTGTCCCGAGAGAAGGAGTGTATGACCGGGGTCGGCGCTCTCCGCGACGATCGCGTCGATCCCGGAAAGCGTCGCCTCGACCAGGCTGAACCCGCCGTAGCGGCAGGTCCGGCGCGGGAGCCAGCGCACCGTGTCCACGTCCGCGAGGCGCGCGGCCATCTCGTCGTAGACGGCGCCCTCCGCGCTCCGGCTGACGTGCACGAAGAACCCGACTTCGTCGCCGGCGAGGCGTCGGACGATGCGCTCCAGCAGGCTCGGAGCATGGTGGGCTCGAATCAGGTAGGCAACCTTCATCCCGGCCTCCAACGTCCCCGGCGTGGGCGGAGAACGATACCCCCGCCAGGGGATGCGGCGGATGGCTCGGGGCTACGATGGGAAGGTCCCATCCGGGACATGCCGAACTCGAGCCCATGACGATGACCGACCTCAGTCCCGAGCGACGTACGCGCGAGAGCGCGCGCACGGCCATCCAGGAGGGCGGTCTCCCCGAGCTCTTCGACGCGGTCCGCTGGCGCTGGCGCCCGACGGCTCTGATCGCGCTGCTCTTCTTCGTCGGCGCGACGCTCTACGTGGAGCTCCTTCCCTCGCAGTACGACGGCAAGGCGCTCGTCGCCGTCTCTCCCGCCAACCAGAGCGTGTCGGGGGACACGGTCCGGGTCGGCGCGCCGAAGTACGTCGAATACGTCACCGCGCCGGCGACCGTGCGCGACGTCGCGCGCACTCTGGGAGAGGACGAGGGAACGCTCCGGGACGCGGTCAGCTCGAGCGTTGCGACCGACACCGGAAACATCACGATCACGGTCAGGCTGCCCTCGCCGTCGCGCGCCGCCCGGGCCGCGAATGCCTTTGCCGACAAGGTGCTTGCGTTCTCGAAGAGCGACAAGTTGCTGCGGACCGACCTCGTGGCGCCCGCCCTCTCGCCCGATACGCCGGCGTCCCCGCCGCGCCGCCTGCTCGAGGCGGCGGCGCTGCTCGTCGGGCTGATGCTCGGCATCGTCGCATCGCTCCTCCTCGAGCGTGGTCGCCCGCGCCTCCGGACCTGGCGCGATCTCTCGCGGGCGACCGGATATCCCGTCGTCGGCCGGATCCCGTCGTCTCGCGCGCTGCGCCGCGGAGTGCAGGGCGCCTTCTCCGACCTGCAAACGGCCTCCTCCTTCCGCATCCTGCGCGCGAACCTCGAGCCGCAGCTGCGCGAGGGGGCGGTGGACGTGATCGTCGTCACGTCGCCCGCGCCGTCCGACGGAAAGACGACCGTCACCACTCTCCTCGGGGAGGCGCTCGGGCGCCTCGGGCTGCGTGTCCTCCTCGTCGACGGCGATCTCCGCCGCCCGGGCTTCTCGCGTGTCGCGCGCATCGAGCCCAGCCCGGGCCTCGTCGAGGTGCTCCGCGGCGAGATCGACCTCTCCGAGGCCGCTCGCGAGGCCTGGTCCGAGAACCTCTGGATCCTCCCGACCGCTCATGACCCCGAGGCCGGCGACCTGCTCGCGCGGCGCTTCCCCGACGTGCTCGAATACGCGCGCGAGCGGTTCGACGTGGTCATGATCGACACGCCGCCACTGCTCTCGACGGATGACGCACGCACGCTCGCCACGCTGGCCAAGGGGATCCTGCTCGTCGTCACGCGGGGCACGCTGGCCCGCGCCGTCAGCGAGTCCGTGCTCGCGATCGAGGCTCTCCAGGCGCCCCTGATGGGCGTCGTCGCGAACCGGTTCAAGGAGTCGTCGGTTCCGTACTACTACTAGCCCGGCGCGGCCTCCGGTCCTGCGCCGTGAGCCGTTCGCAGAGCGAGGCGAGCGCTTCCGTCGTCCGTCGCATGTCGAACAAGGACTCGACGCGGCGGCGGCCGGCGCGGCCCTCGAGATCCGCGCGCTCGGGATCGAGGAGACGCTGCGCCGTCGCGTCGGCGAGCGCGGCGGTGTCGCCGAGTGCGACGACCGCCCCGGCCTCCTCGCCGATCGCCTCGCGGGCCCCGCTCACGTCGGTCGCCACGACGCTGCGGCCGGACGCCATCGCCTCCAGCGGCACGAGGGACATGCCCTCCCAGCGTGAGGCCGCGACGACGACATCGGCCGCGGCATACCAGTCCGCCGGGTCGTCGCGCGCCCCGACGAGCTGGACGCCGTCTCCGGCCAGCGCACGGAGCCGCTCCTCCTCGGGCCCCGAGCCGACGAGCACCAGCGTTGCCCACGGCACGCGCTCGCGGACGCGGGGCCACGCAGCGAGCAGCAGATCCTGGCCCTTCTGGTGCGAAAGGCGTCCGACGCAGACTGCGAGCGGACCGTCCTCGAGCCCGAGCCTGCGGCGGGCTGCCCCTCTCTTCTCCGGGCCTGCGACCGCCCAGGCCTCGAGCGAGACTCCGTTCGGCACGACCTCGTACCGCCCCCGTACGCCCGCCGCTCGGCCCTCGGCGGCTTCGGCTTCGCTGACGCAGACGACGACGTCGGCCCAGCGAGCGGCGAACCGCTCCCAGGCGAGCGCGAGCACGCCGACGAGACCGTTCGCCGCGTCGAACGACCAGGCGTGCGGCTGGAAGATCGTGGGCACGCGCCCGCGCAGCCAGAGCCGGCCGGCGAGCCCGGCCTTCGAGGAATGCAGGTGCACGACGTCGGGATCGACGTTGCGAATGATCCGGCCGAGCGCGATCGTCTCCGGAAGCGTGGCGGGCCCAGGGGCGCGGACGGCTTCCCAGCGATAGCAGCGCGCGCCCAGCTCCTCGGCCTCGCTGCTCAGGTCGTCCCAGAAAGGAGCTGCGAGCGCGACGTTCCAACCTCGGGCTCGCTGGTCGGCGACCAGGCTCCGCACGCACGCCGCGACGCCAGCCTCCGTCGGCTGGGAGACGTGGAGGGTTGTGAAGCCGGGCCCTGTGCTCACCAAAGATCTCGTCTCATCTTCCATTTTCCCTTGCGGCCGTAAAGGTCTGAACGTCCCGGGCTGCTCTATGGTTCCGGCGTGATCGACCTCCATTCGCACGTCCTCCCCGGGCTCGACGACGGCGTGCGGACGCTTGGGGAGGCATGCGATCTGGCATATGCGGCGGCTGCGGAAGGCGTGACGACCATCGCGGCGACGCCGCACGTCCGGGCCGACTTCCCGACGACCATCGAGATGATGGAGGAGGGGGTCGCCGAGCTCCAGTCCGAGCTTCGGGCAGAGGAGATCGACGTCCAGATCGTCCACGGAGGCGAGCTCGATCTCGGCCTGCTCTGGGCGGTCCCGCGGGACGAGCTCCGGCGGTTCACGCTCGGACAGACCGGCCGCTACCTCCTGCTCGAGGTTCCGTACCGCGGCTGGCCCCTCGCCCTCAACTCGTCGGTCGCGGCGCTCGTCGAGCAGGGCATAGTGCCGCTGCTCGCCCACCCGGAGCGGAATCCGGAAGTGCAGGACCATCCCGAGCGGCTGGAGGAGCTCATCGCCCTTGGCGCTCTCGCGCAGGTGACGGCGGCTTCACTCGACGGCCGGCTGGACCGCGCCGCGCAGGTCGCGGCGCAGCGCCTCCTCGAGCTGGGGCTCGTGCACGTGCTCGCGAGCGACGCGCACGCTCCTCACGTGCGAGAGGCGGGTCTCGCCGAGGCTGTGCGAAAGATATCGCAGCCTGGATCTTGTCGATCGCCGGCGCGCGGTGGAACATCTCCTCGGCAATCCCGCTCTCGTAGACCTCCTCGTAGGGGACGAAGAGGAGCTCGGAGCTCGATCCAGTGGCCTCGAGCACCTGCCTCGCCAGGTCGGCGATCGTGATCCGCTCGGTCGAGCCGACGTTGTAGATCTGGCCGTCCGCCAGGTCGAGCAAGCCTCGGAGCGCGCGCACCGCGTCGGAGACGTGGCAGAAGCACCGCGTCTGTGTCCCGTCGCCGTGAATCTCGAGCGGCTCTCCGGCGAGCGCCCGCTGGGCGAAGCGCGCGACGACGTTGCCGTACTGCGGGCTCTGGCGGGGCCCCACCGTGTTGAAGAGCCTCGCGATGACCGGACGGAGACCGCGTTCGTGCCGGAGGGCGAGTGCGAGGAACTCGTCGAGCGCCTTGGTGTCGGCGTACGCCCAGCGCTTCGCCGTCGTCGGCCCGTAGATGCGCTGGGCGTCCTCGGAGAGCGTGACGTCCTGTGGATGGTTTCCGTAGACCTCGGAGCTGGACGCGACGAGCACCGGCTTCTCGAAACGCGCGCAGCACTCGAGCACGTTCTCCGCCCCCTGGACGTTCGTCAGCAGCGTGCGACCGGGCTGCTCGACGATCAGCCGAACCCCGACCGCCGCGGCCAGGTGGAAGACGGCGTCGGAGGCACGGACGAGCTCGCTGACGACCGCCTCCGAGAGAACGGAATCGACCACGAGGTGAAATCCGTTTCGCCCGCGGAGGTGGAAGACATTGGTGTCGGATCCCGTCGAGAGGTCATCGAGGGCGACGACGTCCCAACCTTCGTCTAGGAGGAGTTCGGAGAGATGAGAGCCGATGAAGCCGGCGCCGCCGGTGACGAGAGCCTTCACGCGGCGGCGAAGCCTAGCGAAGGCTGCCGGTAGGTCCTAGTGATCGGGCTCGCGAGGTCCTTGCGGAACTGAGAACTCGTGACAAGATGAGTTTGAAGAGAGAGGGAACGGACATAAGGCGGATAAGGCGGAGGGAAAGGAGTTGGATGGTTCGGGGGGCTGCGGCCGCGTTCACCGCGCTGATTGTCGGGGTGTTCGCGTTATCGGCGTCGGCGGCGACGCCACGACAAGTGACGCAAACCATCTTCAGCGACCTCGCTGACAACGGTCGGCTGGACGGTCACTACACGCCTGCGCAGATCAACCGCGCCCTCCACATCCCGTCGCTCAAGGATTACCAGTCTTCCTCGGCTCCGCGGCGGCCGAAGCCGAAGCCCGAGCCCGCCAGGCTGGCGCCCGTCGCCGACGACCCTGGGGCCTGGCCGTTCAGCGGGGTCGATCTCGCGCTCTTCGGGAGCGTCGGCGGCCCGCTCCTGCTCCTCGGGGCAAGTCTCGGCCGGTTCGCGCGCGTCAAGGACAACGGGGGGTAGACGTAGATGGCCGACCGCGCGGTCCGATCGGCAATTCCAGAGACACAGCCGGCTCTCGGCCAGCTGCGCGGTCGCGCGCAACGGCTCACGGGAATCGGCATTCGGCCGGGGCGGGCCTGGGCGGTCGCCAGGTTCGCGCTCGACGCCGGAATGCTGTTCACGGGCGCCGTCGCGGCGACTCTCGGCTCGAGTGCGGCCGACGTGCCGGCTCCGCCCGTGGTCTGGCTCGCGGCCTTCGGGGCCCTCGTTCTCACGTTCTCGGCCATGCGCGGCATGTACGGCGCCCGGCTGCACTACGAGCTGCTCGAGGAGCTACGCGTCGTCGTCACGGCGACTTCGCTGAGCGCCATCGTCGTGCTCTCGGTGCGCGAGCTGCTCACCGCGCCCCCTGACCTCTCGGCGCAGATGATCCGGACCTGGGCCTTTGCGACGGCGTACCTCGCCGCCGGTCGTGTGGCCCTCCATTGGTCGCGGGTGCAGTCCTACCGGCACGGAGAGTCCGTCCGGCCGACGCTCGTGATCGGTGCGGGGAAGGTCGGCCGCCTGGCGGCGAGCCGGTTGCAGGCGCATCCCGAGCTGGGACTGAAGCCGATCGGCTTTCTGGACAAGGACCCGCTCGTCGCGGAAGACGACACGCTGCCCCTTCCGGTGCTCGGCGCGAGCTGGGATCTGGATCGTGTCGTCGCTCAGCACCGCGTAGAGCAGGTGATCATCACGTTCTCTCGTGCTCCGCACGAGGTGCTGCTCAGGCTCGTCAGGCGCTGTGAGGCCCTCGGCGTGCAGGTCGCGTTCGTCCCGAGGCTGTTCGAGACCGTGACGAGCCGACTCACGGTCGAGCATCTCGGCGGTCTCCCGCTGATCTCCGCTCGGCCCGCGAACCCCAAGGGCGTCCAGTTCGCGATCAAGTACGCGGCCGACCGCCTGGTCGCGATCCTGCTCCTGCTCCTTGCCCTTCCGATCATGCTTCCGGCCGCGATCGGCATCCTGGTCACACTCGGCCGTCCGCTCTTCTTCCGGCAGATCCGCGTCGGCCGGGACGGACGGACGTTTGCGATGCTCAAGTTCCGCACGATGCGGGCCGAAGAAGTCGTTCCGGTCGAGGTCGATCTGCCACCCGACACGGCCCCCGGAGGGGTTGAGGGCGACGACCGGCGCACCCGTCTGGGCGCGTTCCTGCGCCGGACGTCGATCGACGAGCTCCCGCAGCTGCTGAACGTGCTCAAGGGTGAGATGAGCCTGATCGGGCCCAGGCCCGAGCGTCCGGAGTTCGTCGGGCGCTTCGAGCAGAGCGTCTACCGCTACAGCGACCGCCACCGGGTCAAGTCAGGCATCACCGGCTGGGCTCAGGTGCACGGCCTCCGCGGCAAGACGTCCCTCTCCGACCGGGTCGAGTGGGACAACTTCTACATCGAGAACTGGTCGCTCTGGCTCGACCTCAAGGTGCTGCTGCTGACGTGCCTGGCCGTCACGCGCCCACGGCACGTCGAGTAGGCGCCGGCCCGACCAGAGAGTCTGCGTCAGCTGCCGCGGACCAGCAGGACGCCGCCGGCCAGGAACGTGACCAATGCCGGCCCCGCAGCCACGCCGAACGAGAGCGACGCGAGGACGCTCTGCCCGAGCACGAACAGGATTAACGCGCTACCCCTTCTCATATCCCCCTCCCGAGAACGGACCTACAGGGTATGCGGTTACGACGAGCTCGTAAAGCCTTTGTGAATCTGCGCCGCCAGGTCCGCACGGGCGACGGCAGCGCCCGGGTCGTGAGCTAACATGAGACCTCTTCAGTCGACCCTCGATTGTGGGAGCGATCGCCCGGGTGTTTGAACGTTTTACCGAGAGAGCCCGCCAAGTCGTCGTCCTCGCACAGGACGAGGCGAGGGCGCTCAAGCACAACTACATCGGAACCGAGCACATCCTGCTCGGCCTGCTCCGCGAGGAGGAGGGGCTCGCCGCGCGCGTGCTCGAGTCGCTCGACATCACGGTCGAGGAGGTGCGCGCCCAGATCGCGCGCATCGTCGGCCAGGGCGACGAGGTCACGACCGGGCAGATCCCGTTCACGCCGCGGGCGAAGAAGGTTCTCGAGCTCGCCCTCCGTGAGGCGCTCTCGCTCGGCCACAACTACATCGGCACCGAGCACATCCTGCTCGGGCTCGTGCGCGAGAACGAGGGCGTCGCCGCGAGGATCCTGCTCGACTTCGACGCCGACGCCGAGAAGATCCGCAACGAGATCATCCGCATGCTCTCCGGCCCGGGGCGCCGCCAGCAGGGCGGAGGAGCCGCTCCCGGCGAGAAGACGAAGAGCTCGAAGCTCCTCGACCAGTTCGGCCGCAACCTGACGCGGCAGTCGGCCGAGGGCAAGAGCGACCCGGTCGTCGGTCGCCAGACCGAGATCGAGCGCGTGATGCAGATCCTCTCCAGGCGCACGAAGAACAACCCCGTGCTGATCGGCGAGCCGGGCGTCGGCAAGACCGCGGTCGTCGAAGGGCTCGCCGCGCGCATCGCCGCCAATCAGGTGCCCGAGCTGCTCAAGGGGAAGCAGATCTACACGCTCGACCTCGCCGCGCTCGTTGCCGGCTCGAAGTACCGGGGTGAGTTCGAGGAGCGCCTGAAGAAGGTGATGAAGGAGATCATGCAGCGGGGCGACATCATCCTCTTCATCGACGAGCTCCATAACCTCGTGGGCGCCGGCGCCGCCGAGGGCGCGATCGACGCCGCCTCGATCCTGAAGCCGGCGCTGGCCCGCGGCGAGATGCAGACGATCGGCGCGACGACGCTCGACGAGTACCGAAAGTACCTCGAGCGCGATGCGGCTCTCGAGCGCCGTTTCCAGCAGATCCGTGTCGAGGAGCCTTCCGTGGACGACACCGTCGAGATCCTGCGCGGCCTCCGCGACCGCTACGAGGCGCACCACCGCTGCAAGATCTCCGACGAGGCGCTGCGCGCCGCAGCGATCCTCGCCGATCGCTACATCCAGGATCGCCATCTGCCCGACAAGGCCATCGATCTGATCGACGAGGCCGCCTCGCGCATGCGCATCAAGAACATGACCGCGCCGCCGCGCTACCGGGAGCTCGAGGAGGAGATCTCGAAGGTGCGGAACGAGAAGGAAGAGGCGATCGACGCCCAGGAGTTCGAGAAGGCCGCCTCGCTTCGGGACAAAGAGCGGAAGCTGACCCAGAAGAAGCGCGAGCTCGAGGAGAGCTGGCACGCCGAGGAGTCGGCCGAGCAGCCGCAGATCGGCGAGGACGAGATCGCGGACATCGTCTCCATGTGGACGGGCATCCCGGTCTTCAAGCTGACCGAGGCCGAGTCGCAGAAGCTGATCCGGATGGAAGACGAGCTGCACAAACGCGTCATCGGGCAGGACGAGGCGATCATCGCCGTCTCCAAGTCGATCCGCCGCGCCCGCGCCGGCATCAAAGACCCGAAGCGTCCCACCGGCTCGTTCATCTTCCTCGGGCCCTCGGGCGTGGGGAAGACGGAGCTCGCGCGCACGCTGGCCGAGTTCCTCTTCGGCGACGAGGACGCAATGATCCAGGTCGACATGTCGGAGTACATGGAGAAGCACTCCGTGTCCCGGCTCGTCGGCTCGCCCCCGGGCTACATCGGCTACGACGAGGGGGGCCAGCTGACCGAGGCCGTTCGCCGCAAGCCGTACTCGGTCGTGCTGCTCGACGAGATCGAGAAGGCCCACCCCGACGTCTTCAACATCCTGCTCCAGATCCTCGAGGACGGGAAGCTGACCGACGCCCAGGGCCGCAAGGTCGACTTCCGGAACACGATCGTGATCATGACCTCGAACATCGGCGCCTCGACGATCTCGAAGAACCAGACGCTGGGCTTCTCCGTCGGCGACGACACCGGTCTCTCCTACGAGGACATGAAGGACCGGATCATGGGCGAGCTGAAGAAGGTCTTCCGGCCCGAGCTCCTGAACCGCATCGACGAGGTGATCGTCTTCCACAAGCTGACGAAGGGCGAGATCAAGCTGATCGTCGAGCTGCTGATGAAGCGCCTGCGCGATCAGATGGGCGTGCACGCGGCCGACGTCTCGCTGACGGACGAGGCGAAGGATCTGCTCGTCGAGAAGGGCTACGACCCGACCATGGGCGCCCGCCCCCTGCGGCGCGCGATCCAGCGCTACATCGAGGATCCGCTCGCAGACTTCGTGCTCGGCGCCGAGGTGACGGCGGGGTCGACGATCCTCGTCGACAAGAAGCGGGACGCCGAGGACGAGGTCGAGATCACGATCATCCCGGGCACCCCGCCCGAGGAGCCCGAGAAGGTCACCGTCCCGCCCGAGGAGCCGACCGCCGAGAGCGGCGGCGACTCGGAAGAGACCTCCGAGTAGCGGAGTTTCGCATTGCAGAGTGCTATGCTGATTGCATGGCACAGTTCGTCACACGCGTCGACGACCGGCTCGCCGAGGAAGTCGACCGGCTTGTCGAGGAGGGGGTCGTCGCATCCCGCTCGGCGGCCGTTCGTCTGGCTCTCGAGCGCCTGATCGATGGCCACCAGCGCCATCGCGTCGGCCGCGCGATCGCCGACGGCTACGCACGCCGCCCCCAAACCGAGGCCGAGCTCGGCTGGGCGGACGATGCTACGAGGCGCATGATCGGCGAAGAGCCCTGGTGAGCCTTCCCGCGCAGGGTGACGTCTGGTGGGCCGAGGCAGAGGACAAGCGCCGTCCCGTCCTCATCGTCACGCGAAACGAGGGGATTCCTGTGCTCACCTGGCTCGTCGTCGCACCGGTGACGAGGACGGTACGCAATATCCCGACGGAGGTGCCGCTTGGCCCGGAGGAAGGGCTCCCAGAGCCGTGCGCAGCGAATTTCGACAACCTTCAGCCGATCCGGCGCTCGTTTCTCACGGAGCGGGTCGGCCGACTCGAACAACCTGGGCGAAACGATCTCTGTCGAGCTCTCTCTGCACTAGCTGACTGCTGAGAGTTGGCGTCTGCCAGCGCTCCCCCCGCTCGGCGGCGTACCTTCAGCCGACCGGCCGCTTGATCTCCTCGTCGACGTTCTCAGTGTGGCTCTAGACGAGCGCTTCGCCACCGAAACGCCGATCTCAGCTAGCTCTCCGGCTTCTGCTGCAACCCCGGCAGCGCCTCCCCGATCATGCCCAGCGCGTTGGAGAACTCGCTCGGGATGATCCACAGCTTGTTCGACTCGCCCTGAGCGATCTGCGGAAGCATCTGGAGGTACTGGTAGGCAAGGAGCTTCGGATCGACGTTCCCGTCGTGGATCGCCTGGAAGACCGTGCCGATTGCCTGTGCCTGCCCCTCGGCGGCCAGGATCGTCGCCTGCCGCTGTCCTTCGGCTCTCAGGATCGCGCTCTGCTTCTCGCCCTCGGCGGTGAGGATTTCCGCCTGCTTCACGCCCTCGGCGTTCAGGATCGCCGCCCGCTTGTCGCGCTCGGCCCGCATCTGCTTCTCCATCGAGTCCTGAATCGAGGCGGGCGGGTCGATCGCTTTGAGCTCGACCCGGTTCACGCGAATGCCCCACTTGCCGGTCGCGTCGTCGAGCACTCCTCGCAGCTGCTGGTTGATCTGGTCACGCGAGGTGAGGGTCTCCTCGAGGTCGAGGCCGCCGATGACGTTCCGGAGCGTTGTCACGGTCAGCTGCTCGATCCCCTGGATGAAGTTCGCGATCTCGTAGGTGGCCGCCTTGGGCTCGGTGACCTGGAAGTAGATGACCGTGTCGATCGAGACGACGACGTTGTCCTCCGTGATCACCGGCTGCGGCTTGAACGAGACGACCTGCTCGCGGAGGTCGACCATCTCGCGGATCCGGTCGATGAAGGGGACGACGATCGTGAGCCCTGCATTCAGGGTGCGCGAGTAACGGCCGAAGCGCTCGACAACCCCGGCTCGAGCCTGGGGCACGATTCGGATCGTCCGCGCGAGGATGAGCAGCACCAGTCCCGCGAGGACGAGAAGCACGATCAGGGCGGCAGACACGAAAGACCTCCTATTCGTAGACGAGCGCGGTTGCGCCCTCGATCTCGGCGACCTCGACCCGCGTGCCGGGCTCCAGGATCTGATCCTCCAGGTAGGCCCGCGCCGTCCACTCCTCGCCGCCGATCCGGACACGGCCGCCGTTCGCGTCCACGCGCTGGAGCACGAGCGCCTTCGATCCGACGAGCGCCGCCGTGCCGGTGCGCAGCATCGGCGGCACGCGCAGATGGCTGCGCGCAAGCGGGCGGAGGACGGCGACCGACGCGATCGAAGCGAGCACGAAGGCGAGTAGCTGCACTGCAGCGCCCAGACCGGCGAGCGCGAGGACGCCGGCGATGACCGCAGCGATGGCCACGGGCCCGAGGAAGAACAAGCCCGGCGTCAGAATCTCCCCGACGGCCAGCGCGGCAGCTGCGATCGCCCAGATCACCCACGCGGGCACGGGCAAATCTTAGGCGCTGGTCTCGCCCACGGCGCGTATCTATGCTGCGGCGATGAGCGAGACGAAGATCCTGTTGCCTGAGTCCGAGATCCCGACTCGCTGGTACAACATCGCGTCCGACATGCCGAACCCGGCGCAGCCGGTTCTCCACCCAGGGACCGGCGAGCCTGTCGGCCCTGACGACCTGGCGCCGCTCTTCCCGATGGCGCTGATCACGCAGGAGGTCAGCACCGAGGCCGAGGTGGCGATCCCGGACGAGGTGCTCGACATCTACCGGCTCTGGCGGCCAACCCCGCTCTATCGCGCGCACCGATTCGAGCAGGCGCTCGGAACGAGGTCACGGATCTTCTACAAGTACGAGGGCGTCAGCCCGCCAGGGAGCCACAAGCCGAACACGGCCGTCGCGCAGGCCTTCTACAACAAGGCCGAGGGCCGCAAGCGGCTCTCGACCGAGACCGGCGCCGGCCAGTGGGGAAGCGCGCTCGCCTTCGCCTGCAAGCTCGTCGGGCTCGAGTGCAAGGTCTACATGGTCAAGGTCTCGTACGAGCAGAAGCCGTTCCGGCGCTCGCTCATTCACGTCTGGGGCGCCGAGGTCGTGGCGAGCCCATCCGACGAGACCGAGGCGGGTCGCAAGGTGCTCGGGGAGCACCCGGACTCGCCCGGCAGCCTTGGCATCGCGATCTCGGAGGCCGTCGAGGATGCGGCGAGCCGCGCCGACACGGCCTACTCGCTAGGGAGCGTGCTCAACCACGTTCTTCTTCACCAGACGGTGATCGGACAGGAGGCGCTGAAGCAGATGGAGCTCGCGGGCGCCTTCCCGGACGCCGTCGTCGGCTGCGTTGGCGGCGGCTCGAACTTCGCGGGGCTCTCGTTCCCGTTCCTGCGCGAGAAGATCGCCGGGAAGGAGATCGACGTCCTCGCCTGCGAGCCGGCGGCGTGCCCGACGCTGACCCGCGGCCCGTTCGCGTACGACTTCGGCGACACCGTGGGCCTGACCCCGCTCGTCCCGATGCACACGCTCGGGCACGACTTCGTTCCGGCGCCGATCCACTCCGGCGGCCTGCGCTACCACGGCGTGGCGCCGCTCATCTCGCAGCTCGTCCGGGACGGGCTGATCCGCGCCGAGGCCTACCTTCAGCAGGAGGTGTTCACGTCGGCGGTCGAGTTCGCAAGCGCGGAGGGGATCGTGCCTGCGCCCGAGTCGGCGCACGCGATCCACGGGGCGATCCGGGTTGCGCGGGAGGCCGACGAGGCCGGGGAGGAGAAGACGATCCTCTTCAACCTCTCTGGCCACGGCCACTTCGACATGGCCGCGTACGACAACTTCTTCGCGGGGAAGCTCGAGGACGTCGCTCTCGACGAGGCCGAGATCGAGCGCGCCCTGAAGGCGATCGAAGGGCTGCCGCAGCCCGCCTGAGCTACCCGTTCGGGGGCGGCGCGTCCGGGTAGCGCGGGAGGCCGTCGTCCGGGAGCTCGTCCCAGGGCGCCTTCGAGTCGACGTACGAGTGGCGTTCGGGGCGGATCTTCGGGTCGCCGTCGAGCGCACCGAGGCGGACGGAGATGTGCTCCCCCTCCGGCCACCAGTTCCCAAAGAGGCTCGAGCCGCACTCCGAGCAGAACGCTTTGACCCGTCCGCCGTCGGGGCGGTAGACCTTGATCAGCTCCTCGCCCTGGAGCAGCCGGAACTGCTCGCGCGGGATGTGGCCGACTGTGAGCCCGAACGCGCCGGAGTGCTTCCGGCAGCGCGAGCAGTGACAGTGGATCGCCCGGGTGAAGGGCAGCGTCACCTCGAAGCGCACGCCGCCGCACAAGCAACTACCGCCAACCGTTTCGGCCACGCCACGAGTCTAAACGTAGGCTCCCGGCGTGCGCCGAACGCTCACAGACCGGCCTGCGCTCGGCGTGCTCATCGGCGCCTTCGCGATCGCCTTCTCGGGGATCCTCTACCGGCTGGCCGAGGTCTCGCCCTCGACCGGCGCCTTCTTCAGGTGCCTCTTCGCGCTGCCGCCGCTCTGGCTGCTCGCCCTGCGCGAGGACCGCAAGCTCGGCCCGCGGCCGCAGCCTCTGCGGCGCGCAGCCTGGCTAGCCGGCGCGTTCTTCGCAGCCGACCTGATCCTCTGGCATTACTCGATCGAGAAGGTGGGCGCCGGCCTCGCGACGGTGCTGGGGAACACCCAGGTCGTGCTCGTCGGCCTGCTCGCGTGGGCGTTCTTCCGGGAGCGGCCCGCGCGAAGCTCGCTGCTCGCGATCCCGGTCGCCATGGCCGGGATCGTCTTCATCTCGGGCGTCTTCGAACGGGGTGCGTACGGCGACAACCCGGGACTGGGCGCGCTCTACGGACTACTGACCGGGATCGCGTACTCAGGGTTCCTGCTCGCGCTGCGGCACGGCTCGAGCGATCTTCGCCGGGTCGCCGGCCCCCTCTACGACGCAACTCTCGCGAGCGCTATCGCCCTCGTCCCGGTCGGGATCGTGCTGGGGCTCGACTTCACGCCGTCGCTGGAGGCCACAGCCTGGCTGATCGTGCTCGCGCTGAGCTCCCAGGTCCTTGGCTGGCTTCTGATCACCGTCTCCCTGGCCCGGCTGCCGACCGCGCTGACCTCGGTGCTGCTGACGTTCCAGCCGCTCCTCTCGGTGCTCTTCGCTGCGCTGATCGTCGACGAGCGGCCCTCGGCGCTTCAGCTCGCCGGCGCGGCAGCGATCCTGGCCGGGCTCCTCATCGCATCGGTCGGCCGAAGACGCAAGGCGCCGTCACTCGAGGCCGTGCCGGAGCACTAGGAGGGTCAGATGGCGGAGTCGAGGATCTCGGCGTGCTCGCGCTCGGGCGGGGTGCCGTAGGCATAGAGGAGCAGATCCTCGTCGCCGTGGTTCGCCGTCTGAAGCGTCGTGCCCGGCTCGACGTGGATCAACCCGCCGGTGGGCACGTCCTGACGCTCGGGCGGATCGCCCAGGTACATCGAGAGCGTCCCCGCGAGAACGACGAACGTCTCCTCCTGCAGCGGATGCCTGTGACGGCGTCCCCTGGCCCCGGGCTCGTAGCGCCAGAGGTTCGCGCGGGTGTGGGCGAAGCCGGCCAGCTCGCTCAGCTCGGCGACATGGCGTGGCGCCTCCCCGGGCTCGTGGGGCCGAGTCTTCCACTCCAGCTTCTCCGGATCGATCACGCGAAAGGCCACAGCGGCAGCCTAGTCACAGTTGCAGACTCGTCACAGTGATCGTCGGACCGCAGGCCTAGACTCGTTGGCATGGCGAAAGCGGCGGCTCTCCACTATTCCTGCTCCGAGTGCGGCTACTCGACCGGCCGCTGGCTCGGCCGCTGCCCCGGTTGCGCGAGCTTCGGGACGCTGAACGAAGAGGCGCCGGCTGCGATCGGCCAGGCCGAGGCGAAGCCGCTCCTGCGGCTGGCGGAGGTCGAGGTCGAGGAGGCCGAGCGGATCCCGACCGGAGTCCCGGAGCTCGACCGCGTGCTCGGCGGCGGGCTCGTCCCCGCCTCGCTCGTGCTGGTCGGCGGCGAGCCCGGGGTGGGGAAATCGACCCTCCTGCTGATGGCGCTGGCCGCGATCTCGAAGGACCGCCGCGCGCTGCTCGTGACGGGCGAGGAGTCGACCGCCCAGGTCAAGCTCCGCGCCGCGCGCCTCGGAGGCGCCGAGGACGTCGAGATCCTTGCCGAGACGAACCTCGAGGTCGTCTGCGCCACGCTCGAGCGCGAGCGGCCGGACGTCTGCGTGATCGACTCGGTGCAGACGCTCTACTCGCCGGAGATCGGGTCGGCGCCGGGCTCAGTCGGCCAGGTGCGAGAAGCGGCGGCGCGGCTCCTGCGCGTGGGGAAGGAGGCCGGGGTCGCGCTCTTCCTCGTCGGCCACGTGACCAAGGACGGCTCGGTCGCGGGGCCGCGCGTGCTCGAGCACCTCGTCGACTGCGTGCTCCAGTTCGAGGGCGACCGTTACCACGCGCACCGCGTGCTGCGGGCGGCGAAGAACCGCTTCGGCTCGACGAACGAGCTCGGCGTCTTCGAGATGACCGGCACGGGCCTGCAGGGTGTTCCCGATCCGTCGGCGATCTTCGGCCGCAGCGCCGGCGAGGTCGGAGCTGCGGTCGCGTGCGCGCTCGAAGGGACCCGGCCGCTGCTGCTCGAGGTCCAGGCCCTCGTCTCGCCGACCGACCTGGCCATGCCGAGGCGCGTGGGTACCGGCGTCGACCCGAAGCGCCTCGCGATGATCGTCGCCGTCCTCTCGCGGCACGCGGGCCTTGCTCTCGGCCAGGCCGACGTCTTCGTCAACGTCGCCGGGGGCGTACGGATCGACGAGCCCGGCGCCGATCTCGCGGTCGCGCTTGCGATCGCTTCGGCCGCGCGCGGTGCCGCGGTGCGCCCCGGAACGGCTTCTTTCGGCGAGATCGGCCTCACCGGCCGGCTTCGTCCAGCCACGCAGGCCGAGCGCCGCGCGCAGGAGTGCGCGAAGCTCGGGCTCGATGCTGTGATCGTGCCCGCAGGGACCGAGACCAGCGCAAACGTGAAGCTCGTCGAGGCCGAGACCTTGCGCCAGGCGGTCACCGGCGGCCTCGCGAGCGCCGCTCCGGAGGCCGCCTGAGATACCCCTGAGCAGGGGTTTTCCAAAAAAACCCTGGAAAACCTAGCTTTTTTGAGCGGTTTTCGCTATACTCGACTACGTTCGCCGGCGGTTGCCAAACCGCCGGCGGTTTGGTGAAGTCGGACGGAACGGGAGGTTGGGGCTTGTACAAGGTCGGCGACAAGGTCGTGTATCCACACCACGGCGCGGGAACCGTGGTCAAGAAGGAGAAGCGAAAGGTGCTCGGCGAGGAACGCGAGTACCTGACGATTCAGATCCTGCACAACGACATGACGGTCAACGTGCCGACCGAGAACGCCGACCGGGTCGGCCTCCGCAAGGTGATCGACGGGACCACCGTCGAGCAGGTGCTGAAGGCGCTGCGGGGAAGCGGTACGACGATGCCGAAGAACTGGAACCGCCGCTTCAAGCACAACCGCGACAAGATGAAGACCGGCGACATCTTCGAGCTCGCCGAGGTCGTGCGGAACCTGTCGCTTCGAGACCACGAGAAGGGTCTCTCCACGGGCGAGAAGCAGATGTTCGTCAAGGCCAAGAAGATCCTCGTCTCCGAGCTCATGTACGCGAAGGGGATGGACGAGGAAGAGGCCGCCGAGTGGCTGGACGACATCCTCGCGGGCGTCGGCGCCAAGAAGAGCCGCGCCAAGGTGGCTGCAAAGGCCTAGTAACGTCAGTCGCCCGTGAGTGTCTGGGCGATCCTTGCAGCAGCTGGGCGTGGTGACCGGCTCGGGCTGGACCGGCCGAAAGCCTTTGCGCCGCTGAACGACCGGCCGCTGCTCGCGGAGAGCCTCGAGCGGCTCGACGGCTCCGAATGGATCGAGGGGATCGTCGTGGCAGCACCGCCGGAGTGGGAGGAGCCGTGCATCCTCGTCGCCGAGGAGGTCGCTGCGGGCAAGGTGGCCGCGACGGTGACCGGTGGCGAGAGCCGGACTGAGTCCGTGCGGATTGCGCTGTCCGAGGTTCCCGACGAAGCTGCGATCGTCCTCGTGCACGACGCGGCGCGGCCGCTGGTCACCGAGGAAGTGATCGAACGCGTGGTGACGGCCCTCGGTGACGGCTGGGACGGGGCTGTTCCGGCCCTGCCCCTCGCGGACACGGTGAAGCGAGTCGAAGGGGAAGCCGTGGCCGAGACGCTCGACCGCTCGACGCTCGTCGCCGCCCAGACCCCGCAGGCCTTCGTCGCCCAGGTTCTCCGCGACGCCTTCTCGGCTTTGCAACAGACTGTTGCAAAGCCGGATTGCGCCAGCCTCATCGAGGCGCGCGGGCACAGGGTGAGGGTCGTGGAGGGCGATCCCCGGCTGCTGAAGGTGACGAGCCCGGCGGACCTGAAGGTCGTGGAGTCGTGGCTCTAGCGGTCGTCTTCGACTTCGGCTGCACGCTTGTGAACGAGGATCGGGTCTGGAAAGAGATCGCGGCGCGGCACGGATGGCCCGAGTCGGTCTTCTTCGCGACGCTCGGGGCGGTCATCGAACGGCGAGGGCGCCACCGCGACGTGTTCGAGATCCTGGGCGCGGACGGTGGGGTGCACGCGGTCCCGTTCGAGCCGCGGGATTTCTACGAGGACGCCGTTCCCTGCCTGCGCGCCGCGAGGAGCAACGGGCGGCTCGTCGGGATCGCCGGCAACTTCAGCCGCGAGATCGAGCGCTTTCTCGCGGAGCACGTCGAAGTCGACTTCATCGCGTCCTCCGAGCGCTGGGGCGTCGAGAAGCCGAGCCCCGAGTTCTTCGCCCGCATCGTCTCGGAAGTCGACTGCGCCCCGGGTGAGATCTCCTACGTCGGGGACCGGGTGGACAACGACATCGTCCCGGCTGCAAGCGCCGGATTGGCCGCCCACTTCATCGTCCGCGGTCCCTGGGCGGCGATCCAGAAGGACTGGCTGGAGGCCGCCGCCGCGTCGCTGCGCCACGATGACCTCGGCTCGGTGCCGCTGTGAGCGAGCTCCGGATCGGCCTCGGCGTCGACGCGCACCGCTTCGCGGACGGGATCCCGCTCGTCCTCGCCGGAGTCGACTTTCCGGGTGAGCCCGGGCTCGCCGGCCATTCGGACGGCGACGTGATCGCGCACGCGCTGATCGACGCGATTCTCGGGGCTGCCGGAAAAGGGGACATCGGCGAGCTCTTTCCCTCGGCTGATCCGCAGTGGCTCGACGCCTCCTCGATTCGGCTGCTCCAGCGGAGCTACGAGGTCGTCCGCGTGGCGGGGTTCGAGCTCGTCAACGCCGACTGCGTGCTGATCGGAGAGCGGCCGACGATCGCCAAGGTGCGGGCCGCGATGGGCGCGCGCCTGGCGGGGGCGATGGGCGTGGACATCGACCGCGTCACGGTGCGGGCGACCACGACCGACGGACTCGGCTTTACCGGCCGCGGCGAGGGCCTGGCCGCGCAGGCCGTGGCCCTATTGCGCAAGGCATGAAGCTCGTTCGTTACGCCGACCGTCCGGACCTTCGGGAGATTCGCGGCGAACGGCTCTCGGGGCGGACGTTTCCCGAGTACATGCACCACAACCAGTCGGGGACGCGCTACTGGCGGCGGCTGTACGAGGAGTTTCCCGACTTCCAGCTTGCGTTGGAGGACGGAGACGAGCTCGTCGCCGAATTGCACTCGGTGCCCGCCGCATGGGACGGATCGCTCGAGGATCTCCCCCCGGGCTGGGATGATGTCTTCCCGCGCGCTTTCGAAAGTGGCCGTGAGCCGGATGCGCTCTTCGCGCTCGCGATCTCCGTGCTTCCTGAGCGGCAGGGAACCAGGCTGTCCTCCCGGATGATCGAAGCCATGCGCGATGCGGGGCGCAAAGCCGGGTTGCGCGAGCTCGCGGCGCCTGTCCGGCCCACGCTCAAGGCCGCGTACCCCCTGATACCGATCGAGCGCTACCTCGAATGGCGACGAGGCGACGGCTCGCACTTCGATCCCTGGGTTCGCATCCACGAGCGTGTCGGCGGCCGCATCGTCGCTGCCGCTCCCGACTCGATGGCGATCGAGGCGCCCGTGGAGGACTGGGAGACCTGGACCGGCATGCGCTTACCCCAAGACGGGACCTACATCGTCTCCGGCATGCTCGCCCCGCTCGAGGTCGGCGACGGCATGGGCAGACACGTCGAGCCGAACATCTGGATGGTGCACTCGCTGCAGGAGGATTAGGCCGCCGCCGGCAGCGTGAACGAGACCCGCGTGCCTCCCTCGGGCCGGCTCTCGGCCCAGATCCGCCCCCCGTGCGCCTCGACGAGTCCGCGTGCGATCGCGAGCCCGAGACCGGCGCCGGCCTCGCCGCTCGTGCGTGCCGCGTCCCCACGCCAGAAGCGTTCGAACATCCGCGCAGCAGCTTCGGGACCGAGCCCGTCGCCGGTGTCCTCCACGGTCACCTGCACCTCGTGCGCTCGCGGTTCGACCAGGACGGCGACGGAGCCGTCTGTCGGCGTGTGCCGCAGCGAGTTCGTGAGCAGGTTGTAGAGAACGCGCTCGACCTTCTCCGGCTCGCAGTGCGCCCAGGCGCCGTCCGTGACGCGAGCCTCGACCTGGACGTGCCGGGCACGTGCCTCGGCCTCGACGCCCCGAACGCAGGACTCGACCAGGCTCGCGAGCTCCGCCGCTCGTAGCTCCAGGGTCAGCGCCCCGGCGTCGATGCGCGCGAGCTCGAAGAGATCCTCGACGAGCCGGGCGAGGATCCGCACCTGCTCGGCCATTGCCGGCAGGTAGCGCTCCGGCGCGGCGACCCCATCCTCCACGGCTTCGAGCATCGCCTGGAGCGAGGCGATGGGAGTCCGCAGATCGTGGCTCGCCCATGCGACGAGCTCGCGGCGGGCATCGAAAAGCCGCGAGAGGTTCGCGGCCATCTCGTTGAAGGAGCGGGCGAGCTGCGCCAGCTCGGCGGGCCCGGTCTCGGGCGCGCGCGCCTGCAGATCTCCGGCCGCGAGAGAGCTCGAGGAGTCTCGGAGCCGGTCGATTCCGGCCGCGATCGGGCGGCCGACAAGGAGGGCTGCGATGACGGCCGCCGAGGCCGAAGCGGCCGTGACGGCGAGGATCTTGACGTCGTCGCCCATATGGAACATGACCCAGCCGGAGAGGAGCACGACGGCGAGAGGCAGGACGACGGCGAGGAGTGCGAGACCCGTGAGCTGGAGCCGAACGGTCGGCAGCAGCCTCAGCCCGAAGGCCACGACGAGCCCGACGCCGAGCGTGGCGGCGGAGACGAGAACGGCGAGCTCGATCACGGCGTGAACCGGTAGCCGACGCCCCAGACCGTCTCCAGATGCCGCGGCCGAGACGGGTCGTCTTCGATCTTCTCGCGCAGGCGCCTCACGTGGACGGTGACGGTGCCGGTGTCCAGCGCGGCCGAATAGCCCCAGACGCGGCGCATCAGCTGCTCGCGCGAGAAGACGCGCCGCGGATGGCTGGCGACGAACCAGAGCAGCTCGAACTCGCGAGCCGTCAGCCGCAGCGGACTGTCGTTCTTCCTCACCTCGCGGCTCGCCGAGTCGATGACGAGCCCGTCGAAGGTGAGCCTCTCCGCCGAGACCGATTCGGGCTCTGCGCGCCTCAGGACCGTGCGGACGCGGGCGGTGAGCTCGCGCGGGGAGAACGGCTTCGTGACGTAGTCGTCCGCGCCGAGCTCGAGCCCGACGATCCGATCCGACTCCTCGCCGCGCGCGGTGAGCATGATCACCGGGAGCCGCGAGCGCGAGCGGATCCAGCGGCAGAGCTCGAGACCGTCGGTCCCGGGCAGCATCAGGAGGACCGTGGTCATGGCTTCATTGTGGCTTTTCCCGGGTTACGAGAGCGTGAACTCAGCCCTCGGGCAGCTGCGCCAGGCCGTTCCGGAGCTGCACGAGACCGTCCGCGGCGAGGGCTGAGAGCGCCTCTGTATCGAGCTCCTCGGCCTTACGCGGGCGCGCGGCTACATGCCTGAGCGTGAGCGCCCGACGCTGCCGGAAGGAGCCCTCGAAGCGCGACTGGCGCCGCTGCGGCTCGAAGCGCCGGCCCCGGGAGGGGCAGTCCGCCGCGAGCGGACACGTCCCGCAGCGCGGGATCCGCGCGAGACAGATCGTGGCCCCGAGATCCATCAGCGCGTGCGCGCTCGCCGGGCCGAACTCACCCCCGGTGCGCTCGAGGACGCGCATGACGTTGGTATCCAGCGGGAGCACGGGGAGGCCGAAGGCGAAGCGCGCGACGGCGTCGGCCGTGTAGCGCCCGACTCCGGGCAGCTCGGTCAGCTCGTCAGGCCAGCCGCCGGCTGCGATTCGCTGCGCCGCCCGCTGGAGGCTGACTGCGCGCCTGTTGTAGCCGAGCCCTTGCCATTCGCGGATCACTTCGGCCGGGCTCGCTGCGGCGAGCGACGCGGCGGTCGGCCAGTGCTCGAGAAAGGCCACGTAGCGGGGCACCACGCGCGCGACCTGCGTCTGCTGGAGCATGACCTCGGAGACGAGGATCGCGTACGGGTCGCGCGTCCTCCGCCACGGCAGCTCGCGCCCATGCTCCGCGAACCAGGCGAGCAGCTCGGCTTCCAACTACTGAACGACGGCGATGTTGAACTGCGGGGTGCCCAGGGCGCCCATCAGCCGGATCCAGAGCGGGAGGTACATCTCGGTTCCGCGCGCATTCGAGATGTCGCCGAGGTCGATGATCTTGTCGGCGGGCCAGCCAAAGCTCTGCAGGAGCTCGCCCACCTGCGTCTTCGCCTCCGCCTCGTTCCCGCACACGAAGATGTTCGTCCCCGGGGTGGGGTCGACCATGACCGCCGCGTTGACGGTGTTCAGCGTCTTGACGACCCTGGCCTCCGGAAAGGCGCGCTGGACCTGCTCGCCGAGGCTGTCGTCGTTGCAGACGAACAGTGTCGGCGGCATGCCCTGGGAGAAGTCGAGGGGGAGGGTGACGTCGATGAGGACCTTGCCCGTGAGCTTCTCCGCACCCGCGGCCCCGAGTGCCTCGAGCGAGGCTGCGCCTGCGGTGCAGTTGAAGACGAGCTCGCCGTGGGCGGCCGCTTCCGCAAAGGGCACTGCTTCCTCGCCGGCCGACCGGGAACCGATCAGCACGTCGTGGCCGAGCTCCCGCAGCTTGGCGGCGATCGTCCTCCCGACCACACCCGTTCCGAGGACGCCGATGCGCACGAGGTCGAGTGTAGATTCAGAGCGCCATGCCACGCGTTCGCTTTGCACCGAGCCCGACGGGGACGCTCCACGTCGGCAACGCGCTCAGCGCCGTCGCCAACCGCGAGTTCGGCGACTGGTACCTGCTGCGGATCGACGACACCGACGCGGCCCGCAACGTCCCCGGTGGCGAGGAGGAGATCCTCGACGACCTCGAGTGGCTCGGAGTCGATTGGGACGAAGGCCCGGCGCGTCAGAGCGAGCGCCAGGACCTCTATCGAGCCGCCGCCGAGACTTTGCAACACACTGTTGCAAAGTCGGACAGGGATGGCGCAGTCATGTTCGGAAGCACGACGCTCATGCGCCCGGACGGCACCGCGACGTATCAGCTGGCGAGCGTCGTCGACGATATCGAGTTCCGGATCACGCACGTCATCCGCGGGAACGACCACCGGCCGAACGAGCGGCTGCATCGCGAGCTGACCGAGGCGCTCGGAGTGACGCCCCCGGAGTACATCCACCACGGGCTGATCCTCGGCGAGGACGGACGCAAGCTCTCGAAGCGCGAGCCCGGCGCGACCGTCGCCTCCCTTCGCGACGCGGGGATCCCGGCCGAGGCAGTGCGCCGCTACCTGGAGGAGCTGGGGATCCCTAAGCACGACGTGCGCTACGACCTGGCGCGGATCCGCCGCCTCGCCATCGAGGCTATCGGAGCCATGTCCGACGAGGACCTCGCTGCGGCGGCCGACGCTCCCCCCGAGCTCGTCCCTGCCCTCCGCGGCGCTCGCGACCTGCTCGAGGCCCGCGAATACGCGCGGCACGTGCTCGAGCCCGAGCCCGTCTCCCTCGGCGAAGAGGCCAGGCCGACGCTGGAGCGCTTCAAGGAGCTGAGCACGAACGGCGCCGGCGCGAAAGACGTCGTACGCGAGCTGAAGGCCGTGGGCGGCGACCTGCGGGCGCTCAGGCTCGCGCTGACCGGCCGCGAGCGGGGGCCCGAGCTCTGGGCGATCGTCGCCGCGCTTCCCCGGGAGGAGACCCTGCGGAGGATCGATGCGGCTCTATAACACGGCTACGCGCCGGCTCGGCGAGCTCCCGGTGCCGCCGGAGCCGATCCGGATGTACTTCTGCGGGCCGACCGTCTACCAGCGGATCCATGTCGGAAACGCGCGCCCGTTCGTGATCTCGATGTGGCTTCAGCGCTGGCTTCGGCACCGCGGCTACGACGTGACCCTCGTCGAGAACGTCACCGACATCAACGACAAGATCTACGCCGCCGCGCCGGGGTCGAGCGCCAAGCTCGCGGCGGATGCGACCCGCTGGTACGTCGAGGACACGGACGGCCTCGGCCTCGGCCGCCCCGACCACGAGCCGCTGGCCACCGAGACGATTCCCGAGATCGTCGCGCTGATCGAGGAGCTGATCGGCCGCGAGCTCGCATACGAGGCCGGGGGCGATGTCTACTACCGCGTCGGGCGTTTTCCCGACTACGGGCTGCTCTCGGGCCGGCACGACGACGAGTCCGCCACGCGGAACCCGTCGGAAGAGGAGGAGCAGAGCGCGCTCAAGGAGAACCCGCGCGACTTCGCTCTCTGGAAGGCGCACAAGGAGGGGGAGGACACCTCGTGGGAATCGCCGTGGGGTCCCGGCCGCCCCGGCTGGCACATCGAGTGCTCGGCGATGGCGGAGAAGCACCTGGGGCCGGTCTTCGAGATCCACGGCGGCGGGCTCGACCTCGTCTTCCCGCACCATGAGAACGAGATCGCCCAGTCGCGCGGGGCCGGCCGCGAGTTCGCGCGGCTCTGGATGCACAACGGGATGCTGCGCTTCGGCGGCGAGAAGATGTCGAAGTCGCTGGGCAACGTCGTCACGCTGAGTGACGCGCTCGACCAGTGGGGCCGCGAGACCCTGCTCATGCTCTTTCTCGGCGCACACTGGCGGAAGCCGATGGACTACACCGACGAGACGCTCGCCGCCGCGAAGGCGCGGGCGGTCGGCTTGCGCGAGGTCTTCCGCAATCCCTCGGCGCCGGGCGGGTCGTGGGAGCGCTTCGTCGAGGCGCTCGAGGACGACTTCAACACGCCCGAGGCGCTCGCCGTCATGCACGAGTGGCGCGATCACGAGCTCCTGGCGCGCGCGCTCGATCTCTTCGGGCTCGCCTCGCTTGCAGCGACCCACGCTGCTCCGGCGAAGCTCGAGGAGCTCGCTCGTCAACGAGCGAAGGTGCGGGCGGACGGTGACTTCGGAGAAGCGGATCGGTTGCGCCGCGAGATCGAGGAAGCGGGCTGGGAGGTGCGGGACGTCGACGGCGACCCGGGCTACCGGCTCGTGCCCCAGTCGTGATGCCCGAGCAGGTCTACGGTCGCCGCGCAGTCCGCGAGGCTCTGCGCGGGCCGCGCGAGGTGCTCGAGCTCTGGGCGAGCGAGCGCGCGATCGCGGCCGAGCCGTGGCTGCGCAACGGCGCGAAGCGCGTTCACGTGAAGCACGAGCGCGAGTTGACGGATGCGGCCGGAACGCGTGACCACCAGGGCGTCCTCGCCCGCTGCGAGCCGTACCGCTACGCGGACGCCTCCGAGCTGGCGGCCGAGCCGAGCCCGCTGCTCGTCTGCCTCGACCGGGTGACCGACCCGCACAACCTCGGCGCGGTTTGCCGCACCGCCGAGGGAGCGGGGGCGACCGGCGTGATCGTCCCCGCGCACGGCTCCGCGCGCGTGACGCCTGCGGTCTGCCGCTCTTCGGCCGGAGCCGTCGAGCACGTGCGGCTCGCCGTCGTGCCGAACCTCGCGCGCTTTCTCGCGGACGCAAAGGGCGCCGATCTCTGGATCTACGGCGCCGCCGGCGATGCGGGCAAGCCGATGTGGGGAGTGGATCTGACCGGAGGCGTCGCTTTCGTCTTCGGAGCCGAGGGTCGAGGGCTGCGCCCGCTCGTCCGCCGCACCTGCGACGAGCTGATCTCGATCCCGCTCGCCGGCACGGTCGAGTCGTTGAACGTCAGCGTCGCCGCTGCGGTGCTCCTCTACGAAGCCCGGAGGCAGCGTGATGCCTGAGGCGACCTTCTACCTCTTCGACGGCTTCAACCTCCTGCACGCCGGCGGCTTCGAGGATTCCCGCGACATGACCGACAAGCTCGCCAGCTTCGTCGCCGAGCAGGGCGCCCGCGGCGTGCTCGTCTTCGACGGGAGCGGGGAGGACATGAGCTACGGCCCGCTCGAGGTGCGCTTCGCCGAGGACGCGGACACGTTGCTCGAGCGTCTCGCGGCCGAGCACCGCGATCGCGAGCGCGTATGCCTTGTCTCCTCCGACTCGGCCGTCCGGGGGACCTCCGGACAGAAGGTCAGGAAGCTGTCGTCGGCGACCTTCGCCCGGGACTTCCGACTGGAAGCTCACAAGGAGCCGTCCCCGATGCGCATCGAGGACAAGCTCGACCCCGAGACGCGGGACAAGTTGGAACGCCTGCGCAGGGGCGAAGGTCCATAGGCACCGCTTGCCGGTGCCGCTCTCAGGACGCCGGGCTCCGCCCGGTGTCCGTCTGAAATGACCGGTCGAACTAGGTGAACAAGGCGCAACGGCTGTAAGAAACGGGACCTTTGCAGTTTTCTTGTAATTCCTTACCTTAGTTGCTATCTTCTCGCTAGCGAACGGGTGAGTTTGCAAACTCACCCAGACCCTCTCCTCAGATGGCAGCCGCCCGCCCAGCTCCAGCTCCCGGCCTCCGCCAGCAGCAGAAGGCGCAGCGCGAGCTCGAGGACTTGCAGCTCGTCGTTCGCGCGAGAAACGGCGACGACGGCGCCATGGATCAGCTCATCCGCCGCTATACGGGCTTCGTCAGGCTGAAGGCGAGCTCGTACTTCCTCGCCGGAGGCGACGGCGAGGATCTCGTCCAGGAGGGCTTGATCGGCCTCTACAAGGCCGTTCGCGACTTCCGCTCGGACAAGGAGACCTCGTTCCGCTCGTTCGCCGAGCTGTGCGTGACCCGGCAGATCATCACGGCGATCAAGACGGCGACTCGCTTCAAGCACGCGCCGCTGAACACGTACGTCTCCTTCAGCCATACCCCGGCCGGACAGGACGGGGACGGCGAGTGCTCGCTCGGCGACGCCCTGCCCGGGTCACACGTCCACGACCCGGTGGTGTGCGTGATCTCCACTGAGGAGCTCCAGAGCCTCGTTTTCACCCTGGGCACGGGCCTCTCGAAGCTCGAGGCGGACGCGCTACGCCTGTACCTGGAGGGCTCGTCCTATGACGAGATGGCCGAGGAGCTCGGCTGCGACACGAAGACGATCGACAACGCGCTTCAGCGGGTCAAGCGGAAGATCTACACGCATCAGCGCTCGCGCCAGGTTCTCCAGTAATCCCGGGTTGCCTAATCTCGAAGTCGGCTGCGAAGCGGATTCCTAGCTGCTGATTGTTGCGAGCAGGATGTACTCGCAGTCTCGCCTGCCTCTTCAAGGGCACTTCGGCGATTGGGATCAAGTAGGAGCGCCGAGTTTCGGGGCAGAAGACGGCGAAATAGTCAATTTGTCCGCGGTAGTCGCGCCTCACCACACGTGGGTTTGGATGGTGAGCGTACGAGCTGCAGGTGTTGAAGGTGATGCCCCCCTTCCGCAGCCGGCCTGTCTTGCACTGCACGCGGGCGAGACGCGTTCCGTCGTCGATCACGAGGTCGTAACGAGTGTTCTCTCCGAACGGAACGAGCAGGTCGTACCCTGCTTCGCAAAGCGCGAGCATGATCGCCAGCGTGGATCTGTCCCCGATCGCCTTTGGGTGCTCCATGCAGGGAGCGTGCCTGAGCCATCGGCTGGGCCGTGTCCAAACTAGACAACATAAGTTCGCCTACCATGAGCCTGCGCCGGAGTAGCTCAGCTGGTAGAGCGAGCCCCTTGTAAGGGCTAGGCCGTCGGTTCGAGTCCGACCTCCGGCTCCTCTGTGGCTCACGTACACTTGACCCCTCAAGGAAGCTGATTCCGAGGAGGCGGCTGACATGTCGTACGGGTTGCTCCTTTTTCGCGTATTCGTGGGCGGGGCGTTCTTCGGGCACGGAACTCAGAAGCTCTTCGGCTGGTGGGGCGGCTACGGGCCACAGGGGACCGGCGGCTTCTTCGCTTCGATCGGCTACCACAACGGGGTGCAGATGGCCGTCCTTGCGGGACTCGCCGAAGCCGGCGGCGGGACGCTGCTTGCGCTCGGCCTCTTGACGCCCTTCGCCTGCGCCTTGATTGCGATCGTGATGCTGAACGCCATCTTCTCCGTGACGCTGAAGCGCGAGTTCATGGCGGGCTCTGAGCTGGAGCTCGCCTATCTCGTGACCGCGATCTCGCTCGCCGCGATCGGCCCCGGCCGCTTTTCGCTCGACCGCGCGATCGGTTGGGACGACGATCTCTCCGGTCTCTGGTGTGGGGTCGGAGCGCTCGCGGTCGCGGCCCTCGTTTCCTTCGTGACCCTGACGTTCTTCCACGCCAAGCCCCCGCCCGAGCCCGCCGCGCACGCGCAGTAGCCGCCCCAGGCCGCGAGGCCGGGCTCAGCCTGCGAGCGCCCGCTCGAGGTCGGCCCACAGCTCCTCGACGTCCTCGAGCCCGACGCTGAGGCGGAGGAGGTTCTCCGGCACCCGGTCGCCCTCCCAGCGGTGGCGCGACTCGATCGTCGACCGGACGCCGCCGAGGCTCGTCGCGTTCACGATCAGGCGGGTCGCGGTCTCGACCCGTCGCGCGTCTCCGGCGACGTCGAAGGAGAGCAGCCCGCCGAAGCCGGCATAGCGGACGACCTCGACTGCCGGATGAGACTCGAGTCGCCGGGCCAACTCGATCGCGGTCTCCGTCTGGCGGCGGACCCGCACCTCGAGCGTCTTCAGTCCCCGAAGGAGCAGCCAGGCCGCGTCGGGCGCCGCAACGATGCCCGAGCGGCTCCTGAACTCGCGGAGCCGTTCCGCCGTCTTCGGATCTCGGCAGACGACCGCTCCGAGGAGGACGTCCGAGTGGCCGCTGAGGTACTTCGTCGCGCTGTGCAGGACGAGGTCGGCTCCGTGCTCGAGCGGGCGGAGGTGGACGGGGGTCGCGGCGGTTGCGTCGACGACGACCGGCGCGGGATGAGCGGCTGCGGCCTCGAGGTCAGGCATCGTCAGGAACGGGTTCGACGGCGCCTCGAGCCAGACGAGCTGGACGCCGTCGGGGGGCGGCCCGGTCTGATCGAACTCGACGTGCCGGAGGCCCCAGCGCTCGAGCTCTCGGAAAAGCGTGGGAGTTCCGTAGTAGCACCCCTCGGCGACGGCGATCGTGCTCCCGGGCTCGAGGAGTGCCAGGACGACTGAGGTCGTCGCGCCCGAGCCGGACGAGAAGAGGAGCGCCTCGCCGCCGTCGAGCTCGCCGAGGGCGCGTTCGGCCTCGACTCCGGTCGGGTGTGCGTAGCGCTGGTAGTAGAACTCGCCCAGCTCGCCGTTCTCGAAGGGCCAGATCGTCGAGCGGTCGAGCGGCGGGAGTCCCACGGCGGCGACTGTACTAGGCTCACACGCCATGGCCACCACGGACGAATCGACTCAACGGAAGCTCGAGCAGCTCCAAAAACTCCGCGACGAGGCCCAGCACGCGGGCACCCCGGAGGCGGTCAAGCGCCAGCACGACGCGGGCAAGATGCTCGCCCGCGAGCGGCTAGAGAAGCTGCTCGACCCCGGCTCCTTCGTCGAGCTCGACCGCTACGTGCGCCACAGGAATCCCCTCTTCGGGATGATGGAGCGCAGGCCCTACGGCGACGCGGTCGTGACCGGCTATGGGACGGTCTTCGGCCGCAAGGTCTTCGTCTTCTCGCAGGACTTCACGATCTTCGGCGGCAGCCTCTCGGAGGCCTTCGCGGAGAAGATCTGCAAGGTCATGGACCTGGCCGCGAAGTACGGCTGCCCGCTGATCGGGATCAACGACTCGGGTGGTGCGCGGATCCAGGAGGGCGTCGTCTCGCTCGCCGGTTACGCCGAGATCTTCTGGCGCAACGTGCAGGCGTCGGGCGTGATCCCGCAGCTCAGCCTCGTCATGGGGCCGTGCGCGGGCGGGGCCGTCTACTCGCCGGCGATGACCGACTTCGTGCTCATGGTCGAGGAGAGCTCGTACATGTTCATCACGGGGCCCGACGTGGTGAAGACCGTGACCGGCGAGGAAGTGAGCTTCGAGGAGCTTGGCGGCGCCGCGACGCACGCGGCCAAGTCAGGCGTTGCGCACTTCATCGCGCCGAACGAGGAGGCGTGCCTCGAGGACGCGCGGTACCTGCTCTCGTTCCTGCCGCAGAACAACCTCGATCCGCCGCCCTGGAACGAGCCCGCAGACGCGGTCGGGCGCGAGGAGCCGGAGCTCGACACGCTGATCCCGGACAACCCGAACAAGCCCTACGACATGAAAGAGATCGTCGAGCGGATCGTCGACGGCGGCGAGTTCCTCGAGGTGCACGAGCGCTTCGCGGAGAACATCGTGTGCGGCTTCGCGCGACTCGGCGGGCACTCGGTCGGGATCGTGGGGAACCAACCGAAGGCGCTCGCCGGAGTGCTCGACATCGACTCGTCTGTCAAGGCTGCGCGCTTCGTCCGCACGTGCGACGCGTTCAACATCCCGCTCGTCACGTTCGTCGACGTGCCCGGCTTCCTTCCGGGGACCGCGCAGGAGTGGGGCGGAATCATCCGGCACGGCGCGAAACTCCTCTACGCGTACTGCGAGGCGACGGTGCCGAAGCTCGCCGTCATCACCCGCAAGGCCTACGGCGGGGCCTACGACGTCATGAGCTCGAAGCACATCCGGGCCGACTTCAACTTCGCGTGGCCGACCGCCGAGGTAGCGGTGATGGGTCCCGAGGGCGCCGTCAACATCGTCTTCCGCAAGGAACTCGAGGAGGCCGACGACGCCGAGACGCGCCGCGAGGAGCTCGTCGCGGACTACCGCGAGCAGTTCGCGAACCCGTACGTCGCGGCCGAGCGCGGCTACGTCGACGACGTGATCGACCCCAGGCGCACCCGGCCCCTGCTGGTCGACGCGCTCGAGACTGCGCTCACGAAACGCGAGCCGCGCCCGCGCCGGAAGCACGGGAATATTCCGCTCTAGCGAGAGAAAGGCTAGGAGGCGATCGCGGTGACGACCGGCGCGTCTTCCTCGACCAGGCCGAGCTCTTCCGCGAACGCGGTGACGACGCTCGGGTCGAACTGGCTTCCTGCGCAGCGCTGGAGCTCTGCCAGCGCCTCGTTCTGACTCAGCCGGCCGCGGTAGACGCGATCCGACGTCATCGCGTCGAAGGCGTCCACGACGAAGATGATGCGCGCTCCGAGCGGAATCTCGGGCCCGGGCAGCCTGTCGGGGTATCCCGTGCCGTCCCAGCGCTCGTGATGGTGGAGGATCCAGGCCGCCACGGGGTCGATCCGAAGGCTGTCGAGCATCCGGAAGCCGATCTGCGGATGCCGCTCGAGCACGAGCCGCTCGGGGCCGGTCAGCGGGCCGGGCTTGCGGAGGATCTCCTCCGGGATGGCCAGCTTGCCGAGGTCGTGCAGGCTGCCGGCGAGGCGGGCCAGCTCGATCTGTTCCTGGTCGAGCCCGAGTCTGGCGGCGACTCGCCCGGCCAGCTCGGCGACCCGGGCGGAATGACTGCCTGTGTACGTGTCTCGGAGATCGACTGCCTTGGCCAGGCTCGCGGCTGCCCGGAAGCGTGCCGCGCGGTCGGGCCCCGTCGCGAGCCGCCTCAACTCGGCGAGCTCGACGACGTCTGGGCGATAGACGTGGACACGGTTCTTTCCGTTCTCCTTCGCCCAGTAGAGCGCGCTGTCGGCGAGGCGGATGAGCTCTCCGCGGTCAGGCGCCTGCCGCGGGAACGTGGCGATGCCGGCGGAGACGGTGACCGAGCCGACCTGCTCGAGGCCCAGCCCGCCGATGCGATCGATGATCGCGCAGGCCGTCTGGGTCGCTTCGTTGTCGCTGTAGCCGGGGAGGAGGAGCGCGAACTCGTCGCCGCCCAGCCGGAAAGCCTCGCCGTTCTGGCGCAGGGACGTGGCCAGCCCGGCAAGCACGAGGTCGCCGGCGGGATGGCCGAAGAGGTCGTTGATCCGCTTGAAGTCGTCGACGTCGAGGAGGCAAAGGCTGAAGTCGTTCCCGTTGCGCTCGGCCTTGACGAGCTCTCGCTCGAGGCGCTCGTGGAAGTGCCGGTGGTTGCCGAGGCCGGTCAGCGGATCCGTGAGCGCCAGCCTCATCGCGCGGAGGGCGCGATAGGTCGAGCGCTGGTAGAGCGCGATGGCGAGCAGCGGGCCGACGAGCGCCGCCGAGAGCAACGGCGATCGCTGCCAGAGGACGACGAGCACCAGCGCCGCGGACGCCATCAGCGCGAAGATCATGATCGTCCACCGCAGGCTGGCCTTCATCAGCTCGAAGAACGGTCGCCGCCCGGTGACGGCAACGATGAGAGAGATCAGGGCGAGATTGATGCCGTACTGCGTCAGGGATGCGATCGCCACCTTCGCGATCAGCGCATCCGTGCCGTCCCCGCCGATCAGACCGACGAGCGCTCCGCCGATCGCGGCCGCGACGGCGAACACCGAGCCGTTGTACGCGATGCGCACCAGCGGGCGGTGCTCCGCCAACTGGATCAGGACCGGCGCGGCGAAGGCCACGAGCACACCGGCGGCCCAGCCGAAGAGCACGATCGCGCTCGCCGCGAACACGAACGAGAGCGATACGCCCCCGCTGTTCGGCCCCTCGATCGGGACCGGGAAGTGGCTGGCGAGGGTCGAGGCGGCCAGAAGGGCAGCGACGCCGAAGAGCGTCGAAGCGTCGTGCTCTCCGGTCGCGAACGCGAACGCGGCGCCGAGAACCGAAAGCAGCCCGAGCATGCACACGGGAACCACGATCGGAGCCAGTCGCTGCGGCTTCATCGGCCTACTCCCCTCGCCTTAGAGGGCTACCACTCCCAGTTGTCGAGCCCGAAGTCGCCATAGCCGGCGATGATCGCCAGTGCGACGAGGGCGAGTGCGAGGAAGATCAGACGGGGTCGCCACTCAAGCATTGAGTACCTCCTGGGTCGAAGACTGCTGATGGCCGATTCTTGCCGTCGAGGCGCCCGCGGCCATCACCCATTCGGGTGAATGTGCGAATTGCGGGGGAAATCCCCTGCGTGAGGGTTTAGAGCCCGGCTTCTGCGAGCGGGCGGCGGCCCCAGGCGAGCCGCTGGTCGTACCAACCCGTGACAGGGGCGAGCGCGACGCCGTAGCGTGAGGAGTGGATGAGCCACCCGTTGCCGAGGTAGATCGCCATGTGGTCAATCTGGGCGGGTCGTGCGGTCCGTCCGCCGGGGCCGAAGAAGAGAAGATCTGCCGGCGCAAGCCGCGCGCGCTTGACCCTCTGGCGAACGGGGACCTCTCCGGCCATCGCCGCCGCGGTGCGTCCGCGCAAGGTGGTCGCGAGCTGGGGGGCGCCCGCGTACGACTGAAGCTTGTACACCCGCCAGGCGAAGCCGGAACAGTCGAAGCCGCCTCTGGCCTGAACCCCGAAGGGCGACTCCGGATACTCGCTCTCGCCGCCCCAGACGTACGGAAAGCCGAGGAAGCCGACGGCGGTGGTGAGAACGCGGCGCTGCCAGGGAGTGAAGGCCGGAAGCTCGAAACCAGTGGCCGCTGTCTCCACGCTCTCCCGGTCCCACGAGGAGAGGCTCAGGATCCGAGCGACGGAGTACGCCGCCTCGGCGCGTGGCGCCGGATCGGTGGGAACGCGCTCGAGCTCTTCCTGGTCCGCCGGATGGTTCGTGCGCAGGCCGAGCAGGCGCGCGACGACCTCGGTGCCGAAACGCCCCGGCGGTCGCAGGCCGGCTGTTGCAGCCGCCTGCTGGAAGCTCGTAGCTTCCTCCTCGAAGCCGAGCGCGCGGACGAGCTGCGCGTCCAGCTGGGCCAACGTCACGGGAGCGGCTGCACGCCTTGCGGCCGGGGCCGGCCGCTGGATCGAGCTTGGCTGGAGCTGGCTCAGCTCCGTCACCAGCTCGCTCAGCTCGCCCTGTGTCAGCGATGCGTTCGGGCGGAAGGCGGCGACGCTCGGGGCCATGAGGCCACGGTCGACCACGAGCCTGATCTGGGGCAGGGCCCATGATCGCTTCGCCCGTGCAGGGGATGCGCTTGGCGAAGCCGACAAGCCCGCGAGCACGCACACAAAGAGAGCGAGAAGGCGCGGAGTTCTCACGGATGTACTCATCGTCGGATCTCAAAGACGCCTTTAATCTGTAAAGAGTTGTGGTGGAAATCACCCCTGAGCCGAGCGCTGCAGAGCGCGAAGCGCTGCTCTCGGCACTTGGGCGCCGGACAGGCGCGCTACCGGCCTCTTATCGCAGCGTCTGGCGGCTGGCCGGGCTGCTCGAGAACGTCGAGTCGGACGATGCCGCTCCGGCTCGTGGACCTCTCGATGGCTCTCCGCGGAGCAGCCGCGGCGCCAGCCGAGCGTAGTCCAGCCCTGAGATCCACGTCAGCGCCAGCGCGATTCCCAACCCCCAGCGGGCGATCGAGTCGTCGAACGCTCCGGCGGCGGCCAGGCCGCCGAGGGCCGCCGCGACCGCTTGCGTCCAGGTCTTGAGGCGACCGAGATCACGTGCCTCGAGCACGACCCCGCGCTCGAGTGCGGCCAGCCTCAGGCCCGAGATCAGCAGCTCCCGCGCCACGATCGCGGCCACCATCCAGCCGGCGAAGACGTCCCGGCCGACCAGGACTATGAGGACGGTCAGCACGAGCAGCTTGTCGGCCACCGGGTCGAGCAGCGAGCCGAGCGCAGAGGACCGGCCGCTGCGGCGGGCCACCCGTCCATCGAACCAGTCGGTCGCCATCGCGGCCCCGAAGAGGGCCGTCGCCCAGTAGTCGTGCCCGTTGAAGTCCCAGACGTAGAGGGCGACGACGAGCGGCACGACGGCCGCGCGGGCCATCGTCAGCTGATCAGCGAAGGTCACGCGCGGAGAGAATACGCGTGACATGCCGCCTTTCACCAAGGTCCTCGTCGCCAACCGCGGCGAGATCGCGATCAGGATCTTCCGCACGCTGCGAGAGCTCGGCATCTCTCCGGTGGCGGTCTACTCGGAGGCGGATCGCGGCTCGCTCCACCTGAGCTTCGCGGACGAGGCGTATCTCGTCGGGCCGGGTCCCGCGGCTGAGAGCTACCTGAACCAGGAGCGGATCCTCGAGGCCGCGACGCGATCGGGAGTGGAGGCGATCCACCCCGGCTATGGATTCCTCGCCGAGAACGCCGCCTTCGCGCGCGCGTGCGGCGCGGCCGGGCTGGTCTGGATCGGCCCTCCCCCCGAGGCGATGGAGCTGATGGGCTCCAAGGTCACCGCCCGCGAGACGATGCGCGCCGCCGGAGTGCCGATCATTCCCGGGACGACCTCGCCGGTCGACTCGCCCGCTGAGGTACGCAGGCTGGGGCACGAGCTCGGGTGGCCGATTGCGGTCAAGGCCTCCGCGGGCGGTGGCGGCAAGGGCCTGAAGGTCGTCGCCGGGCCGGACGAAGTCGAGCGCGCCTTCGAGGGCGCGCGGCGGGAGGGCCAGGCGTACTTCTCGGATCCGGCCGTCTACGTCGAGCGCTATCTCGAGGATCCGCGGCACGTCGAGGTGCAGCTGCTCGCGGACGCGCACGGGGCAGTCATCCATCTGGGCGAGCGCGACTGCACGATCCAGCGACGACACCAGAAGCTCGTCGAGGAAGCGCCCTCGCCGGCGATCGACGATGCGCTGCGCGCGGAGATCGGACGCATCGCGGTCGATGCAACCCGCGCCGTCGGCTACCGGTCGGCCGGGACGATCGAGGGTCTCCTCTCCCGCGAGGGCGAGTATTTCTTCCTCGAGATGAACACTCGAATCCAGGTCGAGCACACGATCACCGAGCTGGTGACGGGCCTCGACCTCGTGCGCGAGCAGGTGCTGATCGCGGCCGGAGAGCCGCTATGGCTGCGCCAGGAAGACGTCCGCCTGAACGGGCACGCGATCGAGTGCCGCATCAACGCGGAGGATCCGTCCAGCGGCTTCCTTCCTGCGCCCGGGAGGATCACGAGCTACCGGGAGCCGACCGGTCCGGGCGTGAGAGTCGATTCGGGCGTCCGCGAGGGGAGCGAAGTCGTCGGTCTCTACGACCCCCTTGTCGCGAAGCTCTGCGTCCACGGCATCGATCGTGAGCACGCGCGGCGGCGGATGCTGCGAGCGCTCTCCGAGTTCGAGATCGGCGGCGTGACGACGCTCGTCGGCTTCCACAACGCACTGCTCGAGCACGACTGCTTCGCCCGCGGCGAAACGTGCCGGGGTGTGACCGAATCCGAAGAGCTCGCGAAGCGTGCGGAGGAGTTGTCTCATCTGACAACGAGCGTAGCGCGAGGGTCGGACGGACGAGTTCGCGAGCGAATCGTCTCCGCCGAGCTCGACGGACGGCGCTTCGAGGTCAAGCTCCTCGAGCCCGAGCCGCCGTATGCCGAGCTCGCCCGCCGCCGACGGGAGCGCGAGTTTCGACGCGCCCACCATTCGGCCGCTCGCGACGCCGTCGTGAGCCCGATGCAGGGCACCGTGCTGGCCGTCGAGGTCGCCGAAGGCGACGAGGTCGACCCGGGCCAGGTGGTCTGCGTCGTCGAGGCGATGAAGATGGAGAACGAGATCACAGCCCCGCGGGCGGGCACCGTGTCCGAGCTCTCGGTCGAGGCCGGCCAGCCTGTGACGACGGGCCAGGTCATCTGCGTCGTCAGCCAGGAAGCCGATTGACGGCGTCCAGGCCGTTCTGCGCCGATCTCGCGCGCGAGAACGACGAGCCGCTCGCCGCGACCGCGAGCCGCATCGACAACTGGTTCCTGATCGAGTACCGGGGCCTGTGGACTCGGGACGCGGTGTCCGGGAGCGGCCTCTCCGACCAGGTCAAGCGGCATCTCCGCGAGCAGGTGGAGGCGGTGCCCCACGGGCGGTTGGTCTTCATCCGGCGGCCCGATCGCCGGCGACGTCCCGAGCTCTTCGCGTTCGCCGCAGTCTCCCGGCCGGGCCAGGAGCAGATGACACGCTTCGAATTCGAGAGCTACGAAGACCTGCGCGGAGTCGACCTGCGTTCCGGAGCGAAGGCCGGGGATCCCCTGTTCCTCGTGTGCACGCACGGGAAGCACGACCCCTGTTGCGCGCGCTACGGGCGTCCGCTCTACGAGGCGTTGCGCGACGAGCTCGATCCCGACTGGGTGTGGCAGTCGAGCCACATCGGCGGCGACCGCTTCGCAGGCAACCTCGTCTGTCTCCCGGAAGGGCTCTACTACGGGCGGGTCGACGGCCGGGCTGCCGGAGCGGTTCTCGACAAGCACCTGGCCGGCAGGATCGAGCTCGAGCACTACCGGGGCCGCTCCGGCTACTCCTTCCCCGTCCAGGCAGCTGAGCGCCACGTCCGCGAGCAGACGGGCCGGATCGAGATCGGGGCGCTTGCGCTCGAGTCCGTCTCGAGAGCGGGCGAGTCCTGGCAGGTGTCCTTCTCCGCCGCCGGACGGAGCCATGCCGTCCGCGTCGAGCAGAAGCCCGGAGACCTGACCCTCCTCACCTGCAGCGACCCGACGCCGAAGCGTCCGCGCCGCTTCGTCCTCAGTCCGGGCTGATCCGGAGGAGGCCCTCGCGCACGAGCCTGCGCCCGAGCACGAGGCGGCCTTCGTCGTCGAGGCGTCCGGGCAGATCGCGGAGCCGGAACGGCTCCTCGGCCCGCAGCACGAACTCGAGCTCGGCGGAGATCCGGGCCGGGAAATGGAGGTCGCGCTGCTCGAAGCTCAGCGTGGCCCGATCGCTCTCGAGCCGCAGGTCGGCGATGACGGTCTCGTTGCGCACGAGCTCGGTCTCGACGTCGAGGTGCTCGAGGGCGCGCAGCTGCTCGAAATGGTCGTCGCGCACGGGCCGGCGGTTGCGGACGAACGAGCGGCGCTTGCGGACGGCGACGGCCTGCGGTGAAAGCCGCGCCCGCAGGTGCTCGAGCAGGTCGTCGCCGCCGTCGCCGTGGTCCGGGACGGCGCGCCGGAGGTCGACCTC
>WNFU01000369.1_pt1 | contig 61550 bp, 65 predicted proteins | sample 5400121 | NCBI WGS metagenome assembly WNFU01 (sample SAMN13153360, study PRJNA577476) | soil metagenome | isolation source: 100 cm soil or saprolite under grassland replicate 1 | place: USA:California | collected 2016-06-15 | reverse complement strand
GGTAGGAAAGCGCCCGCCATGCTCGCGGGTCACCGCTGTCTGGATACGGCTCCTGATCGGCTGACGGCTGTGCTGTGGTAGTGCCCATTCACAGCGATAGGTTTGTGGTCTGCGTGCGGCCGAGGCGAGCGGCGGCCTGACGGAGGCTCCGCGCCGGAGGCGACGTCGGCTCGAGGTGTTGTGGACGGTGGACTCGCGGGACTCGGCCGGCGCGAGCGCCGACGAGATCGTGGCGGCCGTCGCCACCCTCCAACCGGGCGGCATCCTCCTGATGCACGACTGGGCACAGCCGTCGATCGACGCCGTCCCGCGGATCGTGGCCGACCTGGCCAGCCGCGGGCTCTGCCCCGGCCGGATCGTGTACACCCCCCACGACGTGTCCGGTGCGGGCCAAGTCTTCCACGCCGTCGCCGTCGCCCCTGACCTCGCCGGCGTGCCCGGCCCTGGCGATCGCCCACAGGCGTGGCCATCGATCCCAATCCACCTCGAAACCTACGAAGATCCTGCCGAGAAAGTTTCACTCTGCCCGGCTGCGCGATGGTGACCGACGTCCCTTGCCGAGCTGGCTGTCGGCGGTGATACACCCCGTGGTCGGTGACGATCCACCGGGTGATGGCCAGACCGGAGCCGCTGGGGCCGTGTCGCCCCGCCAGAACCGGTCGAAGCTGTGCGCCAGGTCCGCCGCCGGGCGGCACTCGTTGCAGTCCTCGACGACCAGCAGTTCAGCGATATATACTCTTGAGATGACCAAGCGGACGATGCAGGAGGCGACCTTCCTTATCCTCACGGCGCTGGCCGCGGGCAGCCAGCACGGCTACGGAATCATCTCCGACGTCGCACAGATCTCGGACGGACGGGTGCGGTTGCGCGCCGGGACCCTCTATTCGGCCTTGGACCGTCTGCGCCTCGACGGGTTGATCACTGTCGACCGGGAGGAGATCGTGGAGAACCGCCTGCGCCGTTACTACCGGCTCACGCCGGAGGGCACCAGGCAGTTGGCCACCGAGGCGGCTCGGTTCCAATCCAATGCGGCGACCGCGTTGGCGCGGCTCGGTCTGGCGGGGGGCATGGCCAAATGACCGACACCGCCGACCTGGAGCGAGGGTACCGCCGCTGGCTGAGGTGGTATCCGAAGAACTTCCGGCGTGAGCACGAGGCGGAGATCCTTGGGGTGCTGATGGCGGGCGCCCGAGAGGGCCAGTGCCGACCGGAGCGGATGGAGTGCCTGGACCTGATGCGCGGCGCGCTGTGCATGCGTCTGCGTCCAAGGGTGCCCCGGTCGGACCGATCAGCATTCAATGCGGTCAAACTGATGTACGTCGGCGCCGTGGTTGAGCTTGCTGCCGCAATCATCATATTGACCACCATCGGGGACGTCAGATCCAGCGTGGTCCAGAGGAACCCGGGTCTCACCGAAGCCCAGTGGCACGCAGTCGTGGCCGGCCAGCTTGAACCGACCGCGGTGGCGGCCGGTATCGCGATCAGTTTCTGGCTGTGGATGGCCTGGGCGATTGGCCGCGGGCATCGCTGGGCGAGGATTGTGTTTGCGCTCTTCTTCGGCTTGAACACTTATGGCCTGCTCTCCGGGCTGGCCGGGGGTTCGGCGGTGTACGCCCGAGCGGACTTGGCCATCGGGATCTTCCTCTGGCTCGTCCAACTTGCGGCCGTCATCCTCGTCTTCCGCAGCGAGCCACGGAAGATCGCAGTCTCTCGGTCGAGCCCTGGGCGATAGTGGCGCGGGATACGGAACGATGCCCGGACGGTGGGATGCACCCAAGAGGCTCGCAACGGCAAGAGACCGGCTTGGAGGCGGCGAAACGTCGACGGCCTCGTGAGCGACCGGGACGGGGTGCCGTCGTCTGCCGGTAACAGCGGGGATCCAGCGCTATCGGTCGATCATCTGTCGAAGCGATTCGGCGACCGCATCGCATTCGACGACGTCTCCTTTGATGTAGGACACGGTGAGGTCTTCGGTTTCCTTGGGCCGAACGGCGCCGGCAAGACCACGATGGTGCGGACGCTCGGGACCCTGCTCTCCCCGACCTCGGGCTCGGCAACGGTCGCCGGAATCCCGCTCACGCCTGAGAACGGAGTGGAGATCCGCCGGCGGATCTCGATCATGCCCGAGTCGCCGGGCCTCTATCTGCGCTTGAGCGTGACCGAGAACCTCGAATGTTTCGCCGACCTCTACGAGGCGCCCGGCTCGAACGATCGCATTGGCCGCGCTCTGCGGGCCGTCAACTTGGCCGACCGGGCCGACGATGCCTGCGGCACCCTGTCCAAAGGTCTACGCCAGCGGGTCGCCCTGGCCAGGGCGCTGCTCAGCGACCCCGAGGTGCTGTTCCTCGACGAGCCGACCTCCGGCCTGGATCCGGCCGCCGCTCGAGACGTCCATGAGTTGATCGCCGAGCTCCGCCAGCGCGGTGCGACGATCTTCCTCACGACGCATCGCCTCGAGGAGGCCGAGCGCCTCTGCGACCGCGTCGCGATCCTGAACACGACGTTGCGCACGATCGGCCGACCCGACGAGCTCCGCGAGCGGCTGTTCGCCAAGACGCTCACGGCCAGGACCCTCGTCCCGCTCCCCGATCCAGGCGGTGTCTTTGCTGGCCTTGCGGCTGTCGACGGCTGGCACCAGGACGGCCCCGCCACCTACGTCCTCGCCGTGTCCGAATTGTCAGTCGCCGCACCGGCCGTCATCCGGGCGCTGGTGGCGGCCAGCGCCGACGTGCTGTCGATCAGCCAGTCGCAGCACTCGCTCGAAGACGTCTACTTCGAGCTGATCGACCAGGACGAGGAGGCGGGCCGGAGATGAGCATGAGCAGGAGGCGTATCCGGGCCATCTTCCGCAAGGAGCTGCGGGAGTACCGGCGCAACGGCTTCATCATCGCGACCATGGTCATCCTCCCGCTGATCTTCCTCATCCAACCGCTGGTTGTCGTCTTCGCCCTGCCCGCGTCGGCAGCGGCCGGGCTCAGCCACGAGGATCTTCTGCTGTACATGCTGGGCATCCCGGCGATCGTGCCCGCAACGGTCGCCGCCTACGCCGTGGTCGGCGAGCGTCAGCAGGACACGCTCGAGCCGGTGCTCACCACGCCGATTCGTCGCGAGGAGTTCCTGCTGGGCAAGGCGCTGGCAGCTCTCGTCCCGTCCGTGGTCATCGCCTATGCCGTCTACGCCTTCTTCCTGGCCTGCGTGGAGTTCTTCGCAGATCCGGCCGTGGCGCCGGCGCTCATCCGAGGTCCGGACCTGCTCGCCCAGCTGCTCTTCACGCCGCTCCTCGCCGGCTGGTCGATCTGGGTCGGCATCGCGATCTCCGCCAGAGCGAGCGACGTCCGGGTCGCACAGCAGCTCGGCATGCTCGCGAGTCTCCCAACGGCCCTGGTGGCGGCGCTCATCGCGTTCAACGTGATCCACGCGACGCTCGGCCTTGCCCTCGGCCTCGCGGTGGCGCTGCTGGTCGTCGACGGACTCGGCTGGCGGATCATGTCGGCGACCTTCGACCGCGAACGGCTCATCACCGGGACCAGGTGACGAGGTCGTGGTGGCCCACGGCCGCGTATCCCGTATCGCCTTGCGCGTCAGCCCTTCACCCCTCCGGCGGTGAGACCGGCCACGATCTTCCGGCGCTGCGCGACTCACACGGTGATGACGACCTTTCCACGGGCGTGACCCTCTTCGAGGTAGCGCATGGCCTCGGGGGCTTCGCTCAGCGGATACGTCCGGTCGATCACCGGCGAGACCTTGCCTGATTCGATGAGCCCCTTCAGGACCTGCAGGTCCTCCTTGCTTCGTTTCGCCTCGAACGGGCTGAGCCGCTGGCTCACGAACGGTGACAACACGACCGCCTTGATGATCGGACCCAGGGGTCCGATCCAGCGGCCGCCTGATTCTCCGCTGCTCATTACGAGCGTCCCCTTGGGGGTGAGCGCACGCCTGCAGGCTGATGGCGAGTGGCCGAGACGTATCCCCACATCACCGAGATGGTCATGGCGATCACCCACGACGAAGAGTCCGTCGTCGGCCAAGGTTGCGACGACCAGTTCGAGTTCGAGTTCGCTCTCGACCTGATGCTGGACGGCCTCGCCAGGCTCCGGGACATGGCCTGAAGCGCCGGCCGGAGGAAGGGAGACTCGTCGCCCTTCCCGAGCCGGGCCCGCACGGGGCGGGGAAGGAACGCCTACTCCAGGTCGTAGTCGAGGGTGTAGGGCTCTGCCGGGCCTTGCTGGCCGTCCCAGGTGTAGCCGCCCGTGCCGCGCAGGCCACGCAGGTCGCCGGTGCCGGAGCCGGGTACGACGAACCAGGTAGCCGTCGCCTTGTTGTCCGCCATGCTCCCGCTCTGCTGGAGCACGAAGCTGCCCGACCGGTCGCCGACGCGGCCGACAACGCGTTCCAGGCCGACGAAGCTGGCCGAGCCGTCGGCGTTGTAGGCCATCAGATACTGGACCGTCGCCTCACCTTCGATGCCGCCCTGGAAGGCGTCGGTCATGCTGGTGCGGGTCAGCTTGCCCGCCCCATCGATCTCGGCGAAGGGCGTCTCTTCCCAGACCTTGGTCTCGAACGTGCCGGTCGCGCGGGTAGTCATCGCTGCTGCCTCCCGTCATCTGCCTGCATCGTTGCCTCGCCGCACGCTCATCCCCACCAATGCCGGTCGAACGGGTGTACGCGTAGGCGGTCGTCACGCTACGGGGAACAGCTGGGAGCTGTCTTGAACAAACGCGCCAGGATGCCCGCTGCGGGCGCCTTGCCCAGGGACGCACGCGAGCTCTAGCCTGGTCCCAGTGACCAGCCCCAGTCCCTCGCCTGGGGAGTCCCGAGGACTCCTGCACCCCCGGGCTGCACAGGCCAGGTTTCACCTCGCCCGGCGGCCGCCGTCCATCACCCTTGCTCCGTTGGTCGAGCACTACTGGATCGTCACCTGGGACCTCCGCGGCCAGCGGCCGCACCAGCAGCGGGTGCTGCCCGGACCGTCGGTGCAGATGACCTTCACGCCTTGGTTCTCGCGGGTCGCCGGGGTGATCCGGGGACAGTTCCGCTGCCAGCTCCAGGACGCGGGCCGGATCCTCGGCGTCCAGTTCCGGCCTGGGGGCTTCCGGCCCTTCCTCGGGGCGCCGGTGGCGGCGATCACCGGCACGTTCCTTGGCGTCCACGAAGTCTTCGGGCCGGACGGCCACGCCTTGGTGCGTGCCGTCCGCGCCGCCGCCGACGCGGACGGCACCAGCGAGGAGGAGCTGGTCGCGCTCGTGGATCGGTTCCTCTGCGCGGTCGCCCCCGACCCGAACCGGTACGACCCGCGGGGCGCGGAGGTCGCCGGGATCGTCGAGCAGATCGCCGCGGGCACCGGCAGCGGCAACGACCGGGTCGGCGACCTCGCACGCCAGGTCGGCGTCGGTACACGGACGCTGCAGCGGTTGTTCGCCGAGTACGTCGGCGTCGGCCCCAAGTGGGTCAGCCGGCGCTGCCGGCTCCAGCAGGCCGCCCAGCGCGCGGCCGGTGGCGAGGAGATCGCCTGGGTCCGCCTCGCCGCCGATCTCGGCTACAGCGACCAGGCCCACTTCACCCGTGACTTCACCGCGGCGGTCGGCACCTCCCCGACCCGGTACGCGCGGGCCTGCGCTCCGGCAGAGCAGCCTCGACCAGCCGCTGCCCCTCCGGGCGAAACGCGCTGACCTCATCGAGGTGGGTGTGTGGGCGACGACGCGCTCACCGACCTCCCGGCCCGGATCGGCACCGGTTGCACGGTTGACATCTCCCTTTCGATACATATACTCAGTATATGTACGCGATATAGGAGGCGGGTGTTGCGGTGTCGGTGAGGTACGGGATCCTCGGCCTGCTCGCCCAGCAGCCGTTGCACGGCTACGAGGTCAAGACCCGGTTCGAGTCCCTGTTCGGCGGGACCTGGGAGGTCAACTTCGGCCAGGTCTACACCACGTTGCAGCGGCTGGAGCGCGACGGCCTGGTCGAGCCGGCCGACGGCCGCGGCGACCGGGCCAAGCTCACCTACCGGCTGACCAGCGCCGGGCACACCGCGCTGCAGCAGTGGCTTGTGCAACCCGAGGCCGAGCCACAACAGCTCCGCGAGGCGATCCATCTCAAGCTGCTGCTCACCGGGCGCCTGGCCAACGGCAACCTCAGCCGCCTGCTGGCTGGGCAGCGGCGGGTCTACCTGCAACGACTCAAGGACCTGGCGGCGCTGGAGCGGCGAGCCCGCCACGACGGCCGCGGCGATCTCGTCCTGGTCATCAAGAGCGCCATGCTCCACACCGAGGCCGACCTGAAGTGGGTCGACGTGTGCGAGGACGAGCTCGGCGACGGCGGCGCCAACGCGCATCCGCAGAAAGGCGGGGCTGGCAGTGAAGCCGCTCATCGCACTGACTGACGTAAGCAGGATGTACGGGGCGGCCCCCGCCGTGTGCGGCGTGAGCCTGACGGTCCAGGCTGGTGAGTTCGTCGCCGTGATGGGACCGTCGGGAAGCGGCAAGTCGACCCTGCTCAACCTCATCGCAGGCCTGGATCGTCCAAGCAGCGGCGCGGTGATGGTCGACGGCGTCGACCTCGGCAGCTTGGGCGAGGCCGCCCTCGCGCGGTTCCGCCGCCCACGGATCGGCATCATCTTCCAGTTCTTCAACCTGCTGGGCAGCCTGACCGTCGCCGACAACATCCGCATCCCGGCGCAACTGGCCGGCGTCAAGCCCCGCATCGCCGCACAGCGCGTGCACGAGCTCTTGGACCAGCTCGACCTCGCCAAGGTCGCCGACCAGTACCCCGCACGACTCAGCGGCGGGGAGCGCCAGCGAGTGGCGGTCGCCCGGGCACTGGTGAACAGGCCGGCGCTGCTGCTCGCCGACGAGCCGACCGGCGCGCTCGACAGCCGCGCCGGCGACCACGTCATGGACCTGCTCGCCGGGCTGCACCGGGACGGGCAGACGATCCTGCTCGTCACCCACGACGCCAAGCTCGCGGCCGCCGCCGCCGACCGGGTGGTGACCCTGCGCGACGGCAGGGTGCTCGACGACGCCCCGCTGGCCTCCGCAACCGGACAGTCAGCGCCGGCACTGGTACGAATCCGCGGGCACGAGCAGGAAGCAGGGCCATGACCGCGGTCGCCGCCAAGCTGCTGGCGGACCTGCGCCGCAGGCGCCTGCAAGGCGGCGTGATCCTGCTGGTCGTCCTGCTCGCCAGCGGCACCGCGGCGCTCGCGCTGACCCTGCGGACCGCCGCCGCCGACCCCTACGACCATGCCTTCGCCGCACAACGCGGCGCCCATCTGACGGTCGTCTTCGACGGCCGCGTAGTCACCCCCGACCGGCTCGCCCGCACCCCCCAGCTGATCGGCGCGTCGGCCTGGGCCGGTCCCTGGCCGACCACCGGAATCAACGTCCGCGCCGGTACCGGCAGCGGCACGTTCAGCCTGAACGTCCAGGGCCGCGCCGGCGCGGGCGGCGACGTCGAGCGGCTCCGCCTGACCGCCGGCCGCTGGGTCACAAGACCCGGTCAGATCGTGGTCACCCGCTCGTTGGCCGAGCAGCAGCGGATCTCGCCTGGTGACCGCCTGGTCGACCTCGACCTGCCCACCAAGCCTGCCCTCCAGGTGGTCGGGGAGGTCATCGACGTCGACGAAGGCCAGGCCGGGCTCGCCTCCCAGTCGGCCTGGGTGCTGCCGGCGCAGCTCGCCCCGCTCATCGGCCAGGGTCGGTATCTGGGCTACCGCGTGGCCTACCGCCTGCCCGGCAGGCCAACCCAGGCCGACCTTCGCCACGCCACCGCCCGACTCGAGGCGGCACTGCCGCTCGGCGCGGTCAGCGACACGATGTCCTACCTCGAGGTCAAGAAGCTGTTCACGCTCATCAACACGATCATCTTGACCTTCCTGCTCGCCTTCAGCGTGTTCGCGTTGGGTGCGGCCACGGCGATCACCGCCAACGTGGTGACCGGTGCCGTGCTCGCCAATTACCGCGACATCGGGATCATGAAAGCCCTTGGCTATACCCCGACCCAGGTGGTGAGCACGCTCGTCGGCGCGATGCTCGCCCCGGCGCTGGCCGGTTCGGTTGTCGGGATCCCGCTCGGCACGCTGCTCGCCCAGCCGCTGCTCGGCCGCAGCAGCCATGCGCTCGGGTTCCCATCCCACCTGGCGTTCTCACCCACGATCGCCCTGCTGACGTCCGCTGGGGTCCTGGTCGTCGTCACGGCCGCGGCCACGCTGCCGGCGCTGCGTGCCGGGCGGCTCAGCCCGACACGGGTCCTGTCCCTCGGCGCTGGACCGGAGCGATCGGGACGCCGGCGCGGCAGACGACCGGGCCCCCGCGGCCGCGGTTTCCGACCGCGCCTCAGCCTGCCCCGCCCGGTGAGTCTTGGCGCCGCCCAGGCGTTCGCCCGCCCGCTGCGCGGCACGCTGACCGCGACCGCGGTGCTGCTCGGCGTCGCGACCCTGACCTTCGCCTTCGGGCTGCATCGCAGCCTCGACCGATTCCGCGGGAACCTGGCCACCACCCAGGTGCAGGTCCAGCGCACCGCCGCCTACCCGGACGCCACGCTGCTGCAGACCCTGCTCACCCAACCCGACACCGCCGGGGTGGTCGCCACCACCTCGACCCACGTGCTCGTGCCCGGCCTTGCTGACCCGGTGCTGGTCAAGGCGTTCCGCGGCAACCCGGCCGATCTTGGCGTGCCACTGGTCAACGGACGCTGGTACGCGGGGCCTGGCGAGGTCGTCGCTCCCGACGGTCTGCTGCGGGAGACCCATCTTCAGGTCGGCGACCGCCTGACCGTCACCATTCATGGACGCCCCATCCCGCTCCGGATCGTCGGCACCGTCTTCGACGTGTCGAACTTCGGTCGCGACCTCAGCCTGGACTGGTCGACCTACGCCCAGGCGGTGCCACACGCGCAGCCGTTCGCCTACCTCGTCCGGCTCCGGCCCGGCGCCGACCCGGCCGCCTACGCCCAACGCGTCCAGGCCAGCGCCCCCGACCTCCTCAGCATCCAGACCGAGACTCCGATCGTGTCGCTGCTCGGGATCTTCAACCTCGTTGCCCTCACCCTGGTCATGGTCCTCGCAGGCATCGCGATTGCGGGCATGTTCGCCACCGCCGTGCTCAACACTCGCGAAGGCGTCCACGACACCGCCGTGCTCAAGGCGCTGGGCATGACCCCCCGCCAGGTCCGCGCCATGGCCACCGCCTCCGCGTGCACCCTCGGCCTGGCCGGCGGCATCCTCGGCGTCCCCGCCGGGATCGCCCTCCACCAAGCAGTCGGGACCCTCACGGGCAGCGTGCTCGGCAACCGCATGCCCGCTGTCAACCTCGACACCTTTCCGCCACAGGCCATGCCAGCGCTCGCGCTCACCGGGATGCTCCTGGCCGTCGTCGGTGCCCTGCTACCCGCCCACTGGGCCGCGCGGGGTCCCACCGTCGGGTCCCTCCGGGCGGAGTGACCCCCGGCCCGCTCCCGAGCCCGCAACGGCCCGGGGCAGCACGTAGAGGTCAACCGGGTCGACGCGCGAAGGCTCCTCTATGCCCGGGGCGAACAGCCCCCGCACCTGGGCGAGACCGCCGTCGGTGGCATGGCCGACCTAGGCGAACGGGCCCGGCGGCCAGCCGCTCGGGTCCCGCTCCGTAGAGGCGTCTACGTCGCCCGACCAGTGTGGGTGGGCCGGAGGCACCCGGGGGGCGGAGCACCCCCGGCCCAGCTCACCCACACTGTGCCGAACCAGACGCAAAGGCAATAGCGTGAATACCGGATCCGCTGCCCGGCTTACGGCGACCACTGCTCGGCGATCCGCACGACCTGGTCGTGCCGCACGGTGACCCAGAACACGGGGCTGTAGGTGCGGGTCAGGGTTGCCAGCTTGGCGAGGGCCACCGGGACGGCCTGCTGGGTGCCCAGCAGCCCGTTGACGGTGACGGCCGCGTCGTTGCGCACCCACAGCGTGCGCAGCCTGGGGTTGACGTTGCGGAGGTAGCTGTCGTTCGGCGGGGGGGACTCCTGGTGGTCCTTGGCGGCCTCCCTGGTGGCGGCGTCGCCCTGGTAGAACTGGATCAGGTCGAACGTGACCCTCCGCCGGCCCGCATCGACGCCCTTGAGCAGCACCGGGTGGCGCCCGTCGGCGAGCACGACCGGCTCGCTGCCGGTCCCGCCCCCGGGGGTCGGGGTCGTGGCCACGGGGCTGACGGGCGACGCTGGCGGTGCGGCGGCGGGAGGGCCGGCGGTGGAGTGGGCGGAGCAACCGGTGACGGCGACGGCGGCGGCGAAGGCGACGGTGGCGACGATGCGGGCTGGTCGCATGGCGACCTCTCTCTGCGAAGCACGACCCGGTGGGGTCTAGGGCTTCATCCTTGCGTGCGCCGGACACGGCACGGCGTCGGGCGAGCGTCGCGCCAACGCCGAAAGGGCCTCGATCCGGTCGCAATCGTCGATCAGACCGACTCTGGCCAGAACCGGGTGCCCGAGGGCGGTCAGCGGTCCCTTCGTGCGCCCGGCCGGTTACCGGCGTGCGGCCGGGGCGGGCGTCCCGAGAAGCAGCCGCACGCCGGCGCCGACGGCCAGGCCGAGGGCGGCGCCGCCGACCATGTCGAGTGGCAGGTGCGCGCCGACGTACATGCGGGCCAGGAAGACGGCCGCCACGGCCGCGGCGGCCGCCCAGCGGCCCCAGCGCGGCAGCCAGGGCCATGCCACCAGGGTCAGCGCGGTCACCACCCCGATGTGGCCGGAGACGAAGCCGAGCCCGTGCGGCTCGGCGCCGCGGACGGTCACGTGGTCGAGCAGGGTGCCGGGCCGGCCACGAAGGACGAAGTGCTTGACCACCTTGGCCAGGGCGTAGACGCCAAGGCCCGCCACGGCAAGGCCGGCGGCCAGCCGCCAGCGCCTGAAGGCCAGGGCAACCAGGACTGCCGCCGGCACGATCAGGAAGTTGCCGAGCTGCATGGGAACCCACACGATGGCGAACGGCACGCTGGGCAGGTCGTTGAGGAGCCGGAAGGCGTCGGCCTCGAGGGCCGAGATGCTGTGGGCATGGATCGGCAGTGCGCTCAGCAGCAGCACGGCGGCGCCGAGTCCCAGCCAGAGCAGATCGACGGGGTGGCGCCGAATCCCGGTGCGCGCCGGAGGTGCGCTGGCGCCAGGCGTGCGAGCTGCTCGTTCCCGTGGGATGGCGCTCATGGCGCCACCACACCCACGTCACTCGCCGTCTCCTGGACCGGACGCCGCAGCCCGCGCCGCCGCCACCACAGGTAGGTGGCGATGCCGACCAGGATCGGCAGCCCCCAGGTGAGCGCCCGGAAGACCAGCACGGCCGCGGTCACCTGCTCCCGGTCCCCACCCGCGCTGGTGAGGCCGCCGATCAGCACCGCCTCGACCACGCCGGCGCCGCCGGGGGTGAACGGGATCGCGGTGGCCAGGCGGGCGAAGGCGAACACGGCAAGGACCTCGGCCCAGTTGACCTCGGTGTTGCTGACGCCGACGTGGCGCAGGGTGACCAGCAGGACCAGGTAGAGCGAGAGGTGGCTGACCAGCGTCGCCACGGTGATCGGCAGCCAGCCGTGCTCCAGCAGGTCGACGGTGCGGGAGCGGAACTTGACGGTGGCCAGCTCCCAGCCGGCGACCGGCCCGCGGCCGGCCAGCCGTCGCACCCGGGAGGCGGCCCGGCCGGCCAGCACCCCGACCCGCTTGGCCATCTCGTCGCTGCGCAGCACCAGGGCGAACACCACCACCGCGCCGACCAGGCCGGCGATGCCGACCAGCGCGGCGGTGACCCGCGCGCCGCCGGCGTTGCCCTGCAGCGCGACCAGCGCCAGGGCCAGCACCGGCAGGCCGAGCTTGGCGAAGGCGTTCCAGACCCCGGAGACCAGCACCGCGGTGGTGGTCCGCGAGCGTGAGTAGCCCCACGAGCCGAGCATGCCGTAGGTCATGCCGACGCCGATCGGCGCGCCCACGACCGGGACGGTGTTGGCCACCGCGGTGGTCGACTGGGTCATCGCCATCGCCCGCCAGAACGACAGGCCCGGCGTCACCGAGATCCACACCAACGCGTAGGTGGCCAGGTTCCAGCCCGCGATCACCGCCAGCGTGGCGAGCTCCAGCCAGGTCATGGCGGTGATGTTTGCCCACACGTTGCCCAGGTCGATGCCCTTGAGCAGGTACCAGAAGATCGCCGCCACCAACACCACCGACAGCACCACCCGGACCGCCGTGCGTCCGGGCCGTGGCCGCTTGGCCGCGGCCGCCGCCTGCTCGCTCATCGGAACTACCCCCTCACGGGGCCGGGACAGCTCCCGGCCGCCGGCGCGTCCAGTCGCACGTTACTCGAGCCGCGTGCTCGTCACGCCGGCACGTCCTGCTTCTGGACGGGCACGATGAGCCACATCGCCAGGTAGATCGGGACGCCGGCGCCGCCAAGCAGGGCCAGGACGACGAAGGCCACCCGGACGACCGTCGTGTCGGTGCGGCCGAAGTACTCGGCCAGGCCGCCGCAGACGCCTGCCAGCTTGCGGTCGGTGCGGCTGCGGTACAGCTTGCGGGTCGCTTCCATGCTGCTCCCTCTCCTGCCTGGCGCCGTTCCGGCTGCCGGGCTGTTCTGCGCGGCGTTCGCCTCGGCCAGGCTGAGCCGGCCGTCTCGCACAGGTCCGATGAGCGTGTCAGCTCTGGCACCGGGTCGAAACCGGCAAACCCAGCAAGGCTCATCGCCGGGCGTGATCGCCGATGGTGGTGTCGCCGCGGCGAGGTCAGACGGTGCGCTGGTGGACGTAGCACCAGCGCCAGGTCGAGCCCGGCTCGCAGGCGCTGACGATGGGGTGGTCGGTCTCTCGGTAGTGCGCTCTGGCATGCTGGTTGGGCGAGGCGTCCGAGCAGGCCACCCAGCCGCACGACAGGCACAGCCGCAGTGCGGTCCAGTTGCCCCCGCCGACCAGGCAGTCCGGGCAGGCGGTCGCCTGTGCCCGGACCTGGCGGACCTGGTCGAGGTGGTCGCAATGCGGGGCGTCGCCGTTGCGTGCGGCGGTCGGTGCCGGTAGTGCCATCCGAACGGGCCCCTTCACGGCCGGGTTGGAGATCTGCACGGTCACCTCCGGCCGAGGATGGCCACACCCAGCTAAGCGTAGGCCTGGGCGCGGGGAAACGAGCAATCCCCGCAAAGCTCATCGGCGGGACTGATCACCGATGCCAGCTTCCAGCGCGCAGCTCACAGTGGTTACGACCAGACACCGTCCGGGAAGCGTATGGAGGTGGACATCCTGGCCCCGGTGTGCTTGCTTCTTATGCTGGCGGGGTCCCCAGCAGCTTCGACGCGTGGGCTGTAGCGGTGGTCAACGGAGGTACGGGCCAAATCGAACTTCGCCAGTTGCGCTACTTCGTGACCCTGGCCGAGGAGCTCCACTTCGGTCGGGCGGCCGAGCGTGAGCACATCGTCCAGTCCGCCCTCAGCCAGCAGCTGCAGCGCCTGGAACGTGAGCTCGGGGTCCGGCTGCTCGAGCGCAGCACCCACCATGTCCAGCTCACCAGGGCGGGGGCGGCGTTCCTGCTCGAGGCGCGGCGGCTGCTGGCCCAGGCCGAACGGGCGGTCGCCGCCGCGAGGCACGCGGGCAGCGCAGCCGCGGCGCTGTGGGTGGGGATCGTGGATGCCAGCTACGACTCCATGCCCCAGATCCTCCAGCAGGTCCAGCAACGCTACCCGAGCCTGGAGATCCACCAGGTCGAGGCCGGCGTGCCCGAGCAGTTCAAGCTGCTGGTCGAGGGCCGGCTGGACGTCGGCTTCGGTCGTGCCTCCCTGGCCCCCAGCGAGATCGCCTCGGAGCTGTTCCGCCTGGACCCGCTGGGCGTGCTGATCGCCGACGACCATCCCTTGGCATCCCTCGACACGGTGCCGGTGGCGGCGTTGGCGGCGGAGCCGCTCCTGCTGGAGGAGGACGAGCGCGCGCCGGAGTTCAACCAGTTCGTGGTCGAGCTGTGCCGCTCGGTAGGGTTCACGCCGACCCTGTACCGCGGCACCGTCCAGAGCATGCAGGCCGCCGCCGAGCTGGTGGTGCACGGCCGCTGTGTGGTGTCGGTGCCGTCGTCGTGCGCACAGGCGGCGCTGCCGGGTGTGGCATGGAAGCCGCTGGTGGAACCGGTGTCGCGGTACCCGTGGTCGCTGCTGTGGCGTGCGGGCGACCAGTCCGAGCACGTGGAGGCGGTGCGGGCCTGCACCGCGGACCTGGCACAAGAGCTGGGCTGGCTGCTGCCAACCGCCCTGCCTCCCGCTGGCCCATGATCGGGATGCTCCGCGTGGTGTGGTAATCAACAGGACTGATCGGCCTTGCACGGATTCCTCGTTTCCCTCGCAGCAGGACCATGCTTTGCTAGTCCCGCGATCCTGACCATGCCGGCTGCCCCAGACACACAGCCTGCCGCATGCGAGCGTCTCGGCACGCATGAAGGCGGAGCTCGTCAGGCGGCTCCGGGAGGGGCCATGGACATGATCGGGGTGGTCGGCGCCCGCGCTGGCTACTGTCCCGGCGAGCGGGGGGACTCCGGGCCACTGCTGCGCGGCGCCTTCCACCATCCCGGGACCGGCGATCACCGGGCGGACTCCGCAAGCCCCCATCTGCTAAGCTCGGTTCGTCCTCCCCCCGCGAGAGCAGTCTGCCTCGCGGTCGTCACAGGCTACGGATCCCCGCTCTTCTGCTCGTCGGGGCCCGCAATGCCCGAGCTGTAGGCCGCGCCGAATCGCGGCGTCCAGCCGACCCGATGAACGTCGAACGGAGTGTCCTTACCTCTTGCCCGTCTCTCATGCCGTCCCTTCTCCTTCCAACGCCTCGCTCAGCAGTTCCTTCGCCGGACTCGGCGTGCCACCGGCCCTCACCGCCGTCCTCGCCCGGCGGGGGATCACCGCCCCGCGACCCATCCAGACCTGCAGCCTTCCCGACGCGCTCGCCGGTCACGACGTCCTCGGACGGGCCGAGACGGGCTCGGGCAAGACCCTTGCCTTCGGGTTGCCGTTGCTGGCCCGCCTCGCGGCGGCGCGTGGCGTCCCACGCCCGCTACAGCCGCGCGGCCTGGTCCTCGTGCCCACCCGGGAGCTGGCCGGGCAGATCCGTGACGAGCTCGCCCCGCTGGCGGCGGCCCTCGGCCTGAAAATGCTCGCCGTCTACGGCGGCGCCCCGATCCGCGCGCAGGTCCAGGCGTTGCGGCGCGGGACCGACGTGGTCGTCGCGACCCCCGGCCGGCTCACCGACCTCTACCGTCAGGGCGCCTGCTCGCTGGACGCCGTCGGCATCACCGTGCTCGACGAGGCCGACCACATGGCCGACATGGGCTTCCTGCCCCAGGTGACCTGGCTGCTCGACCGCGTGCCCGCCGGTGGCCAGCGGCTGCTGTTCTCAGCCACGCTCGACAACGACGTCGCCGCGATCGTCCGCCGCTACCTCGCCGATCCGGTGCGCCACACGGTTGCCGCGTCGGGCCCGGCCATGGCGAGGATGGATCACCAGTTCCACGCCGTCACCGCGGCGGGGAAGGTCACGGCCGCCGCCGAGCTGGCCGCCGGCCACCGCCGGGTCCTGCTGTTCGTGCGCACCAAGCACGGCGCCACGCGGCTCACCCGCCAGCTTGGCAAGGCCGGCGTGCGGGCCGGTGCGCTCCACGGCAACCTGACCCAGAACGCCAGGCAACGTGCCCTGGCGGCGTTCTCGGCCGGAACCGTGCCGGTGCTCGTCGCCACCGACATCGCCGCTCGCGGCATCCACGTCGACGGCGTCGACCTCGTCGTGCACTTCGACCCGCCCGCCGAGGCCAAGGGCTACCTGCACCGGTCCGGTCGCACCGCCCGCGCGGGCGCGACAGGCACCGTGGTCACGCTCGTCCTGCCCGAGCAGGCGGCGCAGGTCGAGACGCTCCGCCGGCGTTCCGGCCTCGGGGGACCGTCCCTGCCGGTGGCGTCGAATGCGCGCGAGCGCCCGGCAGCGGCCAGAAGGCGGCGCTCCCGGGGCCGGCACACCGCTTCCAGCCAGGCGAGGACGTCGCGGATGCGAGGCTGATCAGGTCCCTGGATAGCCGTAGCGGTCACCCTGACGGCTGAGATCGCGGGCCAGTGCGAGCCAGACCTGGGCCTGGGTGGCCTTGACCTCCGATCGTCGCAGGTGCTTCTCGATGTCGGTGTTGGAGCGTCCTTCCAGGGTGTCGATCTCGTCATACAGCCTCTCGGAGGCAGTCAGCGCAGCGTGACCTCGCCGTATCGCCTCTTCCCAGGTCAACTTGTCGAAGTCCGTCATGTGGGCCCCTCTCCATGAGCTACCCCGGCCGGTCACCCCACGCCACTCGGCCGGCCGCGGCTGTTGCGGCGAAGCCGCGCGGGCTCGTCGTGGGTCACGATGACGGATTCCCCGGGAGGCACGCCGGCACACCCTCACCGAACCCGTCCCAGACCGATGACACGCGACTGGACGGGAGCTGCCCGGACAACTCCGAGTCCCAGCCCACCAGGCCTTGGGTTCAGGTGCCCTGGGTGGGCGCGCCGGCCAGTGCCTTGTCCATCCGACGCCGGAACGAGGCCGAGGACGCCACCTCGGCGCCCAGCTCCCGTACCCGCTCGACCAGTCGCCGGTCCGAGGTCACAACCGTGAACGAATGTGGGGCCGGATTCTGTGCCAGCATCCGGACGATCTCGTCGTCAGCGGCATTCCGCTCGCGCCGGGACGCGAACGCCACCGTGGCCGCGCCGTGGACGCCTGGCGGGACGTCTTGGGGCTGGCGATCGAAGACCACCGTGACGCCCTCGCCCGAGGCGGCGGCATACCGGCTCAGCTCCTCGATGAGCCGCCGAACCGCACGGTCCCGATCCTTCCACCAGCCGTCCGGTCGGGAACCGACCAGGTTCATGCCGTCGATCAGCCAGCGCACACCCGGGTGATGCGTGCCTGGCTCCCGATGATCTGCTCCCACCGCGCCGACGCGCCTCCGCCCACCGGGGTTGCGGCCGCCTAACCGGTGATGCCGCCAAGGGTGCTGGGGAGCCGGGTCTGGAAGTCGACCAGCCCGACCCAGGCCGGGCGCACCGCGATCCGCGCCATCCTCGTGCCCGGCTGGTCGATCATGGCGATGTAGGCGGCGGCGGCCTCCGCGCCCATGTAGCGGGGCGCGGCCAGGGCGTACTCAGGCGCGACCCCGTCCACCTCGGTGACCGCCGCCCGGCCCCGGACGCTGAGCGCGGTGGGCGGGGAGTCCTCGGTGTCGATGGTGACGGCCACCGCCGGGTTGGCGCGCAGCGCCGCCAGCCGGGCGGCGGCGTGGCGCACGTGCGGCGCCGCCACGAAGGTCGGCATCACCAGCTCGGCGCCCGTCCAGTGGAACCAGGTCGGCAGCACCCGTGGCGTGCCATCCAGGGCGAGGTAGGCGAAGCGGGCCGGGATGCTCGAGCCGAGCAGCCGCTTGGCGGTGTCGCTCTCGAGCAGCCTGAGGTCACCCTGCGCGAGCGGCATCGTCCCTCCAGAATCTGCAGGCTTCTCGGTCATCGCCCCAGCTCCTTGATGTTGGTCCCACGTGGGTGGCGATCTCGCCTTCGCCCAGTCCGATCCGCTCCACGATACCCATGCGTGCCTCCCGAGCCTGGGCGCTCGACGTAGCTCTGAGCAGCGAGAACGGGCTCATCGACAACGGCACTGCGCGGCATGCAGGCGCCGCTACCGGTCGTCGAGGGCGCGGGTCGACTGGCCGACCTCGATCAGGTGGCCGTCGGGGTCGCGCATGTAGCAGCGGATCTCCGCGCCGCGGTCCTTGGGCGGGGTGAGGAACTCCGCCCCCTTGGAGCTCCACTCCCGGTAGGCCGCCTGGACGTCGGCCACCCGAAGGTTCAGGAAGGCGCTGGCACGCGTGGGGTCGGCCGGCGGTTCCAGCAGCACCTCGGGCTTGTCCTCGGTCGGGCCGCCGCCGACGTTGATGATCACCCAGCCGTTGGCCAGCTTGACGATCGTCGGCTCGCCGTCCAGCACCACCTTGCCGCCGAGCACGTCAACGTAGAAGTCGCGCGAGCGGGCCACGTCCGCCGCCACGATGAAGTGCGTCAGCACGAACCCCTCGCTCGGGGCGGGGAAGTCGTCGCCTGCCATCGAGAGCTCCTCCTCCTGAGGGTCCGGTCCACCACCAGAACGATAGCTCGGTGCGGTGCCGACCGTGTGACGGACGACCTTCGGCGCCGCCGGAGCGTCGGCGACTCAGGATCGGCGGGGAGGCTCCTCGGCCTCGGCGAGGTGCTTGATGGCCGCCAGCCTGGCGTCCCATTCGGCGGCGAGGCCGGCCAGCCAGCGGGCGGTCGCGTCCAGCCGCTCGGGGCGCACGGTGTAGCGCAGCTCGCGGCCCCGCCGGGCGCCGCGGACGAGGCCGGCCCGGTCGAGCACGGCGAGGTGCTTGACGACCGCCTGGCGGCTGACCGGCAGGTCGACCGCGAGGGTGGTGGCCGACGCCTCGCCGCGGGCGGCGAGCACGTCGAGGAGCTGCCGTCGGGTCGGGTCGGCGAGCGCGACGAACACCTCGTCAGCCTCGCCCGCCGACCCCACGCCCGCGCGGTCAGGCGGCACGCTGCTCCCCGTAGCGTCGCAGGTTGTCCAGCACCTGCAGCCAGCCCTGGCTGTTGGCCTCGGCGTGCCGCGCCTGGTCGACCTTTACCGCGTCCGTGCTGGTGAAGCCGCTCTCGACGACGCGCACCCTGGTGCCGCTGCCTTCCGGCGTGAGGGTGAACTCGACCAGGGTCGCGGTGCCCTCGGCCACGGGCGTGTCCGGATGGCGCGCCCATCGGTAGGAGAACAGGCGCGGTCGCTCGACCTTCTCGACGACGGCGTCGATCTTGCCGAACTCCTCGCTGGCCAGGACCATCGCCCCGCCGGGACGCAGGTCCACCTGTGTGGTCATGCCCTCGAACCACCTGTCGATGTGCTCCGGCTCGGTCAGGACCTCCCAGAGTCGTTCGGGCGGTGCCGCGACGATGACCTCGCGCTCGATGCGATCTGCCACTGCCACGAGTCTGCCTCCCCTTCCTGTCGGCTATGTGCAACTCCATGGTTGCACATAGCCGCTCATGGCGCAACCCCACGGTTGCACTTTGGGGCGGCAGCGGCCGACCGCCGCTGGGCTCAGCCGGCGGCGCGAGCCTGCAGGCCCGGTCCTGGCCGGGTGGCGACCTCGTCGGGCGCGAGCGGTCGGCCGCAGCTGGCGCAGGCGAGCTGCTCGACCACGGCGCCACCGCAGCCGCGGTGCTCGGCGATGCGGGGCGGACCGGCCACGCCGGCGAGGTGGCGGTCGCCCCAGTGCATCAGCCCCATGATCACCACCAGCAGCTCGCGGCCCTTGGCGGTCAGGTGGTACTCGAACCGCTGCGGACGGTCCTGGTAAGGAACGCGTTCCAGCACGCCGTGGTCGACCAGGCGGTCCAGCCGGTCGCTGAGCACGTTGCGCGCCACGCCCAGGCTGTCGACGAACTCCTCGAAGCGGTGGGCGCCCGTGAAGACGTCCCTGAGCACCAGCAGGGTCCAGCGCTCGCCCACGACCTCGAGGGCGCGGGCGATCGAGCAGACCTGGTCGTCGTACGTCCGGTTGAGCATGATGCGACAACCATACAGCTGGTCAGTTTCGTGACGCTACGGCGCCGGCGGGACCTCGACGCCCGCCTTGGCCGCGTAGATGGCGAACTTGAACGGGCTGAGCTGCTGGTGGCGCTCGAGCAGCCGGTACAGGGCACGGCGGCGCAGCCCCCGCAGGGTCTCGTCGTCCGGGTGGCGCAGCAGCCCGGACTCGACCAGGCGCAGCGCGAGGGCCGGGTCGCCGCGGCCGAGCAGGTCCTCGCCGGCGCTGACGAACGCCTGCGCCGCCTGGCCGCCGAGCAGGTCCAGCGCGGCGGCCCACTCGGCCGCGGTGAAGACCTCGATCCCCTCCCCGTCGGGCTTCCAGTAGCCGCTGCGCTGGTGGTGGACGCGCTTGATGAGGTTGTCGCGCATCACCAGGTAGGGCAGGACCGCCTCGGGGTGGTCCCGAAGGCCCGCGGGCAGGTGGTTGCGCGCCAGGACGTCGGCGAGCGCGACGCCGTCACGAATGGCGTCCAGGGTGTGCTGGTGCAGGTCGCGGAGGGCCGCCGCCAGGGCGGGGAAGACGTCGATGGTGAACAGGTTGGTGAGCGGGGTGTGGCCGTGGATCACCAGCCGTGGCCCGAGGCCCTCGACCAGGGTCATGGCCTCGAACAGGCCCTCGGCGGATCCCTCTGGGAAGAAGGGCCCGCCGAGCTGTGGGGTGAGCATGTCGCCGACGATGGCGACGCCGCGGTCGGGGAGGTGGACGACGAGCCCGTCGCTGGTCTCCCCGCCCGAGATCGGGTACAGGTGGAAGTCCACGCCGCCGATGGTCAGCTTCTGCGGCACTCCTACCAGCCGGTCGGGGACGACGTCGAGCCACCGGCCTGCCCCGGAGGGGTCGACGCGCCGGAACAGGATCGGCGGTGAGGCGTGCTGGAGGCGCAGCTCGTCACGGAAGTTCGCTTGCGCGATGACCTCGGTGCCCGGGGCGCGCACCTCGTCGAGCCCGCCGATGTGGTCGGTGTGGGCGTGGGTGAGGATGACGTGGGTGATCGGCGCCGCGCTGCCGGTGACGGTGCGCAGCTCGGCCAGGGCCGCCCGCAGGTGCGCCCGGCTGCTGGTGGTGTCGACCAGCACGATGCCGTTGTCGGTCTCGACGGCGGTCACGTCGGCGAAGTCGAACCCCTGCGCGACGTGCACCCCGGGGGCGAGCCCGACGAGCCGGGGTGGGCCGAAGTGGAAGCCGTCGTCCTGGGTCATCCACCAGTCGGTCACCAGCGCCGGGAAGCCGGGATCCGCCGACGCTGCCCCTGACCGCTGGCGTGCCGCCTGCGCGTCGTCGCCGCGGCCCAGCGCCGTGTACGCGGTGGCCAGCGCTGGGTAGATGCCACGGCGCAGCCCGACCGGCAGCCGCGGGCCGTCCCCAGCCTGGTCCGTGAGCCCGAGCGCCAGCTCCAGGTCGGCGACCGCCACCTCGGCCTTGCCGAGCGAGGCCGGGAGCTGCGCGAGGATCAGACCCCGGAAGTAGTTGGTCAGGCCAGGGGCGCGGTCGACCGCCCCGTCGAGCAGGCCGAGCGCGTCGCCGAGGTCCTGGCCGGCAAGGGCCTGGAAGACCCCGGCCAGGGCGGCGAACAGCGGCTGGTCGGGAGCGTGCTCCGCCCGCTCGGCGAACAGGGCACGGCCCTCCTCGTAGCGCCCGGCGGCGAGCAGTTGGCCGACCAGCGCCAGCACCACTTGCGGGCTGGTGGTCGGCCACTCGACCGCCTGGCGCAGCGCCTCCAGCTCGAGGTTGCGGCTGATCGGCTGGCCTGTCCTCGACATGCTGTGGTCCCTCCATGCTCTGCGAGCGGTGCGAGGTGAAGAGTTGCGTGACGAAACTCTATGGAGGCATCCGGAGTTCTGTCAAGCAACTGACTTCGAGTGAGGCCCACCCGGGGCAAGGAGCTGATCATGAAGTGCTCCTTGCACTGGTGTGATACACCGGCCGGGTCTGGTTCGTCACTGTCATGACGATGGCGGCGGAGGAAGGTAGCACTGGACGATCACGACTGGCTGGCGGAGCGGTTCGAGGCCCATCGCAGCCACCTGCGGGCGGTGGCCTACCGGATGCTCGGCTCCGTGAGCGAGGCCGACGACGCCGTGCAGGAGGCCTGGCTGCGGCTCAGCCGCGCCGACACCAGCGCGGTGGAGAACCTCGGCGGCTGGCTGACCACGGTCGTCGGCCGGGTGTGCCTGGACATGCTGCGCTCACGCAGGTCGCGGCGCGAGGAGCCCTTGGAGGCACCTGTGCCCGACTCGGTCGCGAGTCGCGCGGACGGGGTCGACCCCGAGCACGAGGCGCTGCTGGCTGACTCGGTCGGGCTCGCGCTGCTGGTGGTCCTCGACACGCTGGCGCCCGCCGAGCGGCTCGCGTTCGTGCTGCACGACATGTTCGCCGTGCCCTTCGACCAGATCGCGCCGATCGTGGGGCGCTCCCCGAACGCGGCCAAGATGCTTGCCAGCCGGGCACGCCGCCGAGTCCACGAAGCGGGCACGGTCCCCGACGCCGATCGCAGCCGCCAGCGGGCGGTGGTCGACGCCTTCCTCGCCGCCTCGCGCGGCGGTGACTTCGACGCGCTGCTCGCGCTGCTGGACCCGGAGGTGGTGGTCCGGGCCGACCGCGCGGCCGTGGACGTGGGCGCGTCGAGGGAGGTCCGCGGCGCGCCGGCCGTGGCCGGCACCTTCTCGGGGCGTGCCCGGTTCGCCCAGCCGGCGCTGGTGGACGGGGCCGTGGGCGCCGTGTGGGCGCCGGGCGGGCGGCCGCGGGTCGTGTTCGGCTTCACGATCACGGACGGGAAGATCGTCGCGATCGACATCCTCGCGGACCCCGAGCGCCTGCGCGAGCTCGACCTGACGGTCCTCGGCGACTGACCGGCGCTGCGGGGGTTCAGGCCGAGGTGGGCGTCGGCCAGGGCCGTCACGCCTGGTCGACGATCGTCGGCCAGACGTCGACGAAGAAGCGCACGTCGTCGGCGAAGGTGGGTGACAGCTCGAGGAGCTCGTCCACGGTGCACCAGCGCACCTCCGCCACCTCCGCCGGGTCGGGCGTGGTGGTGACGTCGTCCGCCTCGGCAAGCCACCAACTGAGCACGAAGCGGCCGTCGGAGCTGGGACAGGTCCATACCTGACGAAGGGGCGTGACCTCCAGGCCGAGCTCCTCGCGCATCTCCCGGACGAGCGCTTCGGGCTGGGTCTCGCCCGGCTCGACGCGACCGCTCGGAGGCGTCCACCAGCCGGCGGCCGGTATCCCGTCGGCGCGGCGGATCAGCAGGAAGCGGCCCGCGTCGTGGATCACGCCGACGACGGCCTCGGGCACTCCCGTCCCGGAGCTCATCGTGGCGGGGGTCCTGAGCGCAGGACGATCGTGGTCTCGGTGTCGGCGGCGCCCAGCCGGTTGCGCAGCGTCCGCAGCAGGGCGTCGAGCTCGGCGGTGTCGTGGCAGGCGACCCGGAGCTGGTAGTCCGGGGCGCCGGTCAGGTGCAGCAGCTCGATGACGGGCTCCAGCCGGGCGGCGGCGGCGGCGAAGTCGTCGGAGTCGGTGGCCGCGGCGAGCGTGACGCCGATCAGCGCCTGCAGCGTGCGGCCGCCCGCGGCGGGGTCGACCAGCGCGACGAAGCCGGTGATGACGCCGCTGCGGCGCAGCCGCCGCACGCGCTCGGCGGCGGCGTTGGAACTCAGCCCGACGGCGGCGCCGAGGTCACGCCAGGAGAGCCGCCCGTCGCCCCGGAGCAGACGGAGGATCTCGCTGTCGGTGGCGTCCATGGCAACGATTATCGCAGCCCTTGGCCAAATGGTCTTGCATCCCGCGGCACCGGCCGTCAGAAACGGGCCATGGATCCGAACGCCGCACTGCTCGCCGGCCTGCTCGCCGGCCTGGCGATCGCCACCCGGCTCGCGGTCCTCGCGATCGCCGCCAACCTCGCCCTCCGAGGGTAGCTCGGCGCTCGACCAAACGGCCTGGACAGCGAGATCGCGGCCAGGACACGATGGGTCGTTCGCTCCCAACGAGGCAAGGAGCGTCGACGTGACCGTGCGATCGGCTACCCGAGATGGCGACGGCGTCCCCGCGCCCGGGCCGTCGCACCCGCTGCGACGGCTCGGCGCGGACGAGATCCGCCGGGCGAGGACCGTGCTCGCCGAGCGCGGGCTGGTCGGCGAGCACACCCGCTTCACCTACCTCGGGCTCGAGGAGCCGCCGAAGTGGGAAGTGCTCAGCTTCCGCAACGGCGACCCGCTGGAGCGGCGCGTGCGCGCGATCCTGCTCGACACGGCCACCGGCGCCGCGACCGACGTGGTGGCGTCGCTCAGCCGCGGGACGGTCGACTCCCAGGTCGTGATCGACACCGCGCGCGACGGGCAGCCGCCGATCGTGCTCGAGGACCTGACGGCGGTCGACGAGATCGTCAAGGGCGACGGCGGCTGGCGGGCGGCGATGGCGCGCCGTGGCGTCACCGACCTCGACCTGGTCCGCCCGTGCCCGCTGTCGGCCGGGTCGTTCGGCGTCCCGGGCGAGGAGGGCCGGCGCATGCTGCGGGTGCTCTCCTTCGTGCAGCACCACGAGAAGGACCACCCGTGGGCGCACCCGGTCGACGGCCTGGTCGCCTACGTGGACCTGGTCGAGCGGCGCGTGGTCCGGCTGGTCGACGAGGCGCTGTTGCCGGTCCCGCCGGAGGAGGGCAACTTCGACGACCCGGCGGCGGTCGGCCCGGCGCGGACCTCGCTCAAGCCCATCGAGATCACCCAGCCGGAGGGTCCCAGCTTCACCCTCGACGGCGACGAGGTGAGCTGGGAGGGCTGGCGGCTGCGGATCGGCTTCGACGCCCGCGAAGGGCTGACGCTGCACCAGATCTCGCTGTGGGACCGGGCGATCGTCTACCGCGCCTCGATCGCCGAGATGGTGGTCCCCTACGCCGACCCGAGCCCGGCGAGGTTCTGGCAGAACTACTTCGACGCCGGCGAGTACAACCTCGGCCAGCAGGTCAACTCCCTGATGCTCGGCTGTGACTGCCTGGGAGAGATCCGCTACCTCGACGTGGTCCTGCCGACCGGGGACGGCGAGCCGCGCGAGGTGGCCAACGCCATCTGCATCCACGAAGAGGACGTCGGCGTGGCGTGGAAGCACAGCGACCTGTTCACCGGCTCCGCCGAGACGCGCCGCCAGCGGCGCCTGGTGATCTCGACCTTCCTCGCGATCGGCAACTACGACTACGGCTTCTACTGGTACCTGTACCTGGACGGCACCATCGAGCTGGAGGTGAAGGCCACCGGGGTGGTGTTCACCTCGTCCTACGTCGAGGGGAGCCGCTGGGCGACGCAGCTCGCCCCCGGCCTCGGTGGCCCGTACCACCAGCACATGTTCAGCGCCCGGCTGGACATGACCGTCGACGGCGTCGACAACGCCGTCGACGAGGTGCAGCTCGAGCGCCTGCCGATGGGGCCGGACAACCCGTACGGCAACGCCTTCACCAGGCGGGTCACGCGGCTGACGCGCGAGTCCGAGGGCGCGCGCACGGCCGACGCCTCGGTCGGCCGCGCCTGGCACGTGGTCAACCCCACCAGCACCAACCGGCTCGGCCAGCCGGTGGCGTACGCGCTGTACCCGCAGGAGGCGCCGCTGCTCGCCGCCGACCCCGGCGCCGCGATCAGCCGGCGCGCGGCGTTCGCCACCAGGCACCTCTGGGTGACCCGCTACCACCCGGCGCAGCGCTACGCAGCCGGCGACCTGCCCAACCAGCACCCGGGAGGGGCCGGGCTGCCCGCCTACGTCGCGGCCGACCGTGGCATCGACGGCTGCGACATCGTCCTTTGGCACACCTTCGGGATGACCCACTTCCCCCGGCCGGAGGACTGGCCGGTGATGCCCGTCGCCCACTGCGGCTTCGTGCTGCGACCGGTCGGCTTCTTCGACCGCAACCCGATCCTCGACCTGCCGAGGTGACCCCACCTGAGGGCCGGGCCGCCTCGAGGCGGCCCGGCCGTGTCGCACCCGGTGCTAGTACCTCGCCAATTTAGGTGTCGGGCTCGGTACTAGTGGACGGCGCGGATGGAGCCGAACAGGCCGTGCGCCTCGTCGGCGATGCCGGCGGTGAACAGCAGGTCGGTCGGGCTGCCGGTGACGCCGTTGCCGAACTGCAGCGCCCACAGGCCGTCGATGGCGATCGGGTTGCCATCCTCGTTCTTCAGCTGGCCACGGAACTTGCCCGAGTGGGGGTCGTAGGCGCTGATGCGCCCGTCGCCGAAGTTGCCGACCAGCAGGTCGCGGCTGAAGCGGCCGAACCCCTTGGGGGCGAGCGCGAGCCCCCAGGGCGCGTCGAGCGGCCCCCTGGCGGCCAGGCGGCGCAGGAAGCGGCCGCTGGTGTCGAAGACGTTCACGTAGCCGAGCCCTGGACCGGCGACCTCGTCCTCCTTGTCGGCGTCCTGCATGGCGTAGGCCACGTAGAGGCGGCCACCCAGCTCCTGGACGTTGAACGGCGCGAACCCGTCGGGAACGCCGTGGGCGTCGAACGAACCGGCCAGGTGGACGAGGTTGAAGTGGCTGTCGAAGACGTCGATCGTGGCGTGGTGGAAGTCGGCCGCGAACAGGAACGTCCCCTGGCGGTTGCTGGCGATCGCCAGCCCCTTGAAGATGGCGTCTGGGACCGCCGCGGCAGGCTGGGCCTGGGTCGACGGCGGCGGCGGCGGGACGGCGGGGCTCCAGCCGGTGATCGTGCCGGCCTCGGACGAGAAGATGAAGCGGGCGGGCCCGCTCGCGGCGCCGGAGCTCACCACGAAGCCGTCGGTGCCGTTGAACACCTGCCCGGTCGGCGCGCCGCCGGGGATGTCCACCACCAGCGGGGCGATCGCGGGCGGTGAGCCCTTGACGGCGCCGCTGTAGATGGTGGCGACGTCGCTGCCGTTGTCGGCCACCCAGAGCGGGGTGGTCGGGCCGGCCGCCACGCCCCACGGGTTGACCAGCTTGCGGTCGGTGAGCCGGGCGACGCCGGCGATGTCGGAGACCAGGTTGGTCTGGCGGTAGACGTTCCCCCCGGCGTTCGCCTGCGCCGCGGATGCGACCGCCAGCAGCGACGCCAGCACCCCCAGGGCGACCACGAGCCGGACGAAGCGGGTCCTGCTTACGTGTGCCATCGAAGCCCCCTCGCTCGAAGATGGCAGGTGAGCGGCCAGCGCGGCAGGCGCCGCCTGCGGCCCTCCTGGTAACTACGGCCGGGCCCGATTGATTGCGCGTTTTTTGGCGCCTGGTTCCGGACCTGGTGTCCCTGCTCGGCCACCGGAGCAGGGGTAGAGGGTCCAGCCGGTGTCACAGGCTGCCGGCAGTGGCGGCGAGGTGGGCGATGAAGCGGTCGACCGCCGGGGGACGGCTGCGCCCGGCGGTGGTGGCGGCGAAGATGCGCCGTGTCGAGGCGTCGTCGCCGTGGAGCCGCAGCAGGGCGACGTCGGCCGGCGTGGCGCGGATGGCCAGGGCCGGGACGAGGGCGACCCCGAGGCCCGCGGCGACGCAGCCGAGCTTGCCGGTCCAGTCAGCGGCGACGATGTCGATGCGCGGCCTGAAGCCGGGCGGCAGGCTGGCGCGCATCAGCGTCTCCTCGGCGGTCGCGGAGCCGACGACGAACGGGTCCTCCGCGAGCTCGGCGAGGCGCACGGTGCGGCGGCGGGCCAGGCGGTGGCCGCGCGGCACGGCCACCAGCAGGTGCTCGTCGAGCAGGTGGTGGAGGTCGAAGCGGCCGCTGTCGAGCAGGTGGTCAGGCGGGGCGCTGACCACGGCGACGTCCGCGTCGGCGGAGAGCAGCCGCTGCAGCAGCTCCGACGTCCGGCCCTCCACCAGCGCCAGCGCCACTGCCGGGTGGCGCTCGCGGAAGGCGGCCAGCGCGCGGGGAACCAGCGCGGCGACCGCGGTAGGGAACGCGCCGACCCGTAGGCGGCCGGCGCCGAGGCCATGCAGGGCGTCGAGGTGGCGCCGGGCGGTGTCGAGCCGGTCGAGCACCGCCTCGGCATGGGGAAGCAGGCAGCGCCCTTCCTCGGTGAGCGCGACACCTCGGGAGGACCGGTCGAGCAGCCGGGCGCCGACCTCCGCTTCGAGCGCGGCGATCTGCCTGGACACGGCCGACTGGGTGTAGCCGAGCAGCGGTGCGGCGCCGCTGATCGAACCTTGCCTGGCCACGACCCGGAACACTTCGAGCAGCTCGACCTGCATGCAAATATGCTAACTCCGCATCTTGGCGATGCCAAACATTCGCTGGATGCATGACCTGAACCTGCCTACGGTGGTCAGGCAGTCGAAGCGAACCAGAGGCCGGCCCGGCATAAGGAGCGTCGTTGACCACCACGGAAACCGTCCTGCCCGCCGCCGAGGCGGTGCGGCGCACCGAGCTGGACCGGGGACTCCTGATCGACGAGGTGCAGGGCTACCCAGGGGAGGCGCTGACCGCCCCGTACGGCACCGCGGGAGGACCTCTCGGCGACGCCTGCGAGTCTCTGCGCGACCTCGTCGCCCACATCCTGATGTGGGACGAGATCAACCTCGCGGTCCTGGCCGAGGCGAGCCGGGCGCGCAGGCACTGGAGCCTCGACCCGCAGTGGGAGACCCGCGAGGCCGGGCAGGCGCTCAACGCCGGCGGCGTCGCCGCCGGCACGGAGCTGCCGGTTCCCCTGCTGCTGCACCGCTTCGCCGCGGTCCGGGACGCGCTGGTCACGGAGCTGCGGAGCTATGCCGAGGACCGCTGGCTCGCGCCGATCCCGCTCGACCTCGGTCCGGCGGACAGCATCGGAGCGCTGGCCCAGCACGTCATGACGGTCCCCCGAGCGGCACCGTACTGGCACGCCGCCATCCACCTCGACAGACTGGCCGAGGTCGGCGCCCAGTGACGCCCAGCGGTGCGCCGGCGGCCCGGCCTCCTCAACCAGCAAGGAGCAGTTCCAAGATGCGCGTGATCAGCGAGCCCCGCTTCCGGGAGGAGACGGAGCGCTTCCTGGAACGGGTCGGACCCCAGGAGGGGCCGATCGCCTACGACGAGCTGGTCGAGAGTCGGGCCAGCCGCCCCGATCCGGAGCTGGCGGGATCGCCTGAGCCCGTCAGGGTCCGCAGCGACCTGATCCTTCCACTGCCAGGGCGGCCGGTCCGCGTCCGCCTGTACCGCAGCGTGCCCGGCCCACGGCCGCTGCTGCTCTGGTTGCACGGGGGCGGGTTCGTCGGTGGCAGCCTGGACGACGTCGACGTCACCTGCGCGGGCCTCGCGCGGCGGACCGGACTGGTGGTGCTCTCCCTCGACTACCGGCTCGCGCCCGAGCACCCGTTCCCCGCGGCCCTCCACGACACCTACGACGCGCTGGTGTGGCTCGAGGAGAACGGCGAGGCGCTCGCTGGCGACGGTCGCGTGGTGGCCGGTGGCCAGAGCAGCGGCGGGAACCTGGTGGCGGCGGCATGCCTCCTGGCGCGTGACCGGGGCCGCCCGCTGGTGGCCCGCCAGGTGCTCTGCTACCCGGTGCTCGACTTCGGCGCCGACTCCGAGTCCCACCGCCGCTTCGACGGCGCCGACGGCGTGCGGCGCAGCCGCGACGAGTGGTACCAGGCGCAGTACCTGGCCGGCCAGGCCGTCACGCCGTACGCCGCGCCGCTCACCGCCACGGACCTCTCCGGGGTGCCGCCCGCGTTGGTCCTCGGCGCCGGCCTCGACGCCCTGCGCGACGACGCCCGCCGCTACGCCAGACGCCTGCAGGACAGCGGCGTCGACGCCTCCTACTTCGAGTACGACGACACCCCGCACGCCTTCCTGAACTTCCCCGGCGCCCTCTCCGCGGCGTGGAGGGCGATGCAGGACGTCGCCGACGACCTCACCGGCTTCCTCGCCAGCCGGCCACCGGGTCCCGGTACGCCCGTGTCCCAGGTCGCCACGTGACACCTGGCGCCGGCCCCGGTGACGTGAGCGCGACCCCTGCCGCCCCCTCCGCTACCGGCGCGGGCCGAACCTGGGCGAGGCGACGTTCACCGGGACGCCGCCGCGCTGGTTGCCGAGCGCGACCAGGCTGAACGGCCCCGGCCCCGCGGGCAGGAGGTCAGCCGTGACCCACGCCGAGCAGGTGCCCGTGCACGGCGTCCATCGCCGCGGTGACGGCATCCCGCGACCACGGCGCATGATCGAGGGCGTCGAACCCGTGCTGGCCATCCGGCACGTCGATCACCTCAACGGCAGCGTCCACCGCCGCGGCCCTGGCAAGGAACGCGTCCACGGTGGCCTGCAGCTCGGGCCGCTCCCGGCCGACCCTGGTCAGCACGATGGGCCGGCCTGGGCGCAGCACGTCGCAAGGAGACGGCGGCGCGCCAGGCGGTTGCGGCATGCGCAGCAACGGATACGACAGCGCGACGCAACCCAGCCAGGCCGGCGAGTCGGCCAGCCAGCGTCCAACCAGCATGCCACCGCCCGAGAACGCCCACAGCGCCAACCGGTCGGCGTCGACCTCCGGCCGAGCGCGGATCGCCTCGACCACCTGGCCGAGCCGCTCGGCCGCCGCCGGCCACACCGCCATGCCGGGGTACTCCAGGTCGATGGTCACCCCAACCAGCCCACGGGTAGCGGCCAAGCGCCCGTAGCCCTCGAAGACCGGCCAGTCCCGCGGGCGAGCCGGCGCCTGTGCCGGGACTGGACCGTGGACGAACACCACCGCGGGCAGCGGGCCGGAAGCCCCCGCCCGCTGGTACAGGTCGACCTCCCCGAGCCGCTCCACCACCGCGCCCTCGACCGGCACCTCGAGGACGAAGGAATGCTCGTGGGGACCCTTGTTCACCACGACATCTTGCCCGGCAACCACGGATCCGCCAAGTCGACGATGTCCCGGTAGCTCTGGTCGTCCAGCTCGAAGGTGGTGCACTGGTAGATCGGGGGCACCACGGGCATGGTGCGGCCGAGGTAGCCGCGGGCCGCGTCCGTCCAGCGCTCGCCGTGTCCAGGGACCGTCATCCGAGTACCTCCTAGCGACCCTCAGCCTGGCCAGCCGGGCGCCGCGTGCACGACCTCGCCATCGACCAGGGTGGCCAGCACGCGGGCGTCGCCGATGGGTCCGGCGGCGGGGTCGAACAGGTCGCGGTCGAGCACGGCGAGGTCGGCGCGCTTGCCTGGCTCGAGCGAGCCGGTGTCCGCGTCGAGCCGGTTGGCGTAGGCCGCGCCGATGGTGAACGCGTCCAGCGCGGCGGGCAGGTCGAGGCGCTCGGCGGGCAGGAACGGCTCGCCGCCGCGGTCGTGCGGGGGAACCCGTTTCACGGCCACCTCGATCTGGGCGAGCGGATCCGGGGTGCTGACCGACCAGTCGCTGCCGAACGCCAGCGGCGCGCCCGCCGCGCGCAGGCTGGCCCACGGGTACTGCCAGGCCGCCCGCTCGGCGCTGACGAACGGCAGGGTCAGATCGCGCATGTAGCCGTCGAGCACGGCCCAGAACGGCTGCGCGTTGGCGATCACGCCGAGGCGGCGGAAGCGCTGCCGGTCGTCGGGGTGGACGAACTGCAGGTGGGCGATCTGGTGGCGGGCGTCGCGGCGGCCTCCGGCCGCGACGGCGGCCTCGAAGGCGTCGAGCGCCTCGCGCACCGCCCGGTCGCCGATCGCGTGCACGTGCACGTCGAAGCCCTCCCGGTCGAGCGCGACCACCGCCCTGGCCAGCTCGGCGGGAGGCAGCATCGAGGTGCCGGCCCCGCCGTCGCGGCCGCGGTAGGGCTCCAGCATCGCCGCGGTGAAGTTCTCGGCGACGCCGTCCTGCACGATCTTGACGGCGCTGGCGCGCAGCCGGCCGACGGCGCCGCGGGCGCGCCGCTCCACCAGCTCGGCGAGCTGCTCGTCGCCGCGCTCCGGGTCCCACTTGAGCGCGGCGACGACGCGGGCCGTGAGCGTGCCCGCCGCGGCCGCCGCGCGGTAGGCGTCGAGCTGCCACGGCAGCACCCAGGCGTCCTGCCAGGCGGTGATGCCGAGCGCGTGCAGGTGCGCCTGGGCGGTGGCGAGCGCGGCGGCCAGCTCGTCGGGACCGGGCAGCGGCACGACGCCCTCCACCAGGCGCATGGCGTCCTCGTGCAGGACCCCGGTGGGCGCGCCGAGCTGGTCCCGTTCGAGCCGGCCGCGGGGCGGGTCGGCGGTGCCTTGGCCGACGCCGGCAAGCCGCAGCGCGGGCGCGTTGGCCCAGCCGGAGTGCCCGTCGCGGCTCTCCAGCCAGGCCGGGCGGTCGGGCACGAGCCGGTCGAGCAGCCCGGCCGGGGGCACGCCACCGGGGAAGGCGTCCATGCGCCAGCCGCCGCCGAGCACCCACGGCGCGTCGGGGTGGCCGGCCGCCCAGGCGCGCACCGCGTCGCCGTAGGCTGCCGGCTCGACCTCGGTCAGGGCGCAGCGCCGCAGCTCCAGCCCGGAGGTGAGGGGGTGGGCGTGGGCGTCCTGGAAGCCGGGCACGACCATGCTGCCGTCCAGGCGCAGCAGCCGGGTCTCCGGCCCGGCGAGGGCGAGCACCTCGCGCTCGGCGCCGACCGCGACGATGCGACCGCCGCCGACCGCGACCCCGCCGGCCCAGCGCCTGGCCGCGTCCACGGTGTACACCGGCGCGCCGACCAGCACCAGCTCGGCCGGCCGCGTTGGCGCGCTCACCGCCGGCTAGCGATCGTGCGACTCGACGTCGGCGACGACGCGGTGGTCGGGGGTGCCGTCCTTGGCCAGGATCGAGTGCTCCGAGGCCGTCGCCCGGTACAGCCGCAGGCCCGCCGCTCCCCGCACGTCGTCGCTGGTCCACGCCTCGCCGCCGGTCGCCAGCGAGCGGCGGGAGAAGACCTCGATCCCGCGCTCGAGCTCCGCACCCGTCACCTGCTCGGCCACGGCCTGCACGTAGACACCCTGACCGGCGCCGATCGGCACCCGCGAGTCGAACACCACGATGCCGACCTCGGGTCGTGCCGCGATGTTGCGCGAGTGCGTCCTGTCGGGTGAGGAGACCCAGAAGAACTCCGCGTAGCCCGAATTCGCGAAGTAGACCGGCGTGGCCCACGGCCGCCCGCTCGCGTCCGCTGTGGCGAGCACCATGTACAGGTTGGCGTCGATGATCCGCCGCGCGACGGCTCCCGAATCCGATGCCGCCATCGTCCCCTCCTCGCTGCCGACGGGACGCAGCATAGCCGCGAGCCGCCGCGGCAGGGAGAGGCCGCCTACCGCTGTTCCAGGTGCTGCTGCAGGGCGGCGGCGGTGGCGCGGAGGTTCCTCCTGCCGTGCCGAACCCTCGCAGCTCCCACTCGGCCTGTGAGCCCTCCCCCGCCGCGCCGCGCGTGAGCGGCCGCGAGCTCTTGATGGTCGGGTTCCATGACGCGAAGTCCCCGGTGTCGACGACCGTCCGGAACACGTCCTCCACGGGCCGCCTGATCACCTGCGTCAGCTTCAGGATCGCCACCCCGCCGCCTCCTCGTCCTCGTCAGGGAGGCAATCATGGCCCCGGCCGCGGAGCGGCAGAATGACCCAGTCGCCGGAAGGCAGGAACCCGGTTCGGTTGGTGTTGGCTGCACGGGTATGGCAGAACGCTGCCAGCACGCAAGGCGAACCGGCTCGAGCAGCGAGGTGCCCATGGGGAGCAGGCTCACCGAGGTCGTCGTCGATTGTCACGACCCTGTCGCGCAGGCGGCGTTCTGGGCCGCTGCGCTCGACTACCACGTGGTGCACAGCGAGGACGCGCAGGTCGAGATCGCGGCCTGGGAGCGGGAACCGCCTGACCTGGCCGAGCAGGTGCGACGGGCTCCCGGTGTCCCGACGCTGGTGTTCGTGATCGTTCCCGAGGGCAAGACGGTCAAGAACCGCCTGCACCTGGACCTCAGGCCGGTCGGCTGCTCGCACGGGGCGGAGGTGGAGCGGCTGATCAGTCTGGGAGCCCGACGTGCCGACGTAGGTCAGGGCGAGGTCCCCTGGGCGGTGCTCGCCGACCCGGAAGGCAACGAGTTCTGCGTCCTAGGCCCGCTTGCCGCCCACACTGATTAGCTCGTCTCGTTGTGGTGTCCCGCCGCCGGGTGTCTCCCGAGGAGGTCGACGCCCCCGAGCCTCCCGAGGGGATCCCGTAGGCCGCTTCTGGCCGCCCAGCTAGCGGTCGTCGCGTGCCGGCGTGGTCCATTCCGCCGCCGCGACGCTGTTGCGCCCGAAGGGCCGGCCGAGCCTCGCGACCTCGCGTTCCAGCTCGGGGACGAGGGTGCGGGCGCGGCGCCGCAGGACGGCCTCGGCCGCCGGGCCGGTGAACAGCGTGCGCATGGCCTGCACGCCGGCGATCGCCCTGGGCACGTAGACCCGCCGCCGGCGGCGCTCGATGCCGTCCACGAACGCCTGGGCGCAGGCCGTCGTCGGCATCGAGCCGCCGAGCGGCCAGGGCATCTGGCGCAGCGAGGCGCGCAGCGTGGACAGGTCCTCGCGCATGTCGCGGACCAGGTCGGTGTCGACCCAGCTCGGGTGGGCGGTGCCGACGGCCACGCCCTTGTGGGCGAGCTCGAGGCGCAGGGCGTTGCCGAACTGCTCGACCCCCGCCTTGGCGGCGCAGTAGGCGGCCATGCCTGGCAGCGCGGTGAACGCGGCCGCCGACGACACCAGCAGGTAGTACCCGCGGGCCCGGGTGACCTGCGGCACGGTCGCGCTCACGGAGTGGGCCAAGCTGATCGACTTCGAGACCACGCTGCCCAGCGCGGTCGAGCGGGCGATGCGGGCGGCGGCGGTCACCAGCACCACCTTGCCGGCGAGGGGCCACCTCACCTGACCGCGTCCCTGCGCTCGGGCGTCGCGTCCTCGACCGGCCTTGCGGCGGCCAGCATCGCCCTGACCTCGTCGGCGACCTCGACCAGCGCGGCGCGGGCGGCGCCGGAGAGGTCGATCATGTTGACGAAGCCGTGGATCATGCCGGGGTGGCGGCGCAGCGTGACCTCGGTCCCGGCGGCGGCCAGCGCCGCCGCGTACGCCTCGCCCTCGTCGCGCAGCGGGTCGAAGCCGGCCGTGACCACCAGGGCGGGCGCCAGCCCGGACAGCTCGCCGCGCAGCGGCGAGAGCCGCGGGTCGCCCCGGCCCTCGGGGGAGAAGTAGTTGCGGTTGAACCAGTCGATCTCGGCCCTGGTGAGGAAGAAGTGGTCCGCGAACAGGTCCAGCGACCGGTAGGAGGTGGTGCGGTCGACCGCCGGGTAGACCAGCACCTGCAGCGCCAGGGCTGGGCGGCCCTCGCGCGCGGCCCGCTGGGCGACCACGGCCGAGAGGTTGCCGCCCGCGCTGTCGCCGCCGACCGCGAGCCGCGCCGGGTCGGCGCCGAGCGCTGCCGCGTTGTCCGCCGCCCAGCACAGCGCCGCCCAGGCGTCGGAGACCGCGGCCGGGAACGGGTGCTCGGGCGCCAGCCGGTAGTGCACCGAGAGCACCTGCACGCCGGCCTGGCGGCAGAGCAGCCGGCAGGCCTGGTCGTGGGTGTCGAGGTCGCACATGACGAAGCCGCCGCCGTGCAGGAACAGCAGCAGCGGGGGCGGGCCGCCTGGCTCGTCGGGGACGTAGTGGCGGGCGGGCAGCGGCCCGGCGGGACCGGGCAGGGTGAGCTCGGTGACCGACCCGACCGGCAGCGGGCGCCCGGTCGCGGCGGCCGCCTCCCGGCGGATCCGGCGCCGGGCGGCCGGCGGGGTGAGCGTCTCCAGCGGCCGCAGGTGGCGGCGGCGCCGCAGCGCCAGCAGGAGCTGCAGCTCCGGCTCGAGGGTGAGCCCGTCGAGCGTGACCGGCTCCCCGCCGGCCAGCCGGCGGCGCCAGCCGGGCGGCAGCGCGACCAGCCGGCGGGCGGCGCGGTACTGCAGCCGTTCGCCGAGGCGCTGGCGGGCTGGGCGGGTCACGGGATCCCCTCGGCGGGCGCCGGGGTGCCGCGCTCCGTGGGGAGGCGGGGCGTGGTCAGGTGGTGGCCGGGGTCGAAGCGGCGCAGGCGGCGCCGGTACGCGGAGCTGAAGCCGGGCCAGATGGCGGAGACGCGCCCGGTCCGGTCCATGTACCAGCTGGCGCAGCCGCTCGACCACACGGTCGGGCGCATGCGCGCGTCCACCTCGGCAAGGAATGCCTCCTGCGCCTCCGGCCGTGGCTCGACCGTCGCCGCGCCGGCGCGGCGCAGGTGCCCGAGCGCCCGCAGCAGGTACTCGACCTGTGCCTCGATCATCAGCACCACCGAGGTGCTGCCGAGGCCGGTGTTCGGGCCGAGCAGCAGGAACAGGTTGGGGAAGCCGGCGACGGTCACGCCGAGGTAGGCCTTGGGGCTGCCGGCCCAGACCTCCGACAGGGTGTGCCCGTCGCGCCCGGTGATCCGGCTCGCGACCGGCATGTCGGTGGCGCGGAACCCGGTGCCGAAGATGATCGTGTCGGCCGGGTGGACGGCGCCGTCGTCGGTGACCAGCCCGTCGGGCCGCACCTCGCGGATGCCGGCCGTGACCACCGCCACGTTCGGCCTGGTCAGCGCCGGCAGGTAGTCGTTGGAGAGCAGCACGCGCTTGCAGCCGAGGGTGTAGTCGGGGGTGAGCCGCGCCCGCAGCTCCGGGTCTCCGACGGCCTCGCGCAGGTGGCGCAGGGCCAGCCGTTGGGGCAGGCGCATCACGCGCGGTCGCAGGAAGCCGACGGTGAAGCCCTCGCGCGCCCAGTAGATCGACCAGCGGGCCAGCCGCTGGGCGGCGGGGAGCGCCCGGTACAGGCGCCGCTCGGCCTCGGTCAGGGCGCGGTCGCGGCGCGGCAGCACCCACGGGGCGGTGCGCTGGAAGACGCTCAGCCGGCCGACCTCCGGCTGGATCTCGGGGACGAACTGGATCGCCGAGGCGCCGGTGCCGACCACGGCGACCTGGCGGCCGTGCAGGTCGTGGTCGTGGTCCCAGCGCGCCGAGTGGAACACCTTGCCGGCGAAGCGGTCCAGCCCGGGCAGGGCGGGGATCGCCGGCTCGCTCAGCGGGCCGGCGGCCGCGACCAGCACGTCCGCGGTCCAGGTGCCGTGGGACGTCTCGACGCGCCAGTGGCGCCGCCGCTCGTCCCAGCTGGCGCCGCGCACCTCGTGGCCGAAGCGGATCCGTGGCACGATCCCGAAGCGGTGCGCGCACTCGCGCAGGTACTCCCAGATCTCAGGCTGGCCGGAGAACGACCGGCTCCAGCCGGGGTTGGGCGCGAACGAGAACGAGTACAGGTGCGACGGGACGTCGCAGGTGCAGCCAGGGTAGGAGTTGTCCCTCCAGGTGCCGCCGAGGTCGTCGGCCCGCTCGAACACCAGGAAGTCGTCGATCCCCTGCTGGCTGAGCCGGATGGCGGCGCCGAGGCCGCCGAAGCCGCTGCCGACGATGGCGACGCGCAGGTGGGTCGGGTCGTCGCTCACCGGCCACCTCCCCCGGTACCAGAGCGTCCGGTACCAGTAAACAACGGTACCAAGTAGTACCACGTCGTGGCGAGATGGTACCATCTGGTACCAGAATGGGGAACCTGCTGACGACGCCAGCTTCCGGCGCCCAAGCCGCCGACCACCGCGTGCGGCTGATGGAGGGCATGGCCGCGGCGGTCAGCGAGAAGGGCTACGCCGCCACCACCATCGCCGACATCGTGCGCCACTCGCGGGTCTCGAAGCGGACCTTCTACGAGCACTTCGCCGACCGGGAGGCGTGCCTCCTCGCCTGCTACGCGGAGGGCAGCGAGCTCGCCCTGCGGGCGGTCGCCGAGGCCGCGCGAGCTGGCGACTCGTGGCCGCAGCGGGTGCGGGCGGCCACCCACGCCTACCTGGCCGCGTTGCAGGCCCGTCCCGCGCTCACCCGGACGTTGCTGGTCGAGGTCCTCGGGGCCGGCCCAAGGGCGCTGGCGCTGCGCCGCACCGTCCTGCAGCGCTTCGCGAAGCTCCTCTGCGACCTGGTGGAGGCGGGCCGGCGCGACCACCCCGAGGTCCGTGAACTGACCCCGGCGATGGCGACCGCCCTGGTCGGCGGCATCAACGAGCTGGTGCTGTCCACCGTCGAGCGGGGCGGCGTCGGCGAGCTCGGCCAGCTCGAGGAGACCATCGCCGGGCTGGTCCGCGCGGTCCTCGCCCCGCCGCGCCCGTGAAGCGGCCGGCTCAGCGCCGTCCGCGGGCCAGCGCGGCCTTCGGCCGTGGCGCGGTGGCCTCCCGTGCCGCCGCGACCAGCTCCGCCAGCCCGGCCTCGATGCCGTGCACCAGCACGTCGATGTCGGGCGTCGAGTCGCGGTCGCCGGTGACGCCGAAGGTCACCTGGTCGCAGTAGCTGAAGATGGAGACCCCAAGGCGCATGGTGGTGGCGATCGGGACGTAGGGGAAGATCGCCAGCACGCGGCGGCCCATGGCGTACAGCGGCTGGCGCGGGCCGGGGACGTTGGTGGTCACCGTGACGATGTTGCGCTGCGGCACCCGGAACACCAGCCGCACGCCCAGCGAGATCAGCGGGAACGGCTCGTGGCGCGCGATCGCGGTCATCACCTCGCCGGCCTCCGCCTCGTGGCTCGCCTTCAGGGCGGCGAGGTGGGCGCGGACGGCGGCCAGCCGCTCGACCGGGTCGGCGACCTCCACGGGCAGGTAGGCGAGCAGCAGCGAGATGCGGTTCTCGTAGATGCCCTCCTCCCCCGGCGCCCGGACCGACACCGGCACCAGCGAGCGGACCGCGTGCGGGGCGGGCTGCTCGCCGCGGGCGAGCAGCAGCTCGCGGAAGGCGCCGGCGATCGCCGCAAGGACCACGTCGTTGACGGTGCCGCCGAGCTGCTTGCGGACCAGGTCGACGTCGGCGCGGGCGGCGCGGGCCATGCGGTAGCGGCGCGAGCGTCCGACCGTGCCGCTGAGCGAGGAGAGCTCCGCCGGCACCAGCGCGCCGGCGAGCGCCGCCAGCCCGCGGGCGGTGCCCGCCGCGCGCCTGGCGAGCTGCCCGGGCGTCCGCAGGGCGCCGCGCACGGCGCGGGCCTGCTCGACGGGGCTGAGCGCCAGGTCGAGGACTGCCGCGGCGGTCAGCCGCAGCGTCGACGGCTCCGCCGCCGGGCGCCAGTGGTCCTCGACCCCCGGGGACGGCACCGGCGAGGTGTCGAAGTTCACCCGGTACAGGTCCGTGCCGGAGACGCCGTCGACCATGCAGTGGTGCACCTTGGAAAGGATCGCCCAGCGGCCCTCCTCGAGCCCCTCGACCAGCCACGTCTCCCACAGCGGCCGCTCGCGGTCGAGCCGCTGGGCCATCACCCGCTCCACCAGCCGGCGCAGCTGCTCGTCGCCACCGGGGGCGGGCAGGGCCGTCTGCCGCAGGTGGTAGCGGAGGTCGAAGTGCGGGTCGTCGACCCAGACCGGCAGGCCGAGGTCGAAGGGCACCTGCCTGACCTTGTGCCGGTAGCGCGGCACCAGCGGCAGCCTGCCGCCGATCGCCGCCAGGAACTCGTCGTACGACGGCGCCGGCCCCTCGAACACCGCCACCGAGGCGATCGCCAGCGAGGCGTGCGGGTCCTCGTCCTCGAGTTCGAGGAAGCCGGCGTCCAGCGGGCTCATCCGCTCCATCCTCGACCTCCAACGCCTCGACACGCCGCGGACAGGTCAACGATGGCGGGCACGCCGCGGCTTGAGGAGAACGCAACGGCCCCCTCGCGCAGGGCCGATCGGCCGGTATCCAGCACCTTGGCACCGTGGATCCCGCCACAGCCACCTGGGGCCCAGATAAGGATCCCGCCACAGCCACCTGGGGCCCAGATAAGGATCCCGCCACAGCCACCTGGGGCCCAGATAAGGATCCCGCCTAGGGACCCGATGGGGGGGTCCGGGGGGGAGCTGTCTCGGGCTCCCCCCCGGATGAATCAAGGAACGAGCGGACCAGCGCGTGGGTCCGGGCGGGCAGCTCGAACTGGGGGACGTGGCCGCAGTCGCGCAGCACCACCGACTGGCAGCTCGGCAGGGCCTGCACCACGTGGCGCGCGAACCCGTGCGGCACCAGCCGGTCGCGCTCGCCCCAGACGAACAGGGCCGGAGGCCGCAGGCCGGGCAGCCGCTCCCAGAAGCCCCGGTCGCCGAACGCCTCCTCCAGGTAGATCTGGCGCATCGCCGCGAAGAACGCGATGCGCGCCCGCGGGTCGCCCATCACCCGCAGGAACTCGTCGGCGGCGGCCTCGTACCAGCTCTGGCGGATGCGGTCGGGGACGGCGAACAGCTTGCGCAGCCCGGCGACCGCGGTCGCGTGGCTGACCGGCAAGGGGACCACCGCCAGCTCCGGACGCAGCAGGCGCACGACGGGCACGAACTGGCGCAGCTTGCGGAACGCCGGCGAGGGAGTGAGCAGCACCAGCCCGCGGACTCGGTAGGGCATCAGCAGCCCGCCCTCGATCGCGATCCGGCCGCCGAGGGAGTTGCCGAGCAGGAAGAAGCTGTCGAGCTCCAGTTCGTCGCAGAAGTCCTCGAGCCAGCGCCCGAACCACTCGGCGCTGTAGGGCGCGCTCGGCTTGTCGGCCACGCCGAAGCCGGGCAGGTCGGGCGCGATCACCCGGTGGTCGGTCGCCAGCTCCCACACGGTCGGGAGCATCGACGCGTTGGTCGCGCCAAGGCCGTGCAGGACGACCACCGCCGGCGCGTCGGGCGGGCCGGCGTCGAGGTAGGGCGTGCGGATGCCGCCGACCGCCACCGTCGCGGGGCGGGGGAAGCGGGCGTCCCGCTCCCCCGTCGACAGCGCCCCCTCGAACAGCAGCGCCAGCCCGAGGCTGCCGCGCACCGTGAGCCTGCCCTCCATGAAGGCGCCGACGCCGCTCTCCTGCCCGGACAGGGTCGCGATCACGGTGGCGGCGTCGGCGTGGATGGTCGCCTGGACGCGCTTGCCGATGCCGTCGGTGCGCAGCACGCGCCCGTCCCGCTCGACGTGCACCGTCCAGCTACCGGCGGGTCCCGCGTCGATCGCGATGGCCACCGGCGCCTGGTCGGTGAGCGGTCCGGAGACGCGGCCTGGCCGAGCGGCCAGCACCGCCTCGATCTCGGCGCGGCCCGACGCCTCCGGCGGGACGGCGTCGACGCCGCTCAGGGCAGGATCCGATGTCACAGCCTCGCCTCCGGCAGCAGCGCTGCAAGGCCGTTGTTACCACACAGTAACATCTGTCGGCGACGATGTCCCGCCTCGATTCGTGCGGCGGGACGGCCCGCGCCGGCTCAGCCGATCTCGTCGAGGTGGGCGACGTTCGCCCGGTCGGCCTCGTCGGCGCTGGGCGTACCGGCCAGCCAGGCGTCCAGGATCTCGCCGAGCTGCGCCGGCGAGGTCAGCCGCAGGCTGAGCGCGAGCACGTTGGCATCGTTCCACCTGCGCGCGCCCTCGGCCGTGGCGGCGTCGACGCACAGCGCGGCACGCACCCCGGCGACCTTGTTCGCCGCGATCGAGGCGCCGGTCCCGGTCCAGCAGCACACCACCGCCTGGTCGGCACGGCCGGTGGCGACGTCCCGCGCGGCCGCCTCGCTGGCCCACGCCCAGTCGTCCCGCTCGCCGGGCGCCAGCACCCCGTGGGTCACCACCTCGTGACCACGGCGGCGCAGCTCCTCGACCACCTCGGTGGCGACGCCGGTGTCCTCGTCGGCAGCGACTGAGATCCTCATCCCGCCTCGCACGCTCGCCTGTGCCCGGAACGGCAGGTCCAGGCTGCCAGCCTACGGCACGGGTCGGCGCCGGGCGAGGTCGAGCAGCTGGTAGCTGGGCGGGCGGTGCGGCCGCGTGGCGTTGCAGGTGAGCAGGCGGTCGGGCTCTGCGGGGATGACCCGCAGGCGCACCAGCCAGCGGTCGCCGGCCCGGGTGCCAAAGCCCACGGCGACCACGCCGTCGGGAGCGGCCGTGCGGGACTCGGCCACCACCGCGTCGAGCCCGGTCAGCTTCCGCTCCCGGCGCAGGAAGTGCTCGGCCGCCTGGACGGCCGGCGGGTAGCAGCAGCGCCCGCGGTAGTGCTCGAGGTCGAGGCGGCCGCGCTCGTGCAGCTCGACGACCCGCTGGGCGTCGTCAGGGCCGACCCTGCCGTAGTAGACGCCGTCCGGCAGGCAGACGAGGTTGCCGGCGAAGCGGTCCCCGCCGATATGGGAGCACTCCCAGACGCGCTCGCCGGCAGCGGCGGCCAGTGCCTGGGCCAGCGGCCGGCCCCAGGTCGCGCAGCACTGGTCGTGGCGACCGTTGGTGCAGGCGAGGTAGAGCGGCCGCGCGAGCTGGCCGCCGTAGCCGGGCGCCGTCCCCTCGCCGAGCCGGGTCCAGTCGAGGCCGAGCAGCTCACCGGCGTCGTCCAGGCGCAGCTCCTCGAGCCAGCGTGCCTGCCTTCCGGTATGGGCGAGAAAGGCGCGCCGCGGGCCGGGCGCGGCGCGGCCGTGGCGGCGCACCAGCAGCACGCGCACGCCGGTCGCGTGCGCCCGCTGCCGCAGCGCCCTGCCGACGGCGGGGTCGAGGCGGCTCTCGAGCAGCGGCTCGGAGCCCCAGGGGCCGGGCTGCTCGACCAGCACCCAGGCACGCACGCGCGAGGCGGTGGCGAGGAGCGGCTCAGCCAGCGCGCGGGAGACCGCGCTGCAGGTCCCCCCGTTGACCAGGGGGCTACCGCTCGGCGCTACGTGGCCGCCCGCCGCTTGGGCCTCGGCCTCGCTCCCCTCAGGCAACGACGTCGGACTCCAGGAGGCCCTCCCGGATCAACCGGCGGACCAGCACGAGCCGGCTCTCCGGGTCGAGCTCGGCGGCGAGGTCGGCGACGGCGAAGCGCTGCCACCGCAGCAGCGCGCAGAGCGCCGGCTCGACCCACGCCGGGAAGGTCAGTCGCCGGTCGCCCAGCTCCAGCACCGGCCGACCGTCGTCGTGACGGAGGTGGCAGACCGACCCGGGGCGGCGCCACACCACGGTCGCGTCCGAGACCGCGTCGATCGCGAGGAGCTGCTGCAGCTGCCCCGTGAGGATCGGCGGGCGCGACGACCAGAAGCGCCGCGCCGTCGCCTCGCCCAGCTCAGCGGGCTCGAGCTCGGCGAGGCGGCGCCGCACCTCGGCGAGCCGCTCGGCCACGGCGGGGCCGATCACGCCGGGATCGTCGGCGAACCCTGGCGGCAGCGCGCCGTCGAACGCCGGGGCGTCGAGCACCCGCTGCACCGCCTGGCGCAGCAGCTCGCGCCAGCTGGAGGCGAGCACGCCGACGGTGAGGTGCGCGGAGGCGGACTGCTCGGTCCAGACCGCGTGCGGGAACCCGACTGGCACGTAGAGGCAGTCGCCGGCCTCCAGGGTGACGTCGAGCAGGCGCTCGCCGGGCTTCTCCGGGTCGCCGCCGGCACCGGGCCGGTACACCTCCCAGCGTTTGCGGCCGTGGACCTGCAGCACGAAGACGTCGTGGCCGTCGGCGTGCAACCCGAGGCCGCGCGACGACCGCGGGGTGATGTACGCGTTGACCTGCACCGGATGGGTGAGGCTCAGTTCGAGGTCGCGGCAGAAGCGGGTCAGCGGCAGCCAGGAGCGGTGCAGGCTCTGCAGCACGATGGTGGCGCCGTCGGCGAACAGCCGGTAGACCTTGCCCGGGTCGGCGAGGTCGTCGAGCGGCTTCGAGCCGACCCGGCCGGACCTGGTGTAGCGCGCCGGCGGCAGCGTCGCCCCGTCCTTGACCATGCGGAAGGCCGGCAGGCGCAGCGAGGTGGCGGCCACCACGTGGTCGACGTCGGCCACGCCGAACAGGTCGGCGAAGCCGTCCCGACCTGCGCCCGGCCGGTACAGCGGGGCACGGGCCCAGTGCTCGCGGACGAACCACTCCGGATCGCCGACGCAGCGGCGCAGCGCGCTACCGGTCGGTGCCGTCGGCATCGGCCCCGAGGCCGCTGTCCGAGTCGTCGACGCCATCGGCCCCGTCGGCGTCGTCGCCGTCGCCGCTGTCCGACCCGTCGGTGCCGTCGGTGCCGTCGGCGCGGTCGGTGCCGTCCGCGTCCGTGCCGTCCGCGTCGCCGCCGCCGGAGTCGACGTCGTCGCTGTCGCCTGGCCGCTGGCCGGTGGTGCCGCCCTGCGAGGTGGTGATGTCGTCGTCTCGGAGGGGCGGGTTGTCAGCGCTCATCGCAAGGCCTCCAGCGAAAGACCGAGTTTGCACCGGGTCGACGGATGGGCACGCACGCTACCCCAACCTATCACCGGGGCGGCACTCGACCACCAGCCCGCCTGACGGCTGCCGCTCGACCGCGGACACCTCCAGGCCGGCGGCGCCGGCCAGCGCCCGGAACCCCGCCAAGGTGCTGCTCCTGCCTCCTACCAGCACCATCTCGATCACCAGGCGCCTCGGCTGGTCGTCCTCTGACACCCCGCCCATGACCAGCACGCGCCCGTCGGGGCGGGCCGCCTCGGCGCAGCGGCGCAGGATCGCGGTCGTCTCCCGGTCGGGCCAGTCGTTGAGCACCTTCTTCAGCAGGTACAGGTCGGCGCCCGCTGGCAGCGGGTCGAAGAAGCTCTGGCCAACCGTCGTCACCCGGTCGGCGACGCCGGCGGCCTGGAAGGTCTCCGCGGAGCGCGCCACCGTGCCCGGGTGGTCGACCAGGGTGCCGTGGACGTGGGGACGGGCGCGGAGGATCTCGGCCAGCATGGCTCCCGTGCCGCCGCCGACGTCGACGACCGTCCTGACCGAATCCCAGCCGCCGCTGATCGGGATGTCCGCGTCGGGGGTGCCGTGCCCGGCCGGGCCCATGAGCGCGTCGAAGCTCGCCGCGACCTCGGGGTGGGCGGCCAGGTCCTCCCAGAACGGCAGGCCGAAGAGCTCGGCGTAGCCCGGGGCGCCGGTCAGGACGTAGGTCGGCAGGGTGCCCCAGGCGTAGGCCATGCGACCGCCGATGCCCTCGAGGCCCAGGAAGTGCGACGAGTCGAGCAGTCCCCGTGCGGCCTCGTTCAGCGCGAACCGGCCGGGCGCGGTCTCCTCGAAGACACCCTTTCCCACCAGGTGCCCGAGCACGTTGTGGAGGGCGTCGGCGTCGCAGCCGGCCGCCGCGGCGAGCCGCTCGACCTCGGTGACGCCGCCGGCGACGAGCTCGGCGATCCGCAGCGTCGCCACCACCCGGATGCACCAGGGCGTGCACAGGTCGCTCAGCGCCTCGAGGTCGACGCCCGGCTGCTCTTGCGTGGTCGGCATGTGCGGCTCGCTTTCGGTGTCAGGATCCGGCTGGATGGTCGCGGAGGTGGCGCCTCGACGTCGCTCCGCTACGATCGAACCATGACAGGTTCGGCTCCCGACTGGGGTGCGCTGCAGGGAGCGATCGCCGGCGAGGTCGTCCTGCCCGGCTCGCCCGCCTACGAGGTGGTGCGCAAGCCGGCCATCGCCCGCTTCGACGAGGTCCGGCCGCAGGCCGTGGTGCGCTGCGCCAGCCCGGCGGACGTCGCCGCGACCATCTCGCTGGCCGGCCGGTCGGGGCTGCACACGGTGGCGCGCAGCGGCGGGCACTGCTTCGCCGGCCGCTCCTCCACCCGAGGGGTCGTGGTCGACGTCACCCCGATGCACTCGGTCATGCTGGCCCATGGCCAGGCGACGATCGGCGCCGGCGCCCGGCTCGGCGAGGTGTACGACGCGCTGGCGGCGCACGGCCTGACCATCGCGGCGGGCTGCGGCCCCACCGTCGGGATCGCCGGCCTCGTGCTCGGCGGCGGGCTCGGCATCCTCGGCCGCAGGCATGGGCTGACCTGTGACCAGCTGCTCGCCGCGCGGGTCGTCCTGGCCGACGGCCGCGTGGTGGACTGCGACCAGCACCACGATCCCGAGCTGTTCTGGGCGCTGCGCGGCGCCGGCGGCGGCAACTTCGGCGTGGTCACCTCGCTGCTGTTCCGCACCCTGCCGGCGCGGGCGGCGACCAGCTTCCACCTGCGCTGGCCGCATACCAGGGCGGCCGCGGTGGTCGACGCCTGGCAGGCCTGGTCGCCCGACGCGCCCGACGAGCTGGCGGCCAGCCTGCTGCTGACCGCCGGCGGCCTGGCCGACCCCGTGGTCCACCTGATCGGCGCCATGCTCGGCAGCGAGTCCGACACCACCGGGCTGCTCGACGAGCTGGTCGCCCGTGCGGGCGCGGACCCGCTGGCGGCAAGCTGCACGCACGCCTCCTACCGCGAGACCAAGCGGCACCTGGCCGAGCTGGGCGACCAGCTCGCCGAGCCTCAGCCGGACGGGCCGGCTCCGCCGGGGCACCCGTACAGCAAGTCGGAGTTCTTCCGCCAGACGCTGCCCGCCGAGGCGATCGCGGCGCTGCTGCACGACTTCCAGGCCGGCAGGGCTCCGGGCCAGGTGCGCGAGCTGGACTTCAGCCCGTGGGGGGGCGCCTACAACCGCGTGCCCGAGGACGCCACCGCCTTCGCCCACCGCGGCGAGCGCTTCCTGGTCAAGCACGCGGTGGTGGTCGACCCCGGCGCCTCGGCGTCCGAGACCGAGGCCGCACGGGCCTGGTTGCAGCGTTCGTGGGCGTCGCTGCACCGGTGGGGCTCCGGGCGCGTCTACCCGAACTTCCCCGACCCCGACCTCGCCGACTGGGCGCGGGCCTACCACGCCGGCAACCTCGAGCGCCTGCTGCGCGTCAAGCGTCGCTACGACCCGGACGACTTCTTCCGCTTCCAGCAGTCGCTCCCGAGCAGGGCCGAGGGGCGCTGACGGTGGACCAGCGTCAGTGGGCCTCACCCGGGGTGATCAGGCCGCTCTCGTAGGCGACCACCACCACCTGGGCACGGTCGCGCAGGTCCAGCTTGGTGAGGATCCGCCCGACGTGGGTCTTCACCGTCTGCTCCGCCAGCACCAGGGTGTCGGCGATCTCCCGGTTGGAGAGGCCGCGGGCGATCAGCTTCACCACCTCGACCTCGCGCGGGGTGAGGCTGTCGAGCTGGTCGGGACGGGGGCGGTCGCGGCGCGGCTGGCGGGCGAACTCCTCGATCAGGCGGCGGGTGACGGTCGGGGCGAGCAGCGCCTCCCCCGAGGCGACGATGCGCACGGCCGCGACCAGGTCGCCGGCGGTGGCGTCCTTGAGCAGGAAGCCGCTGGCGCCGGCCCGCAGCGACTCGTACACGTAGTCGTCGAGGTCGAAGGTGGTCAGCATGAGCACGCGCGGCAGGTGGCCGACCCCGTCCGGCGGGTTCATCAGCCGCCGCGTGGCCTCGAGCCCGTCCATCACGGGCATGCGCACGTCCATCAGGACCACGTCGGGCCGTAGCTCCCTGCAGACGCGCACCGCGTCCTCGCCGTTGACGGCCTCGCCAACGACCACCATGCCGTCCTGCGCGTCGAGCAGGGCGCCGAACCCCTGCCGCACCATCGCCTGGTCGTCGGCGAGCAGCACCCGGATGGTCATCTCGGCTCCGCCTCGTGGTCGCGGCCGTCCAGCGGCAGCATCGCCTCGACCAGGTAGCCACCCTGGGGGGTCGCTCCGGTGGCCAGCCTGCCGCCGAGCATCGCGGCGCGCTCCCGCATGCCGATGATGCCCTGTCCGGGCTGCGGCGGCCTGGCGCGGTCGCGGCGACCCGGCGGCGCCTCGTTGCGCACGCGGAGCCAGAGGCGGTCGGGCTCGTAGCCGACCTCGACGGTGGCGCTGGCGCCTGGTGCGTGGCGCAGCGTGTTGCTGAGGGCCTCCTGGATGATCCGGTAGGCGGACAGTTCCACGCCGGAGGGCAGCGGCCGCTCGGCGCCGACGACCTGCAGGTCCACGGCCAGGCCGGCGCCGCGGACCGCGGCGAGCAGCGCGTCGAGCCGCTCCATGCCCGGCTGGGGGGCGTGCTCGGCGCTCGCGTCCGCGCCCCGCAGCACGCCGAGCAGCCGGCGCATCTCGGTCAGCGCCTCGCGGGCGATGGCGCTGGTCTCGGCCAGGTCGTCCTTGGCGGCCTCGGGCAGCTCGGGGATGCGGAACGGGGCCGTCTCGGTGCGCACGGCGATCACCGACATGTGGTGGGCGACGATGTCGTGGAGCTCCCGTGCGATCCGCGCGCGCTCCTCGAGCCGCGCGCTGCGGGCCTGCTCCTCCTCCTGCTGCTGCCTGCCCTCGACCAGCTCGTGCTGCAGCCGCCGCCGCGTGCCGATCAGGTAGCAGTAGGCGAACCCGACCGTCAGCAGGGCGATGGTGGCGTAGAGCTCGCCGGAGGTGGTCGCACGCGGCCCGGGGGCGAGGTAGCTCCACACGATGGTGGCATCGGTGACCAGCCAGATCCCGACCAGCAGGTGCAGGTCGACGCGGACCGCGACGGCGTAGAGGACGTAGAGGGCGACCAGGATCAGGGGCGGTGGCCACGGAGGGCCTTCCTTGGACAGCGGCGGCGCGAGCAGTGGCACCGCCGCGGCCACCAGGATCTGCAGCCGCCAGGCGCGCAGCGGCGTCCTGCCGGCCAGGCCGAGCGGCAGCACGACGAGGACGGCGAGGGCCGGGACCAGGACGTCCGGGATGCGGTTGTTGTCGAGCACGGACTGGACGGTCGCCAGGAACGTCGCGGCGGCGGCCAGCCACAGCGCCGGCACGCGGTAACGGCGCAGCCAGTCGAAGCGCCAGCCACCGGGCGGCAGGTCCGGCGGCTCCGGTCCGACCAGCAGCTCGGTCGGGGCGTCGGCGAACCGCGTCAGCGCGTCCCGCAGCGAGCGCACGTCGGAGGCCTCGCGCGCGGCGCGCCGCCAGGACGGTGCCTGGCGCGCCGTCCGTGCGGCCAGCAGCCGCCGCACCACGCCGAGCAGGGCGGCGCGGCGCGGCCGTTCTGGTCTTGGGGCGTTCCCTGGTCTCATCGCTGGCAGGCTACATCCGGGCATCCGCCCGGTCGTGACCCTGTGGAGTGATCTCGTAGTGGCGGCGTGCTACCGCGGAGCTAGGGGAACGCCCCGACCGTGGGACCGGCACGCGACCGTGCTCGTTCGACCAGTTCGTCGCGCTCCTTCCCGGTTCGGCGCGCGCTGCAGCCGGCTCACCCCCCACCAGGGCGCCAGCCGCGAGCCCACCCGCTACCCGAGCGGTAGCGGCAGAACGGCTCCGTGGCGTGACGCGGCCTCCCTGGTCGCGCTGGGACCTTCCGCTCGACGGCCAGACCCGCTGGCCTGCTGGAACGGAAGGCATCCTCGATGGCCACCAACGCCCCCTGGACGCTCGGGCTGCCGCGCCAGGCGCCGGGCCGGCCGACCCGCTCGGCGCCGGCCGGCGCGCGGCGCCCGCCCGTACGGCTCGTCGCCGCCGTCATGGTCGCGGTGCTCGCGCTCGGGCTGGTCCTGCTCCGTGCCGACGGGCTGCCGCGCACGCCAGCGGCCGACCTGGCCGGCGCGGCCTCGTCGCTGGGCCGGGGGGCCTCCGCGGCCGCGGTGGGCCGGCTGGTCGCCGCCCCCACGGGCCAGAGCCCGCTGCGCGCCGTGCCCGCCGACTTCTCCGCCGTGATGCGCTACGCCCCGGTGCCGGTGCGGATGGCCGACGGGGTCGTCCGGCTGGCCAAGCCGGACGGCGCCTGCTCGGCGCCTGGGGGCGGCAGGCCCTTCGGCTTCGAGCGCGTCTGCAAGGTCCACGACTACGGCTACGACCTGCTGCGCTACGCGAACGCCACCGGCCAGGTCCTGACCGGAGAGGCGCGCAGGCAGCTCGACGGCATGTTCGACCGCGACCTGCACGCCCAGTGCCGCGCGACCAGGCACGGCGTCGCCGTCCTCGGCTGCGACACGGTCGCCGAGGCGTTCACCGCCGGCGTCTCGTTCAACTCCTGGCGCCAGCACTACGGCAACCCCGGCAAGGAGCCACTCCCCTGGCTCGCCGGGCTGGTAGTGCTGGCGCTGGCCACACCGCTGCTGGCGCGCCTGCGGCGCCGGCGCACGGCGGCCTCGACGCGGCGCCACGGCCGCAGCCCAGCCTGAGCGGTGCCGCAGTCGACCGAGGGAGGATCGCCGCCCGTGGGTGACCTCGGCGGTGGTGACCGCCCGGCCTGCTACCGTCGCTGGGCACGGAACGGGTCGAAACGGGGTCGAGCATGGTGGGACCTGGGATCGGGGACGTCCCGGCGACCGGCTGCCAGGCCGCGCGGGGCAGCGCATGATCGCGCGCCTGCGCGAGCGCCAGGAGTGGAAGCTGTGCGCCGCCCTCCCGAGGGCCAGCCGCCCGCTGGCGACGGTCTGGTGGGCACTGTTGCTGCTGCGCGGCACGCTGCCGGCGCTGTTCGCCATCGCCATGGGTGCGCTGGTCGGTGCCGTGCAGCACGGCGACAGCCTGGCCGCACCGTTGGTCGCGGTCGGCGTCGTGTTCGTGCTGCTGCAGGTGCTCGTCCCGGTCCACCTGGCGGTCAGCCTCAACCTCGGCGACCGCACCGCCGCCTGGTTGTACGACCGCCTGACCGAGGCGTGCGTCGCACCGCCGGGCATGGGCCACCTCGAGGACCCGGCACTCACCACCGACCTCACCGTCGCCCGCGACTTCGACCTGGGCATGACCGGCCCGCCGCTGTCGATGTCCATGGACTTCATCTCGGGCGGCCTGGTCGAGCTGGTCGGCGGCCTCGCCTCGGCGGTGGTGCTGGCCGCCTACGCGTGGTGGGCGCCGCTGCTGCTGGGCGGCGCCTGGCTGGCCACCCACTGGCTGCTGCGCGAGAGCTCGGTGTGGAAGGACCGCCACACCGAGGAGGTGCGCTCCGCCCAGCGCGACTCCGAGTACACCTACCGGCTGGCCGTCGACCCGCCCGCGGCCAAGGAGCTGCGCCTGTTCGGGCTGGTCGGCTGGACGATCGAGCGCTTCGTGGCGCGGCGCACCCGCCTGCACGAGCTGCAGTACCGGGCCACGCGCCTGCGGGAGCGGCCGGTGCTCTGGAGCCTGCTGCTGGTGGTCGCCGCCAACGTGGTGGTGTTCTGGTCGCTCGCCGACGCCGCCGCGGGCGGCCGCATCGGGCTCGACCGGGTGGTGGTCTTCGCCCAGGTCGCCGTCGGCACCAGCATGATCGCCTTCGGCGGCCTCAACTGGGCGCTCGACGGCGCGGCCGCCCCGGTGGCGGCGTCGCTGCGCGTCGCGCCGGCGATGCGCAGCGCCGGCGCGCTGCCGTCGGGCAGCCGGACGGCGGACGGCACGCCGGCGACCGGGATCCGCTTCCGGGACGTCCACTTCGCCTATCCCGGCGGCGGCGCCGCGGTGCTCGAAGGCTTCGACCTGACCCTCCCGGCCGGCTCGTCGCTGGCGATCGTCGGCCAGAACGGCGCCGGCAAGACCACCCTCGCCAAGCTGCTGTGCCGGCTCTACGACCCCCAGCGTGGCGCCATCGAGGTCGACGGCGTCGACCTCCGCGACCTCGACCTGGACGGCTGGCGCTCGCGGGTCACCGCCGTGTTCCAGGACTTCGTCCGCTTCGAGCTGCCGCTGCGCGACAACGTCGCGCCCGCGGGCGCGGACGACCACGCCGTGCTCAGTGCTCTGCAGGAGGCGGGTGCCGAGGGCCTGGCGGCGCTCGACACGGTCCTCGCGCGCGGCTACGAGGGCGGCACCGATCTCTCGGGAGGCCAGTGGCAGCGGGTGGCGCTCGCGCGGGCGCTGTGCGCGGTGCGCCTCGGCGCCGGCGTGGTCCTGCTCGACGAGCCGACCGCCCAGCTCGACGTGCGGGGCGAGGCGGAGATCTTCGACCGGATCCTCGCCGCCACGCGGCACTGCACGACGATCCTCATCTCGCACCGGTTCTCCACGGTGCGCCACGCCGACCGCATCTGCGTGCTCGAGCACGGCCGCGTCGTGGAGCTCGGCGACCACGCCGAGCTGATGGCGCTCGGGGGCCGCTACCACACCATGTTCGGCCTGCAGGCGCAGCGCTTCGGCGCAGGCGAGGACGAGGAGGGGGTGGCGTACGACGTCCTCTCCTGACCGGGGCGCCGCCGCGCGCGTCCCCGACGACCTACCGCCGGCGCTGTCGTCGATGTGGCGGCTGTGCCGCCTCGGCTACCGCCACGAGCCGGGGCTGCTGGTCGCCGCATTCGTGCTGTCACTGGTCGCCGCGCTCCCGGACGCGCTGCTGGCCCTGTGGCTCAAGCTCCTCGGCGAGGGCGTGCTGGGGCACGACCGGCGCCTGCTGCTGGTGGCCGCGATCGGGCTGGGGATCTCGGCGGCCGCCACCTGGATCCTGCGCACGGTCAGCACCCGCGTCCAGCGCCGCTTCCGCGACAAGGTGACGATCGCGCTCGAGTCCCACGTCGCCCGCCTGCAGGCGTCGGTGGCGACCATCGCCCACCAGGAACGCCCCGACTACCTCGACCGCCTGGCGGTCCTGCGCGACCAGGTGTTCGTGCTCGACCACATGTACATGTCGCTGTTCACCACCGCCGGCTGGATCCTGCGGCTGGCGGTGACGGTCGGGCTGCTCGTCTCGATCCACCCCGCGCTCGCCCTGCTGGCGCTGTTCGCCCTGCCGACGGTGCTGACCTCGACCTGGCGGCCCGCGGTCGAGCGCGCCGCCGAGGAACGCGGCGCGCCGTCCAGGCGGCTGGCGCGCCACCTGTTCGTCACCGCCACCTCCGCACCGCCCGGCAAGGAAGTGCGGGTCACCGGCATCGGCCCCCGCCTGGTCGCCGAGCGCCGCGAGGCCTGGGAGCGCTGGTACGGGCCGGTCTCCGAGGCCCGCTGGGGCTCGGCCGTCTGGCACGCGCTGGCGTGGGCGGTGTTCGGCGGCGCCTACGTCGGCGCCGTGGTGTTCGTCTCGTCCGGTCTCCGCGCCAGCCCCGGCGACGTGCTGCTGGTGCTGGCGGCCGGCTCGCGGCTGTCGGCCTACATCGGCGCGACCGTCGGCGAGATCGGCTTCCTGCGCGGCATCTGGATGGACGGGTCCCGCCGCCTTGCCTGGCTCGAGGACTACGCCGCCGCGCTGGTCGCCTCCGCCGACCTGGCGGCACCGGCGGCGCTGGCCGATGGCATCCGCCTGGAGCACCTGTCGTTCGCCTATCCAGGTACCGACCGGCTGGTGCTCGAGGACGTCAGCCTCGACCTACCCGCCGGCGCGGTGGTCGCGGTCGTCGGCGAGAACGGCGCGGGCAAGACCACCCTGGTGAAGCTGCTGTGCAAGCTCTACGAGCCGACCTCTGGCCGGATCCTGGTCGACGGCGTGCCGCTGGCCCGCGTCCCCGCCGACCAGTGGCGGGCGCGGCTGGCAGGCGCGTTCCAGGACTTCTTCCGCTTCGAGCTGCGGGCGCGCCACAGCGTCGGGGTCGGCGACGTGCCGCGCCTGGACGACGAGCCGGCCGTGGTCACCGCCGTCGGGCGCGCCGGCGCCGACGACGTGATCGCCCGGCTGGCCGCCGGCCTCGAGACGCAGCTCGGCCCGACCTGGCCGGGCGGGGTCGAGGTCTCCTTCGGCCAGTGGCAGAAGCTCGCCCTGGCGCGCGGCTTCATGCGCGACCGCCCGCTGCTGCTGGTGCTCGACGAGCCCACCGCCGCGCTCGACGCCGAGACCGAGCACGCCCTGTTCGAGCGTTTCGCCGCCGCGGCCCGCGGCCGCAGGTCCCGGCGAGCCGGCGGCTCGGCTACCGCGGACGGCGGCTCGGCCACCCCGGACGGCCGCATCACCATCCTGGTGTCGCACCGCTTCTCCACCGTGCGCATGGCCGACCTCATCGTCGTGCTCGACGGCGCCCGCGTCCTGGAGGTCGGCAGCCACAGCGAGCTGCTGGCCAAGGGTGGCCGCTACGCGGAGCTGTACGGCATACAGGCCGCCGCCTACCGGTAGGGCCGCCGACGAGGCCGGCCCGGTCGACGCCCTGCAGCCTCGTCCCGCGGTGGCCGCCTCACCCCTTGATCTGGAGGATGCCCAGCGCGTTCTTGCCCGGGTCGACGATCCACGCCGCCCAGGCGAACCCGATGTCGGCGATGCCGTCCTGGGTCTTCAACCCAGGCATGTCGTACTCCTCCACCTCGACGCCGCGTGACTGGAGTCCCGCGACCTCGGCACGCACGTCCTCGACCAGCCAGGTCGCCTGCGTCTGCGTGTCCGCGGTCCCCGTGGTGCTCTTGGTCACGGACAGTTGCGTCCCGCCGCCACAGCGGAACACGACGGCGGCCTCGCTCTCGTTCACGATCTCGAGGCCGAGCTTGCTGTGGTAGAAGTCCCGCGCCGCGGCAAGGTCCGTCGCCAGCAGCACCGGGTGGATGGGATGCTCTCCGAGCATGGCTGTCCTTCCGCTCTGTCGGCGCCGCGTGCGGCCCGACGACCTCCAGCGCCGTAGGAGACTAACAGCGCGGCAGGACACACCGATCCCGCCAGTCCACCAAGTGCCGCCCAGGAGGGGAGGCTCAGCGGTCGGTACGACCGAAAGGGAGCCCGGTGAGCTTCAGCTACCTGTCCCGGCTCGAGTGCGGACGCTGCCATACCGGCCACGACGCCGGCGTGCCGCAGAACCTCTGCAGGGCGTGCGGGTCGCCCCTGCTCGCCCGCTACGACCTGGCGGCGGTCCGCTCCTCGCTGCGTCCGGCGGACCTCTCCCGGCGCGCGCCCGACCTGTGGCGCTACCACGAGCTGCTGCCGGTCGGCCGCGAGCAGGCGGTGACCACGCTGGGCGAGGGGATGACACCGCTGCTGCCGATGGCCCGCTACGGCGAGCGGATCGGCCTGCCCCGGCTGCGGATGAAGGACGAGGGGCTGATCCCCACCGGCTCGTTCAAGGCCCGTGGCGCCGCCGTCGGCGTCTCCCGCGCGGCCGAGCTGGGGGTCAAGCGGCTGGCGCTGCCGAGCAACGGCAACGCCGGCGCCGCCTGGGCGCTCTACGCCGCCCGCGCCGGGCTGGCCGCAACGGTCGTGATGCCGCTCGACGCGCCGGAGATCACCCGCCGCGAGTGCGTCGCCGCCGCCGCGGACCTGCGCCTGGTCGACGGCCTGATCGGCGACGCCGGACGGATCGTCGGGGAGCTGGTCGCAGGGGCGGACGGGCAGGTGTTCGACGCCTCGACGCTGAAGGAGCCGTACCGCGTCGAGGGCAAGAAGACCATGGGCTTCGAGATCGTCGAGCAGCTCGGCTGGCGGCTGCCCGACGTGATCATCTACCCGACCGGCGGCGGCGTCGGGCTGATCGGGATCCACAAGGCAGTACAGGAGCTCCGCGAGCTCGGCTGGATCGCCGCTGAAACGCCCCGGCTGGTCGCCGTCCAGGCCGACGGCTGCGCGCCGATCGTGCGCGCCTTCGAGCGCGGGGAACCAGAGAGCGCCCCATGGGGGCACGCCCACACGGTCGCGTTCGGCATCAACGTGCCCAAGCCCCTTGGCGACTTCCTCATCCTGCAGGCCCTGGCCGAGACCGCGGGAACCGCCGTCAGCGTCAGCGACGACGAGTTGCTGGCCGACCTGCGGGAGGTCGCCTCGCTCGAAGGCGCCTTCGTCTGCCCCGAGGGCGCGGCGGCCTTCACCGCCGCCCGCAAGCTGCGCGCGTCCGGCTGGCTCGACGCCGACGACCAGGTCGTGGTGCTGAACACCGGCGCGGGCCTGAAGTACCCGCAGACGGTCCCGGCGGACGCCCCGGCCCGATGAAGCGTCTTTCACGCTCGCCCGTACGGTGCCCGTGACCTGAGGAAGGGCGCGGCCCAGGCGTTGCGGCGGGCGCTGTGTAAAGAGAGCTTCACCCAATTCTGCGACCTTCCTGAGAGATAGTGATCTCTCTCACCGGCGTCATCGGTGCCAACCCGGGAGGAGGGTCGTCGTCCCATGACCGCCAACGGGATCCGGCTCGCGACCCAGGCCGACGTGGCCCAGTCTCCCACTGCCCCGGCGGCGGCGCGCCAGCGCGTTCCGTTCGTCGAGGTGCTCGAGCGCTACCAGCGCACGGGGACGGTGCCGTTCTCCTGCGCCGGGCACAAGCTCGGCAGCGGCGCGGACCGCGAGCTCGTCGCCATGCTCGGCGCCGAGCTGTTCGCGGCCGACGTCTGGCTCGACACCACCACCTACGACCGGACGCTGCGCGAGGCCGAGGCGCTGGCCGCCGCCGCCTGGGGGGCGGACCGGACGTTCTTCCTCGGCAACGGCTCCTCCAGCGGCAACCACGCCTTCCTGCTCGCCACCCTGAGCCCGGGCGACGAGGTCCTCGTCGCCCGCGACCTGCACAAGTCCATGCTGGCCGCGCTGATCCTCACCGGGGCGCGCCCGCTGTACGTCGCTCCCCGGCTGCATCCCGAGCTGGGCATCGGCGTCGGCGTCCACCCCGACGACGTGGCGGCCGCGCTCGACGCCCACCCCGCCGCCAAGCTGGTCGCCCTGGTCAGCCCGTCCTACTTCGGCGTCGCCGCCGACCTGGCCGCGATCACGCGCGTCGCCCACGACCGGGACGTCACGGTCTACGTCGACGAGGCCTGGGGGCCGCACTTCTCCTTCCACCCCGAGCTGCCGCTCGCGGCCATGGCCGCCGGCGCCGACGGCGCGGTCACCAGCACCCACAAGATGCTGAGCAGCCTCAGCCAGAGCTCGATCCTCAACGTCCGCGGCGGGCGCGTGGCGCCCGACCGGGTCGCCTCGGCGGTCAAGCTGACCCAGACCACCAGCCCGCTGGTGCCGCTGCTCGCCTCGATCGACGCCTGCCGGCGGCAGATGGTGCTCGACGGCGAGGCCCTGCTCGACCGCACGCTCGAGCTGGCGGCCCAGGCGCGGCGCCGCCTCGGGATGCTGCCAGGGCTCGAGGTGCTCGACGCGGCCGCGCTCGGCCTGCCGCCGTACCAGCTCGACCCGACCAAGCTGGTGGTCGACGTCGCCGGCCTCGGCATCACCGGGCTCGAGGCGGAGCGGGCGCTGCGCGACCGCTTCGCGCTCGCGCCGGAGGGCAGCGACCTCTCCTCGGTCATCTTGTTCCTGACCATCGGCGACACCAGGTTCAGCGTGGAGCAGCTCGTCGGTGCGTTCGCGGCGCTGTGCGCCGAGCGCGGAGGAATTCACCGGGGGCCTACCGCTTCGCTACACGAGCCCCCCCGACCCGCGGTGACGGTTCACGCTCCCCCGCGCTCGTCCGGGGCGGCGATCTCCCCCGGCGTGCAGGCGATGACGCCGAGGGACGCCTTCTTCGCCCCCGCCCGCACGGTGCCGCTGGCAGGGGCCGTCGGCGAGGTGGCCGCCGAGCTGGTCACCCCCTACCCGCCAGGCATCCCGGTGCTCGCCCCCGGCGAGGTGATCACCGCCGACAAGCTCGCCTACCTGGCCAACGGCGCCGCCCACGGCATGTACGTGTGCGGGCCCGCCGACCCATCCCTGGCGACCATCCGTGTGGTCGCAGGCGACAGATCGGAGTCGACATGGACCTCCTGAGCACCGACCAGCGCGCGGCGGCCCGCTTCGCCAAGCTCCGCGCCGCCAGCGACGGCCGGGCGCCGGCGCCCAGCCACGACCAGGCGACCTCCAGCCAAACGCGAATCCCCTTCAGCGGGCGGCTCCTGCTGCTCGGCTGCGGCTCGGTCTCGCGCTGCCTGCAGCCGCTGCTCGTCCGCCACCTCGACATGGACCTGACCAAGCTGACCGTGCTGGACTTCGACGACCGCGCCCTGCCGGACACCGACCTGCTGCAGGCCGGCGCGCGCCTGGTCAGGCACCGGATCAAGCCCGACAACCTGGCCTCCACCCTGCGCGGCCAGGTCGGCCCCGGCGACCTGCTGGTCAACCTCACCTGGGACATCGACACCAGCGACCTGGTGCGGTGGTGCCACGACCACGGCGTCCTCTACGTCGACACCTCGGTGGAGCTGTGGGACAACACCTTCGCCGACCACGCGGCGACCCGGCCGGTCGACCGCACGCTGTACGTGCGGCACATGGCCCTGCGGCGCCTGGCGGCCGCCTGGCGAGGGCGCGGCCCCACCGCCGTGGTGGAGCACGGCGCCAACCCCGGGCTGGTGAGCCACTGGACCAAGGTCGCGCTCCGCGACATCGCCATCACCATGCTGTCCGAGCCCGAGCGCCTGCCCGCCCCGCTCGACGAGGCACGTAGAGAACGCCTCGCGGACGCGCTGGGCGCCGGGGAGTGGGCGCGCCTGGCGATGGAGACCGGCACCAAGGTGATCCACATCTCCGAGCGTGACACCCAGATCAGCGACCTGCCCAAGGAGGTCGGCGAGTTCGTCAACACCTGGTCGATCGCCGGGTTCTACGAGGAGGGGACCGCCACCGCCGAGCTCGGCTGGGGCACGCACGAGCGCCGGCTGCCGCCTGGCGCCCACACCCACGCGACCGGGCCGCGCAACCAGATCTGCGTCGCCCACCCGGGCATGGACACCTTCGTCCGCTCCTGGGTGCCGCTCGGCGGGCAGATCGAGGGCATGGTCATCCGCCACGGCGAGGCGTTCACCATCAGCGACCACCTCACCGTCTGGGACGGCGACCGGCCCGTCTACCGACCCACCGTCCACTACGCCTACCTGCCGACCGACGCGGCCATGGCCTCGCTGCACGAGTGCCGCATGAACGGCTACGAGCTGCAGGACCGCCAGAGGATCATGGACGACGACATCGTCAGCGGCGCCGACGAGCTCGGCGTCCTGCTGCTCGGCCACGACCTCAACGGCTGGTGGACCGGCTCGCAGCTGGACATCAAGGAGGCCCGCGAGCTGGTGCCGCACCAGAACGCCACCACCCTGCAGGTGGCGGCGTCGGTGCTCGGGGCGGTCGCCTGGATGCTGCGCAACCCGAACAAGGGGCTGTGCGTGCCCGACGACCTCGACCACGACGAGGTGCTCGAGGTGGCGAACCCCTACCTCGGCCCCTGCCCGTCGATCCCGACCGACTGGACGCCGCTGAAGCAGCGCGGCTACCCGTTCGAGCAGGTCAACGGCGGCCGCCCCCGCGACGACGACGTCTGGCAGTTCGCCAGCTTCCTGACCAGGTGAGCGGGGGCCTGCCGTGCTCGCTGGCACCGACCCTGGACAGGGTCAGCAGGTCGGCGTCCACTACGCGCCCGCCACCTGGGACGACCAGTGGATCCGGCGAGGGGTCGACCGCGCGACCCTGACCTGGGAGGGGACCAGGCCGGCACGGCTCGACCAGCTGCTGGCCACCGGACTGACCGACTCCTTCGGCATGACCCTGGGGTGGACGGTGTTCAGCCTGCTCGCCCTGCAGGCGAACGGGCTGGCCGGGGTCGGCGTCTACAGCGCCGCCATGCTGGTCGGCGTGGCGCTCTCGGCGCCGGCCACGGCCTGGCTCTCCCCCCGCCTCGGCGCCGGGGCGCTGCTGCGCTGCACCTCGGCGGTCGAGGCGGTCCTGCGCATCCTGAGCTTCGTCCTGCTGCTGGCCGGGGCGCCGGTGCCGGTGCTTGCCGGAGTGATCGTGGCGATGTACGCGTCCGGCCTGGCGTGCTACGCCGGCATGCGGGCGGAGGTCAGCGCGGCCAGCCCGGCCGGCCGGAGCGCCGCCACCATGACCCTGTTCGTGACCGCCATCCTGGCCATCGAGGCCGTCGGCGTCGCCAGCGCCGCGCTGCTCCCCGGCGACCCGCCGGGCACGGCCGGGGGCCTGCTGGTCGTGGTGGTGGCGGTCTACGGCCTCTCCCCGCTGCCCGTCTGGCTGGTCGCGCGCGGCGCCCTGGTGGGCAGGGCGCCGCGGCGCGCCGCCAGGCGTCGCCGTGGACGAGCCTGGCTGCCGTTGCTGGCAGGGGCGCTGGTCATGCTGCTGGGCTCCGGCCCTGCCCTGCTCGCCGTCGGCCTTGCCGCCGAGCTGTACGGGTCGCGCTGGGTCGCCGGCTCGGCGCTGGCGTTCACCGCCGGAGCGCTGCTGGCGCCGTGGGCGGTCGCCCTGCTGGAACGCTGGCGGCTACCGGCAAGCATCACCTGGCCCGCCTGGGGCAGCGGCATGCTGCTCGGCTGGGTCCTCGCCCCGAGGTTCCTCGCCGGGCTGATCCTCGCCCAGGTCCTCGCGGGCCTTTGCATCGCCGCCTTCGAAGGCAGCATGGACGCCTACGTCGCCTCCAGGCAGGCCCGGGCGCAGCTGACCGGAAGCCTGGCGGCCAGCGAGGCGGTGCGCGCGCTCGGCAGCGCCGCCGCCGTCGCCGCCCTTCCCGGGCTGGTCGGCACGCGCTCGATCGCCGGCTTCAGTGGCCTCGCCAGCGCGGTGCTGCTGACGGCCACGGTCGTGGCCGTGACCGCCCGCTGGTGGACCCGGTCGGCGCCGTCGCCGCGGCCGCGGCCCGCCCGCGGCCGAGGCGCCGTAGCTGGCCGGCGCGGCCAGCCGGCACGGGTGCCCGCGCTGGCGTTCAGCATGGCCGGCACGCCGAGCGGCATGCCCGCGGCCACGGGCGTCACGAGGGCAGTTTCGCACGCTCCCCGCCAAGTCCCCGATCGGAGGTGGACTCGTATGAACAGCCACGGCAGACACCTTCCCCCGGCCGACGACTGGCCCTGGCAGCTCCGTGGCAGGCGCCGGCCGGTCGCCAGGTGGGCGCTCAGCGTGCTGCTGCTCGCCGCCGTCGGCGGAGTGATGTTCCAGGTCGGGCAGGCGCTCGACCCGGCAAGGTCGGCCTCGGCGCAGCCGGCGCCGACCTACGCGGTGATCACCGCGGCCACGCCGACGAGCGCGCCGCCGAAGGCGACGGCCACGACCGCGGCGCCCCTGCCGCGCGTGCTCAGCCTGATCACCAGGAACATCGGCACCGAGCAGAACCCGGACCGGGTCTACTTGCAGCAAGGGGCGGTGGACGTCACGCAGGCCCGCCAGGGCAGGCATCCCCAGTTCGTGGTGCGGCGCGGTGAGCTGATCCGCATGCGCGTGGACAACCAGGACCGTTTCATCCACAGCTTCACGTTCGCGAAGGCGAAGGTGAACCTGGACGCCTGGGAGGGCACGACGTCGTCGGCGACCTTCAGGGCGCCGACGACGCCAGGCACCTACCAGTTCTACTGCCGCTACCGCAAGCTCGGCATGTCGGGCACGCTGGTGGTGCGCTGAGCGCGCTGCCGCTCAGCCCCTGATGATCGCGTCCGCGGCGGCCTGCCACTTCTGCTGCCGGTCGCCGCTGACGGTGACGATGGTCAGCTTGGTCGAGGACGGCGGGTAGATCTCGGGGTCGCTCAGCTGCGAGGCCGGCAGCAGCGGCTTGGCCAGCGACACCGGGGTGCCGTAGCTGACGTACTTGGAGATGCGGGCCTGCACCGTCGGGCTGAGCACGTAGTTCATGAAGCGGGCGGCGTTGCCCGGGTGCGGCGCGCCCTTGGGCACGCACATCACGTCGACGAACCGCAGCGAGCCCTCCCTGGGGATGTCGTAGGCGATGTCGGGGTTCTGCTCCTGGGCCTGGAACGCGTCGCCGCTCCACCCCTGGGCCAGCCAGGTCTCGCCGGCGGCGAGCTCGTCGATGTAGGTGTCGTCGGTGAACTTCTTGAGCCTCGGCTTGATCGAGCGCACCAGCTTGACCACCTCGGCGAGGTCGGCGTCCTGGGTCGAGTTGGGGTTCTTGTGAAGGTAGACGAGCGCGCAGCCGATCAGGTCGGTGACCTCGCGCAGCAGGGAGATGCGGCCGCGCATGGCGACGGCCGGCGCGAACACCGCCGCCCAGGAATCCACCTTGCCGCCGGGGACGCGCCGCTTGTTGTAGCCGATGCCGGTGGTGCCCCACTGCCACGGGATGGTGTAGCGGTTGCCCGGGTCGTAGTCGGTCTGCACGAATTCCTTGTCGAGGTTGGTGAGGTTGGGGATGAGGTCCTGGTGCAGCGGCTCGATCAGGCCGAGGCTCCGGTAGGTGGGGATGAAGTTGTTGGTCGGCACGATGATGTCGTACTGGGTGGGCGCGGCGCGCATCTTGGCCAGCAGGTCCTCGTTGGAGGAGAAGACGTCGTAGTTGACGCGGACGTTGGTGTGCGCCTGGTACGCGGGGATGGTCTGGTCGTCGATGTAGTCGGGCCAGTTGTAGATGTTCAGCAGGCGCTCGTCGCGCCGGTTGCCCGGCAGCGACAGGGCACCGCCGCCGCGGCCGCCGCGGCCGATCCCGGCCACGGTGCCGCCGGCGTAGCCGGCCATCCCGGCCACCCCGAGCAGGGCGGCGTTGCGCAGGAAGCCACGCCGCCCCAGCCGCCGGTCGGGCGTCTGCATGAGCAGGTTCAGCTCACGCTCGTCTTCCCTGTCCACAACCATGCTCGCTCTCCTCT
>WNFU01001375.1_pt1 | contig 61573 bp, 60 predicted proteins | sample 5400121 | NCBI WGS metagenome assembly WNFU01 (sample SAMN13153360, study PRJNA577476) | soil metagenome | isolation source: 100 cm soil or saprolite under grassland replicate 1 | place: USA:California | collected 2016-06-15 | reverse complement strand
CGAGGCGCCGCAGTCCGCTCCGATGCTGGCCGTGACCTGGCCTGAGGCATCGACGCTGATTGAAGAGAGAGTAACGCCATTGACGGTCGCGCTCGCCGCGCCGTTGACAGTGACGGTCAGAGTGTTCAGAGCGTCTTCGACATCGTTGACCTGGGCGATGGCGCCGATGGAAGCCGGAAGGTCTTGCGTCCGGGACACACTGGCGGCCGTAATCGCCGGCGGAGTGTTGGTGGGCGCAGAGACAAACACATAAGCCGAGCCCTGATTGCCGCCCCCTGCGCCATCATCAAACATCGCGCCGACCACGACCGTCCCTCCGCTGATCCCCACTGACCAGCCGAAATTGTCAAATGGCTCCCCGTCCGAGGCGAGAAGCTTCTGCTGCTGGGTCCAGACAGTCCCGCTGCGCGCAAAGACATAGGCCGAGCCTTGACGGTTGGCCGCCGCGCCACCAAGCTCCGCGCCGACCACGACCGTCTCCCCGCTGATCGCCACCGAATTCCCGCCGAATAAGTCAAATGCCCCCCCGTCCGAGGCGAGAAGCTCCTGCTGCTCGCTCCATACTCCTTCGCTGCGCGCGAAGACATAGGCTGAGCCTTGCTGCAGACCCGCTGCGCCAGCATGATTCCGCGCGCCGACCACTACCGTCTCCCCGCTGATCGCCACCGAGTGGCCGAACTGGTCACCTGCCGCCGCGTCCGAGGCAATGAGCTCCTGCTGCTGGCTCCAGACTCCACCGTTGCGCACAAAGACATAGGCCGAGCCTTGATTGCTGCCCGCCGCGCCAGAAGCAAACGGCGCGCCGACCACTACCGTCTCCCCACTGATCGACATCGACCAGCCGAAGTTGTCACCTGCCGCCGCGTCCGAGGAGATGAGCTTCTGCTGCTGGGTCCAGACACCGCCGCTGCGCACAAAGACATAGGCCGAGCCTTGATCGCCGCCCGCTGCGCCATCATCTTTACTCGCGCCGACCACCAAGGTATCCCCGCTGATCGCCACCGAGTCGCCGAACCGGTCATTTACCTCCGCGTCCGAGGCGAAGAGCTCCTGCTGCTGGCTCCAGACTCCACCGTTGCGCACAAAAACATAGGCCGAGCCTTGAAAATTGATGGTTGGGCCATTTGTTAACACAGCGCCGACGACGATCGTATCGTCGCTGATCGCTACTGAGTCGCCGAACGAAAACCCTGACCTTGCATCCGAGGCGAGGAGTTTCTGCTGCAGGCTCCAGACGGCGCCGTTGCGCACAAAGACATAGGCCGACCCTTGCTGGCTGCCCGCTCTGTCAGCATCAAACGGCGCTCCGACCACCACCGTATCGCCGCTGATCGCCACTGACCAGCCGAACGCGTCACCTGACCTTGCGTCCGGGGCCTCCAGCTTCTGCTGCTGGGTGAAGGTCGGGTCGATCGTTATCGGCCAGACTGCCTTACGGTCGTCAACTTCCAGCCAGACCTCGCCCTCCTTCTCAGGCGCCGCCATTCTCGCCTCAAGCTCGCGCCCGGTGCCGTCCCTCACCACCAGGTGGTCATACCGCAGCTCCGGCCGCATCGCATCATCTCTGAACTCCAGCGCCTTTCCGCCTTCCACCACATTCGCTGTCAGCTCGCCTTCCAATGCGAGCGCCACTCGCAGCCTCTCTCCAGCCCGACGCTCGCCCGGCGCCGACTCGATCGTGAAGCCCTGCTCCAGCCCCGCCGCCGTGTTCTGATACCACTCAATGATTGCGGATTGCGGCAATTCATGGCGGATTTCGGCCCGGGCGTCGATGGCAGTCAGACGCCCCGCCTTCGCCGCCATCAGCCGCTCGCCGTAACCAGCGCCGCGCAGCTTCACCCCGAGGCGATGCGATCCTCCTTCATCGCCTCCGGTTACGACCTGCAAGCCGTCAGACGTCAAGCGGGCGCTCAGTCGCTGCGCGGGATTGTAGGCCAGCCAGGCGCCTCTCCGCTTCGGCTCCTGATAGAAGCTGAAGCGCGCCGCCGTCACAGCCTCTTGCAGCGAGCCATACAGTCCCTGCTCCTTGAGATGGTTGAGCGCGGCCTCTCCTTGCAGGGCCGGCAGCGGACCGCCTGTGGTCGAAGCCGGCAGCCACAGTCTGAGCAGCCCGAAGCTGAGCAGCAGACCAAGCGCCGTCAAAATTATGGGGATACCTCGTTTCATGATCTTGATCCTTTCTTGTTTTATTGTGATCGCCGAGAGCGCCTATCTGTCGTTCAAATTCATCGCCATTCGCATTGCAGTTTGAACGCCGCTCGGTAATGCGGTTCTGGCTCAACTATTCATTCATTGCCGTCGGGCGATTCGCCTCGAAATCGGACGCCTTCATCCCCGCACTCGCAGGCCCGAGCGGCAGAATCTGTTCGGCCTCCTGCCGCTGAATCGTGAGCTTTCAGCGGGCTGCCGGGATGTTTATCATAAGCATGTCAAGACAGCCGACCGATAGTACACATACACTCAGTGGTTGATGGTCGCCAGATCTCGCGGCGCATGCATATGCCCTTACTTAAAGGGCACCCCAAACACACATCCTTTTCCCAAGTGCGAAGGAGGGGGCGTGCTATTTCAGCACGCCTTGCTGCCGCATCCGCTCGATGGCCTTGTCAGCCAGCGCCTCCTCACGCCCGGCGGCGGGATCGCCGGAGCTGTACCGGAACAAGTAGTACAGTGGCTCGAAAAGGGAGTCCTGGTATGTCAGCGTTGCCTTCCAAGCCGGACTGCGATCCGGGTTCGACAGTTCAAGGACGTAGGTTTCGCTGATGACGGTTTTCGATAATCTCTTGAATCTCACCTCGCTCAAATAAACGCGCAGTACACCTGCATGGACTTGAGCGGCCCTGGCCAATGCCTGGGAGGTGAGGGCCGTGGCGCCGGCTTCATAGGCCCCCGGTGTCGAATCGGCTGCCGCTTCGACTTTTTCGCGCAACGAGCGCCCCTCGACCGTCTCGGACTCGACAAGCTGGACGGAATAGCCTCGCTGCCGCAAGCGATCGGCCAATGTCTTGGAGATCAGGTCAGCCCTTCCCCATTGCTGCGGTTCATTTTCGAGCTCTTTCTCCAGAACGACCTGCAGCTCGCGATTATCGGTTTTGTATCCGTCCAATACTTCGGACTCGATCTGGTACCGGTGTGCGAATTGCCAGCCACCGTACGCAACAATCAAAATAATTAGGGTCAGAGCGGCGAAAAGCCGCCGCCTTCTGAAAGGTCCGGTCTTTGCATTGAGGGGTGTAACGCTCATGGCGATGGCTCCTAGTTGCATTGCCGCGATGATGCTACCTGCCAACATTGATCAGTCACATTCATCATTGGAAGTGGCAGGCGAACAATAATTAAGCATCAGAGTCGGTTTAAAAGCCTCATGAAACTATGAGGGGGTAAATAACCAACATCTAAAAAGCCCATAGTAGCCATGAGGCGGAAACCTCGGCTATGATCAAACTCTCTCTACACTAACTAATGCTAAAACCGGGAAAGTATTTCATGGATGCGATTCCCTCTCTTCGGCTCCGTTTAGCCGCGATCCGGTTTTGTACGGACCAGACGGAGCTTTGCGCACGCAAATTGTTACGTGTCGCCTGCGCGCTCGGTGGCTTTGCCCACCGACTCTTTGCGGCAAAATGAAAAGTATCGCCCAGACACGCGAAAAGCGCGGATTGCTCCGCGCTTTTCACGCCTGCTAACAACAAACAGAGGAGACAACATGAAAATCCCTGAGTTTGTATGCGTTGCAATCCTATCGTATCGGTTCTGATCCACAGCGTCAATCTTTTTTTGCTTCATGCTAACAAAGCGACACTATTACCGCTCCCGAGCTAACACACCAGCGGCAGAATTAAGATAGTCGCTGACACCAAAATCCAGCAGCCACACTCTCCGCGTATCTAGTCGTAAATAGGGCGCATAACTGCTCTCCGGAACAAGCGCCCCAAAAGGCGGAAGAGTGACAACCCGACATAGGGGGAGCGTCGGGTTGTCCTCAACCCGCTTACCCTGGTAAGGGGACAAAGAAAAGCGGCGCCTTCTCCATCTCACCCCATCCCTCTCTTCAAAAGAGCGCATTGAACATCAGCAAACGGCTCCGAACTCACACCGCCAATTTGTAGGGGCGGCCGACCATTCCCACATTGTGATAACTATGCGCCGAGGAGCTTCCCGTCCGCCGAGACTCTTACCCGCATTCAGACATCTATATCATCGAACCGCTTCTCAACGAGAGTTCGCGACATTCTGGAAACCCTGGAATCCAAAGACCGGCTGGCTTACGTAGTCCTAAATACAACTATACGAGAGATAAATAGCATGGGGGTCTTGTTGGGACGCCGAAAGTCCAGCCCAGAATTGTCAGGGGCATCAAGCGGGCTGGAGATGTGTTCGTTAGGCTACCGACAGGGCGGGGCAGGGGAGGGAGCTACAGCTCGGGCTCTCTCTCCTGCTCCATACCGCACGCCACTCCGATTCCCTCACTCAGATCGTTTCTCATTACACAAGCAACAAGACACTACAAGCCAAGGAATAACTGAGTAATCAAAAGTAGGGTCAGTCTACCTGATAAATGTATTGCGCCGCACCGCCACTAACATCATCTACAATCCAAAACCCGGACTGACCACGTAATCCCGAAACGAAGACCGTTGAATACGTGCCGGATGTTACTAACAAAAATAATACGCCCCGGGCCCGGCGACCATTACCGGGCCAGGTGTACGAGCGCTCCTATGATATTTCCTCCCATGCCCCTCATTAAGGGCAGCAACAAACTTCTCGCGAGCCTGCCGGTCTCGGACAAGCCCGACATACTCGAGATCAGCTTAAGCAAAACACGACTGGCGCCGGGCGCGCGCATCTTCGACGAAGAGATCGATCGAGTGCTGTTCATCGAGAAGGGCCTCGTCTCGGCGATGGTCGTCACGAGGGAGGGAGACTCACTGGGGATATCCATTATCGGGAGTGAAGGAGTTGTCGGCCTCACAGGAGTAAGCGCCAGTGACTACAAGTTTCAATTCCGCGCCCTGACGCCCGTCGACGCCTTACAAATCAGCGCGCAATCACTGACTCTGGCTTGTTCCACCAGCGGGGCGCTGGAGGCGTTGCTTCGAAATTACTCACAAAGATTGCTGAACGACGCCATCCGTACGCTGGTGTGCCACTACCATCATGACCTTGAAGTGAGACTGCCACGGTGGCTCCTGACGGCCACTGAGCGCATGCACTCAAATAAGCTCTACATCAAGCAGGAAATCCTCGCCGAGGCGCACGGGGTCACACCCGCCGCGATCAGCCTGACCCTCGAAGACTTGGAATCGAACGGGTTGATCGCGCGCGCGCGCGGCCAGATCGCCATCATCAACCGAAGGAGGCTCAGATTGAGATCCTGTCACTGCTCCCCCTCAAGGGACCAGGAAAAAAAATACATTATCAAAACACGCAGCCTGTAGAGGCCGCTATCACCCTCTTGAAAGAGGAATTTACGGGCGGCTTTTCAATCGGCTGAAGAAGAAAGTTAAGCCACTTAACTTACACCTTAAGTAGCGAAACGACAGCGCCTAATCAGTCGCATTATGCTGAGGCAGTATTTAGGAATACAGAGCACCAAAGTCGCGAAAATTTCATAGGGGAGTTTGGAATGACTTCATCGAGATTTCACAACACAGCGCAAGACACCACAGCGAAGCTTGTCCACCTCCTAGTAGGCGATTCTCAGCCGATAATGGAGGTCGGACGAGAAATTCTACTAATCGCCCGGAATGACGCCACCGTTCTGATAACCGGTGAATCCGGCGCGGGTAAGGAACTGGTGGCCCAAGCCATCCACCGGAACAGCAATCGCGCGGGGGGGCCGTTCATGGTCATCAACTGCGGCTCTGTGACTGAGTCACTGCTCGAAGACCGGCTCTTCGGGCACGTCAAAGGGGCATTCACGGGGGCGAACGGCGCCCAGGCCGGCCTCTTTGAAGCCGCCAACGAAGGGACAATCTTCCTGGACGAGATCGGGGACATGCCAATGCAGCTCCAAACCCATCTCCTCCGCGTCTTGCAGGAGCGAACGATACTGCCTGTCGGCGCGCGCACCGAGCGAAAAGTAAATGTGCGAGTAATCACCGCGACCAACAAGGACCTCCCGAGTGAGGTTAGGGAAGGCCGCTTCCGGCAGGACCTCTACTACCGCCTGAATGAGTTCCCCATCCAGGTGCCGGCGCTCAGGGAACGCCCGTCCGATATTCCTCTCCTCATCAGCCACTTCCTCGGAACCACTGAAATCGAGATCGAGGAAGAAGCCTACACACTGCTCTGCAGCTACCACTGGCCCGGGAATGTCAGAGAGCTGAAGAACACCATATCAAGGCTGGCGCTCCGCGCCCAAGCTTCAGGCAGTCAAAGAATCACATCCGATCAAGTAAGCAGAGACATCAGCCCGGGTGTTAGGGACGTGATCACGTTCACCTTCGAGTTGAGAAGGGGAGAACCACTTGACTGTCAGTTCAATCAACATAAGCTGGCCGCCCTCAAAAAACTGGTAAGTATAAGCGGAGGCCTCACAAAGGCGGCAAGATGGCTCGGGATGACCCCGCAGTCATATTCTCACAGGATGAGGAGACTCCGATGAGGAGATAATAACAGCGAGCGCACGCCATCGCTCCACCGTGATGTCCGAGAGTTCGGAAGCGCTCATGGGGAGCTGTGCATCAGAACTGGGGCAGCAGACATGCCGACGGCATCCTCATCAATATTTTGCCGCGTCAGCCGCCGCAGACCCTGCCGGATCTGTGGCAAACCAAAGTGGTGTGTGTTCAGCCGCGATGGGCGTCTTTCAGTGTGCATGAACGTGCGCGAAGGAGCGGTCAAGGTCAACGACCAAGGAGGGGCAATCTTCCTCCACGGAAACCATCGCGATGACAGGGGGATGGAGATCCATATTCCTGACGATCCGCCTCAGTCGCCGATCGCTTCGATCGAAATCCGCGACTTCATTTACAGCAAATTGATCGCACTCTCCCCGGCTACAATGTATCCGTCCGCTCTGATCACCGGCGAGAAAGGCCTTCTTGCGCGGGGGCTGAGGAAGCGCCACTTAAGCGAATACGGAGGGCTGCCGGCGGCGTCCAGAGAGCGAGACCGCATCGCCCGCCGACTGCTCAAAGAAATAAAGGATCGATTCCCGCAGATCGACTCGCTACGAGGCGTCCCAGGTTTCTGGGAGGACAACCACGGAGCGCATCTCTGGAAACCCAAAGACTATCTATTCCCATCTCTGCTTGTCCCGGCGCGCGATGACCATGAACGCATTCAAGCCTGCCAGATACGGCTACCCTTTATCACAAAGAAAGGGACACGGTACCTCTGGCTCTCCTCCTTTGATCTACCACATGGGAGCGGATCGGGAGGACCTCTCCACTTTAAGTTTCGCCGCGCAAGCCTCCAACACGACGCCACGGTATTAATCATAGAAGGCATTCTGAAGGCAGACGTTTTTTTCGCCCTATGTCCGGACCACTATGTCGTGGGTACCCCATCCGTGACAACCAATCACAACGCCATCATCGAGCTCACCCATGGTAGAAGGGCCGTCATAGCCTTCGACGGAGACAGCTACACGAATGAAACCGTATTCTTCCAGCTGGCTGGACTGATCGCCAAGCGACTGCGGCGAGAGCGGACGCTCGCGACGACGCACATTGCTTCATGGGACCGGCGGGCCAAAGGAATTGACGACGCGGCGCTCCAGAAGCTGCCTATCACAACCATCAGCGTATCAACCTGGCTCAACAGCCTTAGCCCCAACTTCCGACAGATCGCAATAGAGCGCTTCTCAGAAATCATTGCGGGTGGCGCCACCGGCTAATGAAAAAGGAGGATCAGAATCACTATAAATCCGCTCGATGCGATACACGCCGTCGGTTCTACGCCCAGACGGACAACACCAAACACAGCTGAGGATCAGGAAAAAATGGAATACTTTGAATACAGAGGACCAATGCCCGCATTCATCAAATATAACGGAAACTATATCGATAATTGGTTCTCCAATATGAAGCGCATGGACAAGGATTTGATCATTGATGGGATTTCTTTTCCCACTGGGGAGCAAGCTTACCAGGCATTGAAAAGCAAGGACCCCGATGTCAGGAGAACAATCGCTAATATGAAGAGTCCCTACGAAGCCAAAAGATACTGGCGTGGCCGTCACCCGCGAGAAGATTGGGAGGACATCAAACTCAACGTCATGGAGGAAATACTTAAGTACAAATTCGCCCCCGGCACGAGTTGGCACAGAAAGTTGATGGCAACCAGAGGCATAATTGCGGAGATCAACAATTGGAGGGACGAGTACTTTGGAACACACCTAGAACGCCTTCGGGATGGAACTGTATACATACATGGCCAGAATCACCTCGGCAAGATATTAATGGGAATTCAAGACGATCACCGCCCAGAGGTGCGCAAGATCTTCATAGGAGGCTCAAGAAGCATAAGGGAGTTATCTCCATCCGTCATGGCAAGGGTTGATAACATCGTCAACAGCAACTTCCCGGTCTATGTTGGTGACGCAACAAGTGGAGCCGATGCCCTGGTCCAACGATACCTGGCTGACAAGGCTTATCCTGACGTGCTGATATTCTGCGCAGGAGCATGCAGAAATAACATCGGCCGATGGTGGCAGACGACAGTCGCTCGGGAAAAGATGGGAGAGAGGGGCTTCGATCTTTATAAGTTAAAAGACGAGGCGATGGCAAAAGCGGCCCATTTCGGCTTCATGCTGTGGGACGCGAAAAGCAAAGGGACGCTGAATAATATTCTCAATTTGTTGGGTGAAAACAAAAAATCACTGGTTTTCTTTGAACCCGAGAAATCCTTCTATAACATAGCCGACGCCAACGACCTGTCGGCGCTGCTGAACAGGTGCGGCAAAGAGGATCTGGCGCGCTTCGAAAAGCAGCTCGGGTTACAAAAACGCCTAGAACGTTTGTTCGCAGCGCGAGAATCTCAGAAAACAAACTCCCCCGCCAGCTCAATCATAGGCCCGGGGTTCACCCAGAAGTCCTGCAATGAGCGCTCCAGTTGTCACGAACGCTAACCACTTCTCTACTAGATCAACATGCATGCCCTTATTATGAGTTCCCGAAAAAGCGTTTTATCAAGGTGTGGAGGACGTTAGCTCCAGAGTCTCTCCAATCAAGCCTGCCGGATTCGGATGAAGAATCGGCCGAGGATCAGAGCTTGTTTTAACAACGGCATAAAGCTCCCTGCCTCATTTTCTTTCAGAAAACACCCAATTCATGCCCTCCCCCTCCTCAGCAACGAAACCAGGTTTTTGCTGTTGGTAGAAGTCAAGAGCTGCTTATGCCTGGAGGGCCTGGCATTTTGGATATCCGCAACGGCCGCCTTGTGTGGAGGAGTATATGAGTCAGCAGAATGAAGGGATAAGCCGATTCAATAATGAGTCTCGCGTGGAGAGCAGCATGGGCCTCAGCGAGGTCGAAAAGGTGCTCGATCACTATGACGTGGTCGACGGAAGCTTGGCGTGGAGAGAGGGCGGGCCCGTCGGTCCCGAAGGGGCAGAACACAATCCCGACGGATGCCCAGTTTGCAATCCAAAGTAGCAACCGAAGGAGTAAGGGACCCAAGTCACTGGAAAGCCGCCCCTGCACAGCGCCATCAGAGCGGTATTCCTACGAGGTAATTTTATGGATTGTGCTTGCATCATCTACCCGCTCCAGTCCGCTTGTGGGAACTGGGAGGACAACGAATCGGCCTGTGCTTGCGCCGATTTCGGCGTGATCGCCGAGACCGGGCAGCCGCTGCCCTCTTGAATAACGATCATCCCGTGCCGTGAGTGCGGGGAAAGAACGGAACAAAGTATCCAGGAGGTGTCACGTAGAGAACAGAACCGCAGCCAGGTTATCGCTGTTAATATGAAAGCGAAAGGAGACGATCATGATTTTGATAAAGGACATGCATAAACAACAAAACAGGGAGTCGCTGGCTAAAGATCTGGCCAGCTATGTATATATCGGCCGCAAAAGCAAATACGGGCAGCCCGACAGCGTACTGCGAAATCAGTTTACGCGCTGGAAAGAGGGCAGCAAGACAAGAGCGATCGAAAAATACCGTAAATGGCTCTGGAGGGAAATAATTAAGAAAGGGACCGTCTATGAAGAATTACGGCGCCTGGTCGCGTTAACGGAAGGGGCTAATCTTGATCTGGTTCTATTGTGCTGGTGCAAGGAGGAGGATACTCCTAACTGCGAAGAGGTCGCTTGCCATGGAGACATAATTCGGAAGGCAATAATGAACTGGGCCGAGATCGAGCGCAGGCTGAAATCCCACACTTCTTCAGCAGCTCAAAGTCAATCTCTCTCCCATCAAGGCAAACATATCCATGTCCCTGATGCGGATGTCAACTTATATCCAGAGTGTTTCAGCCCGAAAGAAAGCGCGGACTTTTTGTATCGCCTTCGTTCGGAAATTCCATGGCGGCAGGACTATCTCAATTATTACGGGAGACAAGTACCCTTGCCCCGCTTAACCGCATGGTACGGAGACCCTGAAAAGGCCTACAACTACTCTCACATCCACAATCGTCCGCGCCTCTGGACAGAATTGTTGCGGACTATCAAGACTCGAGTCGAAGCAGTCAGCGGCGCTGAATACAACAGCGTGCTGTTAAACTTGTATCGGTCGGGCCGTGACAGTGTATCCTGGCACCGAGACGACGAACCGGAGCTCGGCGATGATCCGATTATCGCGAGTTTGAGCTTTGGCGCAGCCCGGGTTTTCCAAATGCGGCGCCTGGGCAGATCGACTCAACAAATCGATCTGCAGCTGACTGACGGAAGCCTAATTGTCATGGGGAGGGGAACTCAAAGATTCTGGGAACACAGAATCCCAAAAACTCAGGAGGTGGTCGAGGCCAGGATCAATCTCACATTCAGATACATCTATTAAGCCACCTACTCCGGTCTGAGAGCGCCTTCTCTTCAGCTGACCGCCCTTCGACCAACAAGCAAGTGGATAACCCAGCAGCGTAAGTGGCGGCAGAATTTACCTCGAGCTAACCAGTTTACTAGCCAAGCGCAGCAACAGGAGCTATAGCGCCTAATAAATCGAAACAATCGATCGATCGCAATCGGTTGTGCGAGCGCCAGAAGTCACAGAATCTGATACGCGATAGACATACATCCCTCCGAACCCCCTGTATCGCCAAAGCTGCGAATCCAGCCATGCCGTGTGAATCCCTTTATCCGACAACCTGCGAAATCCAAAGGTCAAAGCTGTCGGTAGGCCTGTGGCAAAGCTGAAGTACAACCTTCAAATCACGTTCAATACGCATCTCAAGGAGAATTACATGAAAGCTGTCATGGTTCTGGGAACGATCGTCTATGGAAGTTTCGTCCTTTACCTTCTAACACAAGGAGCCCACCCGTTGGCCATCGGATGCCTGATCCTTCCCATTGGGGTCTTAGCGTACTGGTTTTTAGCCGAACGGAATTGGGGGAAACGGTTTTTCATTGCGGACACGATTGCGTACGGGACAGTCATTATTCATCAGTGGACACAGAAAGCCGATCCACCTCTTCTCCTGACGCTGACCGTCATCCTGTTCCTTATAATATGCTTCTTGATCCTAGGGATCCTGGGGGATGACACAAATATCGCCAGCAACTGATTGGACTCTGCCGTCTAGGGCAAGGCCGGCCTGGAGCACGGTCGCCACGCGCCATCCCCCGATCATGTGGCGGCCGCCGGGCGACTCGCCCTGCCGACAAATAAGGAATCACCTTTCGATCGTTACGCTGCAACAGCGGGAGCACACCCCCTAGCGTTCAGCCATATCCTTTTGGTAATATGATCGCGAAAGGAGGGTAACTAACCCATGTTCAGCGAAGAAAATAACGAACTACGCGACAAAGACGAAATTTTCTATAAAGCGACTGCCTATAACGAAGTCTACTACGTAGTAGAGGATCAGGAGTCAGCCAGGGAATCAAATCTCGCGCTAGAACTTGAAGAACAAAATGAACAATACCATCAGCAGACAATAGCCTAACTAGGAAAACTCGCGGGGCGATCACTCGCAGCTGTGCATGCGATCGCCCCCGCGCCCTCAAACAGATCCCTCTCAATCAAGCCTCTTTATTCCTCTCCGGCCAAGATCACCCCACAGCACCGAACTCGGTTGATCCCACGTCTCTAAATTTAGTCCAGCCAGCAATTCGGCCAAGCCCAAGGTTAAGGCTGTCGGTACACATACGAGTGAGTGCGATATACGCGCTTATATCCAGGTTCAAGCTCTTCAATACAAAGAAAGGCACAAAATGTCACTAAATCAGGTCACAACTGTCAGAGGTCTGAGTACCATCCATATTGTCACCCTGCTCTCCGCCCCTGGGATCGGGCGTAGCGTCGTTCAAAAACTCCTCACCGCCAACATTGCCTTCACGCCATCGGGACCACGCGATTTGCGTAAACTGTTGCTCCAATGTAAGACGCGGAGTTCACAAATATATGTCCCAACAGATAGTGAAATGGAGAAGGCATGCGCGCACGCCGAGCGATTGCTGGAGAGAGCCCAACGGATGGGAATGACGGTTCTCACCCCTAACACACCGAGCTTCCCCGCCCGCCTGCGCGCCATCCCTGATCCACCTGTAGTCCTCTACGCCACGGGGGATATCCACCACACCTTTACCGCGCCTGCCGTTGCCATCATCGGCACACGTCAACCCTCACCTTTTGGCGTGAAATCCGCATATAAGATCGCCGGCACACTCGCATCAAACGGCTTCATCATCGTCAGTGGCCTGGCGCTTGGGATTGACACCGCGGCGCACAGAGGATGCATAGACGCCGGCGGACATACCGTCGCAGTATTGGCACATGGGCTCGATCAAATATACCCGCCCGGGAATGCTGCCCTCGCTGGCGCAATCCTTGAATCCGGAGGCTGCTTGCTGAGTGAATACCCCCCCGGGGTCCACTATTGCCGCGACTTCTTCATCGCGCGCGACCGCCTTCAAAGCGGTTTAAGCAATGCAGTAATAGTCGCCGAGACGGGCCTCAAAGGCGGCACAATGCATACGGTGCGGTTCTGTCTCCAACAACGCCGGCCACTTGGTTGCATCGCGCACCCGGAAAAATTTGCCAAACACCAGAAGGCGATGGGGAATAAAAAACTAATCGTTGATGGGAAAGCTGTCGCCCTCCCGAATAAAGAGGCGATCGAAGAGTTCCTCAGCTCATTGCCCGCCGGCCACTGATCCGGCCGACGCCCGCCGGCCCACAACTGAGTTAGAAGCACCCGCAAACCTGGAACCCATTTCTCAGGCCAAACCGCCCCAGGGTTCCCTCACTACGTCCGCTACTCAGGAAAAGGTTTTTGCTGCGGGTAAAGAAATCGAGCGGGGGCGAAGTGTCATGCCGCTCGACCATCTACTCCAACCATAAAACACAGGGAGCACATCGTATGTTCATGTTCGCAACGGGGAGCCCTGGCACTAACCAGAGCATTTTCGCACATCATGATTACGGTTCGCCCAACGATGGCGTTTTAACCCACATCTCCAGCCTCTGCCGACTCCACCGCCTTGACTATGAGGAATTCGGGAGAGCTGGCGAGATCATTTACAGGGTCGTAGGGGACTCGAGTCCCACGAGCCAGGAAGAAGAGAACGCGCGAATCGGGACTATACAGTTTGCAGCCAAGAAACTGCCACACCCGGAGGATGCGAAAGCTTTCATTCTCGCCCTCAATGATATTTGTGAGGGAGCGGATGAGAAGTACAGGCGGAACGCCGCCTCACACTTCTACAGTGAGATCACCAAGCGAGGCCTGCCAGCAGTACTCAAGGAAATGGGGATCCTGGGGATGCAACTGAAGGAGAAGCAGGTATCCTACTACACGCTAGAGGAGCTGGATGAAGATCCATTCGCCAGTGTGGACGAGCTGGGGAGAAATTCCAAACCATTCGCCGAGGAACGCGAGCCATCTTTCTTTGAACTGATGGAAGCGTACAGCCAATCAGAGCGATGGCAGCCAGAATTAGTCTACAATCTGGAGCGGGCTTGGGCCAGGCAATGCACTGCCGGCCGCCGAAAGGGGACCAGCTTCATTTATGACGAAATCACGGATTGGTTAAACGACCTCGAGAAGGGCGGGGCGTCTGTTGAAGAGCTTGACCAAGCCTTCGAGAATATGGAGCGTATGCAGCAGTATCATGAGGGTGGCGCAATCTACGCCATGTCATCCCATGAACTCGTCCTTGCGTGCGGCCGCATGGATCCAGAACTTTCGGCTGATGATCTGCCAGAGTGCCTGCGTTGTACAACAGATTTGATCGAGGAAGACATTACAAATGAGATCAGGATACAAGAGGAGATCAGGTTAAAAGAGGTCAGGTCTCCCGAGAGCGAAAAATGTGAGACAGATTTGAGTGATGAAGAGATAGCCAAAAAGATCAGACTGCGACATGCCGGACATATAAACATCCCCAACATGTTACACCTGACGTATGTCAACGGGGAATCTTTAGAAGGGGCATGGGCGACAATCGAAGAATATCTCAACATGCTCTTCCCGGTCGGCGCCGTCGTCGCCCTCGATCAACCGGCTTGGTCCATGCCAAACCTGACTACCGGGCGCGCTGACCGAATTCCATTCTACAGAGAACGCGACCGGAATTTCCATCTGGCCTGTCTCCAAAGCAATGAAACTTACGCTGATCTCTACAGGGCCATTCGGCTTGCGATTAATACAGGCGATGAGAAGAACCCGCTCCCCGGAACCCTCAACAGCATAATGAGGGAGGCCGCCGCGGCCAAAGAGAAGGGGGCCCTGTCTACCCAGCAATTCGATTACCTGACAAAAGCCGCTCAGTTCCAAAAGGATTATTTGTACTGGGCGCTGGACAGAGCGGTCGAACGTGATCGGATTGTTCATCTGAGTTCTCTCCAAGGCAATGAAACTTACGCTGATCTCTACAGGGCCATTCGGCGTGCGATTAATACAGGCGACGAGATGAACCCGCCCCCCGGAACCCTCAACAGCATAATGAGGGAGGCCGCCGCGGCCAAAGAGAAGGGGGCCCTGTCTACCCAGCAATTCGATTACCTGACAAAAGTCACTCAGTGCCGGCAAGACCTCATGCGCGGGGTAATGACCAGACTTCATACAGACCGGCTTCTGGTTCTTCAGGCTCCAAGGCGCTTCTCACACGCCAACCGCGAGATCCAACGTATTGTCACCGAGGTGCTCGAATGCGTTCTTGATCAGCTCACACAGGATCACCACAAGACTGCGATGCGAGTAAGCAGACTGAAGTCCCGAGGGAAGCAGAAGTCTTACGCAAGATTTTACAACATCATTCGCCGGGCAGCTGACCATCAGGTGATCAGCGATACAATGAAAGAGGCGTTCAAAGCGAAAGAGGAAGGATTCCTCTCGATGAAGGAGTTCACCGGCCTCACAACGGCGTCGAAGCTGCAACGTGAACGACTTTCCTCAGTCCGCCCTTCACCAGTGGGATACGAGTTGATCAGAGAGATAATTACCGCATCCGACAGGAAGCGAAAATATCTCCGCTGGGCAATGTACGGTGATAACAACCCGTCGCACCCCATACACAAACTCCAACAGCAAGAAGTTTCCCTCCTTTGGGATGTGATGAAAGCCTGCGAGGGAGTGCCCGCCGGCGAGCTGCTCAAAGAGAAATTCCCCAAAGAACTCCTCGGAAAACCGCACGTCCGCGACGCGGTCAGAGCGGTTATACGCCAGAAGCCACATAGGCGGCTGCCGACCCCAGAGGCAACGCGGCCGTCACAAACATGTCAGCATAAGCTGACAAAAAGCGCCGCCGCAGCCGACGGGGCGCCGACAGTCTATTTATAAGGCAACTCGAGTACGTGGCGTCCACCATCCGCTTGCCTGGAACCGCGGAAAATAGCCGAAGGCGTGTCCGTAACTTAAACAGACACTCTCGATCTAGGAGGATTGTAGAAACGGCCTTAAGGCTTTTCGAAGACCCATCGCCGCACATGCCAAGGCCCTCACCAGTCACTGTTTTAAGTCCCGCTCAGCCGACCCTGTGCGCAATGCGAAGGTTAAGGCTGAGGGTAGAATTGCGCGTACATGCGGGTCAGGCCTTGCGCCTCCCGCTCAACAATCACCTCAAACTCAGAAGGAGACCTATGTCATTCAACAAAATCACAATCGTCGGCTACCTCGGCAAAGACCCCGAATTGCGATATACGCCTCAAGGCATCGCCGTCTGCAACGTCAACGTCGCAACCACCGAGAAGCGCAAAGACCCGCGCACGGGCGAGCCCCAGGACATCACCACCTGGTTCAGAGTCACCCTCTGGAGAAGGCTGGCGGAAATCGCGAATCAATATCTGTCCAAAGGCAAACAGGTCTACGTCGAAGGCCGGTTGAGACAGGAAGAGTTCACCGATCGGGAGGGCGTCAAGAGGACGTCACTGGCGGTGGACGCCTCGGATCTCCATTTCCTGGGGAACAAGGGTGACGACGCCGGCGGCGCATATTCAACTCAACCGCCGCAGGGACAAGGTTCGTCCGGAGGGCCGGAAGACGATCTCGAACCGCCGCAGGACAACGACATCCCGTTCTGATCATCCGAGGCCGTACGGGGACTCACTCTCAACCGAGAGGGCCAGCATAGAAACCCCTCTCGGTTGGGAGTATGAGCATGCGACAATGACCGCCGCCACCGACCACCTGAAAACATGCCACTGGGCCATTCGAAGAGGCATTACCTTTCAATCCCAGGCTCCCGCAAATCAGCGATTTAAGATGCCCTCTGCCGGACTTGTGCGCAATACAAAAGGTTAAAGCTGAGGGTACATAGGCGATTACCTGCGGGTCAGGCCCTGCGCCTCCCGCTCAACAATAACATCAAACCCAGAAGGAGACCTATGTCATTCAACAAAATCACAATCGTCGGCTACCTCGGCAAAGACCCTGATTTGCGATACACACCTCAAGGCATCGCTGTCTGCAACATCAACGTCGCAACCACCGAGAGGCGCAAGGACTCGCGCACGGGCGAGCCCCAGGACATCACCACCTGGTTCAGAGTCACCCTCTGGAGAAGGCTGGCGGAAATCGCGAATCAATATCTGTCCAAAGGCAAACAGGTCTACGTCGAAGGCCGGCTGAGACAGGAAGAGTACACCGACCGCGACGGCGTCAAGAGAACGTCCCTGGCGGTGGACGCCACGGATCTCCATTTCGTCGGGACCAAGGGGGATGACGCCGGCACACTTAACGGCTCCACAACTCCACTCAGGAGCTCTACTGAGGAAGTCCAGATCACGCAGGGCAACGCCGGCGTCGAAACACCCACATCAGCGCCAATTATTGCAGATAGCGAGCTCAAAACTTCAGACAGGGTGGCCGAGGAGGAGTATAAGACCCCCGGCTGCGTCACCTCAGAGGATCTCAAAGTCGTTGCGCCAGAAGAAGGGAATACACCCGCCGGCATCAACACGCCCGTCATGTCCGAATCAACAGTTACCGACGCCGAGGTTGTTGAAGTTGTACTTCCCAACAGTGACGACGACCTTTCGCCCGTATCCTCCGCCGCCTGCGACGATGAGTCGAATCCCTCAAACCCCGAGCCGCTGCCAACAGAAACTGACGAGGTGGGTCCAAAGAAGACACGCAAGCGCGCAAAGAAAGCCAGTCCGCGGAGGCAGCGCGCCTCGGCCGTCTAGTAAGTCTCCATTCTCTCGTAGGCGCCCCGGCAATGATGAGGAGAGGCCACGACACGAGGTCTCTCCTGACGGACACTCAGCGTTATGGCAAGGAGGAAAATGGGTCGGTCTATACAACCGGTGAGGCTATACTGCGAGTTACAATTCCCACGGAGCTCTCCGTCTCAACCCGTGCTCACAGTACTGCCGAGTGGCATGGGCTTTCGATTGAATGAGGCCCAGTTAGCCCGAGTTGAGCGCTATGGGTGGTTCTGGCTGCCGGACACCGATTTTTTCGTGGCCAGAGACCCTGGATCCGTGTACGAAATCGCGTACCGATACTCGGCCGCTATTCGAGTTGAAGACTAGCCCGGTCAATCTCTTCGCGGTCATTGAAAAAGGCTCTTCGATGACCCATCGCTGCACATGCCAAGGCCCTCATCAACCACTGTTTTGAATTCCCTCAGCCGACCCTGCGCGCAATGCAAAGGTTAAGGCTGAGGGTAAAGTTACGAGTATATGCGGGTTAGGCTCTGCGCCTCCTGCTCAACAATAACATCAAACGAACAAGGAGAAACTTAAATGGCGTCTTTCAACAAGATCGTAATCGTCGGCTTCCTCGGCAAAGACCCTGAATTGCGCTACACGCCTCAAGGCATCGCCGTCTGCAATATCAATGTCGCAACCACCGAGAGGCGCAAGGACCCGCGCACGGGCGAGCCCCAGGAGCTCACCACCTGGTTCAGAGTCACCCTCTGGAGAAGGCTGGCGGAAATCGCGAATCAATACCTGGCCAAGGGGAAACAGGTCTACGTCGAAGGCCGGCTGAGACAGGAAGAGTACACCGACCGCGACGGCGTAAAGAGGACGTCCCTGGCGGTGGACGCCACGGATCTACATTTCCTGGGGGTCAAGGGTGACGACGCCGGCGGCGCATATTCAACTCAACCTCCGCAGGGGCAAGGTTCGTCCGGAGGGTCGGGAGACGAGGACGAACCGCCGGCGGACAACGACATCCCGTTTTGACCATCCGAGTCCTAACGCGGTCTCACTCTCAACCGAGAGGGCCAATCTCGAAATCCCTCTCGGTCGAGCGTATATGTATTGCGACCTACCTCACTAAAAGGGTGGTCGCTTCGACACACCCAGAATAACTTCTTGTAACAAAGAAAGGATCGAATATGGCTCCAGCTTTGGCATTCAAGTGGTGCGGCAACTATTGTCGCATAGGCCGGACTTGGTTTAGGTGGTATAGCCTCAACGGAGAGTACATGCCCGTACCTAAAGGCTACCAGGTTCATGAGGGCCTATTCTATCTGGCCTAATTGCACCCTGCCTTCCTCGCAGCCTGACGCCGAGAATGGGGAAATTCACAGCGGTCCCCATCCCTATTTTTAAAGACAATTTGTATATGAGTTTCCAAAATCGGATTATGGTGTTGCTGACCACAAGAATCTTCACATTCGTCTTGATGCTTGTGAGGCAATCAGGCCGCGCGAAACTGAAATAAAACCAAAGGAGGCGCCAATGTCAAATTCAAAACCGGCGAGTTATTCAACACTTCGGATTGAAACACATCAAACCGCGTTATTGGCGCTCGAAGCGATTGTCATGGCCGGCGTACCAATTTGCGAGTATAAGGAAATTGATGAGGGTAAGTGGCGTTACCGCATCGTTTTTCCAGCAGTATGCAATTCGCCTGCGTTTGCCGCGCTAGAAAAAGTCGGCATAAAACCGAAATTAGATGGGGAACCATCTCAAAACGAAAAGTAATAACGGCTATTCGGATTTCGGGTTGCTGGCGCTTTTGCACATTTTGTCGGGCATCACGTGGCCTGAGCGTTTGGTCGCTCAGTGCAGAAATCTATTTTGATTCGTTGCGAATCAGCAAGCCCCTGCGTGAAGCTCATACGAGCTCCTTGTCCCAAGTGTGCAGCCCCATCTGCTGTGAGCACCTCAAATCGAGAGCAGGTGACAGAAACCGACAACACCCATCTAAGGTGTGCAGTCACAGCCGCTATGAATACCACACAATTCCGGGCAGCCATCGAACAACTCTTCACAAAATCGGCCAACCCTCTCTTCAACCAGCTAAAGCCATACCTGGTCTTCCCTGGCTAGCCATTCTCCAACACGGCTGTAGGCATTAACGCCCTAAGTTAGTCCTCCAACCAATTCTAGGTTAAGGCTGCAAGTATCTGTATGACTAAATACTGTGCCCAATAGAAATAGACCGCTTAGGAGACAAAACATTATGCAGAGAGCTGTATTGAGAAAGAAGGATGACAAAGGTACCGAAGCAACTTCCCCGGCCACTGACGGATCCGCAAAAACTCGGCCTTCCCCAAACCCTGATATCGATTTGAAGAAAGTAAAAGCTAACGTGATCGCTATGGTAGTGGAGTTCAAGGCTGCTAAGGAGAGAGAAAAACCCAGGGCCGCCGCGAAAGAGGCTTTAGGGATCACGACGTAAGGTAATTGGTCAAGGCAGGAATCCAAACAACACAAGGGGAGCAGTTCTTCGATGGAACGGCTCCCCCACCAAAGATGAGAGGAAATAACGATGAAGCACAACATTTCTTTGATGAAGCACAACTCGTTTAGGGTTATCACGCAATTTCTCGCTAATACCTTTGGGTTGGCGCGATTCAGCGACAAAAGCGCTTCCTCCGGATCTGTCACACCTGTACAACCGGTAAAATGGTCGCGGCAGCCCAATGGCGCCGCGTCTGTGCGCCCAATCAAACACAGGCGGCCGCATCGCCACCACCGGCAGATTGATCGCCCTGTGTGGTGAACAATCAGCCAAATCACAGAGCTTCGACGCAGCGAGGAGGCGGACCTCAAATCAGGAGTGTACGCCCCTCGCGTTCAATTCCATTAAGCGAAATTGCCCCTGCCAGCCAAGCAGCCTGGACCTAACCCTCCAAGATGGCCTCCGGAAGCAGATCCATAAGCCTTTCATCGAATATGTGCGGGCATGGCGTCCGCATAATTATCGGCGCGGTAATGGCTGGGGCGCTGCTAATACTTTGGACTACTGTTATGGTGGCCAAGTTACTACCGCGATCTCTCAGCAGCCCCAGGTCGCTCCCTTTTTTGATGAGCCGGCGCCCTTGGCTGTAGCCAAACATGTAAAAACGTATTTTTCTGAACACCCGCCGGCGTTCAGAAAATATACTCCGAAAAAAATCGGACGGTCTAGAAAATGAGCAGATGACAACCTTGGATTCTCAGGTTCCCCCATAAAATGGGTTTACCCAAGCGGTCTTGAAGGAACAGAAATGGCAAATAAGCTGTCCAAACTGGCCAAGACTTTCTCGCCAGTGTTTCAAAGGCTCTTTAGTCAAAGGAATGGCCATGGACTTCGTTTTTGTCGCGTCTTCGTGACCCTGATGAGTCACGTTTGTTGATTCAGCCTCTGGCGAAGCACCAGCTTGACGCCGTCGATATGCCTGTTGGCGAATGCGATGGGCCAGCCGACCGGCAGGGTTTTTCTGATAACGATGACTGGCAGCTCGCTGTTGCTCGGCGCGACAGACTCGTCGGCAATCCTCGCTGCAATAAACCTGACCACGGTCGCAGCCAGGACAGACAAAAAAGAGTACACGGCATCCAGCTGCGCGACAAAAACGCTGACGAAGAGTTTTTAGATGAGATATTGCCATCGTGTTCTCGTACGTTACCAGGTATCACAGGGGATGATAAAGACGCCTTCGGCGATGATGATGAAATGAAAGATCTTTCAGGTTCCCGGCGCCTGTTCAGATTTCTACAGTCTGAAATGACTGCCTACACCCTTGGCCAACACGCCCCAAGCACAAGCACAGGTTCAATCTATCGGTAAGCCAATGACCGCAGTGGAGTAACCTCCACTAAACACCCACTCACATTCAACGTCAGGAGGATATTATGCAACCTTCAATCCCTGTACTTTCTGATCCGATTATCGGTCGGCTTGCTTCGGGGGAAGTGGTGGTAGACCGTTGCAACAGTCACCTCCACGAATCCGTGCTTCCGCTGCTCCCCGAGGCTCTTTCTCACCTTGAATCAGCGAGGCGTGGGTTCATCCTCGCCCAAGTCGATTTCGACCGGATTGTCGGGGAGTCGGTTTGCGTCACCACGGAACTGAGGGACCAAATCGTTTACGCGCAGCGGCCCAAGAGGTTCGGGCTCACGCGCTTCGTCAAGAATCGGAAGCCCGAACCCTGCAAGTCCGTCGTCGTGATTCTCAAGACGGCGGACGGGCAGCCGGGGGCCTATGTTCTGGTCACGGCCTTCATCGGCCAGAAGGCGGAACCGGAGCCGTGGGACAGGAACGCGACGGCGAATAGCCGAGAGTTCTGGAATTCCCACGCGCTCGTGTGGGGCGCGGAACCTATAATCGAAGCGACCGAAACCCCTGTGTGCCCCTGGTGAGGCGAAAGCCTCTCAGTCGATGTGAAAACAACTATGAAGTAATCATGCCGACCCTCTATGATCTCAGTTACCTTCATTCAACTCTCCAAAAGCTTCCAGGTTAAAGCTGAGGGTAGGATTTACAGCTGTATACGCAGTAATGGCATCGCCTACTGCCCTATGATTCCTACCCAACAGAGGAGATTCTATGGTTGCGAACGAAATTGAAGAATTTACGAAGAATTACCTTGGCATCAAGGGGCTTCTATACCAGCCACGATTCCTCCCACCCGAGGAACAGGCCAGGGTACTGAGGGAGATAGACAGTCGGCCATGGCTGAATGACCTAAGGCGGCGGGTCCAGCATTACGGCTATAAATATGACTACAGATTTCGCGCCATCAATCATTCGATGCTCGTGGGCCCCCTGCCGCCGTTCGCAAATGAGATCGCCCAACAGTTGATGTCCCGTGGCATAATTACCAGATTCCCAGACCAGGCCATTGTGAATGAGTACCTGCCCGGCCAGGGAATCAGCGCCCACGTCGACTGTGTTCCATGCTTCGGGAACACCATTACGACGATCAGCCTGGGATCACCATGCGAAATGGACTTCATCCACCTGAGATCGAAGGAGACACGCTCAGCGCTGCTTGAGCCGGGAAGCGTTCTAGTTCTACGAGACGAGGCGCGTTACCAGTGGATGCATAGAATCGAGGCGCGCAGAAATGATCATGGTATCCCGCGCGGGCGCAGAGTTTCCCTCACATACCGGAAAGTGATTCTGGCCCGGTGAGCATCGAAGCGACACCGAGAAATTCAAAAAAGTCGAAGAATCCCAATGAGACCCACAATAAATAAACTGGTAAATAGAAACCCGTAAATAAGCAGGATGCGGGGCCGGACCACGCCAGAGTCAATGGCCTCCCCGTAGTGAAACATGGCGATATTGGCAGCGAGCAATAGCAGCCACCCAAAGAATAACCAAGCGGAGCGTAGCTTTATTACAAAATAGGCCCACGCTGGAAGGCTGTAGACACTCGCCATGATTCGAGGGAAACGGCACAAAAGAAGTCTTAGACGGGGATCCGCGGAATTTAAGCTAATACGCATTTACAAACTCCATTCGACAGAAAACAGATCAGGGTCGACATGTCTCTCATCTATTGAGCCCAAACTCTATCATGGATGAATTAACAGCCGCCAGCCCAATGAAACTGGCAGCGATAGATGTAGCGTTTTTTCGCGAAGGTCGCTGACTTTTTTGAGGAGCTGTCCTATGCCAAATCCCACAGAGTCGTTTCATCTCGCTTACCACCCCATTACAGGTTTCGGCTGTTGGTAAAGCTGCGATCGGTTGTCTTAAATATTCATTGACAAGGAGAAAAATATGGATCTAGTAAACCAAATATGGGACTGGATTATGTCACGGGGATTTGTGGAATACCTCGTGATCGCGATCGCGGTGGGATTTATTATCAGGGAGATATTACGTCTCATCTCCAAGTTGCTGAAGAGCAGGAAGAATGGCAGGAATGGTCGGAACGGCCGGAATGACCGGAGATGAGATGTAAGCTGGAATCCCTCTCCACCCAAACGTCAGGTTATGGGCGGAGAGGGATCTGGTAGCCCCTGCAGGCCTTTTGGTCAGCCGCCCCATTTCTCGAGGACCCCTCGTCCCTCTCCAGGCCACTCACACGACACTTTACTCGTGAGCCATAAATGAAGGACAGCTTAGTGCTAAAGTCCTCCCCTATTTTTATGCTCAACGGGAGAAGAAGTTCTTGGTGGCTACCCTCGGCCAACTCATACGGTATTCCCATAGCGCCCACTGTTTCCTTGAGTCGGCCTTCCAGATAACAAGAAAGGTTAAAGCTGTGGATAAGTCAGTGAGAAGAGGCGGAGCGCGCGCTTCGCGTCACGTGCAAACGCAGCGATTTCAGAAAAGGAAAAATATGACGATAAAAAATATGACTATTAAGCCGTCGATCAAGAGTATCGTGATCACCTTTTTCGCAGCCCTTACGCTCAGCACTACCACAGTCTCATGTACGGCGAAGCGGGACGAGCCGGCGGATGCCGCTCGTCGGGCGCAGGTGTCGGAAGAGGATCGGGCTGAGCGGGTGAAAGCCGCCAAGGCTGTCAAATGGCTCACTGAGCATGGAGCCAACCCAGAGAAGTTGAACGAACTAAGCAACAAGCAAGTGATTGAGTTCTACGAAGCGGCTCTGCGCGGAGAACGTACTGTCGAAACTGACGGAGTTACGATTAAGATTGAGCCGATCGTGCCGACAGGACCGATCGGCTCGATAGGGCCACAACAGCCGGACATCAACTTCGAGTGGAGTCAGCTACAGAGCAAATATCAATCCCACGCCAAAGACTTTGGGGTGTTTGGCAATCCTAATAAACTTAAAATCCAAGAATTTCAGGCAGCGATGGAGAGACACATTGCTGACCCAGCAACCAAAAAAATTGTAGGGACTTTTCAGCAGACAATTCCCGTCACGCATTACGTGAATCCGACTACAAAGCTTAATGTATTCAAAGACGCGGCTGGGAATTATATCTCTGGGTGGAAACTGAACGACACGCAGTTTTGGAATGTTTGGCATAGGGGTTCATTATAGGCGCTTGATAACGCCTATAATGATATCGGGCATTGCTCACTTTCGGCATGATCATCTAAACTACACTGTGCATATCGTTTGTATGTGTGTATTTTATGGAACCCGAAAATGAGCGATGCTCGATATTCATAGGGGGACGCCATGAAAGTCAATGATTTAGGGACATACGTTGAACTTGTCAGATCTTTCTTGAACTCTGAAATTACTGCGACAGATTTTAAGCGAGAGTATATGGACTGCTTCAAGAAAAGCACCAAACTCTGGGGCGAAAATGAATACGAAGCCTTGAATACTTTATTCCTGGAACTTGATGAGTTTTGCCCTGACCCAACCATGCGGCGCTCGAAAGATCTGGATGAGAAAGAAATCAGGGCAAGAAGTAGGAATGCGTTTAAAAAACTAACGGCGCTAAATCGCGTCTGTGCATGAGATTCGGCGGCACAATTTGAATAGTTGGACTCAACGGCCGATGTCTCAACCAGCGCCGACTGTGAATTACTGATATTGAGGGAATGGTCATTCACACTGGGCTGCCCCCTTCCTATATGGCGCCAGTTCAGATAGTGGCCTCTGACAATGCAAAGGGAGCAGGTCTTCGATGGGACCACTCCCTTTTTTTATCAAAATCTGCGAAGGAATACTCCATCCATATCAGGGCTTGGATGGACCCGAAGCCACCAGGATTGCCTCAGGCTGGACGCCCGTGCCAGTATCTTGGGAGGTCCCAGGGGGTGAAGACGAGTGCTCTGAAGACAGGCAAGACGAAATCATGTTCTAGCTGAGGGGGTGGTCCTGCTATTGACATCCTCAGCGCAGGTTTCAGCTGCCAGTAGATCAGTGATCACCTACGAAGGAACTCCCCCGCCAGGAAGAGCACTCACTTTCGCCGCTACGGGGCTTCGTTTAGGTTCTGCTATGCCGCCGCCCCTTCCGGTTATTCCGAGAGAAGCAGACGGCGAATCTCTTGACTACAAATCGCTTTAAAGGAAAAAGGAGTCAATAATGAATAAAGCAACGAAAGATCTGTGCGACGAACTCGGCGCAATCGACATCTACGCCGGCGGATATAGCAATCCGGTCATCGTATTTCCCTCCCTAGAAGCAGCGCAGGCTGTTACAAACTCTCAACCCGACGATGAATGGACGCGTAAGAAGTTGACCGTCCACTCTACAGAAGAAGGGCGCTTCCTGATTACGCCCAACACTAAGCATCCACTGAGCTACCGCGTATTGAGGGCACTGGATGAGACGCAAGAATAGTGCGCTCCGCGATTCAGTGAATGGAGCGGCGGGGCCGGCGGAATAAATAATTTTGCGCTTGCCCGTCTCCACTCCGGCTGCTCTCTCGCGGATCCATTCGGGGCGCGCTCTTCACAAGCATAAGGGAGAACGACATGTTTAACCGCCACAAACCCTTCACCTTGTTAACGCCGACACAGCAAACCAGCGCACGCGAGCTTGAGGCGATCTGCCACTGGCCTGAGTACGAGCTTCGTTACAAGCGCGTTTATATTTTGGAGGGTGATAGGGTCGTGGCTTCCTACCCAATGAGCGATTATTTGAACGAGTTTGGCATTGAATGCCCGGAATGCAAGGGGGAACTCAGCCTATCCGAGTGCTGTCTGGCAGCCCAGGAATCCGCTGAGAAAGCAAAGGTGGATATCAAAGGCCGGCCGTTTCGAGACAAACTCCAGGTTATCCATAAGGCTCACTGCAAAGGCTGCAGAAAGTGCCTGAGCTAATTTCTGTAGCCTTCGCCCAACTCATATGCGCCTTAATCCAACTTTCCTCATCTCTCCTATCAAACTCTCAAACACCGTCAGCCACCATCCACTCCTGCCACCCCCAATCACCATCAGATCCCATGTTTGAGAGAACCCAATCATACTCATGCAGATGGTCTAAACCGCAACGCTATTTTTCCCCATATCTCCTGACCTATCAATATGCTTACAATGTGTACAAGAGGGAGTTTTCTTGTACACACAATGATGCGCAATTTCCTATATCTCATTGATTATTAAGGCGTGTACATTGTACACATGATAAAGCCCAGGAAATGGTTTTCAGTTGGGTTGCGTTCAATCGCTCGCTTTCCTCTGTCCGTTTCGGACGCCAGAAAGTTCAACGCGCTGGAGAGCCTGAGAATTCTATTGAAACTGTGGCGAGGAGGTGAAAATGTATACAAGGCCAGCCACCCGCAAGATTTTTCCCCACAAAATATCCGAACCACGCCTAATCATAGTTGATCCGCACAATCAGGTACTCATCGGCGCCTACCACCCAGCCAGAATTCCCGAATGTTCCAGTGTGCCCACCCACACGTGAACAGATAAGTGGTCAATCCACAGTGATATTAACCATGCAAGTTGCCCACCTCAGCTGCTACCTCTGACCACTTTCCGAACTGAATGTTAGCTCCCAGGTCGCCTATTGTGCCCACCCAACATACACTGTGACCACCCGATTCCACATAAAGAAATTGGATCTTTTTGGAGATTGATGTCCGAGGCAGATCGGCTCGAACCCAAGAGGCGCTGAGGCGCTTAGGCCAAGGCAGCATCGCTCAGATTCAGGCATAATCAAGCCAGGACCTGGCCTCATTATTTTGATTTCTCCCGCCGAATTCAAATTGATTATCGCAGACGTAATTCAATAACTTACCAAAACTCACTTGGGCTTACCAAAGCCAAACATTCGGAAGACAGGTTCGAAGAGCCATAAATAACATGTGTACATGCAACGCTATTTTTCCCCATATCTCCTGACCTATCAATATGCTTACAATGTGTACAAGAGGGAGTTTTCTTGTACACACAATGATGCGCAATTTCCTATATCTCATTGATTATTAAGGCGTGTACATTGTACACATGATGGGACACAAGAAGAGGTAACTGGGGGAGGAAAACCATGAGGAAAGCCAGGCGAGAAGTTAGAAATGTGTACAATTGTACGTGCAAGGTAAATCGCGTTCCATCTGTGACTTCCAAAAGACGATGCGACTGGAAGGGTGGATTTTCGCCATTTTACACAGAAGTGAATGCGACTATTCACAGAAGTGAATGCGACCGGGTAACATTTTTACAGAAGTCAATGCGACTGGATTGATGGTAACATCCTCTATCCGCTCGAACAGCCCTGCTTCAGTCGCATTCTCTTCTGTGCAGTCGCGGCAACTTTTGTAAAGTCGCATCCACTTCTGTAAATCAGACAATCTGAGCGGAGCTAGGACTGTAATCTATTGTCTATTGATGTGTTTACAGCCTTGACAGCAAGATCTATCCCAAGTTTTTCAGCAACCACCAGGGCTTTATCCTTCTTTTTCGGGTCGAGGGACATTTTCAGAAGATCGGCACTGATCCGCTCGCGCAAAAGACTCACAGCTTCATCGAACAGGAACTCTTCAAGAATCCTCAACTCCTCACCCGTGAATTTTGGGAAAGACAATGTTTCCCGATGGGGGTCCCGCCATCGAAACCTGGCCACCAAGCGGTTATCTTTAATGACCACCTCCCAGCAGCCACTTTGGGAACCAGGCAGAAGTGGCTTAAGCCAATGAGAAGAGGTCCTGTCCGATGATTGCTCGTCTGAATGACCACCATTAAGGATAGAATGATCCGAAGCCCCATCGTTGGCCACCAATATGCAGGTGGTCGGTTGAGTGGGCAAGACAGGCAAAGAGGGTGGGCAGCGTTCATCTGAGGTGGTCAGAGAGGTGGTCATAAGTGATAAATGTGGAGGGCAACTCACGGTATCAGCGCCTACTGTATTTGTAACCCCAGCTCCTGACCACCCATCCAAGCGCTGCCCACCCGTTTTATCTAATCCTTTAGCCAGCAATCGGTCAGGTTGATCCAGAGTTTCACCAGTGTTAGCCACCCCATCACTTGGCCACCCCCCCTCATAACCTCCTCGCGTAGGATAAGAATCCAATCTGTCCACTAAAGCCAAATCCGCACGGGTGGCTAACAACAAATCACCAGATTCAACGGTCTGTACACTCGAGGCAGCAGCCAAGGCCACTTGCATCCCCGGAGATATCCCATATCGGCCACTCTCCTCAGATTGACCATCCTGCGCCGGTGAACTGGCTTGAGACTCACAGTGCGCCCCAAGCTCAAGCGTGGCTGTCACCGGCGCCCAAATTTTCCCAAGTCAGTCACCTTAGCTTTCTGTGTCTCAGCGCTTGGTAAAAGTAGGGCATCTTTAGCGTCAGGATCGCTCGCCTCACTTCCGGAGACAGAATAAGATCCGGAGGTATCTTTAAGTATACTGAGCGCCAGTTTGAACCCATCCATAACTCCCCTAATTTTCGCCGCAAGCATCACGAAGGGATTGCCGAGCTGAGCCGCTTTTCGAAGTGTTATGAGGTCCTGCTTGGCTGTCTCAGCTTTAAGCTCGAGCATCGCATTAGCCGTGACTGGATCAGAATCGCGGACGGCCGGGACCCCTACAAGCGCCAGTGTAAAATGAATCACGATCGACCAGCGATTCCACACAGCCAAAGGCGCCGGCATTTGGAACCCAACAACCCATACGCAAAGGACGGCGCCGTTGAGAACCATTGTAACTTGAATTGTTCGATAGCAAATCCCGGCAGCCAACCTCTGCGTCCCTTTATAGACAGTCGCCAACCCATCACGGAGAGTGAAATAAAAGACCTCCACAAAACTCATGATGAACAGGGCGAGAATAATTGCCCCGACATAGCCGAGTCTCCCCAGGTGAGCAAAAGCGTTCGTAGCGCCGGTGGCGATGGCCGATACGGTGATCACAAAGATCTGAATCAAGCCAAGTTTTCTCAGATTCCGCTGGTAATTGTCATCGAGGGCAAGCCTGGAATAAACGTTAATTAAACGCGAGCGGATTTCAGTCACTACGCGATTATCAGGCGAGTTAAGGTCAAGTCTTATCATAAATCCTGCGAAAGGGGAGTGTCAGTTTACAGCCGACAGTGGAACTTTGCGCAGCCCAGAGGCAGCGCAACAACACAACGCTCTATTTGTTTTAGATTTCCGCGCCAGGAATTCTCCGACCAAGCCCAAAGGCTATAGGTGGAGCTGAATTTTGCTTTTTGTGAACTTGGCGATTCGACATCAGCGACAGGGAACTATTCCATGGGGTATTTTTCTCCCGTGATCTGCGTGACTTGTCTAGCGATCTCATCCCGCTCAACGCCTGATGCTTTTCTTTCCGCTTCATAACGTTCCTTAATCTTCTCATCGGAATGGCCAGACCTCTTCAGCGATTCATAAGCAACATAGTTCCAAGCCAGCCGCCTCGCCCAGATCGCCATGAGCAGAACCTCCCCAAGAATCCCCACAATAAACCGAAGTTGCCATATTAAAGCCCGTTTCAATTTCCCCTGACGCGCCACCAACTCCTCATAGCGCTTGAGCAAGTCTTCATAGCGCTCATTCCCCAATCGAATTTGCTCTCTCAGCGGCTCCAAACATCGGTCGAGCTCAGCGCCGAAGTCGGCAGGCGGGTTAAGTCGCGCCTGGACACCTTCATCAACAATATCCCTCATAAGATCTCCTAACTTGCGAGTACCATTACTGGTGATACCATGCAAATATGAGATATTATCTTCGTAAGGCCGAAAGGTAATCGGGTCAGCTAGATCGCGATTGCCCATAAGTTTTGCGAAAGGGGCTGCCAGGTTGTATCCCAAAGATAAATTTCACATCGCGCTAAGCCGTGGCTTCGAGCGATCCCCTCTCAATGCTCCTTTCTTTTGTAATACACAGAGAAACATCGGAACGTGGCCCATTAAGGCGCGTCTCCCTGAAACGTTGTTGCTTTACTTTACCCGGCTGAATCGGCGCCGATCACCCAGCCGTCAAGACCGTCAATCCCACGGGATAACTCCATTTTTTCGACATCTTTTTCAGCAGCGACAGCTATACCTCGTCCCTCCTCGATCGATTCTTTCATCTCTTTCTGATACCTCTGACTTATCTCCTCCTCGGTAAAGCCACTCGCCTTAAGTACTGTAAGGGCCACATAATCCCAGACCATGCGCTTGGACCAGAAAGAAGCAAAGAGCACTTGAAGGAGGACGGCATAGAACAGTCGCAGGTTCAGATTCAACCCTTGCTTGAGCGAGAGGCTACGCTCTTCGATCTCTTCGCTCTTCTGCTGCATTCTCTCGATCCTCTCAGCCATCATTCGGTTCTGTTCATCCAACGCTTGGTTCTGTTCAACCAATTGGGTGATCTGTTCGACGGCTTTTTCGAGCCTCTCCACAACCGAGGCTAAGTTGATCGATTGAGCGCGGCGCGCTCGCAACGCCTCATCGACGAGTTCGCGAAGCGCATCGCTATGTTTCTGGCCTGTCTTATTACACAGTTCGATCAATTCCTTAGAATTATCCTCAAAGAGACGCACGGAATGTCCCGAGCCTGACATCAAACGGCGATCAGATTTATTGTCCATAAGTTTTATGTAAGGGGACTACAGGCTTTAGCCTGCAGGGGAATTCCGCATCGCACATAGCGCTTCGCCCCAGCGCGACCCCCTTTTGAAATTCCACTGAGTGAATCCGCCCCAAGGGGGCGAAGAACGAGCCACCGGCATGGCAGTGAAGTGAAGTGACCAAGATTTCTCTTTTGCTTCGTGTTAAGCCTCGAGTCATCCGCCCGCCTCGATGGAAACCCATCCATAGCCGCAAGGCTTGAATGGAGAGGAATTCGAGACCGTATGCGAATTGAAGGGCTTGTCCCTTCGATGAGCATACGGTTGTCTCTTGTGGTATATTGCGCCCGGTCAAAGGCACTCGCCCCGCAAGGGAGAGAAACAGTTTCTGATCCTTGAGAACCAGGGATAGGAGGTTGTGGCCGGAAAACTTCGACCACGTAAAATCTCTGAAGTTGCTTGGTAGTTTGCATATCAAGTACCCGTCGCTCGCTTCCGGCTATATGCCGGAGGCGACAGGCCGCGCTGGATTCGCTCGAATCCGACAGTCAACCGGCCCTAAGCGGTCCGTTCCCGGAAGTTTCTTCCGGGCGTGAATACGAAACTTGGAACTGCAAGCTCCATCTATAACGTGCTAGCGTTTAGATGGAGTAGTTGACTATATGTAGTAAGTGTCTTACCTGCCCCGGCCTCCTTGCCCTCGAGACGGCTCAGGGGCCTGCCGCGATTCGGGTGATATCGAAATCGCAAGTGTTTCGGGATCAAAATACCCCTTCGCCCCACGCGACAAGCTCAAGAGATCTTCCTTCAGCCGCCGCTCCGATTCCGGCAGCTTTATAGCGGATTTCTCAACGCTGATCTTCCGCCTATCATTCAAATCAAGAACTGGCGCCAGACCCTTATTCTCCTCCGCCATCCTCGAGACCTCGGCAATGGCGATCCGCCTCGTCGCGTCAAAAAATTGTTTGTCGGCCTCGGCAGCCGCCTTCAAGCTTTTAGCGCACGCGGCGTAAGCGCCCTCCAGAGCGATTCGGAATTTACGTTCATCGGGGGACTCTGTAAGATAATGGAAGCCCCGATCAACTAATGATCTAGGCATAGCATCACTGGCTCTAACAGTTATTAGTTCACTATCACCCTCCCTGGCTTTATCGGATCCCACCCTTATTAAGAACCGCTGTCCCCGCCCATGATCGCTAAAGGCATCAAGGCGTCGTTGACTTTCATCAGACGACAACCACGCCATAAAGGCCGCCGCAACTCCGCGACTCGATCTAGCAGACGCATTCGTTTGCCCCCTGTTGCCCTTGTGCCTATCAGACCCCATGTGTTGCAAGAACAAGCGCTGCAGGAGATCCTTATCCCTAGCCGCCTCAATGTTACTCTCCGCTGTATTGAGCTCTCCCGCCGTCAACTCCGACTTGGGCACAGGCTCCGCACTCTGACGCAACAAATCGACCTCGCGGTCATAGGCGCGGGCGAGAACACTATGAAGCCGCCCGTTAACATTCAATTCCCCCTCCATTTTCCTACGCGTCGAATTAATACTGTCAACTACCTGAGCCCTCATCTCGAGCAGTTGATCCATCTTGTCTCTATCCTTAGCGAGCGACTTCGAGAGAGAAAGATTCCCAGATTTATCAATGGCGACGCCAAGCCACTTGATTAGCGGACGATTTTTATCCAACACTTCAATCCGCTGATCGATGTCGGCCAGAGAGAGCCTTTCCGATGGAGATTTCTCAGTCTTCACCGGAAACTTCCAGTAATGGCATGCCTGATCAAAGGAGTCACGTCGTTTCATGCAAGCGGCCAGCTTAGTCTCTACCACGAATTTCTGGGCACCCAGACGTCCTACTTCCTGTGGATTACGCGTGCGCTCCCCCAGTTCTTGAGCCTGAGCGACACGATACATTTCCAGCCTTTGAGCATAATCAGGCAGCCCATGTTTAACAGCCTCATACTGTAAATCGTTGAGCTCCTTACGTCCGAATAATGGCTGCGGAATCTGGTCGCTTGGATACTTCTTCAATATTCCATCGGCGACCTGCTTAGCCTGTTGGTACTCCTCGAGAGCTCTTCGCATGCTTAACGCAAGGGCAGAAGTCAAATTGCCAAGCTGTCCAGCATGCTCTTGCAAGACATTTGAGTGCTCACTCAGATCCTTCTGCAATACCGCCCCTTTAACGTAAGAGCGTTGATCACTCCTCACTAAGCCCATTTCACGGGCCCTCTGATCCCCGTGGGCATTTGCTCTCTCCCTAACATCATGAGCAGACATGTTACGAATCTGACCAGCGCTCGGATCCCACACCTGAAACCGGAACGTGTCACCATGATTCAAGGCTTTTTCGTACTCGAGCGATGCCACCATTGCTCTTACCTCGGCGCCGATCACCCTGGCAAGTCCCATCCTATCATTACGATGTTCTGGATTCAGATTCGATTCACGCTTGGAAACAGACTCACCTGCAACCATCTTGCGAGCATGGCCGACTTTTTGCGCAGCAGCGTTACTTGAAGCCTTATCAGAGGTGTAAGCAGAGCGTTCAACCAGACGAATACTCTTCCTGATCTCATCAATGCGTTGAAACCCTTCCTTGAAGCGGTTCATAGCTTCTGATGCGCCGTTCTTGAGGAGATAAAAATTATCCCGTTCTGATTCAGTTAGACTATCTAACACCTCTTTACGAATCTCACCACGAAAATACTGTCCGTCAACCGAAGACTTAGCGATGCTCTCAGTATTATCTGGATTACTCTGCTCGATGTATGCCCTCAGTTCAGGAACTGAACGGAGAAAATCATTGAATCGGTCAGCAGCCTCACGCGCATTGATCTGAGCCTCATTCCTCTGCCTGTCGATAGCGGCGTCGAGAGCCTCGCTGAGGGTTAGCAATCGCAGCGATTCAGGTTCATCGGTAAAAACCCGCCGTCGCAACTTCTCCCAGGCCAGGTCAAAAGCTCGAACACGAATCTCTCGACTCTGGCCCTTCGTAAGCGTTCCATCAGCCCTCTCAGAGATCAACTGCTCACGTATGTTCTTGGCGTGACTGAGATATTCATTAAATGAACTTTCAACAGAGGAAGAAGAAGACCTCGAAGCTTGGGAGACGCGCCCCGTCTGAGCGTCAGATATAGAGATCAGAGGATTAACTTGCGCAAAACCAATGGCCTTCCCTGACAACGCGAGATCCGAGTGAACTGCAGGCGCTGCGAACTGCTTAACAGTTGTGTCAACCTGCGAATCGGTCATCCGAGAACCCTCCTCAAGGATAACAGTGGACGGGCTCAATTGATTCGAGACATCCTTCGACGCAAGCTCCTGTTCAATAATCAGCTGGCCTGACCGACCCGACGCCTCCAGGGCAATAGAAATATGACCCTTCTCCAAATCCGCGCCTTTGCAGACCTCCAAAATCCTAGTTCGCAACCCATCTACTTGAGCAAACTGCCAATACACTTCATCAATTTGTTCCTGAGCATACAACTCCAACCGTTTATTCCCCCGAGTTTCCTTGTATGCTTTATTGGCCGCCCAAGCCCGCATCTGAACCACCTCTCGAAGATAGCGGAGCTCGTTTCGAAACTCATCAACCAGCCCCCTCTCATTTCCCGCCGGGTCAACCAAAACCGCCCTTTCCAACTCAGGAGGCAAAACTTCTTGCTGCAACTGAGGCGGGATAATCATCCCGAGAGCCTGACGGCTTGCCATCCGAGTTGCCGCCTCACGCTCTTGTCGCCATCTTATGGCATCGCCCTCATCATCTCGTTTCTTCGGCTGTATTCTCGTGAAAAGTCTTGCCCGTATCTCCGGCATAGCCTCTAGATAAATCCGGAGCGTTTCACTATCGCGCGGGGGATCAGTCAAAAGGCCCTGTCCGGAAGCAGCCATCCTGAGTGAAAGGCCAGGGCGACTGACTAAATACTCACGGAATGCCCATGTCACATTCCTCAAATAATTTTTTTCATCCGAGCTTAGCGCCTGAAACCCGTCGAAAATACGGAAGTCAGTGTTCACCTGGCGAGCCCCCGGACTTTCCATGTCCTTAGGTGGAAGCCTCATGGAGACAAGAAACGCATTAACCCAGTTTTCCCCATCCCGAGATTTAACCGAGAAGAACGCCGATATAAGCCGCACCAGTTCAGGAGACATCTCGCGAGTTCCATCCGAGAAAGCTTTGATACGCTCCGCACTTTTCGGCCACCACCACTTGGCCGCCTGGCGCATTCCAGGCGTGTAATGGGAGAATAAATCAGGAACGTCATTGAGCAACCGCCAGCGCTCCTTCTTGATGAGCTCCGGATCCCTGCGTATTCGATCTGCGGCGAGATTCACCTCATTTAGCGTCCTGGCCTCCGCAAGGGATGCGGCGCCCCGTCGAAACGCCTCCTTCTCCCTATCATTGCTGCGAAGATCCCGCACCACCGGAGACCACATCAAATCATACACGGCCCTCCTTCGAAGCCGCATTCCCTCAAGCTGCCTGGCATATTCCTCCTCAGTAAACCCTTGAATGAGAAGGGAGCCGTTTTTCCAGGTAGATAACTCCAATTTAGCGCTTGGAGCCCTAAGCTTAAGGGGATCCCGGCTAACGCTTTGAACTAAATTGTTAACAGCGTTCCAAACAGAGACGCTACTCAGCGGTAATCGCAGCGCGCCTTTCTCACCCGAAAACCCCACATAAAATCTGGAATCTTCATCGTCTACACGATCTCGGCCCTCAAACGCCACCGAACGCAACAGTGCGCCGTCACCGAAAAAACCTCGAGCGCACTCATAGGCCTCATCCTCTGAGCGCGCAACAACCTTCATTGAGTAAGGCGAGGGGTGAGGACCACCCCCATCGCTAGTGCGTCGCACAGCCTCAATTTCAACAACCATTTCTGGGGAACGCCGCGACTGAGTAGAGGGCGTTTGTTCGGAAGGGAAGCTTTCTATCAGCGATTGAACCAGACCCAACCGCTGAGATACGCCCACAAGCGAAGGCCCGAATACCCTAACTATCTCATCTCGGTTATCCGTTAATAATCGCTCGCTCTCTCGAATTATATGCGCTCGCTTATCATCATCAAACTTAAGCGCCGACCTCCCCCTCACATCACCTTCACCCTCACCACTCCACAACCGACGAAATTCCTCAACCACCGAACTATTAAATAACTGCGACTTCCCAGGCGCCTTAGCCGTCACCAGGCATTCATGCCTGGACAACAATCTCGCCCGCTCATCAACACAGAGGCGAAGTAACGTGCTCCTGTATTCAGCCAATTCATCAGCGCTGAGCAGTCCAGGCTCAGCCATTCCGCCATGCGGAAGCATGGCGTCAACGCCGCCGCCCTTAATTGAGCTGGCTTCAAGAGCCGTCATTCTGCTCAGGACCTCTTCCCGAGGAGGATAAATTGATCGGCGGTATATGCCCGAAATTATCCCATCCCGGATTACCTTGCCCTTCTTATCCTTCTCATCATAGAGAGGGTCACCCCAACCCTGATCCTTCTTCTCAGCGGCGGCGGCAGCCGCATCGGGCTTCCTCGTCAACCTGAATACAATCTCGGGAAGTTCTCTACGAACAAACTCTTCTTTCTCGCCGATCCCCCAAGACTCCGGAAACCGGAGGCTGTTATGTTCGATTGGAACTTTAATTACAGCAGTGTTGTAGCCATAAGATTCGGCGGCAGCCTGACCGTACATCTCTTCGAATTGAGGGCCGCGTTCCGGAGAGTCAAGATCATCCAACCCGACCTCGTATCCATAATCCTCATTCTCTCCACCACCCTCATATTGCTCATGATCATCTCCCTCAATCTCTATATCCTCTCGATCGTCCTCCTCAGGCCCATCCCCAAGCTCGTTTCGATACCACTCGCCAAGGGCCCTGAAGGAATCAAATCGAATGGGTTGGATGTCCGCTGAATACTCCAACCCAACTTCCGCCTCAGCCGCCTTCTCCCTCAGTTCCGTAATCTCTCCAGCCTTCACCCTCATCAAGCCCAGTGTCCGATCAACAGCCTCCTCCCGACTGATCGGCTCCTCAGGCTTCCTCTCGTAAAAGAGGATACTTTCGTAAAAGCGCAGAGCAATCTCATTCCGGATTTTCAATAGCTCATTTTCACGCATGGCAAGGTCGACAGGGCTCAATAACCCGTCCAAATACTTCTCGACCAAGGGAGCGTCAATTACACCCGCCATGACATTGACAAGCCTCAAATACTCCCGAGCGCGGGCGTCATCGCCGATCATCCAAAGCGCATACTTATAGGTGACAACACTACGCTGAACATCACGCTCAACCGGATCTACAGCCCTCCGGTCGGAAACCATATGGAAGGGAATATCGATCTGCTCGTGCGGGCTGGGATCTCCCCACTTCACCTCCGGGGCCTGCCGGATTTCGATCGCAGCCTTCAACCCTTCAACCGTCCTATCAAACGCCCTGGCTAACCCATCCTCATCACCCAGCAATAAGACATGCCCGTCCTCGTCCCTCCCGAGCTGAAAGTAGTGGCCTTCGAAAATCTCCCGCACCTTGGTCGGATCAGGACCCGGCCCGTAGAGCGCCTCGACCAACTCAGTAACCAACCCATGGAAATACTCGGCTTTCTCAGGGCTCTCAATACGCCTGTAAGCGAAAGAGACATCATCAATGTGAGCTCCCACTTCAACACTACATTGAGTCCCCTGTTTCGCCATCTCGGAAGCATAGAGCCTTATTTCGGGCATCACTCGAAGAACAGCCTCCGTATTCAGCCGCTCATAATCTTCATCATTCTTATCAATAGGACGTCCTTGACTAACACTCTCAATCAAAGCCATCTTCGGCGTCCGCCTTATCTCAATCGCCTCCTTCACCTCTTTAACCGTCCTCTCAAGCGCTTCAGCCCGCCCGACCGCATCATCCGGCGATAAGACCTGCCCTTCAGCGTCCCTTCCAAGCTGATAGCAGTAGTATTCACAAATTCCCCAGACTTTCCCCGGATAAGGATCCGGCCCGAAGAGGACTTTGACCGCCTCAGAGACCTGATCATGGAAGGACTTCGCAATCGGGGCTCTTAACAGCCGCTCCTCCTGAGATCCCGCCCCGAGCGCCTGCTCCATGGCCCAAAGCAAAGCAAGCTCCACTTCAATTCGATCATAGTAGTGCTTACAGATATCGATCTCAGCCCCGGGGCCTGCATCTTCACCGGCGATCATCATGAAGTATTTGTGGCACAATACCGCAAGTCGAGGGGAAGCGATCTTATCGTAGGCGTAAGAGAGCTGATTCACCTTAAACTGATCACCCTTGTCTGGGGCTTCATGTTCTTCAATAGGAATGACGCGCGCATAGTCATAATTGGATTCACCGCGCTCGTACCTTTCTCTAAGGTCCTGGCTTATACTGCCCAGATAATCGGCCTGTTCCAGCCTGGTCCTGTAATCATCATCATATATGCTTACTTGCCCCAGAAGTCGCGGGTCCACAGAGGAATCGAAATCCGCCAGAATAAGTTTTCTTGCGAATTCACGAGCCTCTTTCAAAGGAAGGTTCTCTGCCAGCCGCAGCGCCCTGTCCGGGTACAACTTGCGATCGACCTCAAATTGCAGAAAATCAACTATGGCGCTCTTTTCCCAATTCTCAATCGATGCCCCGTCCTCGGGTGAGAGCGCATAATCAAGGCGCTCACTAACCGCAGAAATAATCTCTTCGCGGGACTCTCCCGACTCAATTAACTTAGTAATAGTAGGGAACACCTTTTCGACTACATAACCCCTGGTCTTAGCGTCAAGACGATCCAGAGCCCCATCCGTCCTCCCCTCCCACATCTCTCTTGCCTTCCGCTGGACGATCATCAGCATCTTTCCCCCGCGGCCGCCGGCGCCCCCATCATGCAAGCTCTCTGGGTCTGTAAAGAGAAGCTGAGTGCGAAACTTGTCATCCGTAACCAGCTTGTGATTGAGCGCGGTCAGTAATACTTGATCAGCTATCGCCTCCCAAGAAGTTCTCACAATCCGCAGCCTGAATAGCGGTTTCACGTCTTCCGGCAAGTGGGCTATTATCCTGAGCCTCTCTTTATCAAAACGGCGTCCCCAGTACCTTTCCGGGCCGAAGACTGAGTTGAACTCAACTGACGTGGGCAACGAAATCAATGAACGAATGATGGAAAGCGCCGGCGCTTCCGCAAGGGGCCTCAATTGGCGCATTGGCGCAAGAGAGCACATCTGTTTCTTAGGAGGGGACGATCTCCATAGCTTGCCTAACGACAATTCTTTCTCTAATTTCAAGGCCGGTTCTCGCAGCTTGTCCAATATGACCCCGACTTCCTCTGCGGCGTCCGAAGGGAGTAAGGCAATCAAGCGACGCAAGCCGGGGGCAAAATCGGTCACTTTCATAGCCGCATAGAATGCCTGCATGGACTTGTATTCGATCCCCTGATGTACAAGAGGTATAGGGAACTCAAGCCCCATTGAAAACCCTGATTGACCCATTTCAAGAACACTCCTCTCCAAGAGCTCTGCGCGCGTGCGCTCCTTAGCCCTATCAAGAGCATCAACAAAGCAGCGCCCAATCACCCCCAATCTATCCAAATGAGGATTTTCATCGCGGATCTTTCGTCCGGGCGCCAGGTGATCCTTCGGAATCTTACTTATCCTATGTTCTCTTACCGACCCATCAGCCCCGCCTATTTCAAGCACCTTCTTGTAAATAGCGATATGAACATGTGGATTTGGGGTATTAAGGTGAATCCCCGCGAACCATTTGAATTTAGCTTCAGATCCCTTCCGTTTTGGGTTGTACCAGTGGCCCCTAAGTCTGCGGTCCCTTTTGCGCAAGCGCTGTAAATATTCATCCATCGCCTCACGAGTAACACTACGCAGACATCTCAGTCTCTCGTCATCAGTCTCCCCTAGCCCGTCGAAATCATTCCTGCGGAAACTGACCGACATGTGAATAATCTCGTCCTTAGCCAGCGCTTTCGGACCACCCGTCAGGTATCTATCGGCGCCGTAATGGCTGAGATCATCATGCCCTGCGTTCGTAAACAGAGGTCGTGGTCCGTCCCCTTCGCGCTCAGGGTCGACATCGTCCCAAGCTATGTAAAGAGAGAGGGAAGAGGAATTACTGCCCTGGCCGGAGGACGAGTTGTTACGCTGGGCAGGAGAGGATTTACTTTGCTTAGCGGAAGCTGATTTACCCGGCAGAGATCGATGGATTCTGACGATAGCTCTCACAACGCACCTCCCAATTACCTCCTGCCACTGGGCTCAATCGAATTTTGTTCAGACATCCCCAAAAGAGCCATCTGGCGGTACTGCGGTACAGAGGGAATGGTCTTGATCTCAGCAAGGGAGAGTGGAGCGCCCTTCCACCGGCGCAGGCTATCCGGCCCGAGGATTAGGAAGTGTGTCGATCCCTGCTCCCGCCGCGGGCCTACAGGGATAATCCAAATTGTCACAGAGTTAGTGTCAACAGGGTAGTAAAGATATAGGTAATTGGCCGCGGAGAGGCTGCGACCGTCTGCCCCGAAATCCGGGGGCTGCTTATGTTTCCAAACGCGCTCCTCCAGTTCGCGAAAATCGACAGGAAAGCGGCCGGTTTGCTTATGATGAGTTCTGAGAGCCTTAACCAAACTATCCATCGCCAGGCGTGGCGTCTGCTCACGATCACGTAATATCCCGAGAACCGTCACGCAGATAAAAGAAACAATGAGGGCGGCCACGGAGACGCCGAGCGCCACGAAAGAGAATCGGACCCCCTTGTGTGGTGTTTTATTCACCGCCGCGCCCCCTTACCGCCACGCGGGGCAGCCATGGCCGTCTCATCACCGAATTCACCAGCTCCCCAGCCGAAATTGAGCTGCCCAGAACCCGTTGAGGACGGCTTCCCGACATCCTCATCTAAGCCCTCCAAAGCGCTCACCTCAAGAACAGATTTGGGATCGATCCACACGTGGGGGACACTTACCTCAGGCAAGAGTGGTTGCCCACCAACCTCAACCGAGTAGATCGGACTAACCTCAGAGCGATCCGGAGGACTCTGGAGTGACGGATCAGGCCTAGTCTCACCCTCTACCACAGGCGGGCGCAAAGCAATGATCATGCGCTGCAACACTGAATCAAGATCACCGTCGGCGGAGTTCGTAAGGAATTCACCCACATCAACCTTCGTTTCTCCGGTCGAAGGAGCGCCAGATGATCCCCATACCATCAAAGCATCAGAAGTTTCCTGATCGGAAGGGGGGCCGCCAAAATTGTCTGCCCCCATAGGAACCGTCAAATCCACTCTCACGCTCTCATCCCCGTTCGACTCCTCAGCGGACTTGACCGCGTACGCGGCCTCAACCTGTGCGAGGGACAACGGGGCGGTGAGCTCACGCGGTAACGCATGGTATTTGCGGCCGACCTTCGCAAACTTCGGAAACCCAAATCTGATCGGCGGGATCGACCCAAATATCCCCACAGCCTGTGAGTGCTCAATCATCTGCCGCAACTCTCCGGCGTCGATCAAATCACGCCCGGTCTCAGTCAGGCCCTCATGATCAAACGCGGCTCCTGTCGCATCTACGCTCCTGTGCTGAAGGGCCGTGGTACGTCCAACCCTCTTGGACGCATATTGCGCCGTCTCGACATCCAACCCCGGTAGAAAGATCATCCCCCCGATCGATCCCAAAATCGCTTGCGCGCCATCGCGCCCATACTGTTTGTAAAGCTGTCCGATATTTTGATAGCCCAAGACAATCCCACAACGTCGGCCCCGGCCGACTCCGAGCGCCTCTGAGAGGTTGTGCAGCGGAATGTTGCCTGCCTCATCAAGCGCGAGAAGCACAGGCGCCCCCTCCTCATTGCTACTCGTCTTGCGCGTAACACTCGCAGCCAAGCCGAAGAGGATCGAAAGCACGATCTTATACCTAGTCGCGTCGCCTTCCGGCACAACCACGTAGATCGCCGTCGACGGCTTCCGCAAGTCGTAAAGGTTGATCTCCCGCAGCCCGCGTAGGCGCTCCTCGTCCGTAACCGACTGCATTACAGCCATCGCGTGCGGCGACCGCAAAGGATCCAGCTTGGTCCCCAGCCCAATGTAGATGCCTCCCTGTGTTTTCTCCCGGTCAGCCTTCTTGAAAATTCCCCATTTGATCTGTGCCTCAGGGTCAGGGGAATTCATCATTTCATGATGGATCTGGTCGAAGGTGCGCGTGGCAATGAACTCAGCCAAGTGGGCAGGCGTGGGGTTATCCGCGATCCGGGGCAAGTGCAAGAGAAGGGCAGTCAGGAGCGCGGTCTCGGCCTGCGGCCAGAAGGGGTCATAGCTGACATTCTTATTCGCGTCATAACCCACTATGATCGAAGCGATCTCATTCGCCAGTTCCGCATCGCCGCTGCAGGCCGGCACGAAATTCCACCGGTCTGAGAATCGCGGGTCAGAAAGGTCAAGACGATAGGCGCGCTTGAAATAGCGCGCGGTGTACGTGTACAGCTCGCCTTTGGGATCAAGGAATATCGCTGAGCCATGCGGCGACCAGTCCTTAGCCATGGACATAAAGAAGCTCGAAGACTTGCCAGAACCCGGAGGTCCAAATATCGCCGTATGGCAAAGGACATGTTTCAAAGACAGGACCAGGTCATGCTTTCGGCCCAGCCTCCCGATCCGCACCGTCCCCCGAGACAACTCCTCTCGATTATCAACAACGAGACCGAAGTCCCTAAGCTCCGAGGGCTGCGCCCAACGCGCCGAGCCGTAAGTCACATTCTGTGCAAGCCGGTAGTAAGGAATCGCAACCGAGCCCGCATCGAGAAGACCAATGAGCACGCACAGGCCAATGACAAAGGGGAGGTATACGTTTATCTCTATCCCGACCTTCTGAAGCAGATTCCCGATTTCCCACCAGATGACGCTTGAACCAGCCCCTGCTACAAGCATGAGCGACCCTTTGCCGACGTCACTCAAAAATCGGAGCCCCGCCTGGTAGGCGTCAAGGTACAGAGCGCTGGTCGGGCGCGGAATACCGTACCGTGAATCCCACCGTTTGAAGAATCGATCAAGCGACATATTTTTGTTCACCTCCGAAAGTCAGTGGCGGCAATAAATACTTCAGCCAACAATGTCCCCAAGTCCGAGGAATCAATCTCACCGCCCTCCTCGACCACCAACTTCGAGTGCGCCATTCACATCCGGCCTTCCCGCTTGCGCCTGCGGACGGGACGGGAAAATTTCTAAAATCACCTCGACGGGCCGCCAGACCCGCGTGCAGACTCATGCTCCGTAGATCGCCCCAATTCACTCACAGGCGGTCTCAACCCATAGTCAGAGAGCCTGCTACCTTGAAGAAGGCTCTGAAAATGCTCTTTCCTTTCACTAACACCCTGGACCTCGGCATGCTGCTTAATCACAGCCACCTGATCCTCCCGGTACCAGGGACTCGTCAGCCGCACAGACGTCACTCCGGCATCCCAGAACTTCATGTGAAGCTCACGAGTCCCTACCCCCCCAACGCCCCTAATCGTGTTCTCGGCATATCTAATCGACTCAAACATATATTGTCGGCTCTGCATGAAATCACTCCGCACGAATTGTGAGTACTTATAAAGAGTCTGCCGAGCCAACTCTTCGAGCCCCGCGCCGCGGAGCGCGGAAAAGTTATCCAGGGCGCTCATGCGGTCTCTCGATTGGTGGCATTCTACATAGGCCACGTAAGCATTCGCTGATAAGTGACCTAACCATTCCTCCTTTCCCTCCTCCTTTCCCTCCCCCTTTCCCATTTTTTCCCCCGGAGGGGCGTAATTGTTGTATTGCTGCTCGTAAAAGAACAAAATAGGTATTTGAGAATGCAATTGACCCCGCTGTACATTGGATGCGGCCTCTCCCAACTCATGGAGTTCGAAGCGCGGTTCAGCCGGCGGCAGTCCCTGCTGTTTACGCCTGACCCTATCTTCTATTAAAACTCCGCGCAATTGACCTGCCGATTGATCTACCTGATAAGTTCTCCTGTCAATGCTATAGATTTTGTTACTGATTTCCACCATTTTGTTACTGATTTCCACCGGGCTTTGCTCTCCGACGTTGGCCTGAGGCCCGAGAATCGATAAATCCACCCCCATTACCTGCAGTTGCTTCAAATAATGCGCCGCTTCAAGGTCACGTCTATACCTGCTCAATGCGCCGCGCTCAATCTCGCGCAGATACAACTGAGCCTCCGCCCTATCTCCGAGCGCCAAAGAGGCATGTCCGTTCGCCCTTTCGATATTTCCGGTAGCTTTATAAGGTTGGCTGGCAACAGCCACACCGGAACGAACATTTAAGCCCTCAAAATTGTTCTGAGAACCACTCATCGCCTTCTCCTAATGCGGTTCGTAAACTACCTCCCTCGACCGCCTACTTCACTACAGCCACCGGCGCGCGATTCTACAAGTCTATCCTGCATCAAGCGCTCCTCAATCCGCTCAATAAAACGCAACTACTGTAGCTTGCATTCGAAAGCCGTGTTAATTTGACTTAGGCGACCGTAACCGCTCTGGGCTCCACCCTAAGGCAATCACCTCAGCTTCCGCGGCGAAGGGCGCAGGCACATTTACACCCTGCAGCCGTTTGGCTACATAAATTAGTACCTCACCTTTGACCGAAGTCTCCTGGGGTACCCGCACAATCATCGCCGGGCCGTACTCGGGTTTGCTCGCAACCGAAACGACCTCAACACCCAGGGGCGAAGGCCGGTAGCGCAGCGACACGCTCCCCCAAGGCGACATCAAAGTCCCCGCAGATTGAGACATTGCAAGCTTTGGAGGCAGGAGGCCTTTTTGAGCCAGGCCCGACACAAGTGACTGCACGTCACGCGGCCGCCTGCCATTGAGCTCCTCGCCGACCAGATACACACCCGACGTAAGCGCCAGGGTCGTCACGTCCGTCACGCGATCGGCTGTACGAGATACCTCGCCATTAATCGCGTCCATTAGGCGCGCCATCGCCGGGGAAACTTCCAAACTCTTACCAGAAGTCACACGCTCTTGTTCCAAAGTAACGCGCGGATCGACGGCGGTCGGACGACGAAAAAAGGCCAAAGTTAAGACAATTACGACGGCCAGGGCTGCAAAAACGACCGGCCATTGCTTACGATTCAACAGATCTCCAAGTCCTGCCATCACGCCGCCTCCTTCAGAACATGAGCCTCATCAAGAAATGCCCGATTAACCCAGGCATCAATGTCGCGATCGACCGTTCGCACCGCCTGATCCATTCTTGCCAAGCTCTCACGCAGATTAAGCTGCTCCTTGCGCCTCTTCCCGAGAAAGCTCATATGCTCATCAATGACATCGGGGTTGAGCCGCTCAACACGCGCCCTCACCAGGGCCTTGACTAAATCGATCGACTCACGCAGTCCCGGCTTATCTCTGACCCCCGGCATGTCGCGCCTTATACAATTGATGAGCTTTACGACATCCAGCAACAACTCACGCGAAGCCTCCGGGCACCTTCTCCGCAAAATCTTCACCTCTTCTTGCGGCGTCGGCGGGTCGAGCCAGGTAAAGAGGCACCGCGACCGCAGGGGCGCAGACAAGTCATGCCGAATATCGTTCGAGAGCAGAAAGACAATCGGCCAGTTCGCTTTATCCCGAACGCCGATGTCTCCAAAGCGCGGGACATGAGCCCAGCCTCGGCCAAGCAGCTGCAACAGCATGTCCTCAATTTTCTCGGTCAGCTTGTCGGCCTCGTCAATGATCAACACCGGCGGATCCTCATGGCCTCCGGCGTACTCGAAGGCGGCCAACGCCTCACCCAATATCAAGTATTCACGGGTGAACTGCTTGCCCTGAGCCTCTTTCAACCTGGTCCCTGCCGCCAGCTCCTGCCTGACCATCTGGGTCTGAGCCTCCTGGTCCCAGGTATAGAGGACATCGGCTATAGTCAGCCCGTCCATGCCCTGCAGGTAAAATGTTGCCAAATTAAACGCCCCGGCCAAGGCTTCAGCGATCGCAGTCTTCCCGCCGCCGCGGGGACCCTCAATAAGCAGCGGAATGCGGTTGCTCAGCGCATTCGAAAGGTCGACAAGCAACCGCTGTTGGATGATGTACCCTGACCGAGCAAGCATCGCAGCGAGCGCCGCGCGACCATCGCTCTCAAGCGTTTGTCGCGGGTCAACGCTATTTCTGTTTTGATCCCTCAACAACATCCGAAGTACTCGACTCCCTCAACACGGCTTCAGCAATCCGCCGCAACTGCGGTGTCATACGCGGAAGCGCAGCCCTTATTGCATCCGAAGATCCTCTAGTGAGGAGCTTCGCCAATTCCTCGTCACCGAGCGATGATCCTCCGCCGTCAGTCGCCGTCGGCTTTGGGTCAACCCCTCCAGTGAGGAGCTTCGCCAGTTCCTCGTCACTCAGAGAGGATGCTCCGCCTTCAGTCGTCGGCTTTGGGTCAACCCCTCGAATCTCTTTGGGTAAGTCAGTGACAAGAATAAAAGCTGGTGAGCCGGCGGACACTTCTACGAACTCTCGGTTATTCACTAGATTCGGGCTTAAGCCCTGAATCTCAGGTGAGACCACGCCTGGGAGGTTAATAACCGTACCTCCTCCCCTCGATAACGCGGCCTGCCCTAGAGTGACGGCGGCAGACGCCCCTCGAGACAAAATCCGGGCCCATCGACTGCTGAGCTGCTTCCGCTTCCCACGGAGGCCAGGCGCGCCGTCGGCGCCTAGCGCATCACCGGTAAGCTTCACGAGTTTCCCTGTACCGGGATCAATAAACCCCATCAAGCTCACATAAGCTCGGTCGAGCTGGCTGCCCATCTGCTGTCCGATCAGAATGGTTCCTTTCCTCATGGCCCACCCGTTCCCCCGCAAATCACGAGTCAGCGCGAATCGAGAGAGAGAGGGGCGCAAGGTAAAGATCGCCCCCAGGGTTCGAACCGGAAGCATCACGCCAAAGGGCGGCACGGGGACCGATTTTTCAAGAGTGGTCGAAAGCGGCGGGAGCGCCCCTGCCCCAGAGCGAGCCAAGTCTGGCGAGGATGGCTGCTTCGATTGGGGCACGACGGGCTTCTGGGCAGGAGCGCATCGAATGGAACGCTCAGTGTTGCGCTGAGATGCTTTCTCTGAAGATCCCGCCGACGCGCCCGGAGAGTCTCCCGACGGAATCGGAGTGGCAGGACTCTCTACACCAGTAACCGTCCCACCAAGTGGAACCGTTACCGGCATGGTGTCTTGCGCAGTTGCTGCGCCGACAGAAGGCATGCCCATGGGAGAGGGGGTCGGAGAAGCTGACGCGGCGCCACGAACCTCGGCGATCGCTTGCGCCGTAACATCATCGGTCTTTTGCCCGCTCAGCTGCTCAGCCTGCGGGCTTCGGTCACGCACGGCCAAATTGATCTTCTTCTTGCTACCCCCGCCTATCCAAAGAAAAAAGCCTACGGCCACAAGCAAAAGAACCGCAAATACCAGCAGGCCGCGAAACAGCCTGCGCGGCTTGGCCGCGGAGGACGTCCCTTGCGCCCCATCCAACGACTCCGGCTCTTCAACATCAACATAGTTCAGTCCGGAGGAGTCCCCCGTCTGATCAATACTCGGTGGCTTGGGATTTGAGACGCCAACTGTGCTACCGCCATTGGTTTCGAACGGCTTCCTGTCCATGATTAACCCCCCTATTTCTTCGAGCCGCCTTTACGCGCTTCATTATTAAGTAATGCTATTGCGGGCTCATCAGCTGCAGTTGTCATCGCCACGGCGACACGCAACCGCTGCTTGGCGCCGAGAATCGGCGCTTCATAGGCGATTGCGTAATACTCGACCGCCCTGCCGGGTATAAGATCGCCCAGGGCCGTTGTATGCTGGACGAAGGTCTTGACGGCTTCCACATTCACTGGCCTCCCCTGATCATTTAAGGTCTCGATATATAATTCGGGTTGACCTGGGGCTAGCCTCGCCCCGGTCTTCCTGTTGTTGCGGACCTTGAAAACAGCCACCTGTGTGCGACTATCCACCTCCTGCACCGGCAAGGCGGAAATCGACAGGCCATGCGAATCGTCGCCATATTTCTTGAAACTGTCCGGGTTGTTGAGCGCCTGGGCCAGAGCCGCGCTGGCCGCATTTCCCAAGTCGACCCTCTTCAGCCTCGGATCCCCGGGAGTTTGAGTCTTCAATTCCACGGCTTCAGTAGGCTGTGAATTCGAAACTGGCCCTTCGGGAGACTGCGTCGCCGCAGACACTACGGGCCCGGCGCCGCCATTCGGTGGGACCACTCGAAGAGACGTGGTCCCCCGCTTCCTCTCGTCGGGGCCGCTGGGGCCGTTGTCGAGGTTGACCGCCAGCCCGGCGGCCTTCCTGGCCGCTATTACTTCGTTGCGGTCGTAGGTCACCACCACACGATGCGCCTGCTCTGAAAGTTGGGGTACAGGATAGAAAAGAAAGGTAATCACCATGCCACTCGTCATCTGCACTATCACCGAAGTAGCCGGCGCCCGTCTGGCCTGCGCCATCGTGGTGGGAGAGGCAAACCCATCGCCGGGACGGACAACGACGAAACGGTCAGTCTCCTTCGTCGGGGACTCCTCTACTGTGACCAGGTTACTGTTTCCAGGAATAATGTTGAACAGTTTGTCAGACGCCGGAAATTCGATGATCGTCGCTCCGTTCGGCGAGAGGCCGAGCTTCACGATCGGGTTCTGATTGCCGCTCACCGCAACATTGGCCTCTCCTGAAAGATATTCGGATGACGGCCGGTCAGCAAGATAGACCGAACTCTGCGACTTCTCCGCCGGCGCATTTTTGTCGCGCTTGGCGTCTTTCTTAGGCGTCTGCGCGCTGGTGTTAGCGGCCAGCGCGCAGACTATCAACAACATCAAACATCGTATGCCCGAAAGCATGTTTTATCCCCCTCGGATGCTTCATTTATTGGCCGACACCTCGCTCCCGACGGGAGCGCCCAACTCCTTATCCTCGAAACTGGCGATCAGGAAACCAGAGCGCAGGTTCCGATCAGCGCGCCGCATCGAGTCGGCAACGAGCTTGAGAGTCATGCTCAATTGGCGCGTCTCGGTCTGAGAGGCGCCGCCGAGGAGTTTTGTGAGCTTCTGCGTGCCGATGACCCTCACCGTATATGGGTCCGCCTGGTCTACGGACACATCTTGAGCCGTCCAGATCGCCTGATGCGACTCCTCTCGCTGCTTGTCAAGAACGCCATTACGCTTGAGGTATTGAGCAAACAGGAGGGCGGAATTCGGCACCATCATCTTCAACGCCTTCTCAATATCCTTGTTTCGCGTCGCAGGATCGATCTGATAAATGGCTTGAACGAACTCGCCGGCGATGTACTTCTTATCAGCAGCTGTGAGCTTGTCTGGGCCGAGACTGACGGCCTCGGTCGCCCCGTACTCGCGGTCATTGATCATCAACACCCGGCCCGATGAACGATCCACGACGATGCGATCCGGTTTCCGCCAATACTGATAAATATTGAAGGCAAGACTCGTCACCAGCATGAGGGCAAGCACGAGACCCATCCATGTCAAACTCACGATAATTCGTACGTCTACGGGATCACGATGAACGACAGGAAGAGGCGCCAAGGGTTCCTGCGCGGCGCCTCCAATAACTTCCATATAACTACCTTGAGTATGTAATTCAGCAGCAACGCGTTCTTCCATAATCTACAAACCTTAGAGCCGGTATATCACTGGCCGGCGTACTTCGAAGCAATTGGCTTCAGCTCGGCGCACATGTGGCCCGCAAACAGGAACACTCCCACCCAGGAGTTCAGGAGCAGCCTCCCAAGAGCCCTCAGATCAGCGTCAGTGGCACTCACAGTCAGAGGCCACGGCTCCTCAGAGTTCGAGCGTGTGAGTCGATCGAGAAATTCTCCCAAGTCCGGACGAGTCCCCCCAGCGGTCGCGGAGGCCGCCCACCAATCTACGATCATTCTGTACTGGTATTTGCTGTGGAAGAGTAATTCCTCGATCGATAGATCAACTACTCTGTAGCCCCCTACATCAAGGACAATCTGCTCCATCAACATCTTCATAAACTCAGGAAACTTGATATTATTCGAATTAGTCATTACAGGGCCCTCACTATCAATTTCTCAGAGAATGGCTTAAGGAGGCCTGAGCTTTTTCCCTGAACGACATCATTAAATCCGTCGAAGCGCTCATGACTCTGGTCCAGACACAAAAGCAAGCCTACTAAAGCTCGGGAGAGGTGCATCCCCATACCAACCATCTGGTAATAAGTGACCTGCATCGCCGCCCCCAAGTTACTGCTGCAGGGATACCGATCAGCATATCTATCAAGAAATTCCCCGAGCAGCAGACTGCCTACTTCACCTCGTAACCTCGACGACTCTTCCTGCCAAAGAACAAGTCCCATCAGGAGGTAGTAAGCGAACTTCTGTAGATCCTCCCCGGACACATTCAGTTCTCTACCCTCTGAAGTATGGATCGTATGTCGATGCCAAAACCCCTCAATGTATTCCTCCAAGTCAGGTGCGATCCGTGGATTTACGATGTAGCCAGAACCCATGCGCGCGCCTCCTTTAAACATCTATTTTCAGCGGGCGTTCTCCACACCCATTTTTTATTCAAGCTCACTAGCTGAGGCGGCAATAAACAACCTTCGTGCCAGATGAGGAAGAACATGATTAAATAGCCTAAGGGCCGCCTGGCCACAGGCGGAGCCACCGGTTCGTCATACTGCCTGTGACGAATCCGTCACCAGGAACATGCAGAGAACGGAGAACAACAAAAGCCGTCTGGTTTTCCATATTTTTCAGATCAGTGATGGCAGACCGCGAGCCCATCAAACACTGGGAGAGCAAATAAACCGAAATTTCTCACAGAGTAAGAGGCCTGCAGGCGTCATCCTTTGTAGAGGATAAGGAAGGACGTACGAAATGCGGCTGCGGAGTTATGGGCCTCCAGTGTGACGGCGCCTTCAGCTTAAGTCGCTTAAGATAGATCAGTATTGATTGTTACAACTTTTCTTGACGGGAATAATGACTCATACGTCACTAGCGAGAAACCAAGTGACAGAAGACTCCTAAGCCAGCCCGACAGCCAAAATTCACGACTATGATTGACGCATGCGTCAATATGTTTTCGGGGTCTCCAGAAAAGTCTTTTGATTTGAGGGGCTTGGCCCGGAAAGCGATATTGACGCATGCGTCAATATGTTTTCGGGGTCTCCAGAAAAGTCTTTTGATTTGAGGGGCTTGGCTCGAAAGCGATATTGACGCATGCGTCAATATCGTCGCTCGCCAGCCGCCGCAGACCTTTTTTCCCTTCGAACATAAATTGAGCGCGTAGAAAGAGGCGGCCGAGATTGACGAACACTGATCACATGAGACGCGGAATCGGGGCTCTTAACAGCCGCTTGAGGCCGCTTACCACTTCCACGCGCCAAAGCGACCCTACCGTAAGAGTTATTCCCGTTACCCTGTTGCAGCAATCTCGCTGGCGCAAACCTACCGACGCTGAGAGCCGCAAGGCTCAGCTCGCCCTTTGTTATAAGATTATCGCCGTTTAAATCGAGAGGCTTATTAAGGGCATAAATGCGCGGCTCTTTGAGTGAATCTACTACCACAACCTCATCGCCGCCCTCGATTATCCGGCCGCGGAAAACGGCCATGTAAAGGTCCGACAAACTTTTCAGCCGCCCTTTAAAGGGCTCGAGGTACATCTCGATCGGGCGCAACTGCTCGACTGGACTCATTCGTCTAACCTCCCCAGTGGTAGTCCCGAGGCGGCGCGCAGTCCTCTCAATGAATTGCAGAAGACCACTCGCTGTTTGTCCCGGAAGCGGGTTGCGCGCGTCCGGATCAAACAACGATTCGCAGGCTATTACATTCAGCAGCCAGGCCGGCTCGATCCCAATCCTGGCTGCGACCGCATGTAGTTCCCGCCAAAACTCAGGTTGATCTCGGAGGATGGCTTCGAGATTACGTCGGGCGCTACGATGCCTGGCGTCCGCACGCTTGAATACGCGCAGAAGATAATCATCCTGAACAAGTTGCCGCCGCTGCGCCGACGCAGACGCATTTATCACAAACAACAGACCGACCGCCATGCAGAACGATCCAACCCTTGCGACACAAGCCATCCACCCCTCCCGGTATTACAAACACAGTCAACGCCTCTGACGAGGCCGGCGGCTACCTTCGCAAAAGCGGCGCCGAGCAGTGGCACGGAAGTTGAAAAGAGGCTGGTCAAATCCGCCTGCATGGTCAGCGCAGCTCATGCCCACGCGCGGATTGAGTACATCTGATCTGGCAGGGAAAGATTTTTAACTGCCATTACATTTGGAGGTTTTCTGATGAACTTGAAATCCATAGGCAAGCGCCTAGTCGCCTGCAAACCTAATATCGATAGCGAACTCCTCGAACGCTCGCGCATCGCTAGAATCGGGAACAGAATAATTCATCTGGCCATGATCCTCCGCGTCGTCGAACCGCTCGTGCTGATCGCGGCGACACTCATCCTGACGAGTGCGCCCGCGCTCGCGCAAGGAATCTTCGGCGGCAGCGACCAGAACGTCGGAAACGGCGTAAGAGAAGCCATCAAGTGGGGCCGCAACCTGCTCTTCCTCATGGGAATTGGGGGCGTCGGCTGGGGCGCCGTCAATTACATGATGGAGAAATCATTTATGAAGCAGATGATCGGCGGAGGGATGGCAATGGGCATAGGCGGAGTTATCGAGTTAGTTCGCAAATTTGCGCTCGGCGAAGCGGTCAATCTCGACACCGACGTTTGAAATTCATGCGGTCGCCAGAGCCGTCATAAGGAGCTAGAGATGCGTCCCCGACCTATCAGACCGAATGTTTATCTACCGGTCGTCAAATTCGGAGTTGTAAGCTCGGACTGGAAATTCGTCCTTTTCGCCGTGGTCATGGGATACAGCTTGCCATTCCTTTTAAATCTGACTCTATGGGGAGCGCCTCTGGAACTCATCATGGGAGTAACATCAGGGGCGCTCTCAATAGGCTTTTTTAACTGGGCCAGAATAGGTCGGCGTCCCTACTGGTTACAACACAAAATCCGCACCCTGATTGAAAGCCCTTACAACAGGCCGGCTCTACCCGCTGACGACACGAAGCGCCCGAAGAGACCCTGGATCATCCACAAACGAATGTCGTCGGAGGCAAGATAAATCAGTGACTACTCCGCCAGCTAATGCGACGCGGCGACGCGCGGGTACGCCCGCATCTACAGGCCACGTTCATCCTAACTGGCTCAGTCCAAGTCTCAATATTTCTAAGGCAGACGCATGTTCGCGAGGAATCGACAACCCGCAGCTCACACAGTGACGCCATCACCGGCTCAGTGTCTTCGTAGGCCGCGATGGTCGAGCTGGTAATTGTGTCGGCGGCTATTTTACGAGCCTCTTCCACATTATTTCGGATCGCGGGATTTCAAAAGGGGGTCGCGCCACTCTAAAGCTACGCGCGATGCGAAATCCCCCTGCCGGCAATAAGCCGGCAGTCCCTTTTCGCAAAACTTATGGAGCCAATAACAATCGCCACTGGAATACTCGTAGCAGCGGGGCTGGGTTTCGGAGTCGGGGCGGGGAACCGCTTGCTAAGGATTCAAAAAGGGGCTCGGCGTGACTTGAATCGAATGAGAGAAAGCAAGGGGAGGGAAAACGAAAGAGGGCTCCCGCCCGAGGAACGCTCGACCAAATCCCCTCATATCAATGGGCGCAAACGAGACACTTCAATAATAGGGATTTACGAAGACGCCCTGCGACATAGGAACGGCGACTACTCATGCGCCTGGGACGCGATCCTCGAGCCGACCATGCTGTCGCCCGAAGAAGTCATCGAAGCCCGCTGCGATGCGCTGGCCAGCACACTTGCCGCGGATAAGCCTCCCGGAACCGTCATTCAATTCCGTTTCTCCTCGGGACCGGACCCCGGGCATGCAATCCTCAAGCATCTGAGGGCGCGTGGCGACGGGAGTCTGACTCACCCGGAAGCCACCCGCCTTCACGTCAGCGGTCTAAGTCTGCACGGATCAGCTGTAGAGTTCGATCGATACCGCCAATGCTTGCTCTCGGTTTGGGCGCGAGTGCCCGGAACGGGAAGAAGCGCCGACGCGGACGCTTTCGGAGCTTTCATCCAACGCACAATTGAAGAGGTCAAGCGCAGCGGCTGGTCGAGCCTTCCGATGGCGCTCAAACGCAATTGGGGCGCAACGGCGAACGATGGCGTAGTCAGGAGGCTGGTCAAGGACGAACGCGCCCAGAGGGAGAAGGCAGAGAAGGTCTTCCGCCTGATTGAGCGTGAGAGCCCTCTCAAGATGAAGCGCCTGAAGGGCGACAAACTTTGGGAGGCGATCTATCTGAGCCACCGACAAAACGCGCAATCAGTCCCGAAGCTGCCCACAAAGCCCGGGCTGGACATCAGCAACTACCTGTGCTGCGAATCTATATTATACGAAGGAAACTACGTAATGCACGGGGCTCACCCGGCGGCCGTAGTCTCGATGCTTATCCCGCCACAACCCTTCGTCACAGCGGATGCGCTGCGGGCGCTCGCCTTTAACCCTTCTCTCAATTTCAGGCATACAGTGGTCGCCGAGTTCGTCTACCCCGACCAGCGAAAGATCACCAAAAAAATCGACCAGCGCATCAGACAGGTTAGGCGGGCCTCAATCCGCGGAGACGGGCGGGTCAAGCAGACCCCAGAAGCCAGGGCCTCGCTTACTGACCTCGAGACTGTGCGAGACCACATCACAGGCTCGCGGGAAGCGCTAGTCGAAATGCGCTTCTATGTGATTATCTATGCGCCGCCAGTCCGGTCCTTCAGTGATAAGAAGGAATCTCTCAGGTTTCTGGACCAAGCCTGCGAACAGGTGATTACCACGCTACGCCAAGTACCGGGGGTCGAGGCCGGCCGCGAAGAACCCGAGTCACTACAGGCGCTCTACTCAAAGGCTCTGGTCGGAGAGGCAACCCCTAAAGCTACGGGAAGGGAGATCACCGAGGTGGCCGGCTCACTCGCAGCGCTCATCCCGGTCGAATCCGGCTGGGAGGGGGCGAGACGGCCGCACATGATTTTTTCGACGCCCACAGGCCGGCTGCTGGGCCTGGACCTGTTCGACCGCGGGGCCAACCCTTCTCCGCTGACGATAGTGATGGGAGCCTCCGGGTCCGGCAAGTCAGTCCTCGTCGCGACCATGATCAACAGCGTGCTGGCGACACTTCCCGAAGCGAGGGTCAAAGCCATCGACTTCGGCGAATCCTTCGGCCCGCACGTCGACGCGCTCGGTGGACGACACCTCCGCTTCAACGTCGATGACCCTCGCACAATCAACACCTGGGACTACGAAGGCCTGGAGAGAGGCGAAGCGCCGGACGAAATACAGACAACTCTCGTTGTAATGGAGTTGATGCGGCTCGCACGAGTAAAGCCGGATGACTCGGTGGCCGAGGACATACTCTCCACGCTGGTGAAGGAGGTCTACCGGAACGAGGCGCCGCGAAACAGCCAGGACGGACCCAAGCGTGAGCCGATATTATCCAACCTGCTGGCGCTGCTCGACTTCTACCCGTTCGAGAACGCGTCAGTCAAGGATCGAGCCGCGACTTTGTTACTGGCCCTAGAGAAATACAGAGGACACCCCTGGATCGACACCCCCACTCATCCCGACTACGCAGAAGATTCTCCCTACGATGTTTATGAACTAGATTCGCTCGACAATTTTCCACAAGACATCCGCGAGGCCCTCGCGGGACGGGTCGCGTCACGCGTGGTCCGATCCATCGGGCGGCTTAAAGAGGACGGCACACTGACGCCTACCCTGCTGGCCTTCGATGAAGTATGGAAGATCAGGGACAAGTATCCCCTCATCCTCGACGTCATCAGACGCGGCGCGCGGCAGGGCCGCAAGGAGAACGTTGTCACGCTGCTGGCGACTCAGGCCTATGAGGATTTCGAGGCTTTATACGACGTCACAAAGAACGCCGGCATAATAATTGTCGGAAAGCAAATCGGCGACTACACCAAGCTCATATACGACGCGGGCCTGTCGGATAACGCCGCGGGCGCCATAACCGCCATCCGCAACTCGGCCGGCGAGTACGCTCAGTACGTGATCGCGATCGGGTCGGGCAGCGACCAAATTGTAGAAATGATCCAAGTGGATCTGTCCCCGGCCGAGCTGTGGACCTTCACCACTAACCCAAACGAACGCAACGCGCGTGCGCGCGTCTCCACGTTGATGCCTGATTGGTCACTCGCAGACGTGATCGAATGGCTAGCCAGGGCCTATCCGCGAGGACTGGCGGCCGCCGGACTAGTTGAAATAGATGAAATGTTGCTCAACCCAAGTCCGTAGGCCCAAGACATAGGCGGGCCTTGTAAATTGCAACCGAGTATTCATGGAGAGTTAATATGACAAAGAAATCAATTCTTTACCGTCTCAGTCTGGGTCTACTTATCGGGTTCCTGATTATGTCCCCCCAGACGGCGCAGGCGCAGTTTTTGAGTACGCCCTTCGTGTTCGACGCGAAGAACTACGCGCTGAATGTCAAAAAATCGATAGAAGACACCAACCATTATATCCAAATCATCGACACGGCCATCGCAGAGTACACCACGCTGACGGGCGTATTAGGCAAGGCCGAAGAACTGGTCACCGATCGATACATTTCGAAACAGACTATGGCAGACCTCGGGGTCACCATACGCACGTGTTTCGAAATAAAAGATCGGGCGCGTAGCATCATCAGGACTCGCCTCACAATGCTGCAATCCATCGACAACCGGCTACGCAGCGGAATCCTCGACCCTGAGGCCGACAAGGCCGACCTCGAACATTACCTGAGAGGCGTAATCGGACGGTCCAGCTTGGAGGCAATAGCCACCCAGGAACGATTGCGCGACATGGATAATGTCCTGGAGCGATGGGAACTGGAAATACAGCAGGCGCGAGCAGACAAGGCCAATACACAGGCTGAAATAAAACGGTTGCGCGAGATACGCGCCAAAGTGAAGAAAGATGGTGGAGAATCGATGCAAAGCTCGGAAGCAATGCTCTCCATCGACCAAAGGATATCCGCCCTCGAGAGTCTGAGCAATGATTACGACACTAGAATCCAGGACTTGGAGTGTCAGATCGAGAAGCGGTACAGAAGTCACTATAACCTGCTGGAGGCTCGCATAACCTTCGGTAAACAAGTCAAAACACTCAATCGAGAGTGGGGAAAGCTTAACGAAAAACTAATTGACTTCGATAAAACTCTTGAGAGGTTTTGACCCGAAGAAATCAAAGGGCTGATTCTTATCGGACAAGCAAATTTTACGGGGTAAGTAATGCGAACGCTCAATCTCAACCGGTCAGGTCTCGTCGCAGTGAGAACCATCATAATTGCTATCTGTCTAATTGGTCCAGTTCACGCCCAGACCGTCGACGCTCCGCCGCCATCTGAAACGCCGGCCCCTGGCGACCCGAGAATTTCGTTTTCCGATGCGGTGAAAGGGCTGGCCGATCGCGCCACCGAGCTCCTGCCCACAATCCAGAATGAGATCGAGGCCAAGCTGCTACCGTGGTTGGAGGACCTCAGCCTGCAGTTAGCCTTAGTCATCACACTCGCGGCCTTCGCTAAGCTGTGGCGTGAGAACTCCGGGGCCGGAGCCGACCTATTTTGGTGGTTCGGTAGACTCGGCATAATCCTGGCGCTATTAGGGAATGGCCCCCAAATGGTGAATTGGATGTCCACAGAGGGCAAGGCGATCGCGGCTGGTGAGGGCGGGCAGGGGGTGTTAGTCCAGTTTTGCAATAAACAGCAGCTAGACTTCGACAAAGGATACACCAAGTTCACCGAAGGAATATTTACAGTCGGAGGCGTCAAAGTGGAATCAATCCCAGGGGGGGTGATGGGCGCCATTTTCAGCAAAGAATCAGAAGGACCGGACCCGAACCGCATCCTCGAGGGCATCACGAAGGAAATGCCGATCCTCTATGACAGCTTGAGTTTTTCACGCGCAGTGATAACATTCGGCGACTTTTTCCTGTCATTGCTCCGCAAATTCCTACTAATAGCCATGAGGCTGACAGCGCCAATAATGATCGCGCTGGCAATAGATAGAAGCCTCGCGCAGCGAGTCACCTATCCCTACCTTTGGGGAGTTATCGTACTAACGTTAATCTGGCCGATAGTTGTGCTGGTCATCAAGTCAATCGCCTACATGGGTGGGAACATTGCCGTGTCCCTGGGAGACGGCAAGGAGTACAACACATTCGACGAAAACACAATGGGGATTATCCAGAGCGGAGATCCATACTACACCGCATTATTCGCCGCCGTGATCATGCTGATTTCAGGCCTGTGCCTGTTTGCGGCCCCTTACATCGCTTATCAACTAAGCGTCGGCAGGGTGTACGAAGCGGTCTCGCAGGCAGTCTCCAGTTGGGTCAGCACAGTGGCAGGGGCAGGAATAGGTCTCTACAGCGCAGCCGTGGGAGCATCGATCTCACGCCAAGCCGAGGTGCTGCAGGCAAACGCTCAACAAACGGGCGAGGGGATACGAGCAGAGGCGGCGAGGGAAGGCGGCAAATACTTCGCCGCCGCAAGCAGAGGTCTCGGGTACGCACAAACCAACGCGCAGACGGGATTCCAAAATAAGAGCTTCGAATACAACCGCATCTTCCAAGGTAAGATGGCGCTGGCTCAATCAGATTTCTCCAAAGCCAACCTAACATCAGAAAACGCCCGAGGGTACAGGGATCTTACGGCAAACCTCACAGAGCAGCGACTATTGGCCCATGCTAATGCCTTATCAGGAGCGACCACCGGTATGGGGGCATTGACAGGCGCATTTGTACAAGTTGCCGGAGCGATGGTTGGCCAAGGTCGGGCTGTAACCCCGGTAGGTGCGGCGGGAGGCATGATAGGACCTCTTGCTCAGATGAAAGCCGCCAGGGATATGGAGATAAACCAGATAGCGACATCAGAGCTGGGTTTTGATATGCGAGTCGCGAGCAACAACAAATACTTGGACGGTACGAAACAGAATCAGGGGGATTTGTATATCGCGACAATAGGAAACAACCAAGAGTATGCGAAGAACTTAACAGACGCCAATAATGCTTCGGCCGGAGTGATCAAGAGGGGGTACGACAGCGCCTACGGGCGGACCCTGGCAGGCAATGAAAGCATTTACAAGGGGACAATCGATGCCGCCGGGGTAGTGAGAAATGCGGCTGTAGAGGCCGCGCGCAAACGGTATCTCGCAACCATGGTCAACGCAGTAGGCAACAGCCTCCAAAAAGGCATGGACGGGTTGACTTTGAGGTACTAAGAAAATTTCAGTCCGGGGAATCGAGAGTAAGTTGACATTCTCTCCGCCTAAGCCTAACGGCTATAGGTGGAGATTCCTACGCTGAACCCGCGTCGGATTCATATCTCGTAGGCGTAACTTTCCCGGCGCCCGACCGGGTAGGAGATTCGAATGAATCCCTGTTTTTTCACGGCGCCGTCGCCGTTACATATGTTTGCAATGACCGGCGTGCTTGGTTTTCGCTGTACCGGTTGCAACTCTATCTTTAGCGTTCAAACTTTTACCCGGCAGACTTCCTGCCGGAACGCCCAAGTTCGAGTTTCAAAGAACTGTGCTAGTTATAACACAAGTTAATTGCGAGTGAAACACCCGCGATGCCAAATTCATCTCCATCCGAGCCTGCGGCTCTAGATGGAGTCTTCTTTGGCGGATTTAGATAACTTCTCCAATCAACATTCCGCCGGCGGGTTCTCCAGGCGTAGTGAGTCTTCGAGTTTGGGCAGGAAGGAAGTGAAAGAGTAACTATCCCGCAGGCTAAAGCAAGGTGGCTTTCTTATCCCTGCCGGATGCGGTGGACCCAAAGCGAGTAATTGCGGACTCGCATCCGTGAGAGGCTCGCCGAGCACGGACGTTGACCGAAGTATTTTTATCCGGGTGTGTCCCACCCGTCTAACGGTCAATTGTCTCAACCCGCGACCTTTCAGTGACTTGAGCGAATTGAGCGTATTTGCTTGAGGGCGCGTTCGATCTCAGGCTATCCTCCGCGCCAAAAATTGGTCAGGAGGAATAAGCAGTGATCATTGAACTCCCGGTCGAGACCGAAGTGTTGGAGAAAATCGGCGATCTAAAGCCGCGCGGAAAAGCCGAAAACAAGCAGATCATCATCGAATTCGATACGCGGCAGCGCGATTACCACAAATTACTTGGCATACCGCGTCGCGCCAAGATCGGCTGGAGCAATGAACGAACTTTCGATGTGCAAGAGCTGTCCGGCTTCGCGTGGCCGATCATTTACCGCATCACGACCGCCGATGGTTACTACAAGAACGAACAAGGTCAGCGCGTCAATTTCACGCCGGAGATTGCCGGGCTTTCGACTTATCGCAAGGTCTCCGATGTGGTTTGGCGGCTCGGCGTCTTCCTGTGCATCATCGCCGGTCTCGGATCGCGCCAAGCCAGTTGGTTAATGCAAGTCCTGTTTCAGGTGACGATTTCCAAATCGGCTATAGATCGTTGGGTAGATGAAGCCGCCGACGCCCTGCCCTCCGAGGACGAAATGGTCAAGTTACTCCACCGACAAAAGCCGATCACGCAAGGGCATTTTGATGAACTCTTTCCGCTCGGCGCAGAGAGTTGCCTGGTTGTGCTCAAAGATGAACACGGACGGATCGTCGCCGCGCAGGAAGTTGAAAAGCGCGATGAGGAACACGTTAAACCCTTTCTGGAGCGGATGAAGCGACTCGGACTGGATCTGGCGTCCTTTTACATCGATCATTGGCAGGCCTATGCCAACGCGATCAAGGCGGTCTATCCGGAGGCCCATATTCAGTTCGACTACTTTCATATCTTGCAGAATGTCTGGCGCAAGGTCTGGGGTGAATTCCGCGCGCATCGTCGTGATCTCAAAGAGCGTGGCGAGGCGGCGCAAACCAAGTACTACTCGGAGAAACTTAGATGTCTGGCCGCCGAACTGTGGAAGAACCGTTACATCTTCTTCAAGTCCGACAAGAACCTCACAGCAAAGGAGAAAGAGACCATGCAAGAGGTTCTTCGGACACAACCGGAGATGTCATTCCTTCGCGGCTTCCTGCACAAAGTGTGGGCCATCTTCGAAGGCCCGGCCAGTGAAGCGGAAGCGCAAGCCAGGTTAGCCGAACTGAAGCAGTATGCGGCGCATCACGAGAATGATGGCTACACGAAGTCAATCTCTTTTCTCGATGACAATTTCAAAAACATGACGACGTTTTTGAGAGCGCCTGGCGTGCAGCGTAATTCGCTAGCCGAGACAGGCATGCGAGTGCTGCGCCGCCTGGAGCGCAATCACGATGGCTTCCGCTCAGAGAAAGGACGGCAGAACGCGATCAAGATTTACCAAGCCGTCACCTATCTTGGCTGGAGCCTCCATAATCCACCAAATCTGGCCGCTTCTAGCGGTTAGACGGGTGGGACACACCC
>WNFU01000500.1_pt1 | contig 61621 bp, 55 predicted proteins | sample 5400121 | NCBI WGS metagenome assembly WNFU01 (sample SAMN13153360, study PRJNA577476) | soil metagenome | isolation source: 100 cm soil or saprolite under grassland replicate 1 | place: USA:California | collected 2016-06-15 | reverse complement strand
CGTGCTTGAGCGCGCGGGCCTCCTGGCGCGGGTCCATCCCGCCGACGCAGGCGGCGACGCGCCCGTCCGCCGCCGCGAAGAGCCAGGCGAGCTCGCGCTGCACCTGGACCGCGAGCTCGCGGGTCGGCGCGACGACGAGCGCGAGCGGCGCGCCCGCCTTGCCGAAGCGGTCGTCGCCTCCGAGCGCGGCCTCGGCGACGAGCAGGCCGAACGCGATCGTCTTCCCGGAGCCGGTCCGCGAGGAGACGAGCAGGTCCTTCCCGGCGAGATCCGGGGCGAGGACCGCCGACTGGACCGGGGTCGGCTCGGTGTAGCCCCGGCCCTCGAGGGCGGGGAGGAGGGCGCGGTGCGCGCCTGCGCTGGCGAAGTCCACGCGCACCTTCTACCAGACGGCGTCGCGCCGCGCCGGCCCGCGCGCGGGCTCGGTGCTATGAAGGTTCCCGATGACCCTCCTCCACGCCGCCGGCCTCGGCCTCGCCTTCGGGAGCCGGACCGTGTTCGACGCGCTCACCCTCACGATCGAGGAGGGGGAGCGGGTTGGCCTCGTCGGGGTGAACGGCGCGGGGAAGTCCTCGCTGATGAAGATGTTGGCTCGCGTCTCCGAGCCGGATCGGGGCGAGCTCCAGCTGCGCCGGGGCGCCACGGTCACCTACCTGCCGCAGGAGCCGATCTTCCCCGAGACCGCCACCGTCGCATCCGAGCTCGAGGTGGCGCGCGCGCCCCTCCGGGCGGCGCTCGACGCGCACGCGGCTGCGACAGCGCGGCTCGAGGCCACGAAGGACGAGGCCGCCCACGAAAGGCTCCTCTCGGAGATCGCGGTGCTGTCGGATCGGATCGAGCACCTGGGGGGCTGGGACACTGCGCACGAGGCGCGCCGACTCCTCGACCGGCTCGGCGTGCGGGATTGGGACCGGCCGGTGGCGGAGCTGTCAGGCGGCACGCGGAAGCGGGTCGCGATCGCCAGGGCGCTTCTGACCCGGCCCGACCTGCTCCTCCTTGACGAGCCCACGAACCATCTCGACGCTGACACGGTGGACTGGCTCGAAGAGGAGCTCGACGAGCTCCCCGGTGCGCTGCTGCTCGTCACCCACGACCGCTACTTCCTCGACGACCTCGTGGACCGGATCATCGAGATCACGCCGGGCGCTGGAGTGACGAGCTTCCCGGGAAACTACGAAGCGTACCTGGAGCAGAAGCTGCTGGCGGAGGACCAGCAGGAGCTGGATGAGCACAAGCGGGACCGCTGGATCGCCCAGGAGGTCGCCTGGCTCAGGCGCGGGCCGGAGGCGCGGCGCACCAAGTCGAAGGCGCGCATCGAGCGGGCGCGACGTCTCATGGCCGAGCGCGGCTTCACTCGCCCCAAGGTGGCCGACTTCAAGGTGGCCGCGCCGCCGAGGCTCTCCGCCACCGTCATCGAGGCGGAGGGGCTGCAGAAGCGCTTCGGCGATCGCATCGTCCTCGCGGGCGTGGACTTCCGGCTCAAGGCCGGTGAGCGCGTCGGGCTCGTGGGGCCGAACGGCGTGGGCAAGACCACCTTCCTCAAGATCCTGCTCGGCGAGCTCGAGCCCGAGGCCGGCTCCGTCGTCACTGGCAAGCGGACCCAGGTCGCCTACTACGACCAGCAGCGAACGGCGCTCGACGGCGAGCAGACCGTCTACGAGGCCGCCGGCGGCCGGCCGCCCGGCAGGGTGGGCGAGGACTTCATCGAGCTCTCGGGCAGGCGGGTCGTGCTCCGCGACTATCTCGACGACCTCCTGTTCCCGCCCAGCATCCAGAAGATGCAGGTGAAGGCCCTCTCCGGAGGCGAGCGAAACCGGCTCCTCCTCGCGCGCCTCTTCTTGCAGGGGGCGAACGTGCTCGTGCTGGACGAGCCGACCAACGACCTCGACCTCGTAACGCTCAACGTGCTCGAGCGGCTGCTGCTCGACTTCGACGGGAGCGTCTTGCTCGTCACGCATGACCGCTACTTCCTCGACAAGGTGGCGACCGCCATCCTGGCGTTCGACGGGGGGGGCCGGATCACGCGGTGGGAGGGGAACTACGACCTGTACCGGAGGCTGTAGGGTCAGGCCGAGCGCGCCGCCGCGGCCGAGCGCGCCCCGCCGCCCCCCGCGCGCCCGTCCGGCGCCGCGATGGCCCCGGCCGCCGCGAGGCCGCGCCGCCCCGGGAAGCTCGGGTTCAAGGAGCAGCGCGAGCTCGAGGGGATGGAGGCGGCGATCCTCGAGGCGGAGGCGCGCAAGGCGGCGCTCGAGGCGGCGCTCTCGGATCCCGCCACCTACCAGAAGGACGGCGCGGCCGTGGCCGGCATGCGGAGCGCCCTCGAGACCGCGACCGCCGAGGTGGAGCGCCTGTACGCTCGCTGGCAGGAGCTCGAGGCCACCCGCTCGGACAGCTGACGCCGGTCGCCCGCATGCGCGCGACGGGACCGGGAAGCCGAGGCGGCTAGAACGGCGCGGAGAGCGCCGCCCGCATCCCCGCGGCGGCGCGCTCCATCGCCTCCCCCGCGCGCTCGAGGCGGAACGGCCCGAGCCGCGGGAGCCCCTCGAGCGCGACGGCGCGCAGGCCCGGCCGCTCCGGCACGCGGAGCGCCGGGCTCGACGCGCGCCGCCAGGGCGAGCGCGACGTGAGGTGGTGGTAAAGGATCCGCGCGTCGGCGCCGGCACCCGCGAGACCGTGCCGGTCGCGCACGCCGCCGTCCGAGTAGAGCCGGGCGCCGATCCGGACCGGCTGGAACAGGAACGGCGCCGCGCACGAGGCATGGATCGCCGGCGCGAGGGGGCCCGCGGCGAGCACCGCCGTCCGCCACCCGAGGACGTCGAACGCGGAGAGCGCGACCCGGGTCGGGCACTCCTCGAACGTCCCGGCCGGCAGCATCGCCTCGAGGCGGTCGCGGAACATCCGCCCCCGCAGGAGCCCGAGCCCGGGGAACGGATCCCAGAAGTGCTCGCGCCGGAGCCCGAGCAGCTCCTCTCGCAGCCGTGCCGCAGGGAGGCCCGCGCCCCACAGCCCGCCGACGAGCGCGCCCGCGGACGAGCCCACGATCCGGGCGGGGCGGAGCCCCTCCTCTTCGAGGACCGTCACGACGCCCGCGTGGGCGAAGAACCCGAAGAACCCGGACGAGAGCCCGAGCGTGAACGGCCCCTCGAGCAGCCACTCCCTCAGCGTCGGCACGGCGGGAGTGTCGCCCCGGGAACGCCGGCCGATCAACCGCCTGCGCCGCGACTGCCAGGCGGTCGCCCGCGCGCCCGGGGCGCGTGCCCCCGCCCCGCCGCCCCTCGACAGCCCACATACCGCGCGGGCAGGATGCGCAGCCGCTCGCGCCCGACCGCGGACCCCCCTTGAGCATCCCCGCCACCCTGCAGCCGCTCCTCCCGCCGCGCTCGCGGCCGGCACGGTATGCGGTCGCGTGCATCATCGGGGCCGCCTCCGTCGCGATCGCTACCGCGCTCGGCCCCATCCTGTACTCGGGCCTCTTCCTCGTCGGCATCGGCGCGGTCGCGGTCGCGGCCGACCTCTGCGGAGCACGCCCCGCGCTCGTCACCGCCGCCATCTTCGTTGCCGGGGCGGCCGCGGCAGGCCCGCGCGACGGCGCAGCCGCGGTGCGCATCGCGCTCTTCGCCGCGATCGCGCTCCTCGTCGCGCGAACCTCCCGCTGGTCGCGCCAGGGGCTGCGGATGCTCGCGACCGTGCGCCGGGAGGCGGCCCGGCGGCTGCGCGCACGCCTCGAGTTCCAGCGCGCGGTCGCGAAGGCGGTCGACGAGGGGATTTACGCGCTCGACGCCGCGGGCCGGATCACGTTCATGAACGTGGCGGCGGAGCGGATCCTCGGCTACCGCGCGCGCGAGCTCATCGGGAAGCCGATGCAGCGGGCGCTCCGGTGCTCGCGGGCCGACGCGGTGTGTGGCGGGCCGGACGCGTGCCGCGTCCTCGCGGTCATGCGGACGGGTGAGCCGTTCCGGGCGGCGGACGACCTCCTCACGCGCAAGGACGGGACGCGCGTCCCGATCCGGTACAGCTCCGCCCCCATCCGCCGCGGCGGCCGGACGGTCGGCGCGGTCGTGGCGTTCCAGGACGTCACCGTCGAGCGACGCTCCAGCGAGCGCGAGCGGTTCCTCGCCGCGGCGTCCGAGCAGCTCGCGAGCTCGATCGACTTCGACGAGACGCTCACTCGCGTCGCCCGGCTCGCCCTCCCGTTCCTCGGTGACTGGTGCATGGTGGTCCTCGTGGGCGAGGACGGCGTCCCGCGGCGGGTGGCGGTCGAGGCGCACGACCCGGCGCTCGCCTCGACCGTGCGCGAGATACTCGAGCGCTACCCGATCGACCTCGAGGCTGAGCACGGGGTCGGGCGGGTGCTCCGGACGGGTATGCCGGAGCTGATCCCCTGCGTCGACGACGACTTCGCGGGCCACAGCGGGACCACGGTGGCGACGCGCGCCGCGCTCCTGCGGCGCATCGGGCTGCGCTCGTTCCTCGCCGTGCCGCTGCGCGCGCGGGGGCGGCTGCTCGGCGTCGTCGACTTCGCGATCGCGGGCGCGGAGCGCCGCTTCGGCGCGGAGGAGCTCGCCGTCGCCGAGGACCTCGCTGCGCGCTGCGCGCTCGCGCTCGACAACGCGCGCCTGCACCGCAAGGTGCGCGAGGCGGTGCGCGCGCGCGAGGAGACGCTCGCCGTCGTCTCGCACGACCTGCGCACGCCGCTCGGCACGATCCGCGCCGCCGCCGAGGTCGTGCGCCGGAGCGCGCCGCCGGGCGTCGAGGGCGAGCCCGCCCGCCGCGCGTCGGTGACGATCGCTCGCGTCGGCGGCCAGATGGCCCGGCTCGTCGGCGACCTGCTCGACCTCGCCTCCATCGACGCGGGGCGGCTCTCGATGACGCCCGGGCACCTCGCGCCCGAGGAGATCCTGCGGGAGGCCGCCGAGGCGGTGCAGGCGCTCGCGGACGACGCCGGGGTGCGCGTCGTCGCAGTGGGCCGCGCTGCCCCGCGCGTCGAGGCCGACCGGGAGCGGATCCAGCAGGTGCTCGTCAACCTCTTGTCGAACGCGATCAAGGTGACGCCGCGTGGCGGCGAAGTGCGGGTCTCGCACCTGGCGCGGCGCGGCCGCGTCGTGTTCTCGGTGCGCGACGCCGGGCCGGGCATCGTGCGCGAGCACCGCGCCCGGGTGTTCGACCGCTACTGGCGCGGGGGCGCCGGGTACCACGGTACGGGCCTCGGCCTGTCGATCGCGAAGTCGATCGTCGAGGCGCACGGCGGGCGGATCTGGGTTGCGCGGCGGTCGAGCCCGGGCGCCACGTTCCGGTTCACCCTCCCAGCGGCGGAGGGGGCCGATGCTGGTCGGGCGTCCTCCGGTCGCCAGCCCGCCCGCCCCGAGGGCGCGGCGCGCCCGGGCGCCGGGGGTGCATAGGTTTCCCGCGGCGCGAGGCGGGAGCCGTGCGGGAGAGGACGGGTTGGCTCGTGGCGGTGGGCGTCGCGGGGGCGGCGATGGCCGCGTTCGCCCGTGCGCGCCGGGCCGCACGGCGCGCGCCACCGCCTCCGGGAGCGCCCCGCATCGTCCTCGTCGGCGCGGGATTCGCCGGCCTCAACGCCGCGCGCGCGCTCGCCGGCCGCCCCGTGCAGGTCACGGTCCTCGACCGGCGCAACCACCACCTCTTCCAGCCGCTCCTGTACCAGGTCGCGACGGCGGCGCTCTCGCCGGGCGACATCGCCGCGCCGATCCGTCACGTGCTGCGGCATCAGCGGAACGCCGAGGTGCTCCTCGGCGACGTCGCGCGCGTGGACGTCGCTGCGCGCGCGGTGGTCCTCGACGACGGCACGCGCGTGCCGTACGACGCGCTCGTCGTCGCCACCGGCGCGACCCACTCGTACTTCGGCCACGACGACTGGGCGCCGCTCGCGCCGGGCCTCAAGACGCTCGAGGACGCGCTCGAGATCCGCCGCCGCGTCCTCTCCGCCTACGAGCGGGCGGAGCGCGAGAGCGATCCGGCCGCGCGCACCGCGCTCCTCACCTTCGTGATCGTCGGCGCGGGGCCGACCGGGGTGGAGCTCGCGGGGGCGCTCGCGGAGATCGCGCGCCACACCCTCACAGCCGACTTCCGGCACATCGCGCCGGAGAGCGCGCGGGTCATCCTGCTCGAGCTCGCACCACGGGTGCTGCCCACCTATCCGGAGCGCCTCTCGGAGGCGGCGCGCCGGCAGCTCGAGCGCATCGGTGTCGAGGTCCGGACCGGTGCGCAGGTGACCGCCATCGACCCGGAGGGCGTGGAGATCGCGGGCGAGCGGATCGCGAGCCGGACGGTCCTGTGGGCGGCAGGGGTCGCCGCGTCGCCGCTCGCGCGCGGTCTCGGCGTCGCGCTCGACCGGAGCGGCCGCGTCGAGGTGCGGCCCGACCTGTCCATCCCCGGCCACCCCGAGGTCTTCGTCGCAGGGGACCTCGCTCGGATCGTCCAGGACGGCGTGCCCGTGCCCGGCGTCGCGCCCGCCGCGATCCAGGCGGGCCGGCGCGCCGCGCGGAACGCGCTCCAGCGGGTGCGCGGTCGCCCGACGCGGGCGTTCCGTTACCGCGACAAGGGGACCCTCGCCACGATCGGCCGCGCCGCCGCCGTGGGGAAGGTCCGCGGGATCGAGCTGACGGGCCTGCCCGCGTGGCTCGCCTGGCTCGGCGTCCACATCGCCTTCCTCATCGGCTTTCGCAACCGCGTCGCGGTCCTGCTCGAGTGGGCCTGGTCCTACGCGACGTTCAAGCGCGGCGCGCGGCTCATCACCGAGACCGCCGGCCAGCGCCGGCTCGAGGAGCGCGCCGGCGCCGCTCCGCCGCGCCCGCCGGGGGCGGAGCCGGAGGCGCGCGCTTGACGCGCCCGCAGTCGTTCGGGGCGGGGCCTCGGAGGTGACGCGCGAGCGCGCAGCGACGGAGGCAGGTCGAGGGGCGATGCGCCTTCGCACGTTCACCGCCGCCGCCCTGCTCGCCGCCTGCGGGCACTCGGGGGCCGCGGGCCCGGCGGCCCCGGGCTGCACCCTCGTCGAGAGCGGCTACGGATCGAGGGGAACCGTCGCGATCCGCGTCGAGCGGGTCGCCACCGGCCTCGAGGTGCCGTGGTCCATCGCCTTCCTGCCGGGCGGGGACGCGCTCGTCACCGAGCGGCCGGGGCGGGTGCGTCTCCTGCGCGGCGGGAAGGTCGTCGCGGAGCCCGTTGCGACGATGAAGGTCGCGGAGCAGGGCGAGGGCGGGCTCCTCGGCGTCGCAGCGGACCCGCGCTTCGCCGAGAACCGGCGCTTCTACCTGTACGCGACGCTCGAGGAGGGCGGGCGCGCGGTGAACCGGCTCACGCGGTGGGTGCTCGCGCCGGACGGGCGATCGGCGCGCCAGGAGAAGGTCCTGCTCGACGGGATCGCGGCGGAGCGGTTCCATGACGGCGGGCGGATCCGCTTCGGCCCGGACGGCCGGCTCTACGTCGGCACGGGAGACGCGGGCGTCCCCCCGTCGGCGCAGGACCCGAGCGGACCGAATGGAAAGATCCTGCGCATCGGGACCGACGGCGAGGTGCCGGACGACAACCCGACGCCCGGGAGCCCCGTGTTCCTGCGTGGGGTGCGCAACGTGGAGGCGTTCGACTGGCTCGATCCGCGGACCCTCGTCATAGCGGACCACGGCCCGTCGGGCGAGCTCGGGCGGCGCGGCGGCGATGAGGTCACGGTCGCGCGCGGCGGCGAGAACCTCGGCTGGCCCGACGCCTGGCGCTGCGAGGCGCGCGCGGGGACGACCTCGCCCTCGCTCGCGTTCGTCGAAGCGGTGCCGCCGGGGGGTGGGAGCGTCTACCGCGGCGACGCCGTCCCGGCGTGGAAGGGGTCCTTCCTCATCGGGACGCTCCGCTCGCGTCACCTGCATCGGGTCGCGCTCGGGCCCGACGGCCGGGTCACGGCCCACGAGGTCTACCTCGAGGGCGATCCACCCGGCGGGCTCGGCCGGATCCGCGACGTCGTCGAGGGGCCGGACGGCGCGCTCTGGGTCACGACGAGCAACTGCGACGGCCGCGGCACCTGTCCCGCGGAGAAGGACGTCATCGCCCGGATCGTCGCGCGCTGAGCGCCAGCGCGCGGAAACGGCGCTCCCGCCGCCGCCGCCCCTCAGGGCGGCTCGGCGCTCCGCGTCGTCGGGTCCCCGGGCGGGACGTCCGCCCGGTGCCGGCTCAGGATCCCCGGCGGCACGGCGACGAGCGGCAGGAGGAGCAGCGCGCACGTCGCGACCGCGGGCGAGACCCGGCGCCGGACGAGCCAGAGGAGCGCGGCGAGCGCGAGCCCGGCGGAGGCGAGCGTCTCGAGGAGCCCGCCGCGCCAGGCGCCTATCTGGCCCCAGTGCCAGCAGGTGGTCCACGCCGCCGCGAGCGCGGACGCCGCGAGGAGGAGCGGCGGCGCGAGGCGGGGTCGCGCCGCGAGCGCGCGCTCGAGGCTCGCGGTCGCGAGGAGCGCGAGCGCGGGACCTATGGCGACGAGGTAGCGGCTCTCTCGCCAGGCGTCCGTCGCGCCGATCCGCAGGAACGTGAGCAGGAGGAAGCTCGCGAGGACCGGCGCGAGCAGGAACCGAAGCCGGCGGGCGAGCCCCACCGCAGCGAGGAGCGCGCCCGCGATCTCGAGGAGGGCGAGCGCGGGGCCCTGCGAGAGCCGAAGCGCCTCGAAGAAGTAGCTCCGCCCGAGCTCCGCCGCGTCGAGCCGGACCGTGACGAGCGTCCGGTAGGGGTTGTGCGTCGCGAGCCAGCGCGCGTCGCCGAAGACCACCGCCCCCGTCGCGATCCAGAGCGCGAACGGGAGGCCCGCCGCGAGCGCCGGCCCGGCGCGGCGCCAGCGCAGCAAGATCGCGAGGGCGCCGAGCGCGGCAAAGGCCGGCCCCTCCGGACGCGTGATCGCGAGCCAGCCGAGCCCCGCGGCGACGACCCACGGCCGGTCCTCGGCCCAACCGAGGACGGCGATGGCGAGGGCGGCGGCGAACGGCAGCTCGGTCATGGTCGAGGACGCCTCGCCGAAGAAGTCGTACTGCGCGAGGAGGAGCGCCGCGGCGAGCCACGGCCGGCCGAGGCCGAGAGCGGCCGCGGCGCGCGCGGTCGCGGCGAGGGCGACGAGGGCGGTCGCGATCGCCGCGAGACGCGCCGCGCGAATGCCGAAAGCCGCTGGGCCCGCCGAGAGGAGGGTGAAGCCGGGCCGGTCCCATGGGTCGAGGAGCCGCGCGGGGTCGGAGAGCGCCGCCCGCAGGTGGAGGTAGTGCGTCCACGGGTCGTGCACGGGCGCGACCGGCGACGCGAGCGCCGAGGCGACGAGGAGCAGGGCTGCGAGCGCGAGCAGCGCCCGCTCCGCGCCGGCGAGCCGGCGCGCGAGGGCGAGGGCGAGCGCCGCCGTCCCGACGGGGAAGGAGAGGAGGAGGACCGCGGTCACGCGATCCCGGAGGTGTGCACGGAGGCGTCGCGCGGCAGCCGCGCGCCTCAATGGAGGGCGGCCCGAGGGGGCCGGCCTTCCGGGCGGAGGCTCGCCGGGCGAGAATGGGCGGTCCGCCGCGACCGGGGCGGAGGAGGCGGAGATGGCTCCGTGCTGCGAGGCGAGCCCGTGTGACGCGTGCGACGCGCGCTGCTGTCGCGGCTACGTGGTGCCGGTCACGGGCGAGGACCTCGTCCGGCTCTCCGCCGGGACCGGCGTGGCGCTCCACCGGCTCGTCGCGTGCGCCCCTCAGCCCACGCCGACCCCGGCGGGGTTCCTGCTCTCACCGGACGGCCCCGCGCACGAGCTCGTGCTCGCCGCGCAGGCCGGACACCCCGCGCGCCCGTGCGCTTTCCTACGCGACGATGGCGCGCGCGTTCGCTGCGAGGCGTACCCGTTCCGGCCACGCGCGTGCAGGCGGTTCCCGGCGGCCCGCTGCGAGCGCGGCGTCCGCGTGCGCGAGGGAATCGTCTGCGAGCCGGGCGCGTGGACGACGCACCACGTCGAGCGGCTCTCCTTCCGGACCGCGCTCCTGCGCGAGGAGCGGGAGGCGGCGCTCTACGCGGAGGTGGTCGCCCGGTGGAACGCGGGCATCGCGGCGAGCGGGCGCGCGCCGGCGACCGCGCTCGCCTTCCTCGACCACGTCGCCGAGACGTACGCGTGGCTCCTGCGCTGGCGCGCGGCGCTCCGCCCGCGACAGCGCGCCTCGCCGGACCTCCCGGTGCGCGTGCGCGAGGCGCTCCGCGCGTTTCCGGCGGGGTGAGCGGGGGCGGATCCTCAGCCGAGCTTGTCGAGCGCGACGCAGAACCGGGCGCCGCCGCCGGGCGCGTCCTCGACCCAGATGCGGCCGCCGTGCAGCTCCACGATCCGGCGGGAGATCGCGAGCCCGAGCCCGATCCCCTTCACGCCCTCCTTGCGGAGCCGCTCGAACCGCATGAAGACCTTCTCCTTGTCGGCGTCCGCGATCCCCTCGCCCGAGTCGGTGATCGAGACCTTCCAGCGCGCGCCTTCGTCCTGCACCTCGATGCGGACGACGCCGCCCTGCGGCCCGTACTTCGCGGCGTTCGAGAGCAGGTTCTCGAAGACGTCGGCGATCATGGGATTCGCGCGCACGATCGGGGGGCCCGGCGCGTCGAGCGTGATGCGCGTGCCCCGCTCCACTCTGCGTGGATCGAACTCCGCGACGACCTCGCGCAGCACCGCGGCGAGGTCCACCGGCCCGAACTCGATCCCCTGGGCGGTCGAGAGCTTCGCGTACTCCGCCGCTCCCTCGATGATCTCGATGAGCTTCGTGCAGCTCCGGCGCGCCGTCTCGAGCATGCGCCGCGCCGTGGCCGCGTCCGGCTCCCGCTTGAGGAGCGCCTCGAGCGAGAGCTGGACGGTGGACGCCGGACCGAGGAGGTCGTGCCGGAGGATGTCCGCGAAGAGGTCCTTGAGCGCGGTCGCGTCCTCGAGCTGGTGGGCATACTCGCGCAGATCGCGCTCGACGCGCTTGCGTTCGGAGATCTCGCGGATGACGCCGATCGCGGCCATCGGCTTGCCGCCCGGTGCGGTGACGAGCGAGGTGGTGAGCCAGATCGGGAACACGTGGCCGTCCTTGTGCTTCACCTCGAGCTCGCCGTGCCACTGCCCGTCCCGCTGTATCGCGGGGAGGATGACGCGGCTCGCGAGCGTCGGATCCGCGTTCAGCTCGTTCACGTGGCGCGCCTGGAGCTCGGCCGGCGTGAACCCGTAGATGTCCTCCACCGCCCGGTTCGAGTAGGCGATCGTCCCGTCGAGGTTCGTGATCTGGACGCCGTCCGGCGCCGCGGCGAGGGCCGACCAGAGGAGGTGGAAGCGACGGCGCGCGAGCCGGGCGCGCCAGAGCAGCACGATGAGCGACGTGACGAGGACGCGGATCCAGATCTCCGCCAACCTGGGCCGCAGGAGCTCTCCCCAGAAGTCGGCGCCGCCGGTGAGGAGCCAGTCGATCGCCGTGTCGAGCACCCAGAACACGACGCCGGACGCGAGCGCGACGAGCGCGGTCTGGCGCGCGCGGGCCGGGGCCTCGAGGGCGAGGAGCGGCGCAATCGAGCGGGACATGGACGGGCCCGCCGCCCCCCCTTTGGACCGGCGAGTCCATCGCCATCGTAGCAGGTCGTTCGACGCCGGCCGGCACGCCGGGTTGGGGCGGCACTGCCGCGCGGCTCAGCGCATCGCCTGGATCGCGGCGTCCACGACCAGGAAGTGACAGACCGCCGCGGCGACCACGAGCAGGTGGAAGACCTCGTGGAATCCGAACACGTCCGGGAGCGGGTCCGGGCGCCGCACCGCGTAGATCGCGGCCCCGACCGTGTAGAACGCGCCGCCCACCATGAGCAGCATGAGCGCCTGATCCCCGATCCCCGCACGGATGGCCGGGATGACCGGCACGATGAACCACCCGAGGAGGACGTACAGCGACGCCCGCACCGGCTTCGGGGTTCCCGTCAGCCACACGACGATCACGATCCCCGCGAGCGCGCCGATCCAGACCAGCGCGAGGAGGCGGTGGCCGAGTCCGGGCCCGAGCAGCAGGCCGAACGGGGTGTAGGTCCCTGCGATGAGGAGGAAGATCGCGGCGTGATCGATGCGCCCGATGATCCGCCGGATGGAGAGCGGCCAGTACATCCGGTGGTAGACGGCGCTGATCGTGAAGAGGAGGACGAGCGTCGCCCCGTATATGGCCGCCCCGGTCGTCCCGGTGGCGCTCTTCGCTCGCAGGACCAGCGCACCGGCGGCGGGCAGCGAGGCGAACGCTGCGATCTGGTGTGAGACGCCGCGAAGGCGGGGCTTCCTCCGGGCCTTCGGCGCGGCGGCGTGCGAAGCAGGGACGCCGCCGGCGAAAGCGGTCGGGGTGCCGGACTCGTCGATCGAAGGTCTCTCGAGCATCCTCACATCTGACGGTAGCCGGTCTCCGCCACAGGTTCGTCATGGGAGCGCGCTGGCGCGCATCCCACGACCGCCTGACACCCCACGCAGACTCCGCTGCGCGTCTACGCGGCGGCGGGCGGAGCGGCCGACGGAGGCGAGGCCGGCTCGGGCACCGCCGGCGACGTGGACCGGCGGCTCCCCCGGAGGTGGCGCCACAGGCGCAGCGCGTCGCGGTCGCGCACGACGCAAGCGGGGTCGCGCTGGAAGAAGGCGAGCAGCTCGGCCGGCGTCGTTCCCTCGGGATCGAGCGCCCCGCTCCCCGGATACCTGGCCGCCTGGAGCGTGCGGATCACCGACTCCGAGCAGAACAGCGCGCTCGGGGTCGGGAACGGATTTCGCCACGGCCGCTGCCTGAACCAGCGCCCCACGAGCGTGAGAAAGATCCCGAAGAGGCCGAGGACGTCGAAGCTCTCGCCGAGCCACTCGCCCGCGGCGGGCAGCCCAGGGTCGACCGGATGCGCCGGCTCGACGAGCGCGACGACGACGTTGTCCTTCACGAAGCGCGTGAACGAGATGAGGCGAAACCCGGACGTGTGGGCCTCGAGCACGAGCCGCAGCTCGAAGGCGGGATCCTCCACGAGGAGCCACGCGTGGCTCGTCCGCGAGTGCGTCATGGCGCGGATGAGCGCCGAGAGCGGGTTCCACTGGCGGGGGGTCGAGAAGCCGACGAAGACCATGTCTCCTCCGAGAAGACCGAGGAGAGCACGACCGCGCGTCGGTGTCACGCGTGGTGCGGCTCCTGAATCTCGACCTGGACCTGGATCTGAGCGCTTCGCGGGGGCGAGGGAGAAATGCTGCCAGTCTCGCGCCCTGAGCGTGACGCGGTGTCGCTGGCCGGCGGCAGCGGCTCCTTCGAGCGGCGTGCCGCCGCGCCTCCCGTCAGACCGGGTAGACGAGCTCCTCGAGCGGCCGGCCGGCGGTCTCGGTCCGCTTGAAAACCGCGGTGAGGTCCACCGCGCCCGGGCGGGCGCCGTGCGCGAGCGTCGCGAAGGTACGCCCGAGCTCGGTGCGGGCATGGGCGAGCGCGGTCGTGACGAGCGCGAGCCCCCAGGCGAGGTCGTCGTGCGACATCCGCGCGAGCGCGTGCCGCGAGATCGCGTCCTCGAGCGTCGTGAACGCCGCCTCGACCTCGGCGAGATCGAAGCCGGCCTCGAACCGCTCCCGCGCGATCCGCGCCGCGTGGGCGAGCAGGTCGTCCAGGTCGCGGGCGCCGACGGCGCGCGTGACGTGGCGGTAGAGCGATGCGACCCGCCGGCGCGTCGCCTCGCCGCCGTCACGCTGGTAGTGAGCGAGCCTTGCGATCGTCGGCGTGGCCTCGTCGAGGATGGCCGGCTCGTCGTCGCGCAGCAGGTCTTCGATCTTCATGGATTCTCTTCTCCGTTCGCTTCAGGGCCCCTCGGCTCCCGAGCGTGGAGCCACGTGTACCGGAGATCGTAGCATGAGGGAAATTCATTCCTGCTATGCTGGCCATGACTAAAAGGAATGGAGGATCCATGGACGTACAGGCGCTCCGCTACTTCGTCGAGGTCGCCCGCCAGCAGGGGTTCACCCGCGCTGGCGAGGTGCTCCACGTGACGCAGCCCGCGATCAGCAAGATGGTCCGGGCGCTCGAGGAGGAGCTCGGGACGCCCCTGCTGCTGCGCGAGCGCCGGCGCGTGACGCTCACCGAGGCCGGCCGGATGGTCCTCGAGCGAGCGCAGGGGATCCTCGACGCGATGCGGATCCTCGAGGAGGAGGTGGTCGAGCTCGCGGACCTGCGGCGCGGACGGCTCCGGATCGGGATGCCGCCCATCGTCGGCGTCGCGTTCTTCCCGACGCTCCTCGGCGAGTTCCACACCGCCCATCCCGGGATCGTGCTCGAGCTGCGCGAGGAGGGCTCGCTCCACATCGAGGCCCTGGTCCTCGACCGCCAGCTCGACGTCGGCGCCGTGGTCCTCCCGACGGACGAGAAGGTCTTCGGCACGATGCCGTTCGTGCACGACGAGCTGCGCGCGGTGCTCCATCCCTCCCACCCGCTCGCACACCGGCGCTCGCTCGCGCTCCGCGAGCTGGAAGGGACGCCCTTCGTGCTCTACCGCCCCGAGTTCGCGCTCCACGGGCACATCCTCGAGGCCTGCCGGCAGAGCGGCTTCAAGCCGCACGTCTCGAGCGAGAGCTCGCACTGGGACTTCATCGTCGCGATGGTCGCCGCGAACATCGGCGTCGCGCTCCTTCCCCAGACGATCTGCCGGCAGCTCGATCCCTTGCAGGTGAGGACGATCCCGATGACGGACCCCGCCATCCCGTGGGACGTCGCGCTCATCTGGCGGCGCGACCGCCACCTACCCCCTGCGACCCGGGCGTGGCTCGATCTCGCCCGCCGCCGGCTCGGAGCCGGCGCGCCCCCGGGGAGCGCCCGCGGGGCGCGGCGCAAGGCCTGAGCTCGAGGGACGGCGCCGAGCGGCCGTCCGCGCCGTCGCTGACCCCCCGTGTGTTCCACGCCGCGCGTGCGCATCGTAGCGGCGGCGGCGGTGCGCCGCCCGGAGGGAGAACATGCGGAAGCTCATCAGGAAGGTCGCGATCCTCGCGGCGCTCGGGCTCGCCGCGCCCGCCTGGGCGCAGTCGGCGATGGACGACGCGAAGGACACCGCGACGGAGAAGAAGGCCGACGCGAAGAAGACGGCCCGGAGCAAGAAGCCGGGCGGCGAGACTGCGAAGGACGAGGCGAAGGACGCGAAGGACACGACGACCGCCAAGACCGCCAAGGCGAAGAAGAAGGGTCGGAAGGCCGCGCGCAAGACGAAGAAGCCGGCGAGCGACATGGGCCAGAAGCCGACCGACACGTCGAAGGAAGGAACGCCTGGCGGCACGACGACGCCGCCGAAGTAGGCGGCCCGGAAGAGCAGGACATCCGTCAGGCGAGGAGCCGCTCGATCTCGAGGGGGTCGGGCGGCTCCGGGACGGGCGGCGTCATGGCCGCTCAGCGAGCAGCCAGCGCTGGGACGCGGACCGCGACCACGGCGCCGTGTCCCGGCCCGGCGCTCTCGGCACGGACCGAGCCCCCGTGGAGCTCCGCAATCCCCTTCACGAGCGCGAGCCCGAGGCCGAGCCCGCCCTGCGTCCGCGCGAGCGAGCGCTCGGCCTGCACGAATGGCTCGAAGACGCGACCGAGCAGCTCGGGGTCGATGCCGATTCCCGTGTCGCGCACGCGGATCACCGCCTCGCCACCTTCGTGCGCCAGCGCGAGCGTGACCCGCCCGCCGCGCGGCGTGAACTTCGACGCGTTCTGGAGGAGGTTCCCGACCACCTGCTCGAGCCGGGTCGTGTCGGCGTCCGCCAGCACCGGCTCCGGGGGCAGCTCCACGGAGAGGACGAGGCCACGCGATTCCAGGGTGGAGCGGAGGTCCTCGCCGGCGCGCCGCACCAGGTCGCGCAGGTCCACGTGCGCGCGCCGCAGGTCGATCTTTCCACGGGCGATGCGCGTCACGTCGAGCAGGTCATCCACGAGACGCGTGAGGTGCTCGGACTGCCGCTCGATGACCGCGCGAGCGCGCCGCGCCCCCTCTCCGGTCGGATCCGCGTGCGCGAGCACGTAGACGGAGTTGCGGATGGGGGCGAGCGGGTTGCGCAGCTCGTGCGACAGCATCGCCAGGAACTCGGTCTTGCGCCGGTCCGCGTCCCGGAGCGCCTCCTCGGCCTCCTTGCGAGTGGTGATGTCCATCGCCGCGCCCACGAAGCGGACGACGCGCCCGTTGGCGCCGCGCACTGGTGCGAGCCTCGAGAGAAACCAGCGGTATGAGCCGCTGGCGGCGCGGTAGCGGAGCTCCACCTCCTGCGGTGCGCCCGTCTCGAGCGCTCGGCGCCGGCAGTCGCGCACCAACGCCAGATCGTCGGGGTGGACGATCAGCGCCCAGCCGGCGCGGACCGTCTCGGCGAGCGTGAGGCCGGAGAACCCCATCCACTGGGCGTTCACGTACTCGGGGCTTCCGTCGGGCGCGAGCACGCAGACGATCTGCGGCATCGCCTCGGTGATCGCGCGGAACCGCGCCTCCCTCTCGCGCGCCTGCGCGCGGCCCGCCTGGAGCTCGTCCGCCAGCCGGCGGAGCCGGGCGACGGTCTCGGACCTCGCCAGGTCCACCGCGCGAAGCTCCGCGTTCGCCCGGCGGAGCGAGGTGTGAACGGCGCGGAGTCGCGCGCCCACCCGGCCGAGCACCGCCGCGCTGAGGACCAGGATCGCGAACCGCGCGAGGTCGGCCGAGCCGGGTCGCACGAACCCGGTCGCGCGTCCGAGCCACGCCTCGGTCGCGACGGTCACCGCGGCGGCGGCGACGATGCCGGGGGTGATGCCGACGAGCAGCGCGACGAACATCACCGCGGGAAACAGCGTGACATAGGGGGACTCGAGCCCCATGAGCGGAACGAGGAGGATCCGCAGGAGGCTCGCGATCACCGCGACGCCAAGGGCCGTCGCGAGGCGCGCGCGGGGGGTCAGGTGCGCGAGCCGCTCGAGCGTGGCGGGCAGGAAGGCGCCTTCCAGGGCACGGTCTCCCGCGTCAGATGGTCCGGGGTTGACTCCGCGCGCGGAATCGCGCGCGTCGGGGTCCGCTCCGCGCGCGGAATCGCGCGCGTCGCGGACGTCCGGCGTGAGATCGAACATAAGGCTCCGCGAGTCGGCTCCGGACGGCGCACGCCCGAGGCGACATCTCGGGCGGGGAGGTTAGGGCAGTGTCGCAGGGGAACGCGACGTCTTGCACGGGGCGTGAGGGAGGGCGCCCCGTCTGCGGCAAAGGGAGCGAGCCGGCGCCTCCGCCGCTCACGTCCGCGCGATGTCGGGAGTCTGCCGCTCGCTGCGCACATCGACGCGCGAGCTACAACCCGCTGCCATGGTCCGGGCGGCGACGGAGGCGACGAGCGGAATCCTGCGCGGGGTCCGTGCCCGGCGCACCTCGCGTCCCCAGCTTTCGCCGGAGGCGCCGAGGCGCAGGGCAGGCGCCTGCGCGCCGGCGTGGACGGTAGCTTGCGCGAGGCGCGGACGAGACTCGGGATCCTGTTCCTCGCGGCCGCCGCGTGCCGTCCGGCGCCGACCGGCCCGCCCGTCCTCACCTGGTACGCAAACCCGGACAACGGCGGCCAGGCGCGGCTCGCGACCCGCTGCGCGGCGGAATCGGGCGGGCGCTACCGGATCCGCGTAGAGGACCTCCCTCGGGACGCGACGCAGCAGCGCGAGCAGCTCGTCCGGCGCCTGGCCGCGCGCGACGCGTCGATCGATCTCATGAGCCTCGACCTCCCGTTCGTCGCGGAGCTCGCGGCCGCGGGCTTCCTTCGCCCGTTTGGCGAGGGCGAGGCCGCGCCGCTCGCGGCGGGCGTGCTGCCGGCGCCGCTCGCCGCAGCGACCTGGAGCGGGCGGCTCGTCGCCGCGCCGTTCGTCGCGAACACGCAGCTCCTGTGGTACCGCCGCTCGGTCGCGCGGCGCGCCGGCCTCGATCCCGCCGCGGGGCCCGTCACCTGGGACACGATCGTCGCCGCCGCGGAGCGGACCGGAACGACGGTCGAGGTCCAGGCGGGACGCTACGAGGGCTACCTCGTGTGGATCGCCGCGCTCGTCGCCTCGGCGGGCGGAGCGATCCTCGAGCGGCCGGAGGCGGGGAAGGGAGCGCGACCCGCGCTCGCCTCCCCCGCCGGAGCGCGCGCCGCCGCGGTGATCCGGCGGCTCGCGCGCTCGACGGCCGCCGACCCGGCCCTCTCCACCTCGGAGGAGGAGTCGGCGCGCGCCGCGTTCCAGGGCGCGGGCGGCGGCTTCATGGTGAACTGGGCCTACGTGCGGCGGGCGGCGGCCGACGCCGTCGCCGCGGGCGCGCTCGACCGCGCCGTCCTCGACGACATCGGCTGGGCGCGCTACCCGCGAGTGGATCCGGAGCGCGCGAGCCGCCCGCCGCTCGGAGGCATCGCGCTCGCCGTCGGCGCCTTCGCCCGCCGTGGCGAGCTCGCCGTCGAGGCGATCCGCTGCCTCACGTCGCTGCAGCACCAGGTCGAGTACATGGCCGAGACGCTCAACCCCGCCGCGCGGGAGGCGGCCTACGACGCGCCCGAGGTCCGGCGCGTGTTCCCGATGGCCGACCTCGTCCGCGTCTCCCTCCGCGACGCCGCCCCGCGCCCGCTCACGCCCTACTACGCGGACGTGAGCGCCGCGGTGGTGCGCGAGTTCCACCCGCCCGCAGACGTCGATCCGGAGCGGACGCCCGCGGCCGCCGCGCGCCTCGTCGAGGACGTGCTCGCCGACCGCGTGCTCCTCTGACCCGATGGCGGCGCGCAGGGAGGCGAGCCGGCTCGGGCTCCTCCTCGCCGGGCCGGCGGTCGCGGTCATGGTCGGGGTGACCGCGTTCCCGATCCTCGACGCGGTCTGGCTGTCGCTCTTCTCCTACCGGCTCACCGATCCGGCGGGGCGCGTCCTCGTCGGGCTCCGGAACTACCGGGTCGTGCTCGCGGATCCGCTCTTCTGGAGCGACGTCGCGACCACCGCCGCGTTGACCGCCGCGTGTGTCGCGGTGGAGCTCGTGCTCGGCCTCGCCGTCGCGCTCGTGATGCAGCGGGCGACGACCGGGCGGCGCTGGATCCGCGCGGCGGTCCTCGTGCCGTACGGGATCGTGACGGTCGTCTCGGGCTTCTCCTGGCGGTACGCGTTCGCGCTCGACACCGGGTTCGTGAACGGCTGGTTCGGGCTCGGCTCCTTCGCCTGGTTCGGGCACCCGGCCTCGTCGTTCGCGGCGATCTGCGCGGCGGAGATCTGGAAGACGACGCCATTCATGTCGCTCCTCCTGCTCGCCGGGCTCTCCCAGGTGCCCGACGAGGTGCTCGAGGCGGCGCGGGTGGACGGCGCGGGCCCGTGGCGCCGGCTCTTCTCCGTGACCCTGCCGGCGATCCGGGGCGCGATCGGCGTGGCGGTCCTGTTCCGCACGCTCGACGCGTGGCGGATCTTCGACAGCGTGTTCGTCATGACCGGCGGGGCGCAGCGGACCGAGACCGTCTCGTTCCTCGCGTACCGGCAGGTCATCGGACGGACCGCGCTCGGCCTCGGCTCCGCGGTGTCGGTGCTCGTCTTCCTCTCCGCGATCCTCGTCGCGCTCGCCGTCGCGCGGGCGCTCCGGCTCGAGCTCGGCGCGACGGGGGCCGCGCGGTGAGCCGCCGCGGCGCCGGCCTCGTCTGGACGATCGCCGGGGCGGCGGTGATCGGCTACAGCCTGCTCCCGGTCGCCTGGATCGTGGCGCTCTCGCTGAAGGGCGGCGACGACCTCCGCGCCGGGACGTTCTGGCCGGGCGCCGCAACGCTCGAGAGCTACCGCATCGTGCTCGCGTCGCCGCTGTTCACCCGCGCCCTCCGGAACTCCGTCGGCATCTCGGCGATCGCGACCGCGCTCTCCATCGCGCTCGCCGCCCCCGCCGCCTGGGCGATCGCGCGCCTCGAGTTCCCGGGGCGCCGCCTCGTCCTCGGGACGGCGCTCGCGATCGCGGCGTTCCCGGTCGTGTCGATCGTGGGACCGCTCTTCGACCTCTGGCGAACGGTCGGGCTCTACGATACCTGGGCCGGGCTCGTCCTCCCCGACCTGTCGTTCTCGCTGCCGCTCGCGATCTGGGTGCTCGCGGCCTTCTTCCGCGAGCTGCCGCGGGAGATCGAGGAGGCCGCCGCGGTGGACGGCGCTGGTGGATGGCGGACCTTCCGCGAGGTGACGCTCCCGCTCGCCGCGCCGGGCGTCTTCACCGCCGCCATCCTCACGTTCCTCGCAGCGTGGAACGACTTCGTCCTCGGCATCTCCCTCACCTCGACGGACCGCGCGCGGCCGGTCCCCGCCGCGCTCGCGTTCTTCGGGGGCGCGTCGGAGTTCCAGCACCCTGCCTCCGCGATCTCGGCAGCGGCCGTCATCGTGACCGTGCCGGTCATCGCCCTCGTGCTCGTGTTCCAGCGCCGCATCGTGGCGGGGCTCACCGCCGGCGCGGTGAAGGGGTGAGCGGCGACGCGATCCGCTGGCCGCCTCGCGCGCCCGGTGCTACGAACGGCCCGGAGGACGAGACGCATGCGACGGATGACGGGGATCCTGTGCGCCGCGGCGGTCGCGGTCGCGGTCGCGGCCGGGTGCCGCGGGCGCGGCGCCGCGCCAGGCGAGCCGGTGAAGATCACGGTGACGAAGAACGGGTACGAGCCCTGGCGCGTCGAGGCGAGGGCGGGCGTGCCGCTCACGCTCGTCGTGACCCGGACGACCGACGAGACCTGCGCGACGGAGCTCGTGCTGCCCGAATATGGGATCGAGCGGAAGCTGCCGCTCGGCGAGCCGGTGACGATCACGTTCACGCCGGCGCGGAGCGGGACGCTCCGCTACGCCTGCGCGATGAAGATGTTCCAGGGCGTCATCGAGGTGCGCTGAGGGCGTCCCGGGGTCGCCCGCTCGCGCGGCCGCCAAGATGGGATGCGGCCCGTCGGCGCCAGCGCGCGCCCCGCTCCCGCGCTAGCTACGACGGGTGGGGCAGGTCGCCTATGGTTCGCGGGAAGGCCGCGGGATCCTCGTCGCGACCATCGTCGCGTCCGGCATCGCGTTCCTCGATCAGACCATCGTGAATGTTGCGCTCCCGGTCATCGGCCGCTCGCTCGGGACTGGTCTCGCGGGCCTTCAGTGGACGGTAGACGCGTACCTCCTGACGCTCACCGCCTTCCTGCTCCCCGCCGGCGCGCTCGGCGATCGCGTGGGCCGGCGCCGGGTGTTCCTCTTCGGCCTCGTCTCGTTCGCCGTCGCCTCCGCGCTCTGCGGCCTCGCGCCTGGCCCGCGCGGCCTCGTCCTCGCGCGCGCGGTCCAGGGGCTCGCGGCCGCGCTGCTCGTCCCCGGCAGCCTCGCGATCCTGCGCGCGTCGTTCCGACCGGAAGACGCGGCGCGGGCGATCGGCACATGGGCCGGGCTCTCCGGCGTCTCGACGGCCCTCGGGCCGCTCGCGGGCGGCTGGCTCGCCGAGGCGTTCTCATGGCGCGCGATCTTCTTCGTGAACGCACCCCTCGCCGCCATCGCGCTGCGCGCCGCGCTCCGCCACGTGCCAGAGTCGCGCGACCCGGGGCGGGGCGGGGTCGACGTCGCCGGGGCGGCGCTCGCGGCGGTGGGCCTCGGAGGGGTCGTCCTCGCGCTCATCGAGGGCGGTGCGCGCGGCGCCGGGAGAGCGGCCTGGCTCGCTGGCGGCGCCGGCGTCGCCGCGCTCGCCGCGCTCCTCGCCGTCGAGGCGCGGCGGCGCGACCCCATGCTGCCGCTGTCCCTCTTCGCGGCGAGGACCTTCTCGGCCGTGAACGGGGTGACCCTCGCCGTCTATTTCGCGCTCGGCGGCGCCGCGTTCCTCGCCGTGCTCCAGCTCCAGGTCGGCCTCGGCTGGTCGCCGCTCGCCGCCGGCGCCGCGCTCACGCCGCTCACGCTCCTCGTCCTCGCGCTCTCGCCGGTCGCGGCGCGCCTGTGCGTGCGCGCCGGCCCCCGGCCGCTCCTCGTCGGCGGGCCGCTCGTCTGCGCGGCTGGGCTCGCGCTCCTCGCCCGGGTGGACGCGGGCGCCCGGTATGCCGCCGACGTGCTGCCCGGGGTCGCGGCCCTCGGCATCGGGCTCGGGCTCACCGTGGCGCCGCTCACGACCGCGGTGCTGGAGGCGGCGCCGCCCGAACGCGCCGGGATCGCCTCGGCGGTGAACAACGCGGTGGCGCGCCTCGCCGGGCTGCTCGCCGTCGCGGCCCTGCCGCTCGCGGGCGGCATCTCCGCCGCGCACCTCGCGCAGGGGACGCTCGGGCCCGGGTACCGGCGGGCGATGCTCCTCGCGACCGCGGTCGCGGCGCTCGGCGGAGTGGTCGCGGCCGCGACCCTCGCGCCTACGCCTGCCGCCCGCCCCCGCGCGCGCGGCGCGCCGGCCGGAGGCCGGCCGGCACCACTGCCCGCTCCACGAGATCGAACGCCGCCTCCACCGCGAGCGCCAGGAGCGCCGCCGGGATCGCTCCCTCGAGGATGAGCGGGACCGAGGCGAGCCGGACTCCCGTGAGGATCGGCTGCCCGTACCCGCCCGCCCCCACGAGCGCGCCGAGGGTCGCGGTGCCGACCGTGATGACGGCGGAGGTCTTCACGCCCGCCAGGACCGCGGGGGCCGCGAGCGGCAGCTCGATCGTGCGGAGCCGCGCGCCGGGCGAGATCCCGAGAGCGAGCGCGGACTCGCGCAGCTCGGGGGCGATCCCGGTGAGCCCGGCGTGGGTGTTCCGGACGATGGGGAGGAGCCCGTACAGGAACAGCGCCGCGACGGCGGGGCCGCCGCCGATGCCGAGGAGCGGGATCATGAACACGAGCAGGGCGAGCGACGGGATCGTCTGCACGACGCCGACGGCGGCGAGGACGACCTGGCCGGCGCGGGGACGGCGCGCGGCGAGGACTCCGAGCGGCACCGCGACGGCGATGGCGGCGAGGAGCGCGGCCGCGACGAGCTCGAGGTGCTCGCGCGTGCGGTGGAGGATGCGGGTCGGGGCGCGCTCGACCGAGAAGCGCGGCGCGATCCCGAAGGCGTCGCGGAGGAGCTCCGCGGCGACCTCCTCGGCGGGCCGGCGGTCGAGCTGGACGCGCGCGTTGAGCGCGATCATCTCGGCGGCGGAGAGGCGCCCCTCGAGCCGGCGCACCGTGGCGAGCGCCGCGGGGGCGCGCCGGGCGAGGTCCTCGCGGTAGACGAAGACCGCGCGGTAGTCGGGGAAGACGCCGCGGTCGTCGTCGAGGAGGACGAGGTCGAGCCGCACGATCTGCGGGTCGGTCGTGTAGACGTCGGTGGCGTCGATCTCGCCGGCCGCGATCGCGCCATAGGCGAGATCGTGCTCGAGCCCGCGAACGGAGCGCGGTCGGAGGCCGTAGCGCTCGCGCAGCGCCGGCCAGCCATCCGCGCGATCGAGGAACTCGTTCGTGAGCCCGAGCCGCAGCTCGGGGTGGGCGGCGAGCTCGGAGAGGCGCGCGAGGCCGAGCCGCGCCGCCACCTCCCGCCGTACGCCGATCGCGTAGCGATCCTCGAAGCCGAGGGAGCGCGAGATGGCGACGCCCTGGGCCGCGAGCGCGCCGCGCAGCTCCGCGTCGTCGAGCGGCGCCCGCGCGGCGAGGACCTCCCGCGCGAGCGTGCCGGTGTAGTCGGGGTAGAGGTCGATGTCGCCGCGCCGGAGCGCCTCCCACAGCACGCGCGTCCCGCCGAGCGCACGCCGGTGGACGGCGGGCGCCCCCCCGGAGGTGGCCAGCTGCGTCGCGAGCTCGCCCAGGATCACCGACTCGGTGAACGCCTTCGATCCGACGCGGAGCGGCGCCTCGGGCGCGGCCGCGGCCGCCGTGGCGAGTAGGCCGAGGAGCGCGGCGGCGGAGGTCACGGGTGCGGCTCCGCGGGCAGGAGGAGGCGGCGCTGTGCGCCCACGAAGCGCGCGACGAACGGCTCGGCGGGGGCGCGGGCGAGGTCCTCGAGCGAGCCCTCCTGCACGACGCGTCCGTCGCGCAGCAGCACGAGCCGGGACGAGAAGTACGCCGCCTCGGCGAGATCGTGAGTCACGAATACGACGGTCTTCCCGAGGTCCTCGAACGCGCGGAGGAGGTCCTCCTGGAGGTCTGCGCGGGTGAGCGGATCGAGGGCGCCGAGCGGCTCATCGAGGAGGAGGACCTCGGGGTCGAGGAAGAGCGCGCGCACGAGGGAGACGCGCTGCGCCTGCCCGCCGGAGAGCGCGTGCGGGAAGCGGGAGAGCGCGTCCGGTGGGAGCCGCGCGAGCGCGGCGAGCTCGGCGAGGCGCGCGGCGATGCGCGGCCTCTCCCAGCGGAGGTGGCGCGCGACGAGCGTCGCGTTGTCGGCGGCGCTGAGGTGGGGGAAGAGGCCGCCGCCCTGGACGACGTACCCGACCCGGCGGCGGAAGGCGGGATCGTCGCCGCGGATGGGCTCGCCCGCGAAGCGAACCTCCCCTGCGTCGGGGAGGAGGAGGCCGAGCAGGAGCCGGAGGAGCGTGGACTTCCCCGAGCCGCTCTCGCCGAGGAGCGCGACCCTCTCCCCGCGCGACACGGCGAGGTCCACCGGGCCGACGACGGCGCCGCCCGGGTGGCGCTTCGTCGCGCCGACGAGCTCGATGAGGGCCGACGACAACCGCGTTGCATTGCCGGCTGGCGGCGGGGCGCACAACACTTAAACGGGGGGACACTCGCCTCGTTGCGCTCGGCTCGCGCCCCCCGATTCGATGTAGGGTGGCGGCGAACCGGCCGCCCCCGCGGCCGCCCGAGCCCGACCGGGCTCTCACCCGGCAGCGAGGAGGACGTGTGGCGAGCGAAGACGAACTGAAGGCGGAGCTCGAGAAGCTCAAGGCGGAGAACGCGGCGCTCAAGTCGCGCGGCAGCAAAGGGGTGTCGCTCAAGGTGAGCGAGAAGGGCGGCGTCTCCGTGTATGGGCTCGGGCGCTTCCCGGTGACGCTCTACCTGGAGCAGTGGCTGAAGCTCCTCGACATGGCCGAGGACATCCGCGGCTTCATCAAGGAGAACGAGGGCCGGCTCAAGAAGAAGGAGTAGGTCAGCGGATGAGCTTCAGGAACGTGAGCGTGTCGCGGATGATGCCGATGACCACCCAGACGAACACGGCGCCGAACAGGAAGACCGCGAACACGAGGAGGGAGAGGTAGCGCGGCGGGAGCCCGAAGTAGATCGCGAGCGGTGAGAAGAGGTACCCGACGAAGAAGAACGCGACGAGCAGGGTGAGCGCGCCCCACTTCGCGCCGACCTCGCCGCCGACGATCGCGCGGCGGAGCCGGATCGCCTGGAACACGTTCAGCCCCATGACTGCGATGGCGACTGCGGCCAGCCCGTAAGCGACGAGATCCATGGTTTCCCCCTTCGGGTGCTCGGCTAGTCGCCGAGGAGCTCCCGCATCCTGCGGCCGATCTCGTCGGCCTTCTTCCTGCTGATGAAGAGGCGCGTGAGCTTCTCCACCTCTTCGGCGGCGCGGACGAGGTCCCTGGGCTTCGATCCCGCCTTGGCCAGGAGCTCGAGCGCCTGGGGCGCGTGCGCCCCCAGCTCCGCCGTGACGATCTCCCGCAGGAGCTCGAGCGGTGCCGGCTCCGGCGCGGCGGCAGGCGGCGCAGCCGCGCTGGTGGGCGCGCCCGGGACGCGGAGGCGGCGAACGACCTGGGTGAGCGACATCGAGAGGAGCTGCGGGTTCGCCTGCGCCGTCGACAGGACGAGCAGCCAAGAGTGGTCCACCGTGCGCACGAGCACGTGCCCGTCCGCATAGCGCAGCTCGAGCGCGCCGTTCTCGCCGGCCATCCACTCCTGGTAGTACCCGTCCGCGCAGAGCCCGCGCGCGAGCGCGCGCAGGCCCGCGGGGTCGAACACCGGCGGAAACGCCGACGCGACGACGTCCCCGTGCTCGTCGAAGACGAGGCTCCCGACGACGCCGGGCACCGCGGCGAGCTGCTGTAGCGCCAGGTCCTGGTGAGGGGCCGGGGTCATGGCTTCTTCGGGGGGCGGGAGAGGAGCGCGCGGAGCTGCGCGACGACGGGGTCGAGCGCGACGTCGGGCTCGAGAGCGACGCAGAGGTACTGGCCCTGCGAGTGCAGCAGGACGAACGGCTCGCGACCGCCGGCGGCCGACGCGATGCTCAGCTCGTGCAGCCCGAACGCCTCCGCCACGGCCGCCGCGTGCGTCATCGCGAGATAGAGCCCCTTCGCGGCGAGCGCCTCGGCGGCGGGTCCGGTCTCGCCCACCGGGCGGCCGTCCTTCCCGAACCGCACCACCCGGGTGACGCCGCGGACGCCGCGGATCTGATCGAAGAGCGGGGCGCGTGCGGGCGAGGCCGGCGGCGGCGCGGACGGGAAGGGGGGTGGCCGGGTGGCGTTTCCAGGCGTCGAGGCGGGTGGCGCGGGCGTGTCGCGGCGCTGCTCGTCGAGCCGGCTGTGGGCCTCGAGCAGCAGGTGGCTCAGGCTCTTCTCGATCGTACGGTGCAGCGTCGTCGTGTTCGGGTGAAGGTCGAACGATCCCTCGGGCCACGCGAGGATCCGCTGGACCGCCGGCTCGCCCGCGACGCCGTCCGCCTCGGCGTGCACGATCCCGCCGTCGACGAAGTAGAGGTGCCCCGAGTTCCCCTGCGAGCTGACCGTGACGAGCCCGGAGAAGCCGTTCATCGCCCAGACCTGCAGCAGGTCCACGAGCGGGAGGTTCTCGATCGCGCCCTGGAAGCCCGAGCGCGTGGAGGTCGAAGGGCCTTTCATGTCGTCGTGCCTCACGTCGGTGCCGGTGCCAGTATCGCTTGCGGTCGTCCGGCCGCTCCAGCTTCTTTCCAGATCGATAGCGCGTGCTCGATGCTCGTCGCGCGAGATCCGGAACGGCGCGGCCAACTTGCCCCGGGTTCCCCTGCCACATTGATCCCGAGAATTCGCGCGCCGCGAAACCCCACGACCAAGGGAGGCGCGCCCGTGCGGCGGCGTAGGAGCACACCCGTTCGCGGGACCGAGGGGGGCGCCACGCCGCGTTCGAGCCCCCCATTCGGAGGCTGACGCCTCGCTGCCGGAGGGAGCCCGAGGTATCCTCTGGCCGGATCGGGGGGAGAGCGAGCGACGGCGAGCGCCCGGGCGGAAGCCCGCGCGGTCGGTCCATCGCCTGGAGCTGCGATGGACTTCTCGTGCGACCGCTGCAAGCGGCGGTTCTCCACGAGTGACGAGCCGACCCCCGGCTGCGCGTACCGGATCCGCTGCGACTGCGGAAACCTGATCTCCGTGGCGTTGCCGCTCCCGCCCGAGCCGCGCGGCGAGCGGGAGGTACCCGCGCCCGAGCCGCGCGTCGTGACGGAGGTGCTCGCGCCCGGGCCGCAGGTCGGGCCGGAGGTGCTCGCGCCCGAGCCGCGGGTCGTGCCGGACGTGTTCGCGCCCGGGCCGCCCGCAGAGCCGGACCCGTTCGCGCCGCCCGCGGGAGGGGAGGGTCCGACTCCGGCTCGTCGGCGCCCGCTCGCGAAGCGGGATCCGCTCGCGCGCGTGGAGTCGGCCGAGTTCCGGATCACCGGGGAGGTTTCGTTCGACGACGTCCTGCGGCGCGCACGCTGGCGGGGGTTCCTCTCCGGCTGCGCCGCGGGTGCGCTCGCCGCCGGAGTCGTCGCGGCGGTGCTCGTGCTCTCGGGGCCGCGCCCGACGCCGCCCGGGATCGCGACCGCGCCTTCGCAGCCGGCGGGCCTCGCCGAGGCGCCGCCCGCGCGTCCGGGAGCGGGCGCCGCCGCGCCCAGCCCAACCGCCGCACCCCGGCCTCCCGCACCTGGTGGGCGCGGCGCTCCGCAGCAGCGCGCCGCGGTGAGCAGCCAGAAGGTCACCGGGGACGGGGGCGCGGACGCCGATCGGATCGCGCCGCGCCCGGCGATCGGGCTCTCGCTGCGTGAGGGCGCCGCGCGCGCCGCCCAGGAACCGGCGGCCACTGCGGACCCGTCGCCTGCGGTGGCGCCGCCGCCCGCGCCCGCGCCGGCCCCCGGCGTGGCCGAGGAGGCGCGGCATCCCGCTCCGGCGCCCCCTCCCGACGCGATCCCCGCACCTCGCGCGCTCGACGAGCGCGCGGTGGCCGCCGCGCTGCGGGATCGGCAAGACGCGCTCGAGGGGTGCGCCGCGGCGACGCTCGGCGGGACGGAAGGGGCCCACGGCCTCGCGCTCCGGCTCGTCTTCGTCGTGGAGCCGACCGGTCGCGTCTCGACCGCCCGGATCGACGATCCCGAGATCGAGCGCGCGCCGCTCGGGGTCTGCATCAGCCGGCTCGCGCGCGCGCTGTCGTTCGCGCCCTTCGACGGCGAGCGGGTCGAGGTCGCGCTGCCGGTGCGCGTCGGCGGGGGACGCTGAGCCGCGCCCGGCTGCGGTCAGCTCGAGAGGAATGCGCACCCCGCGGCAGGCCCTGCGCGGCTAGCTCCCGGCGTCGAGCGCCGCCTTCAGCACGACCGCCGCGTGGACGGAGTCGCGCGCCGCGCCGTCGCGGATCTGGTGGCGGCAGCTCGTGCCGTCCGCGATGACGACCGTCTCCGGGTCGGCCGCCCGGACCGCTGGGAGGACGCCGCTCTCGCCCATCTTCATCGACATCTCGAAGTGCTCGGCGTGGAACCCGAACGCCCCGCCCATTCCGCAGCAGGTGGATTCGATGGTGGTGATCTCGAGCCCCGGGATGAGGCGGAGCATGGCCTCGACCGGCGGGAACGCCCCGAGCGCCTTCTGGTGGCAGTGGCCGTGGAGGAGGGCCTTCTTCCACGGCACCCGTCCGAGCGGGACGGCCATCCGCCCGGCGGCGCGCTCCGCCACGACGAGCTCCTCGAACATCACCGCGTTCGCGGCCACGGCCTCCGTCGCCTCGCCCGGCAGCACCACCTTCGCCTCGTCGCGCAGCGTGAGGAGGCAGGACGGCTCGAGGCCGACCACCGGGATCCCGCGGCGGACGTAGGGCAGGGCGGCGTCTACGAGCCGCCTCAGCTCCTCGCGCCCCTCCTCGACGAGCCCGGACGAGAAGAAGGTGCGGCCGCAGCACAGGGGCCGCTCGCCGTCGGCGGGCGTCAACGTGTGCACGGAGTGGCGCGCCGCGTTGAGCACCTCGACCGCCGCGCGAAGCGTCTCCGGCTCGAACCAGCGCCCGAAGGTGTCGGCGAGGAGCGCGACCTCGCCGATCGGCTCCGCGACCGGGAACTCCGCATCGCGGAACGGGTCGCGGTGCCAGGTGGGGAGCGACCGGTGCCGGCTCATCCCGGTGAGCCACTCGCCGGCCTTCGCGAGCGCGGGGCTGCGGTTGCGCAGGTTGAGGAGGCGGCCCATGCGCGAGGCGATCGGCGCGTAGCGCGGGAGCCAGGAGACGAGCCGGTCGCGCGCGCTGAGGCCGTGCTCCTTCTGGTGATGGTAGAGGACCTCGATCTTCATCCGCGCCATGTCGACGCCGGTGGGGCACTCGCGCTTGCAGGCCTTGCAGCTCACGCACAGCGCGAGCGCGTCGTGCATCCCGCGGGAGGTGAGCGCGTCCGGGCCGAGCTGGCCGGTGAGCGCGAGCCGCAGCACGTTGGCGCGCCCGCGCGTGACGTGCTGCTCGTCGAGCGTCGCGCGGTAGGACGGGCACATGACGCCCGCGTCGCGCTTGCGGCACGTGCCGTTGTTGTTGCACATCTCGACGGCGCCGAGGAGCCCGCCCCACTCGGACCAGTCGAGCGCGGTCGCGAGCGGCAGCGCCGCGTACCCCGGCTTGAACCGGAACAGGGTGCGGTCGTCCATCCGGCCGGGGTCGACGATCTTGCCCGGGTTGAGGCGGTGCTTCGGGTCGAACGCCGCCTTCACGTCGCGGAACGCCTGGACGAGCCGCTCGCCGAACATCGGCAGGTTGAACTCCGAGCGCACGAGCCCGTCGCCGTGCTCGCCCGAGTGCGAGCCCTTGTACTCGCGGACGATCGCGAACGCCTCCTCGGCGATCGCCCGCATCTTGCGGACCTCCAGCTCCTGCTTGAGGTTCAGGACGGGCCGGACGTGGAGACAGCCCTCGGACGCGTGCGCGTACCAGGTCCCGGTCGTGCCGTGGCGCGCGAAGAGCGCCGTGAGCCGCTCGGTGTAGTCGGGGAGGTGCGCGAGTGGCACCGCCGCGTCCTCGATGAAGGAGACCGGCTTCCCGTCGCCCTTCATCGACATCATGATGTTGAGGCCCGCCTTGCGGACCTCCCAGATCTGCGACTGGAACGCCGGCTCGAGCGCCTCGACCACGCCGTCCGGCATCCCGAGGTCGCCCATCAGCTCGACGAGCTTCCCGAGCCGCGCTACCTCGGCGTCGCGGTAATCGCCGGCGAACTCGACGAACAGGAGCGCGCCCGGCTCGCCGCGGACGAAGCGGTCCATGATCGCCCGGTACATCGGGATCTTCCGCCCGAGCTCGATCATCGTCCGGTCGACGAGCTCGACCGCCGCGGGCCGCAGCGCCACGATCGCCTGCGTCGACTCCATCGCCTTGCGCAGGGTCGGGAAGTGGCAGATCCCGAGCACCTTGTGCCGCGGCAGCGGCGCGAGCGCGAGCTCGATGCGCCGGAACAGCGCGAGCGTCCCCTCGGAGCCGACGAGGAGCTTTGCGAGGTTCGGGTGGTCACCCGCGAGCAGGTCGAGGTTGTAGCCGCTCACGCGGCGCTGGATCTTCGGGAACCGCGCTGCGATCTCGTCCGCGTCGCGGCGGTGGATCGCCTTCAGCGCCTCGGTGAGCGCCGCCGGCGCCTGCGTGCCGCCCTCGTCGAGGCGAGCGCGGGTGCCATCCGCGAGCACCGCGTCGATGGCGCGGACGTTGTGGACCATGTTGCCGTACCGCAGCGAGCGCGTGCCGCAGCTGTTGTTGCCGGCCATCCCGCCGAGGGTCGCCATCGCGGACGTGGAGACGTCGACGGGGAAGAACAGCCCGTGGGGCTTGAGCCGCGCGTTCAGCTGGTCGAGGACGAGCCCCGGCTGGACGACGGCGGTGCGCCCAGCGACGTCGAGCGAGACGACCTCGGTCAGGTACTTCGTGAAGTCGAGCACGAGCGCCGCGCCGACGGTCTGGCCGCACTGTGAGGTCGCTGCGCCGCGGGCGAGCAGCGGCACGTCCTCGTCGGCGGCGATCTGGACGGCCGCGACGACGTCGTCCTCGTCCCGCGGGATGACCACGCCGACCGGCTCGACCTGGTAGATGGAGGTGTCGGTGCTGTAGCGGCCGCGCGAGAACGCGTCGAAGAGCACCTCGCCCTTCAGCTCGCGCCGCAGTCGGGCGGCGAGCCGGGGTTCTCCAGCTCTTGCGCGCGGGCTCCTCGCGTCGCTCGGCGTCTCGGCGTGCATCCGCCCTCCACGTCCGGTGTGGCCTGCTGCTCGACTAGTCCGCAGCTCGCCCCCGCCTGGGAAGGCGCCGGAGATGGCGCCACCGCACCTCGTCGCTCGCGAAGAAGCGCGAACCGCCCGCGACCGAGTGTCCGGAGGAGGCGACCGGGTCGAGGCCTCCCGCCCGCGCTGGTACTAGGTTGCTTCGTGGCCGATGCAAACGACCCGAAGGAGGCGGCGCGCGCGACCGCCAGTGCGTTGCGGGTGGAGGCGGCGGTCGCTCGTACCCAGGCGGAGGCGGCGCGCGAGCGGGCGCGCGCCGTCCGCGCGGTCGCGCGGGCGTATCTGCTCGAGGCGGAAGCAGCCCCCGACGGTCGGGACGCGGCGTTCAGGAGGCGCCACGCGCAGCTCGCGGAGCGCCATGCCCGGATCTGGGAGCGTGAAGCGTCGAACGACGAAGAGGAGGCCCGGCGTGCCGAGGCCGAGGCACGGAATGCCGACGCGCGCGCGGCGCGGCTCCGGGACATCCGTGGCGACGAGGAGGGCGCCGTCAGTTCCTGACGTCCTGACCCCTGACGTCCTGACCCCCAGACTCGGGTCGCACCAAGGGCCCCACTTCGGCCTTGGCCTCGAGGTGAAGTCGGGGAACAATAGCTACCCACGGATGGGTTACGGGGGTTGAATGAGTCTTCCGACGGGCGACAGCGGCGACGCTCGCCCTCGCCTCACGGGGGACGAGCAGACGGCGGCCCGCGCGGACGGCGCCCCGTCCCCCGGCAAGGTAGGGAGCGGCGCGCCGGTCATCGCCGTCGGCTCAAGCGCGGGCGGGGTTGACGCGCTGAAACGGCTCCTCAGCGTCCTGCCGAAGGACGCGAACCTCTCCGTCGTCGTCGTCCAGCACCTGTCGCCCACCCACGAGAGCCTGCTCACGTCGGCCCTCCAGGGCGTGTCGCCGCTCGGCGTCGTCGAGGTGCGCGACGGAATGTCGGTCGCGGGGGGGCAGGTGCACGTCATCCCGCCGAACACGGTGCTCGTTCTCGAAGGCGACCGCCTCCGCCTCCACCGCCGCGACGAGGCCGCCCGACCGCCGATGCCCATCGACACCTTCATGCGGTCGGTCGCCGCGGAGCGTGGCGCACGAGCCGTCGGGATCGTGCTGTCGGGCACGGGCTCGGACGGCACGCAAGGGCTCGCGGCGATCCGGGGGGCGGGCGGCAGGACGTACGCGCAGGAGCCTTCGACCGCGGCGCACGACGGGATGCCGCGGAGCGCGATCTCGGCGGACGTCGTGGACCTCATCCTGCCGCCGGAGGCGATCGCCGCGGACCTCATGGCGCTCGCTTACGGCGAGCCGGCGCCGTCGGACGGGGACCGCGCGCACGAGCCCGATGCCGAGGAGGCGTTCCGGCAAATCCTGCATCTCCTGAAGGTGCGGACCGCGGTGGACGTCGCGCACTACAAGCCGACGACCCTGCGGCGCCGGATCGCGCGCCGCATGGCGCTCGCCCACGTCCCGAGCGAGCCCGAGTACCTGCGCCGCGTCCACGACGATCCGGACGAGCTGAACGCGCTCCACGACGACCTCTTCATCCACGTGACGAGGTTCTTCCGTGATCCCGACGTCTACGCCGCCCTCGAGGAGCACGTCTTCCCGGCGCTGCTCGAGGGGCGCGAAAAGGACGCGCCGATCCGGCTCTGGGTCCCGGGGTGCTCCACCGGTGAAGAGACCTACTCGCTCGCCATCGCGGCGCTCGAGTTCCTCGAGCGTCGCGGGAGCGAAGTGCGGCTCCAGGTGTTCGCGAGCGACATCAGCGAGCGGGCGATCCGCGCTGCCCGCGCCGGCGAGTTCCCCGCCTCGATCGCGGAGCAGGTCTCGGAGGGGCGGCTCGGGCGCTTCTTCGAGCAGACCTCGAAGGGCTACCGGATCGTGCGGTCCGTCCGCGATGCGTGCGTCTTCGTGCGGCACGATCTGACGGCCGACCCTCCGTTCTCGCGCATCGACCTTGTGTCCTGCCGGAACGTGCTCATCTACTTCGACGCGGTGCTGCAGAAGCACGTGATGCCGCTCCTCCATTACGCGCTGAACGAGCCAGGGTTCCTGCTCGTCGGCCGCACGGAGTCGCTGCCCGCGTTCGGCGAGCTCTTCTCGGTCGTCGACCAGGAGCACAAGATCTACGCGCGTCGGCCCGGTGCGGGCCGGGCCCGCGCGGCGTCGCCGCGGTTGGTCGGGTTCGAGCGCGGCATGGCCGCCGGCGCCGGCGCCGGCTTGGCGGGGCGCGGGGTCCAGGATCTCCACCGCGCCCTCGACGTCCTCCTACTCTCCCGCTACGTGCCGCCCGCGGTGCTCGTGAACGACGCGCTCGAGATCGTGCAGGTGCGAGGGAAGACCGGCCCGTACCTCGAGCCCGCTCCAGGAATCGCGAGCCTCAGCCTGCTCAAGATGGCCCGCAACGGCCTCGCGGCGGACCTCTCTCAGCTCGTCCAGCGCGCACGTACGCAGAACGCACCGGTCCGGAAGGACGGGGTCCGGCTCCATGGCGAGGGCGCGGACACCTGGGTCGACCTCGAGGTCGCGCCGGTCGAGGGCGCGGCCTTCGCCGGTAGGCACTTCCTCGTGGTGTTCCGCGAGCGCGGGGCGCCGCCCGAGCCGGCGCGCGGGGCCGGCACCGCGCCCGACGCGGACGGGCTCGCTGGGCTGCGGCAGGAGCTCGCGGCGAGCAAGGTCTACGTCAGCACCGTCATGGAGCAGTACGCGGTCGCGAACCAGGCGCTCGCCGAGTCCAACGAGGAGCTCCAGGCGACGAACGAGGAGCTCCAGTCCGCGAACGAGGAGCTCGAGACGGCGAAGGAGGAGCTCCAGTCCACGAACGAGGAGCTCACGACCATCAATGACGAGCTGCAGGCGCGCTTCCAGGAGGTGAACGACCTCGGAAACGACCTCCTGAACCTCGTCACGAGCGCGGACATCCCGATCGTGATCGTGGACCGCGAGCGGAAGGTGCGGCGCTTCACGCCGAACGCGCGGGGCGCGTTCAACCTCATCCCAGGGGACCTCGGCCGCGCGATCGCGGACATCCGGCCGAACGTGGAGGCGCCCGAGCTCGACGCCTGGATCGCCGAGGTCATCGAGAGCGTCGCCATGAAGGAGGTCGAGGTCCGGGATCGCGACGGACGCTGGCAGCGCCTCCAGATCCGCCCCTACCACACGGCCGACAGGCGCATCGAAGGCGCGGTCGTGTCGCTCGTCGACGTGGACGCGTTGAAGCGGGCGGTCACGGAGGCGCGCCACGCGCGCGACTTCGTCGCCGCCGCGCTCGAGACCGTCCCCGTGCCAGTGCTGGTCCTCGACGCCAGGCTGCGGGTCACGTCGGCGAACCAGGCCTTCTACGAGGAGTTTCGGGCGTCGCCCGCCGCGACTGCGGGAAAGGCCCTCACGGATCTCGGCGCCGGACCGTGGCGGAACGGGGTCCTCGCGGCACGGCTGCGGGAGGCGGTCGAGCTCGGCGCGCAGTTCCAGAATGTCGAGCTGGAGTACGACGTCCCGGGCGACGGGCGCAGGCTCGCCGTGGTGGCGGGGCGAGTCGTACCGGCCGCCGTCGACGAGGGCCGGTCGATCGTGCTCGCCGTCGAGGACGCGACCGAGCGCCGCCGCATCGAGGAGGAGCGCGCCCGGGCGCGGGCCGAGGAGGCGCAGCGCTTCCTGAACGAGGCGGGGGCATCGATGCTCCCCGAGTCGCTCGACTACGAGGCGACGCTCGCCGCGCTGGCGCACCTCGTCGTGCCGCGCCTCGCGGACTGGTGCATCGTGGACCTCGCCGAGGCTGACGGCACGATCCGCCAGGCGGCGGCGGCGCACGTGGACCCGAAGAAGGAGCAGCGGGCGCGGGCGCTGCGGCGGCGGTTCGGGCCAGAGGCCGACCCGCTGCGAGGCGTCGGCTGGGTGGTCCGGACGGGCAAGCCGCTGCTCTACCCGGAGCTCGAGGACGCCGCCTGGCTCGCGGCGGCGCTCGGCGCGGAGCACCCGGAGTTCCTCCGCGAGCTCGGCGCCCGGTCTTACCTCTCCGTCCCGCTGCGCGGCCGCAAGGGAGTCATCGGCGCGATCTCGCTCGTGCGCGGGACCCCGGGCCGGCGCTACGGCGCGGAGGATCTCGCGACCGCGGAAGGGCTCGGGCAGCGCGCGGGGCTCGCCGTGGAGAACGCCCGGCTCTATCTCTCGGCCCGCGACGCGCTCGTCGCGCGGGACGAGTTCCTCGCCATCCTCTCGCACGAGCTGCGGAACCCGCTCGCGGCGCTCCGGAACAGCATCCACATCCTCGATCGCTCCGATCCCGCGAGCCAGCACGCGGGCCGCGCGCGAGAAGTCGCGAACCGCCAGATCGGGCACCTCACGAGGCTCGTGGACGACCTCCTCGACGTGACCCGCATCTCGCACGGCAAGATCGACCTGCACAGCACCGATCTCGATCTCACGGACCTCGTTCGCCACGCGGCGGAGGACCATCGCACGCTGATGGAGGCGCGCGGCATCCGCCTCGCGCTCGACACGCCGCCCGCGCCGGTCATCGTCCACGGCGACGCGACGCGCCTCGTGCAGGTGGTCGGAAACCTCCTGCAGAACGCGGCGAAGTTCACCGGCGCGGGCGGGAGCGTGTCGATCTCGCTCGCGGGAGCGGGCGGCTCGGCCGAGCTCCACGTCCGCGACACCGGGGCGGGCATCGAGCCGGGGCTGCTCGCGGACCTGTTCAAGCCGTTCACGCAGGCCAAGCAGACGCTGGCGCGGACGGAGGGCGGCCTCGGGCTCGGGCTCGCGTTCGTGAAGGGGCTCATCGAGCTCCACGGCGGGACGGTCGAGGCGACGAGCGAAGGGCCCGGCCGCGGCGCCGACTTCGCGATCCGGCTGCCGCTCGTCACGTCCCCGGGACCGGCGCCGCCCGTGCGCGCGGGCAAGAAGGCGACGCCGGCGCCGCGGCGCCGCGTGCTCGTCGTGGACGACAACCCCGATGCTGCCGAGTCGCTCGCGGATCTGATCCGGATGCTCGGCCACGACGTGGAGGTCGCGTTCGACGGGCCGAGCGCGGTCGAGCGGGCGCGCCGGGGCGGCCTCGACCTCATGCTCTGCGACATCGGGCTGCCGGGGATGAGCGGATACGAGGTCGCGCGGACGCTCCGCGCGGGCTCGGAGGGACCGAGCCCAGTGAAGCTCATCGCCCTGAGCGGGTACGCGCTGCCCGAAGACGTGAGGCGGGCCGTGGCGGCGGGCTTCGATGCCCACCTCGCGAAGCCAGCGGACCTGGCGCAGCTCGAGCGGCTGCTGGAGTGAGCGGGCGCTCCGCGCACGAGGGGTCGAACCCGCGCGCGCGAGAGCGCCTCGAGCTCAGGCGCACCCGCCCCGCTTCGTTGCCGGCGGCGCGTCCGCAGGCTCCTTCCGCCCGATCGCGAGGCTCACCGGGCACGCGGCCTTGAGCGTGTTGTGGATCTTGCACCGCTCAGCCTGGACGAGCAGCGCCGCCCGCCCCGCCTCGTCGAGCGTCGTCCGCCCGAGGTCGATCCAGACGTCATGCGCGCGAGCCGGCTCTCGTCGGGCGTGGGCTCCGCCTCGGCGGCGATCGCGAAACCCTCCGAGGCGATGCCGCGTTCCCGCAGGAACAGCCGGACGTCATGGGCCATGCAGCCGCGTTCGCGCTCTACGGCAGGCGCTGCGAAAGGGCATCGCGGTCGCGCCGGGGCCGCTCTTCACGACGGGCGATCGTTTCCGGAGCTGCATCCGCGTGAGCGCGGCGTTCTGGTCGGAGCGGATCCGGGAGGGGATCCGCGCCGCCGGCGGGATCGCGTGCGCGATGGCCCGGGGCGCGGATCGAGTGCCCGTGGACTGACGCTCGGTCACACGGGGAGCGGGCGCCCGTTCTTCCGTGGGCCGCTCCCGACGGGGCGCTGCGCGCGATGCCCGACGGTCGAACTCCTATCTGAGGGTGCTCGACTCGACCCCGGAGACGGTATGGGCCTCGCCAGCTTCGCCGACGGGTTCTCGCGTGTGCTGCGGGACAAGGCGCAGGTCGAGGGAATGCTCCCGGCGTCCACGCGCTACGTCGAGGTGGACGGCGTGCGCGGATGGCTCTACCCGGTCTCGTCCGAGCTCGGCGACGCGTTCCGGCTGTTCGTCTACTTCGACGGCGCGGGCTACCAGGTGAGGGTGGTCGAGCCGGAGGTGGAGGGCCGCTTCGATCCGCACGCCTGCCACGTACACCCCGATGGTCGCATCTGCCTCTCGAACGAGGCGGGGCGCGGGCTGGCCTCCCTCCAAGCGGCCTACGCGCGGAGCGTCCTGTGGTGCAACGGGTTCAGCGTATTCCTGCGCGATGCGCAATTTCCTTTCTAGCGCGCATGGCGCGGAGCCCCGAGGAGGCAGAAATGGCACAGACCGTTCTCGACCGAGTCCGTGACGTGGTGCTCGACGAGCGTCGCAAGGGTTCGGCCCAGCCGAGGCCGGCGCGCGGTCGGGTCTACGTGACCCCGAGCGGGCGGGTGGTCATCGGGGACGAGGTGGAGCCCGGCGAGGATCGCATGCTCTCCGAGGTGCACCCGGCGGTCTTCGCCTGACCGCGGGGCCGACCCGTGGTGTTCCTGGCCGACTGGGTGCTCCGCGCCATGGACGCGGAGCTCGGCGGCCATCCGCCCGAGCGCGGCGGCGCGCTGCTCGGCCCGCGCGAGCGGCCGGTCCTGACGCACTTCGTCCCGGACCCCGGCGCGGCTGCGACGCCCGCCACCTACGAGCCGTCGCGCGATCTCGCCTCGCGCGTGAAGGAGCTCGAGCGCGGTGCGGAGCTCGAGCTCAAGGGCGTCGTCCACTCGCACCGCGACGGGCTCGATCGGCCCTCGGAGCAGGACGCGCTCGAGCTCGCGACGGGACTCCGGCTCAACCCACACCTCGCGACCTACGCCGGACCCATCGTGTCGGGCGGCCCCTGCGACGAGCTCGGTGCGCACGAGCTGCCGCTCCGGTCGGGCAAGCTGTCGTTCTTCGCGGCCCGCCGCACGCGCGAAGGGGGGACGGAGATCCGCCCGGTGCGGCCGAGGCTCGTGCCGCTGCTGCGCGACCTCGAGCGCGCGGCGGAAGAGCTCGGCGGCGGGCGCCCGGAGGCCTTTCTCTCGCAGGCGGGCGGCGCCCCGGCGCTCGGCGGCCGCCTGCGGCTCGCAGGAGGGCTCGAGCTCATCGTGCTCGCGAGCGAGCTCTACCCCGCGCTGCCGCCGGCGGTGCTGCTCGGCGCGGCAGGGCAGGAGTCCGAGCAACTCGAGATCTCGTGGGCGCTCGCCGCGCCGGAGGAGGAGCGCCTCGTCGCCGCGCTGCGCTGCGTCTTCGAAGGCCGTGGGCCGTTCCGGCGCGCGCACGGTCCTCGCGGCGGGCCCGCGCTCACGCGGGACGCGCAGAGGGCTCGCCTCGCCGGATGGGAGGCGCGGCTGACGAGCGAAGACGTCGACGCGCGCGCGGTCGAGCGGCGCGCGGCGCTCCTCTCCCGGAGCGCCGGCCTGCTCTCGGGGGCCCTCCGCGAGCGGACCGCGCTCGTCGTGGGGTGCGGCTCGGTCGGCTCCTGCGTCGCCGAGCAGCTCGTGCGCGGAGGAGTGGGCCGGCTGGTGCTCGTCGATCCCGAGACCGTCGAGGCGGAGAACCTCTCCCGCACCGTCTACACGGCGGAGGACGTGGGCCGGCTCAAGACGGAGGCGCTCTCGCGCCGGCTGCTCCGGATCGACCCTGCCGCGGAGCTCGCGCTCGAGTCGCGCGCCGTGGAGGCGCTCGACCCCGCCGCGCTCGACGCGCTCGTCCGCCGCGCCGACCTCGTCGTCGCGGCGACCGACGATCCCGGCGCGCAGCGCGCGCTCGACCGCTTCGCCTACGCCCGCGGGAAGCCGGCGCTGTTCATCGGCCTGTACGCGGGAGCGCGGGGCGGTGAGGTCATCCTCACCTTCCCGGAGCGCACCGCCTGCTACCTGTGCGCGACCCGCAGCAGGCACGAGCTCGAGCGCGCCGGAGGACGCGTCGCCCGCGCGCTCGACTACGGCACGGGGCGGCTCCGGGGGGAGGTCGCGCTCGGCGCCGACATCCAGCACGTCGCGTCCGCCGCGGTGAAGCTCGCGCTCTCGCTCCTCCTGCCGGCGGGGAGCGAGGCCGCGCTCCGCACGTTCGCGGAGGAGGTGCTCTCGTCGGGCATGCCGTACCTCACGCTCTCGACCGTGTCCGGCTACTGGTTCTATCCGCAGGTGTTCGGGGAGACGCCAGGCCAGGGCGCCTACCAGAGCGTCTGGCTCACGCCGCGCCGGAGCGAGGACTGCCCCGTGTGCGGACCGCCGTCGGCGCGCGAGGACCCGCTGCAGGTGCCGCTCCGGGCGCCGAGGCGCGAGGCGTTCGCGGCCCTCCGCGAGCCGGAGCGCTGAGCGAGCGGCGGGGACGAAGAGCCCGCGCGCACTTCTGCGTACGCCGGCGGCCGCTGCGCACCTCGCCCTTCATCGCCATTCACGTCGGGTGAATGGCGCGCTCCAGGGTAACCCTTTCGGGGCCCGGAAAAGGTCTTGGTGTGGCAATGGGTTGAGGTGGCGCTCCCGAAATCCTTGCGGCGGCGACTCGAGGTCTGGCAGCGTCCCGCGCTCACGAAACAGAAAGCGTGGACCGCTTCCGGGCGCTCGTTGTCCCCGGACCGTGGGACGCGCTCAGGAGGACGAAGCGTGCCCGAGATCCAGAAGACCGACGCGAAGCGCCCCCCTCCGCTGCCTTCCCAGGCCGCGCCGACCCCCGTGCCAAACCGCCGCCCGCTCGCGGGCCCGCGGGCGTTCCTCGAGATCCGCCGGCTCCGCCTCGCGGACTCCGCGCGCCGCCTCTGGCAGCGCGTGCGCCGCCGCCCGGTGCTCGTGGGGGTCGTCGTCGTCGTCATCGCAGCCGTGGCCGCCGGAGGCGCCGCGATCGCGTACGACGTCGTGCCAGAGATCACGCTGAACGCGTTCGCCCCGGCCACGGTCTCGACCGCGCGCGCCGACGCGCGCGCACGCCCGAACGACGCCGCCGCACAGCGCGCGCTCGGCCACGCCCTGTGGGCCGCGAAGAGGCGCCACGCAGCGGTCCAGGCTTACGAGCGCGCCCTTGCGCTCGACGCGACCGTCGCGGACGGCGAGACCATCGCCAATCTCCTCGCATCGTTCGGCGGCCGCAATCAGCGCGAAGCGGAGGCGCTCATCTGGAAGAACAAGCTCGTCGCCGCGGAGGACGGGCTGCGGACGCTCGCGAAGTCGAAGACCCACGGCGTCCGCTGGGGCGCGGTCCACACCCTCGACCGGCTCGAAAAGGGCAGCAAGGCGTACTGGGAGACGGCGTACATCCTCGATCTCGACTCGTCGAAGTGCGAGACGCGGCGGACCGCCGTCGAGAAGCTCGGGACCATCGGGACACGGCGTGCCGTCGCGGCGCTCCGTGAAGCGAAGGCGGACGACGAGAAGACCGGCGGCTGGTTCCGGTCGCGCTGCCTCGGGGAGCGGGTCGACGACGCGGAGCAGAAGATCCTCGCTCGCCGCTGAGCGGGGCTCCACTTCAGGCGCCGGTGCTCCCGCTTCCGCGGGGGAGCGCCGGCGCCTGCCTCGTTGGAGCGGCGAGACCCCGGCGGCCAGCCGGCCGCCCACCGGGTGCGCGCCCGCCTGCATCGACGCACGGCCGGCGATACCGGCCGGGAGGCCCCGACGCGCCACGATGGGTCGCGCGCGGCCGATTCCAGCATCCGCGGGATCGCCATAACGCGCCGGCGTTCGCAGGCTGAACCTCGGCTGCATGACCCCGGGAGGAATGCCATGAAGAGACTGTTGCTCGCGATGCTGCTCGTTCCCTCGCTCGCGCTCGCTGCGGAGGAGAAGACGGCCGCGCCGTCGTCCGGTGACCCGATGGCGAACTGGGTGCCGCCCAAGGTGACGAACGCGTCGAAGGACAAGCAGGAGATCCAGGCGCTGCTCCACGCCATGGATGCCGCCGGCCGGACGGGCGACCTCGACGCGGCCGCGGCGCTCGTCGACTTCCCCGTCATGATGATGACCGACGACTCGAAAGGCGAAGCGATGGGCGAGCCGTGGAGCCGCGACCGTTGGACCGAGGTGATGAAGCCCTTCTACGACAAGCCGATGAAGGACGTGAAGATCACCCACAAGCCGACGATCTTCCTCCTCAGCGACTCGCTCGCCTCGGTGGACGACGTCTCCACGATGACGATGGGCGGGAAGACGGTGACGTCGCGCAGCTCCTCGCTCCTCGTCCGCCGAGACGGCAAGTGGCGCGTGAAGACGATGGCAGAGGGCGGCTGGGGCGACATGATGGCGAAGTCGCAGCAGGGCACCGCGAGCGGCGCGCAGACCCCGAGCTCCGAGAGGACCGGGAGCGGCGCCGCGGGATCCGCGTCGCAGGGCACCGGGAGCGCTACCGAGGCGCCCGGATCGCAGGGGACCGGCAGCGGCGCGCAACCCATGCCACCCCCGGCGAGCGGCGGTGCGGTGGAGACCCCCGCGACTCCGGGGACGGGCAGCGGCGCGCAGGTTCCTCCCGAGCGGACGACGAAGTAGCGCGAGGGACGTGGCGATCGGCTTCGCCACGTCCTGAGCGGACCGAGCGAGAGCGCGGACGGGCCGCCGCCCGCGCTCTCACTGCGGGTCGGGGCGCCTGACCTTGCTGGGTCCGGCTCGCCACGGCGCAGCGTTCCCGGTCTCGTCGACCTGGATGCGCTCGTGCTTCGGGCCGCGCCACACGCTGCCCGCGATGACGCGGCCGGGGAGCCATGGGTACAGCGTGCGGCTCTCCGCCGAGACGGACACGACGGCCGAGGTCTTCGGCGCGTCCGGCGTCGCCGCGGGGACGCCCTCGCTCGTGAGACGGATCGGCTCGCGGCGCTCGGTGGCCGGTCCGCGCCGCTGCCGGCGCCGGCCCCGGCGGTCGGATCCGCGGTTCTCGTTTTGCGGTCTGTTCAACGTGAGATTCCCTGCTGGCGGCCGGTCCATCGTCGAGGTGCTCGAAACAAGCGCCCGGCGGTGATCCGGTGGGCTCGAAGGACGAGCCCGGTGGAAGAAAGGAGACGGCGACGGAGCCGCGGTCCCGCAGACGCGGTGAAGAGGCGTGGGGCGCCCGGGAAATCGAGCTCCGGACGAACTCCTATCTTATAAGGCGTTCCGCGCGCGGAGACCAGGGTGCCGCGGAGGGGTCGGCCCGCGGCGCCGAGGCGGGCGCCGGCCGCAGCGCAGGAGCTCCGCGGCCTGCTCGCCCGTGAACGCGGGCTGCAGGTAGGACACGAACGCCCAGAGCGCGACGAGCAGGAGCAGCGCGACGACGCACGCCTTGGTGATCGAGGCGGTCAGCTCGCGGCCTCCGGCTCGAGGTCCAGCCTCGCGACAGGGACCTCCCGGATCGGTACGTTCAGGAGCGCGGCGACGACCGCGAGCCCGATCGAGAGCGACCAGACGACGTCGTAGCTTCCCGTGACGACGTAGACGCGTCCGCCGAGCCAGCCGCCCAAGAACGCGCCGAGCTGGTGGAAGAAGAAAACGACGCCTCCCAGCATCGACATGTTCTTCACGCCGAACACGGCTGCGACCGTGCCGTTCGTGAGGGGCACGGTCGAGAGCCACAGCAGGCCCATCGCCGCGCCGAACAGGTAGGCGGACCCCTGGGTCACGGGCAGCGCCACGAACGCGGCGATGACCACCGCGCGCAGGGCGTAGATGCCGACGAGGACGCCGGGCTTGCTCAGGCGCGAGCCGAGGTGCCCGGCGAGGTAGGAGCCGGCGATGTTGAAGAGGCCCACGAGCGCGAGCACGATCGCGCCGGTCTTCGCGCCGAGCCCCCGGTCCACGAGGAAGGCGGGGAGGTGCGTGGCGATGAAGACGACGTGGAAGCCGCACACGAAGAAGCCGAACGACAGGAGCCAGAACCCGCGGTGGGCGAGCGCCTCCGCGAGCACGTCGCGGAAGCTCATCGGCGGCTCGCTCGACGTCCCCGTCCCCGTCCGCTCGAAGAGCGCGCTCGACAGCGGCGCCATCGTCGCGCCGAGCGCTGCGAGCATCATGAGCGTGCTCGCCCATCCGACCGCCTCGATCGACGAGAGCGCGCCGGGGAGCATCGCGAACTGGCCGAGGGACCCCACCGACATGGCGACGCCCATCGCGAGGCTGCGCCGCTCCGGCGCCGTCGAGCGGGCGATCGCGCCGAACACGACCGGGAAGGTCGTGCCCGACAGTCCGAAGCCGACGAGCAGGCCCGACCACACGAGCGCAGCGGTGCCGTGCGCCTGGGCCATGAGGACGAGCCCTGCGACGTACAGCACGGTGCCGCCCAAGATCGCCTTTCCCGCGCCGTAGCGGTCGGCGAGGCGTCCCGCGAACGGCTGCGCGGCGCCCCACGCGAGGTTCTGCAGCGCCATGGCGAGCGCGAAGACCTCGCGAGACCAGCCGTTGTCGCGGGTCATCGGCGCGAGGAAGAGGCCGAAGGCGTGCCGGATGCCGAGGGAGATCGCGAGGACCGCCGCGCCCGCCGCGAGCATCACCGCCGGGCTCCGCCAACCACGTCCGTCCGTCCTGCCCATGGCACCTCCGATCACGTCTTCGCCGCCGAGCGCTGCGGGCCGCTCCTCGCGAGCTCGGTCACGCGCCGCGCGACGGCGACGAGCCGCTCCGCGTCCGTGCCGAGGGCGCTCGACAGGGACTGCTGGATCCGCTCCCACGCCTTCGCCGCCGCCCGGACCTTCGTCCGGCCTCGCGGAGTCAGCTCGACGAGGCGGTCCCGCAGGTCGTCGCCCGGCGACAGCGCGACGAGGCCGAGCCCCTCGAGCACCCTGAGGTTGCGTCCGAGGGTGCTCCGGTCGAGGCCCGTCGCCTCGGCGAGCTCGGTGAAGTTCGGATCGCCGTGGCGCTCGATGGCGCGCAGCAGCGAGAACTGCGTGACCTTCATGCCGTGGGGCGCGAGGGCCGCGTCGTAGAGCGACGTCAGCGCGAGCGCGGCGCGGCGGGCGTTCGAGCACAGACAGACGACCGGGTCCATTTACGGGCATATACCCGCAGCCGGCCGCCCCCGCAACTCGACGGGCGGCGTCGCGGACGCGGCGGCCCGAACCGGAAGCCCGACCCCGGAGTGGTTCGCGAATCCTCGGGTCGGGTTCCCGGGTCGGGTCCCCGTCGGGTGTCCGAGACCAGAACTACGGGGTCGAGCCGAGCCGGGCGATCTCGGCCAGGATCGCGTCGCGGAGCGCGACGTAGTTCTCGTGCAGCCCGGCCTGCTCCGACTGGGTCCGGATCCAGTCGTTCGCCGGATTCCCGCCGAAGAAGCCGTCCGCCTTCGCCCACACGTCGTGCTCGAGCTTGTCGAGCGCCTCCTGGCAGAGCGCGAGCGCGTCCGCCGGCGGAAGCTCCTTCGCGCGATCGAGCAAGTCGACGAGGGCGAACAGCTTCTTCTGGAGCGCCTGGCTCCGCTGCTCTGCCGCGTTCCTATACGCGGAGACCGGGACTCGCGCGAACGACTCGGCGAGCGTCGCCGCATGGTCGGTGGGGCCTGCCACGCCGTACTCGAACGCGCCGACGTCCGGCGCGGCGCCGACGAACGGCAGGCCAATGGGGGCGCCAGCGTCGATGAGGGGCGAGCCGGGGCTCAGGTGGTAGTCACCCAGCGCACGATCCACGAACGCGGGATCGACCGCCATCGAGCCCGTCACGTTCATCGTCGGGAGGTCCGCCCAGGTCGTCTGCACGTCGACGCCGTTGTTCCAGAAGTTGTTGTTCGCGCCGCTCACGATCGACGAGTAGTACCCGCCGCCCGAGATGCCGGCGTTGCTGCTGGTTATGGTGGTGTTGCTCATGTCGAGGCGGGTCTCGTGCAGGCGCACCGCCGCGTCCGCCCTGTCGATGGTGACGTTCGTGAGCTTCGCCCCGACCCCCCAGTACTTGCCGACGCCGGTCAGGACGTTCGAGATGGCGGTGTGCTCGAGCGAGAGGAACGCCATGGGCGTCACCGTGAAGCCGGCGACCACGTCGCGGACGACGCAGTTCTTCACGTACGTCTGGTTGTACGCCCACGCGTCGGGCCGGCCGACGACGAACATCGCGTTCACGCCGTTGCGCAGCGTGAACCCGTCGACGAGCGCGGTCGCGCCGAGCTCGGGAGGCCGGATGAGCACGTCGTTCGGCGCCCCCAGACCGTCGATGATGGTCTGGTCCGGCCCCTTCTCGGAGACGAGGAGAACGCTCCCCTTCAGCTCGACGCTACCGTAGTAGACGCCGGGCGCCACGCGGACCTCGTCGCCCGCGGTCGCGGCTTCGATGGCGGGCTGGATCGTGAGGTACGGGTTTGCCTGCGAGCCATCCTCGTTCGGGCTCGCGCTGGCGGCGTTGACGTACCGCGTCGCCGCCTCCGCGCGCACAGCGGCGAGCGCCAGCGCGCACGCGATGAAGATCCTTCCAAAGCTTCCGTCGAGCCTCATGATCTTTCCCCCATCCGGCGCGTCGGCCGGAGACGTGGTCGCGCCGGCCACGCGAAGTGCGCGGCCGAGCTGCGACCTGAAGGCCGATCGTTACCATGGGTGTGCCTTCACCTGCGGTCGTTCGACGTGTTCGCGGCGGAGGCGCTCAGGCCGGCCGGCGCCGGCGTGCGCGGGCGAGGGCGAGCGCGGCGAGGGGGGCGAGCGCGGGTGCACCGGCCGAGTTGCCGCAGCTCGCGATCCACATTGCCGTCGGGGGCCTGCACGACAACGACCCAGCGTGCGACCATACTGCGCGTACGCCTCGGCCAAGGTAGGCGCGCATCGCACATGGTCTGGGTCGCTCTCGTCGCCGGACGCCCGGCCAGATCAGGCCTCGGGCGGCGGATCGCGGCGCTCGGCCTCGCCGTACGGAAACCCAGGCATCGGCGCCGTCGGCGCGAGCTCGTGGAAGCGCGTGAGGTCGAGGAGCACGTTCCCGTCCGGCGTCTCCGAGAGCGCGTCGGCGAGGCGAGCGCCCCAGACGACCGACCGGTGGATCCACGTGTGCTGCGCGTGGACCGTCTGGAGCGACGTCTCGTCGGTCCCCGAGACCGCGAGCGTCAGCTCGGCGTCCGCCGCGGCGAGCGACTCCGGCGACTCCCCGGCGAGCGGGCTGCCTGCGGCGAGCGGGTGGAGGAGCGTCCACGACCGGCTGAGCGCCGGGGCGCGATCGCGCGCGAGCGGCAGATCGACGACGCGGTACATCGCGACGCCCTCCTGCGTGCGCGTCGTGCGCATGAGCGTGAGCCGGAACGTCGCGTCCACGATGCGGCCGCGCCGCTCGTTCCCGACGCGGATCATGAGGGTGGGGACCCCGTCGAGGGGGCCGATCGCGACGCGCGACGAGAACACGACGCGCGCGCGGGTCTGCGAGAACCGCGCGAACACGAGCCCTGTGGCGAGCGCGGTCACGACGAGCCCGGCGACCGACTCGGCGACGACGAGCGCGTTCGCGACCCGGGTCAGCGGGAACATCGAGCCGTAGCCGATCGTCCCCATGGTCTGGATGCTGAAGAAGAAGGCGTCGGGGAACGAGCCGGGAGCGGCGTTCGCGATCCCGCCCGTGACGAGGTAGGCCGCCGCGAACGCGGCGTTGAGCAGCAGGTACCCGCAGACGATGACCGCCAGCGCGGCCCACCACGGGACGCGCAGGAGCCAGTGGTAGAGATCGCGCAGGCCGGCGCGCGGGACGCCGACGACGCGCATCTCGTACCCTTCCGCGCGGAACACCTCGCTGCGGCCCGGAGGACGCATGCGCCGAGTATGGCACCCTGGCGTGGGGGCGGGGGCTGCGTCAGGTCCGCCCGGCGAGGCCCAGATAGGTCTCGACGAGTCGCGGGTCGCCGGCGAGCATCGCGCGCCCCGGCCCGCAGACGTCCGCGTTCGCGGCCCGCGTCACGGCCGGTAGCGCAGGACCATCCCAAAGTCGCCGACCGCCCGCAGGTCGGTCGCCGAGGTGCCCCAGATCCCGCGGAGCTCGTAGACGGTCGTCCCGCTCGTCACCTTCGACCAGGCGCTTCCGTCCCAGTGCAGGGCGGTGCCCCCCGTGCCGACCGCCCAGGCATCGGTCGCCGACCTCGCCCAGACGGCCTCGAGCGGGTTCCCCTGCGACAGCGGATTCTCCCAGCACCAGCCGTCGGCGCTGCACGCGCTCGCCGTGGAGGCCGGCGCAACCGCGGCGCCCTCGACGGTGACCGCCAGGCTCGCCGGAGAGAAGACGTACCCGCTCTTGCTCACCGCGGCGCCGTGATGTCCGCCTTGGACCCGCGCACCGCCCATGCACGGGCGGTGAGCTGGATCGACCCGTCGGACGCGATCGGCAGCGACGCGCGGATCGCCTCGCGCAGCGCGACGCGCCGGTCCTCGGGCAGCGACATCGCATAGCCTGGCGCGGGGCCCTGTCCTCCGAGGAACGGCGACCAGCAGTCGTCGAAGTCGCGGAATCGGGTCTGCACGTCGATGGCACGCGCGACCCCGGAGAGCCCCGTCGCCGTGAACAGCGCCTCGAGCGGTGCTGGGGCGCAGCCTGGGAAACGGACCCCTTCGTCGAGGGCGGACGCCGCCGGAACGAGCGCCTTCGCCGCGTCCCAGAAGCACCGCATCAGCTCCATCCCGCTGGCGTAGTCCCACACGTACAGGGCGATCGCGCTCCCCGGCCGACCCGCGCGCGCCATCTCGGCCACCATCCTCGCCGGGTCCGGCAACGAAGTTGAGCACGAGCCCCGAGACGACCGCGTCGAAGCTGTCGTCCGCGACCGCGAGCGCCTGCGCATCGCCAACATGGAAGGCGATCCGCGCGCCGGTCACGCGGGCGCGAGCGTGCGCGACGAAGCCCTTCGAGCGATCGACTCCCAGCACGGCTCGCGGCGCGGCGTGCTCCCCGATCGTCTCCACGAGCGTACCCGTGCCACAGCCGACATCGAGCCAGCGGGAATTCGACGGCACCCCGAGCCAGCTCACGAGCTCGCGTGCGACGAGCCGGCTCCAACGTCCGACGTAGGACTCGTATGCGGCCCCGACCGCCCAGACGTCGCTCACCTGGCGCTCCTCAGCCTGTCTTCATTCGCGCGCACGCACCACTGCTCACTTCCGCATGCGTGGCGACCCAGACAATCTCCAACCGGGTCGCCGAACGCGACCGGTGCACAGGTGGTGGTCGGTGGTGCGCGGTCGGCGAGATGGTGATGCCGGCCCGAGTCTTCCGCCGCACATTGCGCCGAGCGTCGCGTTCGCTATTGTGGCCCCTCGGGAGACGGCGCTGAGCGACGCGACACTGCGCAAAGGGACGGGGATGGAGCTCGAGGTGCTCGAGATGCGAGCGGCTGTCCCGGCAGGAGGAGCGTGGGCCTGGCGCCGCGTCGCGGCATCGGCGCTGCCGGCGCTCGTCATCACCGCCGCGTTCGCACACACGCTCGCGACGAGCTGGCGCAAGTGGGGCAACATCTTCGTGGACGGCGGGCGCGAGCTCGAGCTTCCACGCCGGCTGCTGCAGGGCGAAGCGCTCTACTCCGATCTCCGCTGCTACTACGGACCGCTCGCGCCGTACGTGAACGCCGCGCTCTACGGGCTCTTCGGCGTCCACGCGGACGTCCTCGTGGCCGCGGGGATCGCGAGCGCCGCGCTCATGACGCTCGTCCTCTACCTGCTCGCACGCCGGTTCGTGGACCGGCCCACCGCCACCGTGGCCGCCCTCGTATTCGTGTACGTCTGCGCGTTCCCGCACCTCGGCTGGAACCCGGCGTTCACGTTCGCGCTCCCGTATTCCTACGCCGCGACATACGGGAGCCTCGTCGCGACCACCAGCCTCCTCTTCCTCATCCGGCACGCGCAAGGCGGGCGGACGGCGGATTTCGTCGCCTCGACCGCGTTCCTCGTCCTCGCGTCGCTCGCGAAGGTCGAGCTCTTCGTCGCCGCGGGGGCCGCGCACGTCGCGTGGATCGCGGGCGCGATCGGAGCGAACCGGTTCACCCGAGCACGCCTCGTCGGATACGGCATCGCGGCGGCGACGGTGGTCGCCGTGTACGGTCTCCTCACGGCCCGGGTCGGATGGACGCTCTGGCTCGACAATCTCGGGGGCCCGCTCAACGTCGCGAACGAGCGCTTCCGGCGCTGGGTGATGGGCCTCGACGATCCGGCGCTGTCCCTGCGCCACATGGGAGCCTCCGCGGTCGCGCTCGCCGTGGCGGGCGGCGTCGGCGCGGCGGCCGCCCTCGTGGCCGGCGCGGCGCGGGCAAGAGCGCTCGTGCGCTGGATCGCGTGCGCGGCGGCCTTCGGCGCGACGCTCGAGCTCTATCGCCGCCTCCCGCTCGCGATCGCCTTTCGCATCCTGCCGCTCGTCGCGGCGGCGGCCCTCGTCGCGTTCGCCGTGGCAGCGTGGCGCACCGGGGGGGATCGGGCACGGATGGTCCCGCGCCTCCCCGTGTGGGCTTTCGCGCTCGCCAGCTTCGCCCGCATCCCGCTCAACTCGACGGTGGAGCACTACGGGTTCTTTCTCCTCCCGGTTCCGATCGTCGCGTTCGCGCTCCTCCTGCTCGATGACCTGCCGCGGCTCGCGACGGCGTCCGAGTGGAGGCGGCGCGCGTATCGCTCCGCCGGGGCGGGGCTCCTCGTGGGCGCCGCGGTGCTGCACTTCGGCGAGTCCGCGAAGATGTACGACCAGCACATCCATGAGCTCGCGACGCCACGCGGCCGGCTGCTGCTGCTCACGCAGTTCGAGGCGGGCGTCGTGCAGGCCCTCTCCTCGTTTCCTCGCGGGACGCGCGTCCTGACGGTCCCGCAGGGAGACGGGCTCGTCTTCTTCAGCGGGCTCGAGGCCGCGGACGGGATGTTCTCGCACCTGCCACCCGACTTCGTCGGCGCATACGCCGAGGAGCGCGTCCTGGCCCGCTGGCAGGCGAACCCTCCCGACGTCGTCGTCTGGACGAGGCAGGACATGAGCGAGTTCGGCTTCCGCGAGTTCGGCGACGACTTCGCGCGCGCCTGCGCCTCTTGGCTCGCGGCCAACTACTCGCCGCTGGCGGGCGACCCCACGGCGCCGGTCAGGCTGCTCGTACGAAAGCCGTAGCGGCCGCGAGCCACCGCTCGAAGGCGACGAGCTCGCGCTCCTCCACGATCCCGGCGGTCGCGAGCGCGCGCCACAGCGCGCGTGCGGTGTCGCCCATCGACGCGCGCTCCGCCGGCGCCAGGTCCGCCATCGCGCGCTCGAGCAGCGCCCCGATCTCCGCGTTTCGCCGGTATCCGATCACCTCGTCCTCGAAGTCCTTCATGAGGTCGTGAGCGTTCCGGGCCTGCTCCACCGTGGCGTCCTGGAAGGCCAGACGGTGGCCGTGGATCCAGAGCGCCGCCTGCGCGACGAACGAGCGCCAGATGTCCGTCATGCGGAAGCTGACGAAGCATGGCAAGTAGAGCAGGGGAAATGCCGCCGGGAAGAACAACGTGTTCTGCGAGTTGAACGGCACCCACGCGTGCGGTTCGAGGACGACGGCCTCGCCGAGGCGCGCGAACGTGACGTTCTGGGGGAACACGAGGCGGTAGATCGCGTCCACGTCCGGATCGGAATCGGCGAGGTACTGCTGGATCGGGGACGAGGCGCCTTCCACCCGCCCCGCGTCGTCGCCCGGATCGTGAATCGCGGTGAGCGGGAGCCCGCGCGGCCAGATCGTCGCGTCGGAGTATTGCCGGTAGACATTGACCCATCCTGCGCGGCGGATCAGTCTCCCCGAGACCTGCGGTCGCAGCGCCTCTCCGAAGCTGTCGTACGGGATGTTGTCGTCATCCGTCTCGAGGATGAGCGATGCACCCTCGCGCAGCGCATGGAGGTAGCCGAGGTTCTTCCGCGCGTAGTGCCGGTAAGGCAGCACGTCCGCGAGCTCGCCGAACTCCTGCCGCTGCCGCTCGACGGAGAGGTAGTCGATGCCTTCCGCACGCCACCCGTCGGGCGTGCGCAGGTCGCCGACGACGACGGCGCGCCAGCCGCGCCGGCACATGCCGGCGATGCGCTCGATCGCCCGCGTCGGGGGGTTGATGGTCGTGACGACGATCCACGGATCGCCGGCGCACCGGCCCGCCCGCTCAGATGCCGCGCCGCCCATTCCTCACCTCGCGCCAGACGAGCTTCAGCTCCGCGATCCCTGTCGCCACGCTGTGGAAGTTGGTCTCGCCGCCGATGCGCACGGACTCCCTCGTCGGGAACTCGGTGATGGGGAGCCCGAGCTTCAGCGCGCGGATGACCATCTGGTAGTCCATCGTGAGATCCGTCGACGTGAGCCGCATGCGATCGAACGTGGCGCAGGCGATCCCGCGGAACCCGTTCGTCACGTCGCTCGTGCGGTTGCCTCCGTGAGCGAACAGCGAGTTCGCGAGGAGCGCGAACCCCTGGTTCGCCCACTTGCGCCACCTGAACGTCAGATGATCCTCCTCGTTCCAGGCGCCCGCGATCATGCGGGAGGCGACGACGAACTCGTGCCCGCTCGCCAGCAGCGCCACCATCCGTCCCAGATCCGCCGGGTCCTCGTTCCCGTCCGGATGGAAGAACACGAACGCGTCGGCGGACACGAGCTCGCGCGCCTCGAGCATCGCCGCGCCGAGGCCGGGCCGGCGCTGGACGTGCACGGGGATCCCCGCCGCCTCGAGCAGCTCCCGCGTTCGATCGGTGGAGTGGCCGTCGATGGCGAGGACGGACCGGAAGAGGCTGCGATCGATGCGATCCAGCAGGGTGCGAACGCCCGCCTCCTCGTTGCGCGCGATGAGCACCAGATCTACGGAACGCATGCGGGAGCGGCTCCTCGCGGTGGACGTGGCGGGCGGCGGTCGCGGCTCGCCGGCTGCGGATGCGGGCCGCGCGAGAGATGACCATGCGTACCATCGGGAAAAGCGGCTGTCCAGCCACGCACGCGCTCGCAGGCGCGTTCCCGGGGCCGAAATGAAATGCTCATCACCCGTGAGCTCCCGCAGTCCCCGGGGCACAGGGCTGCGCCGCTCTCCCGCGCACGGCGCGTTGAGGGTCACGCCCCGAGCGCCTCCGTCCGCTTTCGCTCCGCGACGTGCAGCCAGAAGCGGTGATCGCGCTCGCCGTATATCAGGATCTCCTTCGCGCGAGTCAACCCCAAGGCGGGCGCCCAACTGATACGATGCGTGAGGACGCGTCCGGTCCTACCGTACCGCGAGTGAACCGGCGGGCCGGGCTCCGGTTTGTTCCGGAAATTCCTTGCGCCCGCCGGTGGCCCAGCGACGGCATTTCGAGGGGGAACCATGAGGAGCGGGCTCACACGCGCGCCAAGGTGGGGACGCGGAAGCCGGGGACGGCGTGTTCTCGGCGATCATCCCGGTCGACGCCCAGGCGCTCGCCGCGCGCAACGAGCGTCTGGCGCAGATCGAGAAGGCGACCGGCAAGCCGCCGGTCCGCTTCGTCTTCGACGGGCGCGTGCTCAAGCAGCGGATCCCTTTGCCGCGATTCGAGCCGGAGAGACTCGGGCAGCGCATCCCCTTCGACGCGGCCGACTTCGTCTCGCTGGTCACCGCGGCGGAGGTGAAGATCGACCGCTCGCTCATGATCACGGACCTGAGCGTCGTGGAGGATCCGGCGCGCACGTTCGATGTGTGCAAACCCCCCGGCTCGCAGGGGACGAAGATGGGGAAGTGGACCTTCGGCCACCTCATGACCGAGATGGCCAACCAGTCGCAGACGGGGCTCGACCCCGTCGCGTTCACACGCCGCTGGCTGCGCGCGTGGGAGACCCCGCAGTCGGTGAACGGGTTCGCGGTGGCGCCGTTCCGGCTGCTCGCGATCGTGAACCGCGTCGATCTCGCCGACAACCTGGTCTATGGCGGCAGCGGCAGCGCCGGCGAGGCGCGCTTCGTGTTCGGCGTGCTCGGCCCCAACTGCACGAAGTTGCAGTTCGCGGTGATCTTCGAGTACGGCGTCACCGCGAGCGGGTGCGTGGGGCTGAAGGCCTGGGCGCAGAAGTGGTTCGATCTCGGCGCGCTCACCTTCGGCGCGTCGTACAACCAGGCGCTCGAGGCGATCACCGAGACCTTCGCCAAGGCAGCCGCCGCGCCGGCGAAGCCGAACGGCAGCGCCCTGAACCAGCTCCGCACGAACGAGATCGCGCTCGGCGTGCCGTGGGAGCTGCGCGAGTTCCGCCTCGATTCCCTGGAGGGGGGCAATCTTCGCCAGGTGACGGTGAAGCAGACCCCGGATCTCGGCATCAACCCCACGCAGCGGCTCGTCGACTACGTCAACGGGAACGAGGCGCTCGTCGTCGCGGAGGAGCACGTCGTGCCGCTCGACTTCCCGCTCGGCACCCCGTTCCTGGGCGGCAACGCGCCCACCGATGACAAGACGTTCTGGAACAACCCGGTGCCGCCGCCGCCCACCATCACGAACCGCGAAGCGCGCTTCCACTTCTCGCTGAACACCTGCAACGGCTGCCACAACCCCGAGACGCGGACGCCGTTCACGCACGTCGGCCCGCGCGCCGCCGGCACGCCCGCGGCGCTATCCTGCTTCCTGACCGGGATCGGCTGCGACGTCCCGGATCCGGCCGACGGCTCGCCGACGCGTCACTTCACGGACCTGGATCGGCGCGCCCAGCGCCTCGCCGATCTCGTCGGGCGAAATTGCTTCTTCCACGTCTCACTCACCAAGATGCGGATGGTGCACTGACCTCGTCGCCGCCTGCACGTCACGCGCGAACCGCCTTGATCGCGCGATCCGTCGTGACGCCGTCGCGCGCGGCTCGCGTCCGCGGCGCGGCGAGGGCCTCCGCCCCGTGGGAGACACGTGGTCCGGCACCGCCCGTACCGATAAGCTGTACCGATGCACCGACTGGTTCTGCTCCTTGCTCTCGCGGGCTGCGCGACCAAGCAGGCGCGTCCACAGGAGCAGTACGCCCACGCGTTCGACGTCTGCTACGACTCCGTCCGCGCGCGCAGCTGCAGCGCGGGAACGTCAGCGGAGCGGGACGCCTGCATGGAACAGATCGGCCTGCGGTATGACGGCGCCGCCTCCCGCGGAGAACGCCGCGCGCTCCTGATCAAGGCGGGGTGTCCGGCGGCGGTCGTCGGCTCCGCCCTCGATCAGTAGCGGCTGCGCCGCGCGCTCTCTGCTGCAGCCTACGGCTGCTTCACGCGCGCCTTCCAGTGCTGAAGCACGAGGGGTCGCCTGTCGGGCGCCGTCCCGTCTCGCGCGGGATCTGCGGTCTCGTCTCCCGTGTACAGGACGTTCGGCGTCGTCGAGGTGTCGATGTACATGATCGAGTACAGCTGCCCTCCGGATCCGAACACCGCATCCACCTCGCGGGCGACGACTGCGCCGTCGCGCAGCATCGCCGGCGTCGTACCGCGCAGCGCGAAGGAGACCCCATCGTCGAACGCGGGCGTGGCCGCACCGCTGCATGAGCCGTCGTTGCTGGCGTACGAGGTTCCGGCGACCGAGACGTGGTATCCGCTGATCGTGAACACCTCTCCGACATCGCCCGTGACCTCGGTGGAGCACGAGCTCCAGGTGCCCTGGAGCGCGGGTGCGGACACTCCGTGGGGTTCCTCCTTCATGTACGCCCTCGGCCAGAGCTCGGGGACTGCGTCGAGACCGAGGTGCAGCGCGTCCGGAACTTGCGCCGTATCGACGTAGAGAAACCCGCTCCACGGCGTCCCGTCTTCCGCGACCACCTCCAGCGCCCGCGCCGTCACCGTCGTCCCATCCAGCGGCACCTCGACGTCTCCGCCGAGCGCGATCGTCGCCGCCCACGCATTCTCCACCTGGCCGTGGAACTGGCCCGTGCACGAGCTGTCGGTGCTCGCGTACTCGAGCTGGTTCCGGAACAGCGTGTCCCCGACGAACGTGAAGCTCTCCCATTCGTCCTGTGGCATGTTCTGCTCGAGTCGGCAGAAGCTCCACGTCGCGCCGTCGAGCGCCCACGTCACGCCGAAGTCCTGGCCGGTGATCCGATCCGTTCCCTTCACCACGACCGCGCGGCTGTCGGGGCTGAACGCGTAACCGGGCTTCGAAGCCGTCACGGTGTAGCTCCCGCGGGGGAGGCTGACGAACGAGTAGGTACCGGACGCGTCGGTGGTCGTCGACGCCGTGACTGCTCCAGCCAAGGTCACCGCCACGGCGTCCACTCCCGTGATCACGCCGCTGATCGACGCGCGCGCGTGCTTCGCGTCCTTTTCGCCGCTCTGGGCTCCCGCCACACCGGCGACGCACGCCACGATGAGCGCAATGAAGACTCCAATTCGCATGTGCCCCCTCCTTCGTAGGTTTCGAGACCGACCGCCGAGGGCGGGGATACTATTAGGATCCGCCAACGCAGGGAATGTGACTTCAGGCCGCGGAGATGGGGCGGCGAGAGGCGCAAGTCCTCGCCGATGCTGGTGAAGAGAGTTGCTCAGGGTTGCCGCGTCGCCGAGTTACTCTAGGGACCGCGCCGCCGGAGGACGCATCGAGCCGTCGATGGTCCGGCACGGCCCGCGCGACGGAGGGATTACGAAGACCAAGCGCGCGATCGACCTTCCGGCGAATCAGGTCCCGGCCGCGACCAGGGTGGCGCCCGTGCTCGCCGAGCTGCGCGCGATGGGTAGCGCGACGAACCGCTCGGGCATGGCCCGCTACGGAATCAACGTCGAGAACGCCTTCGGCGTGTCCGTTTACGAGCTGCGCAAGGTCGCCAAGCGCCTCGGAACCGACCACGAGCTGGCGCTCGCGCTGTGGGCGACGGGGAACCACGAGGCGCGTCTTCTGGCCTGCTTCGTCGATGATCCGCACGCGGTGACGGACGAGCAGACCGAGGCCTGGGCCCGCGACTTCGACTCGTGGGACATCTGCGATCAGGCGACGACCAGCCTCTTCGACCTGACGAAGCACGCGTGGACGAAGGCGGCCGAGTGGGCAAAGCGCGACGACGAGTGGGTCAAGCGGGGCGGCTTCGCGCTGATGGCTGGCCTCGCCGTCCACGACAGGACCGCGCCCGACCGCGCCTTCCTGAGACTGCTGCCGCTCATCGGGCGTGCCGCGGCGGACGAGCGCAACTTCGTCAAGAAAGCGGTCAACTGGGCGCTGCGCAACATCGGGAAGCGCAATCGCGCGCTGAACACCGCCTCCATTGCGTGCGCCGAGAAGATCCATGCTGCCGCGAACAGGCGCGCCGGACGGGACCGCGGTGGCGATCCCGGTGCACGCAGCGCGCGCTGGGTGGCGGCCGACGCGCTCCGTGAGCTCACGTCCGACAAGGTGGTGGCACGACTCGAGACCACCACGACGGCGAGAAAGCGAGCTCGTCATCCCGCTCGTCGGGGTCCGAGACGCTGAGTCGCGCCGCGCGTGCCTTCCGGTACGGCGATCGCGGGTTTCACTGATTGCCCGGATCGTGCGTGAGCACGACCACGCCCGGGTCGAACGTCAGGGTGTCCGCGCGTCCGGATCGCCTCGTTCCACGAGGCGTGCTGCGACGAGGCCCAGCAGCCGTGCCGGCTCGGGATCGGCCGGATCGAGCGTCGCCGCCCGCCGGAGCTCCGCGCGTGCTTCCGCGAACCGCCGCATCGCGATGAGGAGCTTGCCGGCGGCGAGCGCGTTGCGCGGATCCTCGGGGTCGAGCCGCTCGGCCGCGGCGAGCTCCGCGAGGGCCCCCGGCAGGTCGCGAAGCTCCAGGAGCACCCCGGCCGCGAAGCGCCGAGGGCTCGCCTCGTCCGGTGCGACCTCCTTCGCGCTCGCGAGGGCCGCTAGCGCCCCCTTCTCGTCGCCGAGCCGGTGCAGCGCGAGCACGCGGTTCACGTGCGCGCGCCAGTACCTGGGCGCGGTGCGCAGCGCGACTTCGAGGCGCTCGAGCGCGCGCCGGTGGTCGCCGCGGGCGCCATACTCGACGGCGAGGTTGTTGTTCACCACCGGATCGAGCGGCGCGGTGCGCAGCTCCGCTTCGTAGAGGCGCTCCGGGGTGCGCCAGACCGCGGCGCGCGTCACGGCGCGCCCGGCGAGGAGGGACCAGGATGACGGCGAAGCTCGCGCTCGCCGCGGTCCGCCCGCCCGCGCTGCGGGCGCGCTCGCGCCAGACCTGCGGGAGCTGGCCCGCCCAGATGCACAGGCCGACGGACGGCAGGTAGAGGAATCGCTCGGCCATGAGGGCGCCGATCGGGACGACGTTCGAGACCGGGAGCAGGCCGACGAAGGTCCAGAGCACGGCGAGGCTCAGGACCGGGGCGCGGCGCGCGGAGAGCATGCCGATCGCGAGCACGGCGCACCACGTCACCGTGGCGAGCGCCGACTCGATCCCGAACCGATGTGTGAAGGGGATCTGCGCCGCGTAACCGAAGTCGGTCATGAGGCGCCAGGGGAACGCGAGGATGCGCCAGTACTCGGCGAGGGCGCGAGTCATCGTGTACCAGACGACCGCCGGGGGCTGACCCTCGAACCAGCGCGCCTGCTGCGGAACGCCCGCGCCCCCTGGCTTGAGCAGGAAGTACGGCGCCACCGCGAGCGCGAGCGCCGCCGCCACCGACGCAGCGGCGAGGAGCGCGCGCCGCCGCTCCGGGGTCCCCAGGCCGGGCTTCGCGCCGAGCCCGGCGGCAGCGGGCAAAAGGAACGCGACGAGCAGGTACAGGAGCGGGACGGTCGCCGCGATCTCCTTGGAGAGCACCGCGGCCGCGAGTGTTGCGCTCGCCGCAGCGATCCGCCACCTCGGACGGGGGGAGAGCGCGAGGAGGAGCGCGGCGAGCCCGAGCGCCGCCGCGAGGAGATCCGCGCGCCCCACGAGCGGCGCGATCGCCTCGACGTGCGCAGGGTGGACCGCGAAGAGCAGCCCCGCGCCGAGCGCGCCCGCGGCGGCACGCGCCGGCGCGATCGTCGCGAGGATTCGCCGCGCCAGCAGCACGACGAGCGCCGTCGTCGCGGCGTGGAACAGCACGTTGACGGCGTGGAACGGGATCGGAGCGGGACCGTGAAGCGCGTACTGGACGGCGCACGTGAGCGTGGCGATCGGACGGTAGGTGCCGGCCAACGTGGCGCTCCCCGAGTTCCCGTAGTGCTTCGCGAAGATGCGCGCGACGTCGAGGGTCCTGACCAGCGGGTTGTCGAGGACTGCCCACCCGTCGTCGAGAACGGGCTGGTTCGGAAGGGTGCCGAGGAAGACGGCCGCGGCGAGCGTCGCCGCGATCTTCGCGGGGTGGCGAGCCGCCACGCCTGCGGCGGCGGCGAACCGCTCGCGGAAGGCCGCGCCTCTCGCGATGGAGGTCGCGTGGTTGTTCGGACGGATGGGACCCCGCGCCGGCATCCGGTCATCATGCACCGGGTCTGGACGCCAACCCACGGTAGCTTCCCGCCATTGATGACGCGGCGCGGACGGCCCCCGCCTGCGTCAAGTTGTTTCGGACGTACCGACCCGGATTGTGGGACGGTGCAAGCTGCGAGCGCCGCGCTCTCTCGACGGCCGAAGCTCGCCAAAGAGGGGCTCATGAGATTGAAGCTGCTGCGGATGGCGATGCTCGCGATTCTTCAGGCGTTCTCGTGGTCGTCAGGGACGGCGTCCGCGCAGGAGATCCCCCGCACGATCCTCGGGCCGGGGACGTCGTTTGGCGTGAACGCTTACGGACAGGTTGCGGGTTGGAGCGACTGGCAAGCAGTCCTGTGGAACGGCGACGGCAGCGTCCAACGCCTGCCGGGGCTGGGCGGCGAGTCGGCCGCGCTCGCCCTGAATGACGTCGGGGTCGCCGTCGGCGTGTGCGGCCTCACCGCGGGCTACTCGTACCCGTTCCACGCCTGCGCATGGATGGCCGGTGGAGAGCTACGCCGAAGCCCTCAACGACATGGACGAGGTGGTCGGGTACCGCTATCCGCAAGCATCCGCGCGGGCATTCTTCTGGTCATCCGACCAAGGCCGGATCGATCTCCCGAGCGTCGGCGCCTCTCGCGCGTACGACGTCAACAACGACGGCACGGTGGTAGGTGACGACGTCGCCGCGGCGGTCGTGTGGCACGTCCGTCCGCAAGTGACAGAGCCCCCCCGCCCCCCCCGCCCGACGAGTTCGTCGCATTCTCGCCTTCCCTGCTGAACGACGGCATCGCCGAGTTCGAGCTGGGCAGGAGGATCCCGGTCGAGTTCCAGCTCGTCGACTGGAGAGGGAGCTTCGTCGCGACAGCAACGCCCACGCTCCACGTGTTCAGGATGCTCGGGGAGGTGGTCGAGACGACCGACCTCGCCCCCGCGGGCGCATCGTTCCGCTACGAACGCCATGCGAACCGGTACTCCTACGACCTGAGTAGCCGTCCGCTGGGCACGGGCGTGTTCGTGCTCCGCGTCGATGTCGCTGGCGGGTCGCACGACGTGCGCTTCGCGGTCCGGGAGCGCGCCAGACGCTAACCGCGGTCGTCGCGGTCGCAGCCGCAGCCGCAGCCGCAGCCGCAGCCGCAGTCGCAGTCGCAGTGCCATGGCAAGCATCGTCGAGAAGGTGTGCCGACTGCCGAATTCATATGCCGTGAGCTCTCGGATTTCGCGTTGCGTAATCGTCGCCAGCGGTGAACGCCAACGAGAGCGCGATTCTGGGTGGCTGAGGCGCGGCCTAGCTGAACGCTGGCCGAAAACCCCTGCTCAAGCGGGTTCGGAAATGGGCGTTGTATGGCGCGTCCCGCCCTGCGGAACGCGAGGGGCTCGACCCGCGCCCTCAACTCAACGGCGCCGGATCGAGCCCATCCCGAGCCCGTCACCTATTGTGAGCGGTCACGCCGTCTTCAGGTCCTCCGGGCGGCTTCACGACAGGCCCGCACGCCGCGTCCCGCGTGCAGCACCCGGTCGTCCGGGTCTCCGCGTCCCACAGGTGGAGCGAGTTCCCGAGGCACCGCCCGAAGTCGGCGCACGCGGCGCAGGCGCCGGTCCGCATCCAGGCGCGATCCCGGTGGGGGGCGAACCGGCGCTCCCACACCTCCACGAGGTCGTCGCTGCGAACGTTTCCCTGCACGAGCGTGCGGCTCACGCTCGGGCACGCGGCGATCGCACCGTCGCAGAGCACCGACGCGACCGAGATGCCCGCGCGGCAGAAGTAGGGCTCGTCACGGACGGCGCGGTCTACCGCCGGCGGCAGGTAGCCCTCGCAGGAGAGATCCGCCCGCAGGGCGCCTGTCCGGCGCCGCGACGCCGCGACGAACTCGAGGAGCACGCGGAGCTGCGCGGGCGCGAGGAGCAGGTCCTGGTTCTGCCGGGCGCGGCCCCTCGGGAAGATCGGGAAGAGCCGCCAGGCCGGGGCGCCGGTCGCCTCGAGGAGCGCGCGGACCGCGTGCAGCTCGTCGAGGTTCGCCGGGTGCGCGCAGGTCACGACGTCGGTGAAGGGCAGCGCGCCGCGCGCGTGTGCCTCCGCCGCGGCGCGGATCGCGCGAATCGCCCGGTCGAACGCGCCCGGCCCGCCGCGGAGGGCGTCGTGGGTGGGCCGGAGACCGTCTAGGCTCACCGTGAGGCTCCGGAGGCCGCGCCCGAGGAGGTGCTGGAGCGCCGCCGGCCCGAGCGCCTGGCCGTTCGTGACCATGCCCCACGCGAGCCCGCGCGCCTGGATGCGCTCGAGGATGTCGTCGAGGTCGGGGCGGCAGAGCGGCTCGCCGCCGGTGATCACGAGCACGAGCGCCCGCGGGTCGAAGCCGTCGGCGATCCGGTCCACCACCGCGAGCCACTCCCCGGTCGTGAGCTCGCCCTCGCGCGCGGTGCGGTCGCAGTCAGAGCCGCAGTGGCGGCACCGCAGGTTGCAGCGCGACGTCACCTCGAGGAAGAGGTAGCGGAGCGGGTGCACCCGCGTCTCGAGCCGCCGGTACAGCGGGTGGAGAAGGTCGCGCAGCCGCCCGCGCATTGCTACGGGACCGGATCGAGCTCGACGACGATGTCTGGCTGGTCTCCCGCGACCCCCGTCACGATCTTCTGCTGGTACGCGCCACCGGCTGCTCCGTCCACGTCCGCGAAGGCGAGCGCCACGCAATCGACGACGCCGCTCTTGAACGGGACAAAGAAGGTCCCGTCCTCGCCGGTCACGTCCATCGTCCGATCGAGCGCGGGATCCGCGCAGGTGACGCGGATGCCGCCGATCCCGAGCTTCGTCGCGGCGTCGACGACGCGCCCGTGCTTCGCGAACGCGTACGGCACGCCATACGCGCACGCGATGAAGACGGTGACCGCGCTCGACAGTACCCCGAGCAGAAGCCGCTCCAGATGCCGCATCACGCCTCCCTCTCCCGCGTACCGCAAAGGTCCGCCGGTGATGAGAGCATGCGCGGAGCGCGGTGTCACTCGAGGTGGTGCCGTCGCCCTGAACCATCCCCTCATATGAGACCGAAGACTTCACGGAACGTGGCGTGCTGACGGAGCAGCTCATCGAACTTCGCCATCAGCGGTTTCGCGCGTTCGTCGCGCATTCCCGGAAGGCAGTCGAAGTAGAACAATCCCTG
>WNFU01001081.1_pt1 | contig 61684 bp, 55 predicted proteins | sample 5400121 | NCBI WGS metagenome assembly WNFU01 (sample SAMN13153360, study PRJNA577476) | soil metagenome | isolation source: 100 cm soil or saprolite under grassland replicate 1 | place: USA:California | collected 2016-06-15 | reverse complement strand
AAATCGACGAACTCATTGAATACGTCGTTCCCGCGCGAGCGGGAACCCAGCGTCTTGAGCGTCGAACGACACTGGATCCCCGCCTGCGCGGGGACAACCGTAAACCGCGCTCAGGACTTCTTGACTTCGGGCGCCTGCGTCTTGCCGCCGATCTTCGTGCACGTGCCGGTCGCGACCATCTTCCAGTCGGCCGGATCGTTGTCCTTCTTCGACTGGCCGCTGCAGGCGTGCGTGCCGGTCGCGTTCGCGCAGTCGTTCTGGCCGGCCTTCGAGATGCCGTAACACTTCTCCTGGGCAGGCGGGTTGGCCGCGTAGGCGGCGCCCTGTACCGTGCCGAGCGCGATCAGGCCCGCGAGCGCGGAGCGGATAAGGGTTTGCGAGTTCATCGATGTCTCCTTGAGTCCATTTCGTGGCGGGGCGATTCCCCGCCATTGGTCGCCTGCCCGAATCGCACCTTACGGGCCGTCGTCCGGCAGTCGGCGGCGAGGCGCCATCTTATCGCGGCGCGACGCTCGGTTGGCGTGTCCGGCTGCGCCACGAGAACCACGTTTGACCGCACGCAAAGACGCGGGCGAGCGCGACGCCGCGTTAGAATGCGCATTCGGCCGCCCCGCGTGCGGCCGTTTTTGTTGCGCGCCGCATGGACCAGCCGACGCTCTTCACCGCCATCGTCCTCGGCCTCGTCGAGGGGCTCACCGAATTCCTGCCGGTGTCGTCGACCGGCCATCTGATCGTCGCTGGGTCGCTGCTCGGCTACACCGGCGAGCAGGCGAAGATGTTCGAGATCGTCATCCAGGCCGGCGCGATCCTCGCGGTGTGCTGGGAATACCGTGTGAAGCTCGTGCACGTCGCCGCAGGGCTCGGCCGCGACCCGGTCGCGCGACGTTTCGCGGCGAATCTCGTCATCGCGTTCCTGCCGGCGGCCGTGCTCGGCCTCGCGCTCGCGAAGACGATCAAGGCCGCGCTGTTCGCGCCGGTGCCGGTCGCGTGCGCCTTCGTCGTGGGCGCGTTCTTGATCCTGTGGGTCGAACGCCGGCAGAAAACAAATCCGGCGGCGGTGCGCATCGACGACGTCGACGCGATGCGTTGGCCGGACGCGCTGAAGGTCGGCTTCGCGCAGGCGTTCGCGCTGATACCCGGGACTTCCCGCTCGGGCGCGACGATCATCGGCGGCATGCTGTTCGGCCTGTCGCGCAAGGCGGCGACCGAGTTCTCGTTCTTCCTCGCCATCCCGACGCTGTTCGCGGCGACGGCGTACGAGCTGTGGAAGGGCGGGCAGCTCATCACGGCGGCGAGCGCGCCGGCGTTCGCCGCCGGCTTCGTCGTCGCGTTCTTCTCCGCTTTCGCCGTCGTGCGCTGGCTGATCCGCTACGTCGCGCATCACGACTTCGTGCCGTTTGCCTGGTACCGGATCGCGTTCGGCGCGGTGATTCTCGCGACCGCGTATCTCGGCATCGTGCGGTGGGAGTGACGGGGTAATGGGGTCAGGTTCAATTTCCGCCGCAACGCGCTCGCGCGCTGCCTGATCGGACGCCGGAAATTGAACCTGACCCCATTTCCCGCGCCGCTTCTCGCCGTCATCGGCGTGCTCGGATTCTCGTTCAAGGCGATCCTGATCAAGCTCGCCTACGCGTGGTATCCGGTCGACGCGGTGACGTTGCTCGCGCTGCGGATGCTCTACGCGGCGCCGTTCTTCGTCGCGATGGCGGTGTGGGCCGGGCGCCGCGCGAGCAAGCCGCTCGCGCGGGCGGACTTGCGCGCCCTCGCCTGGCTCGGCTTCATCGGCTACTACCTCGCGAGCCTGCTCGACTTCGTCGGGCTCGAGTACATCACCGCGGCGCTCGAGCGGCTGGTGCTGTTCCTGTATCCGACGATGGTCGTGCTGCTGTCGGCGTTCATCGCGCGGACGCCGATCACGCGGCGCGCCGTGATGGCGCTTGCCGTGTCGTACGCGGGCATCCTGCTCGTGTTCGCGCACGACATCACGGCGAGCGGGGAGCCGCGCGCGATTGCGACCGGCGGCGCGCTGGTGTTCGCCAGCGCAATTCTATACGCGCTCTATCTCGTGCAGGCGGGCGACGTGATCAAGCGGCTCGGCAGCATGCGCTTCATCGCGTGGGCGATGCTCGCCTCCAGCGTGTTCGTGCTCGCTCAGTTCGCGCTGATGCGCCCGCTCGCCGCACTCGCGGTACCGCTGTCCATCCACGCGCTCGTGCTGACGATGGCGATCTTCTCGACGGTACTGCCGACGTGGCTCATCGCCGAATCGATCAAGCGGATGGGCGCGAACGCGTCGTCGCTCGTCGGCTCGCTCGGGCCGATCTTCACGATCGGCCTAGGCGCGCTGATTCTCGGCGAGCCGCTGCACTGGATCCAGCTCGCCGGTGCTGCGCTGGTACTGACGGGCGTGACGCTGGTGACGCTGAAGCGCTGAAATACGGCGGCTATTGTTGCGCCAGCTTGCAATTTCCCGAATTCAGACACGCGAACACCAGCGAGCACGTCGTTTGGATGCCGTCGAGGTAGCAGGTACAGCCACCGAACATTTCGCACCACGTTACCTGGTTCCTTGCCAGGCTCTTGTACGTGTCGGATGTCGACGTCACACGCGTGCCCGTCGATGCACACGCCACCAGAGTCGTGGAAACAATCAACGCCAGCAATAAGCTCTTTGTCTTCATGATCATTGCCCTCCTTCGAAATTCCAGTCTTCACTGGAATGCATCAGGTTATGCAAAACGATCTGGACACATGAGCGCGTCACGACGGAATCGAGCTCGCCCGGACGTCAAATGCGCGGATTAGCCGCGCTTCTTCGGCTGCTTGGGAAGAAGGATTTTGGCTGCGGTTTTGGATATAGCAAGAAACGTGTCACGAACAATTTGTGGTTCACAAATAAGAACTTCGGGCCAAAACGTCCATTAGCGACGTGGCGACTGTAAACCGTGCCGACACTGGCACATTAAGCGGCCGCCGCCGGCTCCTCCAAAAGCCAGCGCGGTAGACATCACGGAGTCAACCGCATCAACGCCTCGGGCTCGAACACGTGCCCATCCCTTGACGACGCGATCGATGTGACTCAGGCTCGCGGCGTCGGCCGTCGGATCGGTAGTGCCGATGAAGCCGAGCCAGGCGAGGGCGCGCAAGTCCGTCCGCGCCGCGCGATGATGCACGACCCACGCGGCGCGCCGTGGTGGCGCTCGCCGTGTCGTACGCGGGCATCCTGCTCGTGTTCGCGCACGACATCACGGCGAGCGGGGAGCTGCACGCGATTGCGACCGGCGGCGCGCCGGTCTTCGCCAGCGCATTTCTGTACGCGCTCTATCTCGTGCAGGCGGGCGACGTGATCAAGCGGCTCGGCAGCATGCGCTTCATCGCGTGGGCGATGCTCGCCTCCAGCGTGTTCGTGCTGGCTCAGTTCGCGCTGATGCGCCCGCTCGCCGCGCTCGCGCTACCGCTGTCGATCCGCGCGCTCGTGCTGACGATAGCGATTTTCTCGACGGTATTGCCGACGTGGCTCATCGCCGAATCGATCAAGCGGATGGGCGCGAACGCGTCGTCACTCGTCGGATCGCTTGGGCCCATCTTCACGATCGGCCTAGGCGCGCTGATTCTCGGCGAGCCGCTGCACTGGATCCAGCTCGCGGGCGCTGCGCTAGTGCTGACGGGCGTGACGCTGGTGACGCTCAAGCGCTGACAAGAGTGCGCGACTTACTCATTCTACCGTTACCGCCGCTTTCATCTTTCGAAAGATGTCCGTGAAGACCTTGTTCTGCTCTGGTTCGGGTAGGAGATCGAGCGGCTTGTCCGGCGGATTGGCGCCTTGAAATTTCGCGAGCGGCGAGTCTTCGAACGTCGCCGAGCTCACTGCGATCACGAAGATCAGACAGCCGCGGTCCTGGGCCGCTTGAAGCAGCGTTGGCAACTCCTCATCCCTGATGAATCGAGAGGTGAGGAAGTTCTGTGTAACCAGGAACACCGCCACTCGCGCCGATTCGAGCGCCTTGCGGATTTCTGCCAGCCAGTCAGATCCGGTGCGTATCTCGGTGTCGTCCCAAACGCTTATCAGTTCCTGGTCTTCAAGCGGCCGCAGGAACAACCGGAGTTTCTCGAGCCATGCCGCGTCCTTATGGCTGTAGCTGATGAATATAGGTTTGGTGATCTGAACTCTCGGCGCCACGACATGCAACACGCGCAGAACCCTGCGATCGGCCTCCACTTGGAAGGTCACCTGCAGCGCAGGACTCGGGTGCGAATAAAGCCGGATGTTGCCGTCACGGGTCAGGGATCGCATACGCCCGGGAAATGCATCTAAATTGGCAGCCAGCATATCCAGCACGTCTTGCAGCACCATGCGCACCTCGGGCGGCAGCTGTTTGCGGCTGTCGCTACCCGCCTCGGAATACTGGAACCCATAGGGCTCGGATGAAATCGGCTGGTCAGCCATCGCTCGCTCCCCCCATCGCGCGAACGGCTTCGTCGGCCGTGCGCTTCACCGCGGTGATGTGGATTCCGCGCGATGCCTGATCGATCGTGTACTCGACTTCAACACGCTTGCTCTCCGTCGTGCAGCGAGAGAACGCGCCGTCCTGCGCTTGCGTTCCGGCTGGTTGGCTTGCCGAGCTGAGGCGCGCAAGCAGGTCGTCCAGTTCCAATCGGTCCTTCATGTCCAGCCCAGTCCGCTGCACTGTGGCTTTATCGTCGAACGTGATCGCATATCCGCTCGATTGCGAACTGGCGCCCTGCAATATCGCCTCCTTCCGTTGCCTCGCGATGCCCGCCGACTCGATCGTTGCGGCGCGTTCGACGAGTTCGGCCGGAACGGCAATGGTCCGGGTCGCGCCAGCCTGCTGCCGCAGGCTCTGCAAAGCTTTCTTCAGCTCGACCGCACTAGCCGCCAGTTCCATTTGCTCGCGCTGATTGCGCAGCAGCCGTGCGCCGAACAGTATGACCGCGAACACCGCAAGGTAAACTGCGAGATACGGTGCTTCTGTGAACTCGGAGGACATCGCGAGATAAACGATGGCGTAAAAGGCGACTATCACGCCGAAAAAAATAATCAACGCGCTGCGGATTCGGCCCAGCCAATTGTGCCGCCGACTTGCCTTCCACAGGGACTTGGAAAGCGCTGTCATGCCGATAGTCTTCAGTCTTGCGCGCTCCTGCAGGGTTCGGCGAATCAGCGGAACGTTCACTAGAAACGCGACCGCCCCCGCAGCACTGGACCCTACGAGCGCAATCGCTGCGAGGACGAGCAGCGCGTTAAACCAATTCAATTTGCCGAGCACCGTGGGGCCGCTGGCGCCCAACTTGGCCATCGTGACGACTAGGATCACGACGACGGCGACAAGACTCACGATCGCGAGATCGACGCTGATCATCAGTGCCCGGTAGCCGCGCCGTTCGCGGGGCGTCAAGCAGAAACTTGCGGCAGCACTCGAGAGCACGTCGATCGCGGCATCCAGACTCGCGGAGTCGAGCGTGATCGTGCGCAGAGTAGTGTCGGTCATAGTGGGAGAAAGACACTCATGAAACCGAACATCGGAATTCGTGCCGCCGATCCCTACCCTATCGTAGTACACAAAACAGCGTTTGTGTTTGCGAATATTCGCCGGAGAATCGCACTTGAACGCCGCCGATGGCGATAGTGCCCGGGTGCCTACGACTCACCGGATCGACCGCATCAACGCCTCCGGCTCGAACACGTGTCCGTCCTTGACGACGCGATGGGTGTGACTCAAGTTTTCGACGTCGACCGTCGGATCGTCGTCGAGGATCACGAGGTCCGCTAAGCGTCCCGGCTCGATCGCGCCGATATCGCGGTCGCGGCGCGCGGCCTTCGCGCCGTAAGTCGTCGCCGAGCGCAGAACTTCGAGCGGGGTGAGTCCCGCCTGCTGCATCAGCGCCATTTCGCGGAACACCGACGGGCCGTGGAGCGTGCCGATGTTGCCGGCGTCGGTGCCCATTGCGACCGGGATTCCCGCGTCCCACACGGCTCTAAGGTTCTTCATCGCGATCACCGGCGGAATGTCGGGGCCGGGCATCGCGATGAATCGCGCGACGCGCTCGGGAATCATCTCGCGCGGAATGCGATCGAGGTCGTGCATCATCGCGAGGATCTGCGGATCCGCGAGACGCCGCTCCGCCGCGGTCGGCTGCCACCGGTTCGACAGCGCGAGCCGATACCCGCTGTGGACGAACAGCGTCGGGCAGTACAGGACGTTGCGCGTCTTCGCGAGTTGCAGGAATTCATCGTCGACCGGCGCGTCGTCGACCGAGTGCACGAGGAAGTCGGCGCCCGCGCGTAGCGCCGCCTTCGCGACGGCAAGCTGCGTGGCATGAACGGCGAGCGGCACGCCCGCGGCATGCGCTTCGTCGGCGGTCGCGCGCACGATCGCTTCATCACCGGCGATATTCGCGTCGCCGCGAAAGATGAACCAGACTTTGATGTAATCGGGCTTGCGCGCGAGCTCGCGGCGCACGAGCGCGCGCGCGTCGGCTGCGGACGTAATCTTGATGATCGGCGGATCGCCGAGATCGAGCGGCGGATCGTCGATCGTCGAGATGAGCGGTCCGGCAACGGCGACGCGCGGCGCCGCTACAGTCGTAGCGGCCGCATCGCGCACGGTGAAGTTCCAGAACGGTCCGCCGACGTCGACGACGCTCGTCACGCCGCTCGCGAGCCACACCTTGAACGTCGCGGGCAGCCGCGCCTGATTGCGCGCGATCTCCTTCGCGTACGGCATCGACGCGTTGAAATCGGCGGCGTCGGGTCGCGTATAGAGATTGCCCGACTGGAAGAAATGCACATGCGCGTCGATGAGCCCGGGAACGACGTACTTGCCACGGCCGTCGATGATGGTGGCGCCGTACGGAATCGCCACTGCGCCGGCGGGTCCGACCGCGACGATCCGATTGCCGCTGACGATGATCGTCGAGTCCGGAGCGCGCGCCTGCGCGTCGTCGCGCTGCGGATGGATGACGGTGGCGCCGACGATCGCAAGCCGCTGCGGCGACTCGGACCGATCGTCCGCACCCGCGCAAGCAGCGAGCGCAAGCGCCGCGATCATTGCGAGCCGAGCGCCGACGAGAAACGTCAAGCTTCGCATTGCAAGGCTCCTCGCTCGGGATTGCGGGCGCCGAACCGGACGGGGCAGCGCGAGTCGAACGGTATAATTGCACATCGCGCGCTTTGCGCGCCGTTTCATTGGAAGTTCCTGCCATGGCCCCCGATACCCTCGAACGTTCGCTTCCGCCGTTGAAAGACGCATCGCTGCTGCGCCAGCAGTGTCATGTCGATGGCAAATGGACCGACGCCGATGACGGCGCGACGCTGCCGGTCATCAATCCCGCGACCGGCAAGCTCGTCGGCACGGCGCCGATGATGCGCGCGAACGAGACCCGGCGCGCGATCGAGGCGGCCGAGCGTGCGTGGCCTGCGTGGCGCGCGAAAACCGCCAAGGAGCGCAGTAACATTCTTCGCAAGTGGTTCGAGCTGATGATGGCAAACCACGACGATCTCGCGCTGCTGCTCACGACCGAGCAGGGCAAGCCGCTCGCCGAATCGAAGGGCGAGATCGCGATCGGCGCGGCGTACATCGAGTGGTTCGCCGAGGAAGTGCGCCGCGTCTACGGCGACGTCATCCCGACCGCCTGGAGCGACCGCCGCATCATGGTGATCAAGCAACCGGTCGGCGTGTGCGCCGCGATCACGCCGTGGAATTTTCCATCGTCGATGATCACGCGCAAAGTGTCGCCGGCGCTTGCTGCCGGTTGCACGGTCGTGATCAAGCCGGCCGAGGCGACACCGTTTTCAGCGCTCGCGCTGGCCGAGCTCGCACACCGCGCCGGTTTTCCGCCGGGCGTTCTCAACGTCATCACCGGCGACGCACCGTCGATCGGCGGCGAGATGTGCGCTAACCCAACGGTGCGCAAGCTCTCGTTCACCGGCTCGACCGAGGTCGGGCGGCTGCTGATGAAGCAGGTCGCGCCGACGGTGAAGAAGGTCTCGCTCGAGCTCGGCGGCAACGCGCCGTTCATCGTGTTCGACGATGCCGATCTCGACGCCGCCGCCGAGGGCGCGATCATCTCCAAGTATCGCAACTCTGGTCAGACCTGCGTCTGCGCAAACCGGTTCTTCGTTCACGCGAACGTCTACGACGCGTTCGCCTCGAAGCTCGCCGAGAAGGTGAAGATGCTCAAGGTCGGGCCGGGCACGGAAACCGGTGTCGTGCAAGGCCCGCTGATCAATGCGGAAGCGATCGCGAAGGTCGAGGAGCACGTCGCCGATGCGACCGCCGGCGGTGCGCGAGCGCTCACCGGCGGCCGTCGTCATGCGCTCGGCGGCACGTTCTACGAGCCCACCGTGCTTACCGACGTCACGCCGTCGATGAAGATCTTCCGCGAGGAAACGTTCGGGCCCGTCGCGCCGCTCATTCGCTTCTCGTCCGATGAGGAAGTGATCGAGCTCGCGAACCGCACCGAGTTCGGGCTCGCGTCGTATTTCTATTCGCGCGACGTCGGGCGCGTCTTCCGCGTCGCCGAGGCACTCGAGTACGGAATGGTCGGCGTCAACACCGGCCTCATCACGACCGAAGTCGCGCCGTTCGGCGGCGTCAAGCAGTCGGGGCTCGGGCGCGAAGGCTCGAAGTACGGCATCGACGAGTACGTCGAGTCCAAGTACGTCTGCATCGGCGGTATCGACCGGTAGCGACGGCGGCGAGAAGCGCGAAGACGCGAGGGCGTCGGCATCTTCTTGGGTACAAGCGTTCGATCGTGAACCGAGTCAGCGGCCGTACGCGGTCAATACGGCCCGCTGGCCGGGCTGATCGTGCCCGAGATGTTTCCGTTCGCACTCGACTCGATCGTGTTGTCGCCGCGCGAGCGGAACACGCCGCTGCCAGCCTGCGTGAAGCCGTGCCCGAAATTGCGCAGCAACGTGTTCGCAGACGCGACCGCGATCGTTCCGGCGCCCGACACGTAAACGCCGTCACCCGAATTGTCGGCGATCGTGCTGGCGGTGAGCGCACCGCGCGCCCCCGCGCCCGGCTGGCTGCTGAAATACACGCCGTCGCCGGTGTTCCACACAACCGTTGTGCGCGTGATATCCGTGATCGCCACGCCGCCGGCAGCCGTCGCATAAGTGACGATGCCGCCTTGACCGTTACGGGCGAGCACTGAATCGGAAATGCTCGCGCGCGCCGTTGTCGACTGGAGGGCCACCAGAATGACGCCGTACTGAACATTGTCGGTCACGACGCTGTGGCTCACGACAAGGCTCGGGCCTGCGGCCACCGAATCCGTGGCGAGGATTCCCGAGGCACCGTTGCCGACGATCGTCGATTCGCGGACGCTCGCGCGGATGCCGCCGCCGAGATAGAGACCGTCGCCGCCTATGCCGGAAGTACGCTCGATGCGCACACGCTCGAGCGTCGCGGTCATCGCCGAGGCGACGAGGTACACACCCTTGTTTCCGCTATCGCTCACCACCGAGTCGGTGAGGACGATCGTCGCGTTGGCGGCGGTCGCGAACAGGCCGTATGCCAGACCGCCGATCGTGCATCGCTCGACCTCCAGCCGCGCACCTTGCGAAAGATTGATGCCCGCGAAGCCGCCCAGGCCGTTGATCGTGAGCCCGCGAAGCGCGACGCGTACACCCGGCGTCGCGATCGTGACACCGTCGTTGCTGAGCACGCTGATGCCCGCGTAGACACCCGGCGGAGCGGTTATGGCGACCGACTGGGCGATCGAAACCGGTCCGTATCCGCCCGAATCAAGCACGATGATCTCGCCATCGGCGTCAGTGCGCGAAAGCGCGGCGGTGAACGAGCGGCACGGCGCTACGAGCGAGCAAGCGCTGGAATCCGAACCGCCGGTCGAGACGAACGTGCGTTGGGCACCATCGGCGGGCAACGCAACCGTGCAAAGCATCACGGCCGCGAACGCGGCCACCGGCCCGCGCAATAGGGGCATGGACACCTCCTCCGTTGCATCCGGTTGCGCGCCGCCCCCTTCAGGCGGTCCGTCATCGTCGCGCGAGCGTGCGACTACGTCAATGCAGCGGAATCAGTGCGCTGTCGTGCCGCCCGCATCGATCGCCTGCTGCAGCGCCACTTGCTGCCGGTACTCACGCTGCTTGGATGCGAGGTATTCGCCGCGCTCGAGCTCGTGCAACTGCTCGGGATAGCGCTCGGTCAGCTCGAACCAGCGCTCGAACCTGCGCGTGAGCTGCTGCGGCGCCGGCGCATCGACGCTGTCGACGAACGCCTCGATTGCGAGGAAATTTCGCACCGCATTGCGCTCGACGATGCCGCGCACGCCGCGCACGTACGTGGGACGACCATCGCGATCATGGCCGATCACCGAAAACCCGTTCTTTGCGCTGGCCGCAGTGGCGAGATACGCGCTGGTCGCGAGCCGGCTCGCCGTCGACGGCCGATACGCGTAGCTCAGGTGGACAAACGACTGGGCATCCGCGGGTATCGCTTCGACCACGATCGCGTAGTCGCGCGTATCGAGCGGCCCGGCCGCCGCGGTCAGCGTAACGGCCACGTAATCCGCGCGCGCGGCGTCGACGCGAAATGTGTAGCGCAGCGGATACGCGTTGCCGGGGGTCTCGTATTGCTTGCTTCCGCTGTAGAACGTCACCGTGTCGACGCCGGCCTCGCGCTCGTACGTGCACGTCTTGACATTCAAATGCAGGAGCGCGATGTCGCACCAGTCGCGCGGCGAGAGAACGTGGGCCGCGAGCAGCGCAAAGCCGGCCGGCACGACGCCTTCGATGTCGCCGCGCATTCGGTCGCTTGCGTCGTTCGACGCGATCGCGAGTCGCGGTCCGGTTGCGTCCAGTGCCGTCGTCCGTTGCCATTCGGCATAACGCGCGGCGAGCGCTTCGGGGCCGCCCGCTGCGGCGACGCTGGTCGCGGCGAGCGCGACACACGCGACCGCGGCGAAGCGGAGCGCGTGTCGCACCATCGCTGTCACGACTGCCGTCGCCGCGGATTGCATCGGCATCAGAATGACGGCGGATGATTGTCGGCGCCGTCGTTTTCGGCTGCGGCGCGATCGGCCGATGAATCGCGTGTCGCGATGCCGCTGTCGTCGAAAGGCAGCAGCGCCGGCGTGCGCTCGTCGGGCGCGACTATTGAGGGCGCGGTCGGCGTGGCGGCCGCCGGAGCGCCGCCGGGCGCTACGAGTGCGCGATTGGCCGCCAACGCGATGAATCCGATCACGCAAACGAGCAGTGCCGTCTTGACGCCTGCCGCGACGCGTGCCGTCGGATCCTTCCTGTCGTATTCCTTTGCCATGACCCTTCTCCTGAATGACCGTTCGCGATGCAGCGAAATGGCTGCCGCGCCGGCGGCGACTGGTGCGCGCCGCCGATGGGGGTCACTTTAGGGGAAGACGGGTTCGCTCGCGACGGAAGAGTCGCGTTCGCGGAAGCCGAAAATTCACGAAACCGAGCGGCCCTGCTACCAGGCGGGCGGCAACTTCTTCAGGATCGTGATCGTGCGGTCCTCGACGGCGAGGTAGCCGCCTGCGACGAGGTCCTTCATGAGCCGGCTGATCATGTCGCGCGACGCGCCGACACGCTCGGCGATGTCCTGCTGCGTGAGCCGCTCGGGGACGACGGTTCGGCCGTCGACCTCCTTCGCGAGCGACATGAGCAACCGCACGAGCCGGCCGTACACGTCGGACAGCGCGAGACTCTTGATGTTCGCGGTCGCATTGCGCGTGCGCTGGATCAGCTTGTCGATCAGGTGCAGCGCGACGTCGGGATGTGCGAGCACGAAGTCGCGGAACTGCGCGCGATTGACGATCGCGCACGTCGTCGGCTCGACGGTGACCACCGAAGCAGAGCGCGGCGACCCGTCGATCGACATCTCGCCGACGTATTCGCCCGGGCCGTGGAAATCGATGACCACTTCCTTGCCCTGCTCGTTGCTCGCGTACACCTTCACCTTGCCGGAGATCACGATGTAGAGAGAATCGCCCTGGTCGCCCTCGTGGATCAGCACGGTGTTCTTCGGGAACGTGCGGACCACGCCGGTCGAGGCGATCTCACGCAGCGTGGCGGGCGCGAGCGGCGCGAGCGGATCGGAGGAGGACAGCGGATTGCGGGGAGCAGTCACGGCAGCACACGGCGGGTCGAGACGCGATGCACAATGCTAGCACCGAAAAGTAGGGTCAGACTCGACTTTGCGTCTGACCCTACTTTTCCTGCAGGATTGCGCGCGCCTTCAGCAGCACCGGCCGGTCGACCATCCGGCCGTCGACGGCGACCGCCGCGCCGTTCGCGGCGGCGTCGGCTTCGACGACACGCCGCGCCCATTCGATTTCCGCTTCGGTCGGCCGGAACGCCTCGTTGACCACCGGCACCTGCTTCGGATGGATGCAAAGCTTTGCACCGAGTCCGAGCGTACGCGCGCGAAGGGTGTCGCGGTGGAGCGCGACGGCGTCGTCGATCGATGTCGTTACGCCATCCACCGGCGAGTCGATTTCCGCCACGCGCGACGCGAGCACGAGCTGCGATCGCGCGTGGACGAGCTCGTCGTCGGTCATTCCGAGGTCCGCCTGGTAATCGATCGATCCGAACACGAGCCGCGAGACTCCTGCGCGTGCGATCACGAGCACATTCCACAGACCGCGCGCGGTTTCGACGAGCGGCAATACGGCCACGCGCTCGCCGACGCGCGAGCGGACCGCGTCGATTGCTTCGGCGCTTTCCGCTTTCGGCAGCACCACGCCAGCCACGCCGGGTCGCGAGCATAGTCGCGCGTCGTCGTCGAACCATGGCGTGCCCGCCGCGTTGATACGCACGAACACCGGCTGCGCCGCGGAGAGCCACTCGGCGAGCGCGGCGCGCGCCGCTTCCTTCTGCGCCGGCGGAACGGCGTCCTCGAGGTCGACGATCACCGCATGCGCGCCGCTTGCAAGCGCCTTCGCGAACCGCTCGGGCCGATTGCCGGGGACGAAAAGATACGACCGGACGTTCACGACAGTCACTCAAGCCGTCTGCGCCACCATCAAGAAAATCGGGTAGGTCCGCGTCACGCCGTCGACGGGCTTCTTCATTTCGTGCGCGGTCACGAAGCGGGTGGAACGAAAGCCCGCACGTAGCGCCTTCGCGGCCAGGTCGGCACGATCGAAGCCGTTGTGGCCGTCGAAACCGGCGCCGTGAAACGAGCCGTCCTCGATGTCGAGGTCGGCGATGCACAGAAAGCCCGAGCGTTCCAGCAACGCGTGAAACTTGCGCAGGATCGCATCGGTATCGGCAATGTGATGCAACGTCATCATCGAGCAGACGAGATCGTAACGGCGCTCCGGCATCGGATCGGCGAGCAGGTCGAGCTTGCGCGGATGCACGCGCGCATCGGGCGCGGCGGCGAGCTTCTCGCGCACGACGTCGAGCATGCCGTCGGAAACATCGGCGAGCGTCAGGTTCCCGACATGCTTGCGAAGCGCGAAGCCGAGCAGGCCGGTGCCGCAACCGTACTCCAGCACGCTCATCGTCGGCTGCAGCGGCACGTTGCTTTCGATCGCCGCGGCGATGGCAAGCGCGCGCTCGACCTTCGTCGGGTCCGAGTCCCAGTCCTTCGCGCGCGCGTCGAAATCGGTCATGACTTGAGCAGCGCGCCCACGCGCGCGACCGACGTGATGCCGAAGATCGTGGCGCCGATGTCGCGTATCTCGGCGGGCGTCGCGGCGCCGCTGAACTGCGCGAGGCGTGCGGCCTTCTCCTCGAGCTCGGGACGCGACAACGTGTTGCCCGGATCGCCTTTCGGCTCGTCGACACGACCGCGCAGCGTCCGTCCGTCGGTCGTCTCGACGTCGACGCTGCCGATCCAGCGCTTCGGGTACGCGGCATCGATGTCGGCGTCGCGGACCATTCGCACGCGCTCGCGGAATGCAACCACGCGCGGATCGCGGAAATGCTGTTCGAACTCGGCGAGACCGGCGCGGCGGAAAATCGCGATCAACGCGAGCACCGTACCCATCGAGAACTTTGCCTGGTGAACGGTTGCGGGATTGGTTACGGGACCGAGCACGTCGATCGCAGCCTGGTGCACGTGCGCGGTCACGCGCGCGATACGCTCGGGCGCGAGATTGTGCGCGATCATCACCTGCAGCAGCGCATCGGCGGCCGGGTGCGTGTGCCGGCACGATGCATGGAACTTGAACGACGTCTCGGCGAGCGCCCATCGACTGCCGAGCCGGTCGACGAGCTTCGCGGGATCGGCGTCGCTTGACATGCCGGCCGCCATGCCCTGCGCGCCTTCCAGAATGTGCTTTGCACCGGTGAAGCCGCCTTTCGCGAGATACGCGGCGAGCAATCCGTCGGAGGCGGCTTTCGCCGTATGCAGCTGCTTAGAGTCCGCGGCGTCGCGCAGGAATTCCCACAGTCCCGCCGCTTGCGTGCCGGCCGACCCGAACGCATCGAGCATCTGCTCCGCGGACAACGCGAGCAGCCGGCCGACGGCGGCCGCCGAGGCGACCGTTCCCGCAGTTCCCGTCGTGTGGAAGACCTTGTAGTGCGAGCGGCCCAGGAATTCGCCGATACGGATGCCGACTTCATAACCAGCAACGGCTGCGGTGATCAGCTCGCGTCCGGAGCTTTGGAGCGACTGCGCGACCGCGAGCGCCGGCGGAAGCACGACCGCGCCCGGATGAAATACCGAGCCGTTGTGTACGTCGTCCTGCTCGGCGAAATGCGACGCGGCGGCGTTGACCATTGCTGCAAAGAGCGGCGACGTCGATCGGCGCGAGATCAGCACTTGCGACGGCCCTTCGGACGGTCCCATGTCGCGTGCGAACGCCTCGATCGCCTCGACCGGCCGTGCGCCCTTTCCCGCGAGCGCGGAGCCGACCCAGTCGAGCAGCAAGTCCTCTGCGCGCCGCACGACGGCGCCCGGAATGTCGTCGAAGCGCAACGCGCTCGCGAATCGCGCGAGCGTGGCGCTCGGATGCGGATCGATTGCTTTCATGTCCGGTCATTCCCGCAAAGGCGGGAATCCAGTGACTTGCGATGAACGACGCTGGGTCCCCGCCTTCGCGGGGACGACGACCGGTTGACGTTGAGCGCGAATGGCATCAGATCACCTTGCTCTCACGCAGCCGCTCGATCGCGTCGTCGCCGTAGCCGAGCTCGCGCAATATCGAGGGCGTGTGTTGCCCGAGCGCAGGCACCGGATCCATCCGCGGCTCGAGCGTCGGCGGAACGCCAGGCGGCCGCAACGCGGGAACCGGACCGGCGGGTGTGTCGACCTGGACCCAACGCTTGCGGGCGGCGAGCTGCGGATGCTTCCACACGTCGTGCATGTCGTTCATGTGCGCGTTCGCGATTCCTGCGGCATCCAGCCGCTCGATCACCTGCTCGCCGGTGAGCGTCGCGAACGATTGCACGATGATCGCGCGCAATTCGTCGCGCGCGGCAGTGCGCCGCGAGTTCGACGAGAAGCGCGCGTCGATCGCGAGAGCTGGCTGGCCAAGCACCTTGTCGCAGAATACCGCCCACTCGCGCTCGTTCTGCAAGCCGAGCATGACGATCTTGCCGTCGCCCGCCGGAAACGGTCCGTACGGATAGATCGTCGCATGCGCGGCGCCCGCGCGCGGCGGAGGCTCGGCGCCATCGAACGCGTAGTACAGCGGATAGCTCATCCACTCGACCATGCTCTCGAGCATCGACACGTCGATCGCGCAGCCGCGGTCCGTTTTCGCGCGCTCCATCAGCGCGGCGAGGATGTTCGAATAGGCATACATGCCCGCCGCGATGTCGGCAATCGAGCAGCCCGCCTTCGCCGGCTCGTCCGGCGATCCGGTGATCGACAGGAACCCCGACTCGCTCTGGATCAGCAGGTCGTAGGCTTTCTTGTCGCGATACGGCCCGTCGTTGCCGTAGCCGGAGATGTCGCAGACGATCAGGCGCGGATGGCGGTCACACAACTGATCGTACGAGAGCCCCAACCGCGCCGCCGCACCGGGCGCGAGATTCTGCACCAGCACGTCGGCGAGCGAGACGAGCTCTTGCAGCACCTTCGACGCCTCGGGGTGCTTGACGTCGAGCGTCAGACTCTCCTTCGACCGATTGCTCCAGACGAAGTGCGAAGCGAGGCCGCGCACGCGCTCGTCGTATCCGCGGGCGAAATCGCCGACGCCGGGCCGCTCGATCTTGATCACGCGCGCGCCGAGGTCGGCGAGCTGGCGCGTGCAGAAAGGCGCAGCGATCGCGTGCTCGAGCGTGACGACGGTGATGCCTTCGAGCGGCCGCACGACGAGCCTCAGAACGAGCGCGGCAAGCCGAGCACGTGCTCGGCGACGTACGCGAGGATCAAGTTGGTCGAGATCGGCGCGACCTGGTAGAGCCGCGTCTCGCGAAACTTGCGCTCGACGTCGTACTCCGCCGCGAATCCGAAGCCGCCGTGAAACTGCAGGCACGCGTTGGCCGCCTCCCACGACGCGTCGGCCGCGAGTAGCTTCGCCATGTTCGCCTGCGCGCCGCACGGCTTGTGCGCGTCGAAGAGCTCGCACGCCTTGAACCGCATCAGGTTCGCCGACTCGACGCTGACGTACGCCTTCGCGATCGGAAACTGCACGCCCTGGTTCTGGCCGATCGGCCGGCCGAACACGACGCGCTCCTTCGCGTAATCGACGACCTTGTCGATGAACCAGTAGCCGTCGCCGATGCACTCGGCGGCGATCAGCGTGCGCTCGGCATTCAGGCCGTCGAGGATGTACTTGAACCCCTTGCCTTCCTCGCCGATCAGGTTCTGCGCCGGGATCTCGAGGTTGTCGAAGAAGAGCTCGTTCGTCTCGTGATTGACCATGTTCGCGATCGGCTGCACCGTCATGCCATGGCCGATCGCATCACGAAGATCGACGAGAAAGACCGACATCCCTTCGGACTTTTTCGCGACCTTGTCGATCGGCGTCGTGCGCGCGAGCAGGATCATCAAATCCGAATGCAGCACGCGCGAGATCCACACCTTCTGGCCGTTGACGACGTAGCGATCGCCATTGCGAACGGCCATCGTCTTGAGCTTCGTCGTGTCGGTGCCGGTCGACGGCTCGGTCACGGCCATCGACTGCAGCCGCAACTCGCCGCTCGCGATCTTCGGCAAGTACATGCGTTTCTGCTCTTCCGAGCCGTGCCGAAGCAGCGTGCCCATGTTGTACATCTGACCGTGGCAGGCGCCGGAGTTTCCGCCGGCGCGGTTGACCTCTTCCATGATCACCGTCGCCTCGGTGAGGCCAAGTCCCGAGCCGCCGTATTCCTGCGGGATCAGCGCAGCGAGCCATCCCGCTTTGGTGAGCGCCTCGACGAACGCATCCGGGTAGCCGCGCTCCTCGTCGATCTTGCGGAAATACTCGGCGGGAAATTCGCCGCACAAGTCGCGAATCGCGTCGCGGATGTCCTGGAACTGATCGGGGGCGTGCTGCATCGAGAGGCTCGCGGCTAGCGCAACGTCGCGGTGGCGTCCATCGCGAGCGTCGCATCGGCATCCTGCGCCCACAGCCGCACGCGCTTATTCTCGGCGTCCGGTGCACCGCAGACGGCGAACGGCGCGATGTCGAACACCGGCTTCATCGCGCGGAACGTGAAACCCGCGACGTCGGCATCCGGACGCTCGCGTCGAAGCAGATCGAGCAGCAGGGTCGCGAGCAGCGGACCGTGCACGATCAAGCCGGGATAGCCTTCGACCTCGGTCACGTAGCGGCGGTCGTAATGAATGCGATGGCCGTTGAATGTCAGCGCCGAATAGCGAAACAGCAGCACGTCGTCGGGCACGATGTCGCGCCGCCACGCCGGTTGCGCCGGAGCGGGCTGCGGCTTCGGCACCGGGTCGGCAGGACCGGAATTGTCGCGATAGACGATGTCGTGCTCTTCGGTGATCGCGAGCCCGTCCGCATTGCGGATCTCGTGCCGGACGAGCACGAACACGAGCGGGCCCGTTCGGCCGTCCTTTTTCACGACGCTGACGATACGCGACACGCGCTCGATCGCTTCGCCGACGCGCAGCGGATGGCGGAACTCGAGCCGCCCACCCGCCCACATCCGTCGCGGCAGCGGCACCGGCGGCAGGAAACCACCGCGCTTCGGGTGACCGTCGGGCCCGAGCTCCGATTGGCGATGCACCGGGAGGAAGTACAGCCAGTGCCACAACGGCGGAAGCGGATCGCCGTCGGACGGACGCGGATCGTCACGATCGAGCGTGGCCGACAGCGCCGCGGGCGGCACATGAGTCACGCGATCCGACAGCCGCTCGGTCTTGCCGACCCACTGCTCGAGATGCGCGATGTCGACGCTCACGGCGCGGACGCTGCTCGCCTACGGTTTGAATCCGGTCGCCTTGTACACTTCGGCGAGCGTGTCCTTGCCCACGCGCGACTCGTTCTCCTTGTGCACCGAGACGAGCGCCTTCTTCATCGCCGCCTTCTGCTCGGCGGTGAGCGTGATGATCTCCGTCTTGCCGCTCTTCTTCACCGCTTCGAGCGCGTCGTCATTCTCCTTCTTCGCGATGTCGTTGGCGTACTTCGTCGCGTCCTTCATCGCGCCTTCGAGCGTCGTGCGGATGTCGGCCGGCAGGCCGTCCCAGAACTTCTTGTTCGTGATGACAGCGTACTCGATGACGCCGTGATCGGTCATCGCGAGGTACTTCTGCACCTCGTGCATCTTCTGCGTATAGAAGTTCGACGGCGGATTCTCGGTGCCGTCGACCACACCGGTCTGCAGCGCCTGGTAGACCTCCGAGAACGCCATCACCTGCGGGATCGCACCGAGCGCCTTGATCTCATCGCCGAGCACCTTCGACGACTGGATGCGCATCTTGAGGCCCTTGTAGTCGGCCGGCACGCGGATCGGCTTGTTCGCGCTCATTTCCTTGAAGCCGTTGTCCCAGAAGGCAAGACCGAGGATGCCCTTGCTCTCGAGCTTCTGGAACAAGGACTTTCCGACGCTGCCCTCGGTGACCTTGTGCAGCTCGTCGAAGCTGTCGAACATGTAAGGCAGGTCGAACACTTCGAACTCGCGCACGCCGAGCGGGCCGAACTTGGCCACCGACGGCGCGAGCATCTGCACGGAACCCAATTGCAGCGCCTCCATTTCCTCGCCGTCCTTGAACAGCGAGCTGTTCGGATAGACCTCGACCTTGACGCGCCCCTTCGTGCGTTCCTCGGCGAGCTTCTTGAAATAGTCGGCGCCCTTGCCTTTCGGCGTATCGACGGCGACGACGTGGCTGAACTTGATGACGATCGGCTGCTGGGCGAGCGCAACGCCGCTCGATGCGAGCGCGACTGCGGCGAACACGACGCCCGCGGCAATGCGAATGCGGGTCCAATAGCTCATGACTCCTCCGGAAGTGGGGCGAACGGCTGTCGCCTCGATGGTAAAGCGCTGGACAGCGATGATAGCGCGCCGTTCCTTGCGCGGTGTCACTCGTACTTGCGAACGTCGTCGATCACCCGACCGTCGTTCGGCAGCTCGCCGCGCGCGCGCAGCTCGACGTCGCCGCGCAGCTTGGTGACGTCGCGAATCGATGCGACGATTGCATCGCGCTGCGACGGCGCACCGGCTGCAATCTCGACGTGAAGCGTCATCCGGTCGTTGCCGTCCGGGTTGTCGACGACCAGACGCGCGCGCGCGATTTCCGGATGCCGCCGCACGATGGTCGCAACCTGCGACGGGTCGACGAACATGCCCTTCACCTTCGTCCGCTGGTCCGCGCGGCCCATCCAGCCCTTGATCCGCATGTTCGTGCGGCCGCATGGACTCGTTCCCGCGAGCACCGCAGACAGGTCGCCAGTGCCGAACCGAATCAGCGGATAGTCGACGTTGTCGACCGCCGTGACGATGACTTCGCCCACTTCGCCGGGCGCAACCGGATCGCCGGTGCCCGGACGCACGATCTCGACCAGCACACCTTCGTCGACAACGAGCCCCTCGCGCGCCGACGTCTCGTACGCGATCGAGCCCACGTCGGCGGTCGCGTAGACCTGGTAGCCAACGATGCCGCGCGCGATCCACCCGTCGCGAAGGCTCGGCGGGAACGCCTCGCCGGAGACGAGCGCCTTGCGCATGCTCGGCAGCGCAACGCCCATCTCGGCAGCCTTGTCCAGAATGATCTTGAGGAATGAAGGCGTGCCGACGTAGCCGTCTGGCGCGAGTTCGGCGATCGCCTGTACCTGCTGCTCGGTCTGGCCGACGCCGCCGGGAAATACCGTGCAGCCGAGCGCGCGCGCGCCCGTTTCCATCATCGAGCCGGCCGGCGTGAAGTGATACGAGAACGTGTTGTGCACGAGGTCGCCGCGGCGGAAGCCCGCTGCATGCAGCGCACGCGCGAGCCTCCAGTAATCGGCACGCCGCCCCTCCGGCTCGTAGATCGGGCCCGGTGACGCGAACACATGCGCCGGCGCCTCGCCGTCGGCGCGCCAATGCGTCGACGAAAATCCGCCGAAGGGCCGCGCCGCCTTCTGCATGTCGAGGAGCTCGGACTTGCGCGTCACCGGCAGCTTCGCGAGCGCTTCGCGCGAGGTGACTTCGGCCGGATCGACATCGTCGAGCAGAAGTGCGAACGCCTTGGTCGCTCTCTTCGCATACGCGATCTGCTGCGGCAGGCGCCCGAGCAGCGCACGCTCGCGCAGCTGCGGATCGCGCGTCTCGAGCGTATCGAAGTAGACGCTCATGCGAGCCAGCGCTTTCTGCGGCGGTAGTGCTTGACCTCGCGAAACGATTTACGTCCGGCCTTCGACAACCCGAGGTAGAACTCCTTCACGTCCTCGTTCTGCGCAAGGTCCTTCGCGGCGCCGTCCATGACGACGCGGCCGGTCTCGAGGATGTAGCCGTAGTGGGCGTAACGCAGCGCGACCATCGTGTTCTGCTCGGCGAGCAGGATCGAAACGCGCTCCTTCTCGTTCAGGTCGCGGACGATCTCGAAGATCTCCTCGACGATCTGCGGCGCGAGTCCCATCGACGGCTCGTCGAGCAGGATCATCGACGGCCGCGCCATCAGCGCACGGCCGAGCGCGGTCATCTGTTGCTCGCCGCCCGACGTGTAACCGGACTGGCTGCTGCGCCGCTGCTTCAACCGCGGGAAATAGTGGTAGACGCGCTCGAGATCGGCTTTGAGCTCGGCGCGAGAGAGCTTGCGCGTGAACGCGCCCGTCAGCAGGTTCTCCTCGACGGTGAGATGCGCGAAGCAATGCCGGCCTTCCATCACCTGACAGACACCGAGGCGCACGAGCGCGTTCGGCGTGAGCTTGTCGACGCGCTTGCCCTTGAACTCGATCGATCCCTTCGTCACGTCGCCGCGCTCGGCGGCGAGCAGGTTCGAGATCGCCTTGAGCGTCGTCGACTTGCCGGCGCCGTTCGCGCCGAGCAGCGCGACGATGCGGCCTTCGGGCACCTCGAGCGAGACGCCCTTGAGCACCAAAATCACATGGTCGTAGATGACCTCGATGCTGTTGACCGATAGATACCGCGCGGCGGCGGTCTTCGCGGACGATGCCGCGACTTGCGACAGAACGGCGGACATTGCAGCGATCCGTTGGTTTGGCTCAAGCGAAGACTCGGGGGCCGAGTCCTTGCTTGAGCCCTCCGTCGAACGAAGGGCTCGCCCGGTTCAAGCGTCGGCGTACCGACGGCTGAACCACGGCGACTTGCCGTTATCGAACGGCGCACCGGTCGCCGCCGGTGCGCCGCGCATCACATGCTGGCTTCTTTGCTGCAATCGCGCGGCGTGATGTTCTTTTCCTTCGCGTACTTCGCTGCCGACTCTTCGACCATCGCGCGCACGAGCTCGCGATCAGGCTGAATCCAATCAGTGATGACGTTCCACTTGTTGCCGTCCCATTGCAGGAACTTCACCGCGCCGCCGCCTTCGTGATCCATGCAGGACACCTTGAGCGCCTGCATGAAACCCGTTGCGCCGAGCTCCTTCAGCCGCGCTTCGCTGATCTGCAGGTTCTCGATGCCCCAGCGCATCTGCTCGGGCGTGAGCGACTTGCCCTTGCCGAATTTGTCCTGCGCCTTGCGGATCGCCTCGACGGTGACGATGCCGTGGACCACGCCGCGGTTGAAGTAGATCGACCCAATGCGCGTCTGGTCCTCCATTTCCCCCTTGCCCTTCGCGTACACGTGCTTCTTGATGTCCTGTATGACCGGGAAGTTGGCGCCCGCGACGTTGAAGCCCGCCGCGATGTAGCCCTTCGCCGCGTCGCCGGCCGGAATCGTGTCCTCCTCGGCGCCCGACCACCAGACGCCGATGACGTGATCGCGCGGGAAGCCGACCTTGGCGGCCGATTTCAGCGCCACCGGGTTCATCACGCCCCAGCCGCGAAGGATCACCCAGTCCGGCTTGATCTGGCGAATCTGCAGCCACTGTGCGCCCTGCTCGTTGCCGGGATGCGGCACCGGAATATGGGTGACGGTGAAGCCGTACTTCTTCGCCTGTGCGTCGAGCACCGGAATCGTTTCCTTGCCGTAGGCCGATTCGTGATAGAGATTCACGATTTTCTTGCCCTTGAGCTTGTCCATTCCGCCTTCTTTCGCACCAATAAACTTGATCTTGGCGGTGTTCTGCGACCAGTAGTTCGTGATCAGCGGAAAGACGTACGGAAAGACGCGCCCATCGGTGGCATCGGTGCGGCCGTATCCCAGCGAGATCATCGGAATCTTGTCCGCGGTCACCTTGTCGATCAGCGAATAGGTGATGCCTGTCGACAGCGGATTGATCACGGTTGCGCCCGTCGGCCCGTGCTTCTTCAGGCGCTCGTAACACTCGACGCCGCGCGCGTTGTTCCGTTCACGCCGCCGTCGCGCGCGTTGATCATGTTGATGTAGTCGATGAAGCCGCCGTAGATCCCGGAGCCGCCGGGGGCGTACGGGCCGACCCAATACCCGATCATCGGGATGAACTGCTCGTTCTGCGCATGGCCGAGTGATGCGACGCCCAGAAGTGCCGCGCCGATCAGGGCCGATTTCAGGTATTTCATTCGTTCCTCCTCAGGAAAACGTTTCGGCCGCAGCCGAACTTCAAAAGAATTGGCGAACCGGTGTCCAATGTCAATGCCGCACCTCAAGGAAACATCGCGCAAGCTGGGTATTCCATGCGTACACGTTGCGACGCACCATCAATGAGGGAACGGCCACAGACGAAGCTTCTCCTTCGCAAAATGATCAGCCCGCCGAAGATGATCAGCTCGAGATTCGACATCAGCCCGGGCGGAAGATTGATGCCGAGCGTTTGCTCGATCGGGCCGGCCACGCTGTTCAGCAGGATCGGGAACAGCACGATGAACCCGGCGCCCAGGAACGAACCCAGCACGCTGCCGACGCCGCCCAGAATGATCATGAACAGGATGCGGAACGACAGGTCGAGGTTGAAGCCCTCCGGCTCGACGGTGCCGAGGTAGCAGAACGCGTACAGCGCACCCGCGACACCGCAATAGAACGAGCTGATCGCGAACGCCATCAGCTTCGTGCGCAGCATCGGGAAGCCGATTACTTCGGCGGCGACATCCATGTCGCGAATCGCCATCCAGGCGCGCCCGATGGAGGTGCGGACCATGTTCTTCGCCGCCAGTGCGAGCGCGGTGACGATTCCCAGCGTCAGCAGGTATTTCGCGACCGGCGAGTCGAACGAGTAACCGAGGATCGACATCTTCTGTGCGTTGATCACGCCCGACGAGCTGTGGTTCGAGAACCACCCGAAATGCGTGAGCGCCCAGACGACGAAGAACTGCGCGGCCAGTGTGGCGACCGCGAGATAGAACCCCTTGATGCGCAGGCTCGGCAGACCGAACACGATCCCGACCAGCGCCGCACAGATGCCGCCGAGCGCGAACGCGGCAAGGACCGGCATGTCCGGCACGCGGAGCATGAAGTTGTACGCGGCGAACGCGCCGACCGCCATGAAGGCCGCCGTCCCGAGCGACAGCTGGCCGGCGTAGCCGGTGAGCAGATTGAGGCCCAGCGCCGCGAGCGAAAAGATCAGGAACGGAATCAGGATCGCCGATAGCCAGTACTGGTTCGCGATGAACGGAACGACCAAAAACGCGAACGCGAGGAGCACCGTGACCACGATCCGGTCCTGCAGGATCGGGAAGATCTGCTGGTCGGAGGCATAGGTCGACTTGAACTGCCCGGCTTCGCGGTAGAGCATTGTCGTTTTCCTCGGCCGCTAGACGCGGTCGATATGTCGTTCTCCGAACAAACCCTCGGGCCGCACGAGCAGGAACAGCAGTGCGAGCACGTACGGGAACCAGCCTTCGATGCCGCCGCCGACGAAAGGCCCGAGGTAGACCTCGGCGAGCTTCTCGGACGCGCCGATGATCAAGCCGCCGACGATCGCGCCTGGAATCGATTCGAAGCCGCCGAGGATCAGCACGGGCAACGCCTTGAGCGCGAGAAAGGTCAGCGCGAACTGCACGCCGTTGCGCGCGCCCCACAGCATGCCCGCCACAAGCGCGACGAAGCCTGCGACCGCCCAGACGATGCCCCAGATCTGCTGCAGCGGAATGCCGATCGCGAGCGCCGCCTGATGGTCGTCGGCAACCGCGCGCAGTGCGCGACCGATGCGGGTCCGGCTGAAGAAGAGCCCAAGCGACACGACCAGCAGCGCGGCGATACCCGCCGAAGCGAAGTCGAACTTCGAGACGTTCATGCCGGATGTTTCGGTGATCCAGGTGATCGGCTCGTCCTGAATGCCGAGCTCGAGGTTGTGCGGCTGCGACCCCCACAGCAGCTGCGCGAGCCCTTCGATGACGAACGTAAGCCCGATCGTCGCCATGAACAGCGTGATCGGCGGCTGGTTGACCAGCCGCCGCAGCACGATTCTCTCGATGAGCAGTCCCAGCACGATCATCGCGCCGAGCGTGATGACGACCGCGAGCGCAAACGGCACGCCGTGCTCGTGCAGCCCGACGAAGGTGAGCGCGGCGAAGAACACCATTGCGCCCTGCGCGAAGTTGAACACGCCCGACGCCTTGTAGATCAGCACGAAGCCGAGCGCGACGAGCGAGTACATGATCCCGCTCAGCAGGCCTCCGATCAGCACTTCGAAGAAGAATTGCATGGCGGCTAGCCCGCACCCAGATAAGCGCGAATGACGACGGGATCGGCGCGCACGTCGTCCGGCGTGCCTTCGGCGATCCGCTTGCCGTGATCGAGCACGACGACGTAATGCGAGATGTCCATGACGACGCCCATGTCGTGCTCGATCAGCAGGATCGTCGTCTTGAGCTGCTCGTTCACGTCGAGGATGAAGCGCGACATGTCCTGCTTCTCTTCGACGTTCATGCCGGCCATCGGCTCGTCGAGCAACAGCAGCGCGGGCTCGGCGGCAAGCGCGCGGCCGAGCTCGACGCGCTTCTGCAGGCCGTACGGCAGCCGCCCGACCGGCGTCTTGCGGATGTGCTGGATCTCGAGAAAGTCGATGACCTCCTCGACCTTGTGCCGGTGCTCGAGCTCCTCGCGGCGCGCCGGACCCCACCACAGCGCCTGCTGCAGGAAGTTCGCCTTCATCTTGAGATTGCGGCCGGTCATGATGTTGTCGAGCACCGTCATGCCCTTGAACAGCGCGATGTTCTGGAACGTGCGTGCGATACCCTGCCGCGCGGCCTCGTGCGGGCGCATCCGCTCGCGCGTGCGGTTGTTGAAAGTGATCGTGCCGACCTGCGGGTGATAGACGCCGTTGATGACGTTCAGCAGTGAGCTCTTGCCGGCGCCATTCGGGCCGATGATCGACGAGATCTCGCCGCGCTGCACCTGGAAGCTCACGCCGGTCAGCGCCTGCACGCCGCCGAAGCGCAGATGGATGTTCTCGAGGCGCAGGAACGCCTCCGCGTCTTGCGCCCCGCTCTCCGCCTGGCGCTTGCGCATCTCGCCGAGCGCGACCATCGCCTGATCACGCGTCATGTACATGTTGGCGCGGAACATCTCGCGGCCGGCGCGCTCGCGGATCTCCTCGCGCGCCTGCGTGCTCGCTCCGACGCGCACGGTCCCCAGGCCGAAATTGATGTTCGTGGCCTTGCCCCGGGCGGCGAAGTGCGGCCACGCCTCGGGCGTGATGACGCAATCGGTGTAGGTCACGAGGAAGTACCAGCGCTTGCCAGTTGCCGCGAGCAGCCGATCGGCCTCGTCGTAGAACGCGTCGACCTGCGCCTTGTCGGCGAACGTCATGCCCGCGAAGTCGACCTCCATCGTCTGGAGGTCGTCGTGGAAGATCACGCGCTCGGCAAGCGTGCGGGTCGCAATGTTCATCAGGCGGCCTTGGCAAGCGGCGGAAAGCGCGGCACGTCGCGGATCACGAGATCCGCCTTGACCAGGCCCGTGCGGCCGTCCTCGAATCTCACCTGCGTTTCGATGTACTGCGACGGCTTGCCCTCGTAGAGCGCATCGACCAGCGCCTTGTACTTCTCGGCGACGAACGCGCGGCGGACCTTGCGCGTGCGCGTGAGCTCGTCGTCGTCGGGATCGAGCTCCTTGTGCAGGATCAGGAAGCGGCGCACTTGCGAATCCGCGAGCATCGGGTCGTGCGCGAGCTCGGCGTTCACTTTTTCGACGCACTCCTTGATCAGCTCGTAGACTTCCGGCTTCTGCGCGAGATCGGTGTAGCCCGAATAGGGAATGCCGCGACGCTCGGCCCAGTTGCCGACCGATCCCATGTCGATGTTGACGAACGCGCAGACGTCGGCGCGCCCGTGCCCGAACGCGACCGCCTCCTTGATGTGCGGGAAGAACTTGAGCTTGTTCTCGATGTAATTGGGGGCGAACATCGCGCCGCTCGCGAGCTTGCCGACATCCTTCGCGCGGTCGATGATCTTGAGCTGCCCGTCGGGGTCGAAGAAGCCGGCGTCGCCGGTGTGGAAGTAGCCTTCGGCGTCGATCGACTCCGCGGTCGCGTCGGGGCGCTTGTAATACTCCTTCAGCAACATCGGTCCGCGCACGAGCACTTCGCCGACGTCCGATATCTTCACTTCGACGTAAGGAGCCGGCGGCCCGACGGTGTCGAGCTTCACATCGCCGTCCGGCTGCAGGCAGACGTACGCGCACGTTTCGGTCGATCCGTACAGCTGCTTCAGGTTGACGCCGATCGAGCGGTAGAAGCGGAACAGGTCGGGGCCGATCGCCGCGCCGGCCGTGTAGGCGACGCGTATGCGCGAGAGCCCCAGCACGTTGCGCAGCGGGCCGTATACCAGCACGTTGCCGAGCGCGTAGAGCAGGCGCTCGACAATCGAAACGCGCTTGCGATCGAGGATCTCGGCGCCGCAACGGCGCGCGAGCGCCATGAACCGGTGGAAGACGAAACGGCTGACCGGTCCTGCATCCTCCATCCGGATCATCACCTGCGTCAGCAGATTCTCGAAAATGCGCGGCGGCGCGAAGTAGTACGTGGGGCCGATCTCGCGCAGGTCGGTCATCACCGTCGCGCCGGACTCGGGGCAGTTGATCGTGAAGCCCGCGACGAGCCATTGCGCGAGCGAGAACAGGTGATCACCGACCCACGCCATCGGCAGGTACGACAGGATGCTGTCGTTCGGATTGAGGTGATCGAACTCGCTGCCGCCTTGCGCTGCCGTGATGAACGCCGAGTGCGTTTGTCGCACCCCTTTCGGCTTGCCCGTCGTGCCCGACGTGTACAGCATGACCGACACGTCGTCGGAGCGGCCCTTCGCGACCTCGTCGTCGAAGAAGCTCGGATGCTCGTGGTCGAACGCCCGCCCTGAGGCGATCAGCCGATCGTACGAAACGACGCCTTCGTAGTTGCGCAAGCCGCGCGGATCGTCGTAGTAGACGTGACGCAGCGTCGGCACCTGCGGCTGCGCCTCGAGCATCTTGTCGACCTGCTCCTGGTCCTCGACGATCGCATACGCGATCTCGGCGTCCTGCAGCACGAACACGAACTCGGCGGCGGGCGCGTCCTGGTACATCGGGACGGGCACGCCGCCCAGCGCCTGCGCGGCGAGCATCGACCAGTACAGCCGCGGCCGGTTGTCGCCGATGATCGCGAGGTGCATGCCGCGCTTGAAGCCCTCGGCGGCGAGGCCGCATGCGAGCGCGCGCACCTCGTCCGCGACGTCGCGCCAGGTCCACGTCTGCCAGATGCCGAGGTCCTTTTCGCGCGTCGCCGGATGGCCCGGCCTCACGGCAGCATGCTGCAACAGCAGCCGCGGAAACGTGTCGAGCTGTGCTTCCATCTCCTCCAATGGCCTCGCGAACGGGTTTCGCGCCGGCGCGCTTCGCGCGTCACGGCGGTCTGCCATCTTATGTCTTATAGAGGACTGCGGCTCCGACATCGCCCAACCCCCAACCCATCTTAATCCAGTCGCCGGCCGTGACGGCGGACGATTGTCGTCGCGACGACATTTCATGCGCAGCGCCGGTACAATCGCGGCGCGAGACGCGAACGAACTCTACGGTCGCCCGCACCGCGATGTTGTCATCCGCCCGACATTCGACCCGACCCAGCGATCCGACGCTCGCCGGCCTGCTGCGCAGGAGTCCGTGGGCGAACGCGATCGATGCGCGGCTGCGCGCGCGCGTCGAAGCGGAGACGATCACGCGCATCTGCCCCGCCGGCAGTCTCGTCTGCCACAAGGGCGAGCGGGTCGATCACTGGATCGGCGTGATCGACGGGCTCGTGAAGATGGCGAACGTCTCCGCCGACGGCAAGCCGATGAGCTTCACCGGAATTCCGGCCGGCGGCTGGTTCGGCGAGGGATCGCTGCTCAAGGACGAGCCGCGCCGCTACGATGTCGTCGCGCTGCGCGCCTCGCTGATCGCGTACGTGCCGCGTTCGGTGTTCATGGCGCTGCTCGACTCGAGCGTGTCGTTCAACCGCTTCCTGCTCGTGCAGCTGAACGAGCGGCTCGGGCAATTCATTGCGATGGTCGAGCACGGCCGGCTGCTCGGGCCCGACGCGCGGCTCGCGCGCTCGCTCGCGGGACTCTTCAACCCGACGCTCTACCCCTCGATCGGTCCTGCATTGCCGCTGTCGCAGGAGGAGATGGGCCAGCTCGTCGGTCTGTCGCGGCAACGCGTGAACCAGGCGCTGAAGACGCTCGAGCAGGCCGGTCTCGTTCGCGTCGAGTACGGCGGCGTCACCGTGCTCGACCTCGACGGCCTTCGAGCCTTCGAAGGCTAGGACGTTGCGCGCCGAAAGCGATCGAACCGCCGGCATCGATCCACGGCTTTCACGCGGGCGGGCTCGTCGCGCTCAGCCGCGACCGCGCATTCTGCAGCGCGTAGACGCCCAACTGCGGCGGCTCGACCGCGTCGGCGAACGTTCCATCGGTGAGGAGCGCGCGACACCGCGTGCGAAAGCTGTCTGCGTCACCCCAGCCTTCGATCAGCACGATCCAGCGCGCGATGACATTCTTTTCGACGCGCACTTTCTTCTCGGCGGTTTCCACCGCGCTCGCCGCCTCGTCCGCGATCAGCAGGTGCGCGCCCGCGATGCCGGGCGCGCTCGCGAGTCGCGCAATCGCATGCGAGGACATTCGTCGGCGATGTGCGGCTGCCTTGTCCGCGTCGATGTCGTAGCGGAATGTCGCGACGAGCCCGCCCTCGCCGTCGCCCGCAGTCGCCGCCACCTCGCACAGCGAACGGGCGACGTCGCGAAAATGGCGCACCGTCGACACCGTCCACGGGGTTGGCGCGTTCAGCCGCGCGAGATAATCCGGACCGGCGAGCGTACGCATGCTGTCGAGCTCGTAGAGATTGAAGAACTCCGGCGCGCCTTCGATCGCCATGTACCGGCGGCCGCGCAGGAAGCCGGGAATCGCGACCCGCTCCGGCATATGCTGGTGGCCGTGCCATGCGTAGAACTCGGCGCGCCCCTCGGGCACGATGTCGTGCCAGATCGCGACGGCGGCTCGACCAGCCAGGCTCATCGTTGAACCTTCAAGAAGTCGTGGGTTGTCATGCGCGGCATTGCGCAGCAGTCAGTGCTTACTGCGCGGGCCACGCCGTTGTCGTGCTTGCCCATCCGGCCGGGCCGTCGGCGCTGCGGCGCGAGCTCGTACGCATTCGGCCGACGTCGTTTCGCGGATGATCTCGCCCAGCTTGAGCGTGCCCGGTCCGGCCGCCTCGCGATCCGCGTAGACCAGATACAACTGCCCGACGCGCTCGCCGCCATCGCGCATCGGCAACGGCTTGAGCGTTCCGTCGGCGAGCTCGGCGCGGATCCTGTCCACCGGGAGCCACGCATAGCCGTAGCCGGCGCGCGCGGCCTCGATCGAGGCGGTCATGTGACTCACTGTCCAGCGTTGCGACGCCTCGACCATGGGCTTCGTCGCGCGCTTCGTGCCCGATTCGCGGACAACGAGGTGCCGATGCGCACGCAGGTCCTGCAGCGTAACCGCGCGACCGAGCGCGTGCAGCGGATGGCCGGGACTCGCGACGAGCCGAAACCGCATCAACAACAAGGGCTCGGCAAGGAATCCCGGCGGCACGATGCCGGTGATCGCGAGGTCGGCGTGGCCTTCGACCAGCGCTTCGGGCGTTCCACCGAGGACCGAGTCGTAAATCTCGATGCGCGTGTGCGGCGAGAGCTGGCCAAAGCGATCGAGCGCGGCGAACAGGATCGCGGTCGGAAACGCGATCTCGACAGCAAGACGTATTTCCGCTTCCCATCCCGCCGAAAGCTTGCGCGCTGCCTGCTCGAGATCGCTCGCCTCATCGAGCAGCGCGCGCGCGCGCCGGTACAGCAGCTGCCCAGTCGGCGTCAGCACCGCCTTGCGTCCATCGATCCTGAACGCCTTCACGCCGAGCTGCGACTCGACCTGCTGTACCGCGTACGTGACCGACGATTGGCTCTTGTGCAGCGATTTCGCCGCCTGTGCATAGCCGCCGGCATCGACGACGGCCGCGAGCGAGCGCCAATGGTCGAGCGAGATTTTGGGCGCCTGGGCCATCATCGGATCAGTCGATGGATAGACGCTAATAATTGCGCTTTTTTATCGGCTCGGTCAATAGTTAAATACAGGCATCGACCACGTTCCCAGGACACGACGATGCCCACGCTGCTCCAGATCAACAGCAGTCTTTTCTCGACCGGCGGCGAGTCGAGCCGGCTCGCCGACCGCTTCGTCGCGCAATGGCGCGAGCGCAACCCGGATGCCACGGTGATCCAGCGCGATCTCGCCGCGCAGCCCGTTCCGCACCTCGATGCGGCGCGTTTCATGGCGTTCCTCGCGAAGCCGCAGGAGCGCACGAGCGAGCAGCAGGCGGTGATCGCGTACTCGGATGCGCTGATCGACGAGTTGAGGCGCGCCGATGTCATCGTGCTCGGGCTGCCGATGTACAACTTCGGCGTGCCGTCCACACTGAAGGCGTACTTCGATCACATCGCGCGAGCCGGCGTCACGTTTCGCTACACCGACAAGGGCGCGGTCGGCATGCTGGGCGGCAAGAAGGCGTACGTGTTCGCAACGCGCGGCGGTCTGTATGCCGGCACGACGCGCGACACGCAGACCGCGTACGTGCGCGATTTCCTGAGCTTCGTCGGCATCGTCGACATCGAGTTCGTCTACGCGGAAGGGCTCGCGATGGGCGATGCGAGCAAGACCAGCGCGCTCGCGCACGCGCATCGCACGATCGAACGTCTGCACGCCGCGAAACCAGTGGCGGTCGCGGCGTAGGTACGGTTGTCATTCCCGCGAAGGCGGGAATCCAGTGTCTTGACGAACCGTTGTCATTCCCGCGAAGGCGGGAATGACAGTGTCTTGACGAATGGTCGTCATCCCCGCGAAGGCGGGAATCCAGTGTCTTGACGAACCGTTGTCATTCCCGCGAAGGCGGGAATCCAGAGTCTTGCGACGAACGCTGCTGGATCCCCGCCTTCGCGGGGATGACATGTCGTCAGCGGCCGGTGAACTTCGCCGGCCGCTTGGCGAGAAACGCGTCCATGCCTTCGCGCCGATCGTCGGTAGCCATCAGCAGTCCGAACACATCGGCTTCCATCGCGTTGGCGTTCGCGAGATCGAGATCCTGGCCGCGCTGCACGAGATGCTTCGCCATCTTCACGGCGAGCGGCGCTTTCGCCGCCGCCATGCGTGCGAGCTCGAGCCCCTTGTCGCGCAGCTGATCGGCGGGCACGACACTATTGGCGAGCCCGATGCGCAGCGCCTCGTCGGCGTTGATCTGGCGCCCGGTGCAGATCAGCTCGAGCGCCATCGCCTTGCCGACGAGACGTGCGAGGCGTTGCGTGCCGCCGAAGCCGGGGACGATGCCGAGATTGACTTCCGGCTGTCCGAACACCGCCTTGTCGGAGGCGACGATCCAGTCGCATGCGAGTGCGAGCTCGCATCCGCCGCCCAGCGCGAACCCGTTGACGAGCGCGATCACCGGAAACGGCGCGAGCTCGAGCGCGCGCAGCGCGGCATGCCCTTCAAGCGCGAACTCGCGCCCGTCCATTCCCGACATCGCATTCATGGCGCCGATGTCGGCGCCGGCGACGAACGCACGCTCGCCTGCGCCGGTGATGAGAAGCGCGCGCGTCTCGCCGTTGCCGTTCAGATGCACGATCGCGCGCGCGATCTCGCCCAGCACTTGCGGCGACAGCGCATTCAACTGCTTCGGCCGGTTGATCGTCAGCAGGAAAACACCGGGCTCGACCTTGTCGAGCGTGATCGTTTCGAAATCCATCGCCGCCTCAGGAATACGTGTAGAAGCCGCGACCCGTCTTGCGGCCGAGGTAGCCGGCCGCGACCATCTCCTTCAGCAGCGGCGCCGGCCGGTATTTCGGATCGTTGAAGTCGCGGTAGAACACTTCCATCACGGCGAGCAGCACGTCGAGGCCGATCATGTCGCACAGCGCGAGCGGGCCGATCGGATGATTGCAGCCGAGCTTCATGCCGTCGTCGATCTCGTTGGCGCTCGCGAGGCCCTCGGAAAGCGCGAACACCGCTTCGTTCAGCATCGGGCACAGCAGCCGGTTCACGACGAAGCCCGGCGCGTTCTTCACGACGATCGGCGTCTTGCCGAGCCGCTTCGCGAGCACGCTCGCCGCCTCGATCGTCTGCGCGCTCGTCTGCAAGCCGCGGACCAGCTCGACCAGCGCCATCATCGGCACGGGGTTGAAGAAATGCATGCCGATGAATCGATCGCCACGCCCCGTCGCGGCGGCGAGCTTGGTGATCGAGATCGATGATGTGTTCGAGGCGAGTATCGCGTCGGGCTTGGCGAGGTCGTCGGCCTGCTTCAGGATCCGAAGCTTCAGCGGCTCGTTCTCGGTCGCGGCTTCGATGATGAAATCGCAGCCCGCGAGCACACCGTAGTCGGTCGCGCCGCCGATGCGGCCGAGCGCGGCGTCCTTGTCGGCGGTAGTCAATTTTTCCTTCTTGACGAGGCGATCGAGGCTTGCCGACACGGCGCTGCGCCCGCGCGCGACCGCGGCGTCGTCGATGTCGATCATCGAAACGGAAAGACCGGCGAGCGCGCAGGCTTGCGCGATGCCGTTGCCCATCGTGCCGGCGCCGATGACGCCGATCGTCTGCGGAGAGCTCATGTCGAAGCGAACCTGGAGGAGACGGGAAAGGAAACGCTGGCCACCGCGCATACGCGGCGACACGTCATTATGCCTTCCGCGAGCCCCGCGCAGGAACTAACCGGACCTGCGTGCGGACGAACGTGCTGCGCCCCGGCGAACGGCACCCCGTTTGCGGGGCGGATGCGTGCGCAGACCCTCGAGCAGCAGGTCGATGATCGAGGGCGCCGCGCGCGCGAGATCGTACGCCGTCGGATCGATCACCCATTCGTGCATCAGCCCGATGACGCATCCGTGCAGCGCGTGAGCCGCGATCGCCGTGTCCGTATCGGCCGGCAGCTCGCGTTGCACGACGGCGCGGCGAAGCACCGCCTCGATTCGCTTGCGCGCGCCGGTCGATTCCCGCTCGTGACGGCACGCGAGCTGCTCCATTTCGCCGACGAGCTCGCTCTTGTGGAAGATGATTTCGAAGAATGCCTGCGCACGTGGCTCGGTCGCGAGGTGAGTGAGCGCATGCACGCACAGTTTGCGCAGCGTCGCGAGCGCGTCCGCACGCGCGTCCTCGGGCGCGCGTTCGAGCAGCGTCTGCATCGGGCTCGTCGCGCGCGCGCACATCGCGTCGAACAGATCGACCTTGTCGCGGAAATGCCAGTACACCGCGCCGCGCGTCACACCGGCTGCGGCCGCGATCTCGGCGAGCGACGTCCTCGTCACCCCGCGCTCGCGGAATATGCGCTCGGCCGCCTCGAGCAACTGCTCGCGCGTCGCCGCGGCGGCCTCCTTGGTCCGGCGCACCATGATCGAGCACCTTCCGCGAACGGACGCTGCCGCCGGAAAGACGGTAACGTCGAAGTGGTTGCAAACATACATGAATGTATGTAAAGTCGGCCGCTTCGTCAAGCATCTGCACAACATTAAGCATCTGCACAACATCAAGAGCCGCAACGGAGCCGCCATGTCCCTCGTTTCGCCATCGTTGCCGCGTTCGCGCGCGCGCATCGTCCTGATCGTTGCCGCCGCCGCGCTTGCGTCGGCGTGCGGTCCTTCGCAGCCGCCGGGTGGCGGCGGCATGCACTTGCCTCCGGCGCAAGTCGTCGTCGCGAACGCGCAGCCGCAATCGATTCCCGTGGTGTTCGAATACGTCGGGCAGAGCATCGGCTCGAAAGAAGTCGAGGTGCGCGCGCGTGTCGCCGGCATCCTCGAGCGCAGGCTCTTCGACGAAGGCTCGTGGGTGAAGGGCGGACAACCGCTGTTCGTCATCGATCCGAAGCCGCTCGAAGCCCAGACCGCGGCCGCGCAGGCCGACCTCGCTCGCGCGCAAGCGCAGAAGGCGTGGAACGATCGCGAGGCGGCGCGCTTGAAGCCTCTCGCCGAGCGTCACGCGATCGGCCAGAAGGAAGCCGACGACGCAGTGTCGCAAGCGGAGCTCGCGGCTGCCTCGGTCAAGTCGGCGCAGGCGAAGCTCGACGAGATCCGCTTGAGCCTGGGCTACACGCGCGTGATTGCGCCGGTGTCGGGGCTCACCAGCCGATCGGTCAAGTCCGAGGGCAGTCTCGTCGCCGCGAACGAGACGCTGCTCACGACGATCTCGCAGATCGATCCGATCTGGGTGCAGTTCAACGTGTCGGAGAACGAACAGCTGCGCCTGACGCGCGCCGCGTCTTCCGGTGCGCTCGTGCTGCCGAAGAACAACGCGTACGACGTCACCGTCTTGCTCTCCGACGGCACGACGTTCCCGCGCAAGGGGCGGATCAATTTCGCCGATCCGCGCATCAATCCATCGACGGGCACGTACGAGATGCGCGCCGAGCTGCCGAACGCCGACGGGTCGCTGCGCCCCGGCCAGTTCGTGCGCGTGCGTCTTGCCGGCGCAATGCGACAGAACGCAATCGCCGTGCTGCAGGCTGCCGTGCTCGAAGGGCCGCAGGGCAAGTTCGTCTACGTCGCGGCAAAGGACAAGGACGGCAAGGACGTCGCGGCGCCGCGACCGATCACCGTCGGCGATTGGGTCGAGTCGAACGGCAATCGCTGGATCGTCGAGTCCGGATTAAAAGCAGGCGATCCGGTGATCATCGATGGCGTGGCGCGCATCATGATGCCGAACCAACCGATCGTCATCGTGCCGCCGGGCGCGGCGGGCGCAGCGGCGGGCGCGCCGCCCGCCGGCGCACCCGCCGCTGCGCCTCCGGCAAAGAAGAGCTGACCGATGCTGTCGCGCTTCTTCATCGACCGGCCGATCTTCGCGGCCGTGCTGTCGATCGTCATCACGCTCTCGGGTCTCGCCGCGATGCGATCGTTGCCGATCGCCCAATATCCGGAGATCGCGCCGCCGGTCGTCACCGTGGCGGCGTTCTACCCGGGCGCATCCGCCGAGGTCGTCGAGCAGACCGTCGCCGCGCCGATCGAGAACCAGATCAACGGCGTGCCCGGCATGATCTACATGAGCTCGAACTCGGCGTCGAACGGGCAGCTGCAGATCCAGGTGACGTTCGACATCGGCACGCGGATCGAGGACGCCGCAATCGAAGTGCAGAACCGCGTGAAGCAGGTTGAACCACTCCTGCCGCAGGAAGTGCGCCGCCAGGGCGTCACCGTCGAGCGCGGCAGCTCGTCGTTCCTGCAGGTGATCGCGTTCTACTCGCCGGACGGCCGCCTTGACGATCTGTTCACGTCGAACTACGTCAAGCTGAACGTGCTCGATCCGCTGAAGCGGCTGCCCGGCACGACCAACGTCCAGATTTTTGGCGCGCACGACTACGCGATGCGCATCTGGCTCAAGCCCGATCGTCTCGCGCAACTGAAGCTCACGCCGGGCGACGTGTTCGTCGCGGTGAGCGAGCAGAACTCGCAGTTCGCCGCCGGAAAGATCGGCCAGAGCCCGATCGCGAACGGTCAGGATCTCGTCTACACGATCACGACGAAGGGACGGCTGTCGGACCCGAAGGAGTTCGAGGACATCATCGTGCGCGCGAACCCCGACGGCTCCGCGGTGCACGTCCGCGACATCGCGCGCGTCGAGCTCGGCTCGAAGGACTACGAGTTCCTCGGCCGCTACAACGGCAAGCCAGCCACGCTGATCGGCATCTTCCTCGCACCCGGCGCGAACGCGCTCGACGTCGGCAAGCGCGCCCGTGCGCAGGTCGCCGAGCTCGCCACGCGGTTCCCGCAGGGCCTCACGTACAGCGTCGCCTACGACACAACCCGCTTCGTCGAGGTGTCGATCCGCGAAGTGCTGAAGACGCTCGGCGAAGCAATGCTGCTCGTCTTTGTCGTCGTGTTCATGTTCCTGCAGAGCTGGCGCGCGACGCTGATCCCGTTCGCCGCCGTGCCGGTGTCGCTGATCGGCACGTTCGCCGGCCTGTACATGCTCGGCTACTCGATCAACACACTGACGCTGTTCGGCATGGTGCTCGCGATCGGCATCGTCGTCGACGACGCGATCGTCGTGCTGGAGAACGTCGAGCGGATCATGCGCGAGGAAGGCGCGACGCCGCGCGAGGCGGCGATCCAGGCGATGCACGAGGTGACGAGCCCGATCATCGCGATCGTGCTGACGCTCACCGCCGTATTCATCCCGATCGCATTCCTCGGCGGCCTGGCCGGCGAGCTCTACCGGCAGTTCGCGGTGACGATCACGATCGCCGTGATCATCTCCGGCATCGTCGCGCTGACATTCACGCCGGCGCTGTGCGTCGTGACGTTGAAGCACGGCCACCGTGAGCCGGGCCGCTTCTTCCGCGGGTTCAACCGCGGATTCGAGAGCGTGCGCTCGCACTACACGCACGGCGTGGCGTTCCTTATCCGCCGCGGCTTGATCGGTCTCGCGCTGTTCGGGCTGATGGTCGCGGTCGCGATCGGGCTGTGGCGTATCACGCCCGGAAGCCTCGTGCCCGACGAAGATCAGGGCTTCTACATCGCCGCGGTGATCCTGCCCGACGGCGCAACGCTCGAGCGCACGTTCAAGGTCGTCCAGCAGGTCGAGGCCGCGGTGCGCCAGAACCCAGCGAATCAGGACGTCGTGGCGTTCACCGGCTTCGACTTCATCGGCGGCGGCTTCCGCAACAACGCGGCGACGTTGTTCGTCACGCAGAAGCACTGGGACGAGCGCGAAGTCACGACGCAGCAGCTGGTCGGCGAGCTGTTCGGCCGCACGATGGGCATCAAGGAAGCGCTCGTGCTGGCCTTCAATCCGCCGGCGATTTTCGGCCTCGGCACTGCCGGCGGCTACGAGCTGCATCTGCAAAGCCGCGGCGAAGGCGGCGCGAAGCGTCTCGGCGAAATGCTGCCGGTGCTGCTCGGCAAGCTCAACGCCGATCCGATGCTCGGCGGCGCACAGACGCTGTGGCGCGCGAAGTCGCCGCAGCTCTACGTCGACATCGACCGCGAGAAGGCGAAGAAGCTCGGCGTGCCGATCGACCAGGCGTTCAACGCGCTCGCGGCGACACTGGGCAGCGCATACGTCAACGACTTCAACAAGTACGGGCGCACATGGCAGGTGTTGATGTCCGCCGAGCCGAGCTATCGCAACAGGCCCGACGACATCGGCGGCATTTACGTGCGCGGGTCGGGCGGCGAAATGATCCCGTTGTCCGCGCTGACGACGGTCCGCTATTCGGCGGGACCCGATTCTCTCGAGCGCTTCAACAACCTGCCGTCGGTGAAGATCATCGGCCAGGCCGCGCCCGGCGTGAGCTCGGGGCAGGCGATCGAGCGCGTCGAAGCAATCGCGCGCGAGACGCTGCCGTCCGACATGAGCTTCGACTGGGGCGGCACGTCGTACCAGGAAAAGAAGTCGGGCGGCGCGTCGACGTTCGCGCTGGCGTTCGCGGTCATCATGGTGTTCCTGATCCTCGCTGCGCAGTACGAGAAGTGGTCTTTGCCGTTGTCGGTGCTGCTTGCGCTGCCGTTCGGAACATTCGGCGCGCTCGCCGCGGTCCATCTGCGCGGACTCACGAACGACGTCTATTTCCAGATCGGCCTCGTCACGCTGCTCGGGCTCGCGGCGAAGAACGCGATCCTGATCGTCGAGTTCGCGGTTTATCGGCGGCAGGAAGGCCTGTCGGCGCCGGCGGCGGCGCTCGAGGCCGCGCGGCTGCGGTTCCGGCCGATCCTGATGACGTCGCTCGCGTTCATCCTCGGCGTGCTTCCGCTCGCGATCTCGACGGGCGCCGGCGCCGGCGCACGCCATTCGGTCGGCACCGGCGTCATGGGCGGCATGCTCGCGGCGACGTTCCTCGCGATCTTCTTCGTGCCGCTGTTCTTCCGCGTGATCACCGAGCGCCGCGTGCGAGAGACGCGAACGCGCGACGAGCTGTTCGCCGAGGTCGAGCATGCGCGCCACGCGACGCACCACACGCCGCCCACACCCGCGCATGTGCCGGGACATACACCGACGCCGGGACTCGAGTACGACGAAGTGCCGCCGCCGATCCAACCGGGACCGACCCGTGCCGACTGAATTGACATCCCGCATCGCCACGCGCGCACGCGCGCTCGCGCTGGCCGGCGTGATCGCCGTCGCCGGGTGCGCGGTTACACCGCCAACGCCGCCGGCTGCGATGAACGTTCCTCCGGGTGACGCCGCAAACATCGTCGCGCCCGATTGGTGGACAGCGTTCGGCGACCCGCAGCTTGATGCGCTCGTCGCAGAGGCGCTCGCGAACAACCTCGACCTGAAGCTCGCGATCGCACGCGTCGACGAAGCGCGCGGGCTTGCCGCTGTCGCACGCTCCGAGCTGTTTCCCACGTTGGACCTCAAAGCGGGCGCCGGGCGAAGCAGGATCAGCGGCGTCGGCTCGACACCGCTGCCGCCGGGAACGCCGCTGGTGGCGAACAGCTACAGTCTCGGCTTATCGGCGGCGTACGAGGTCGATCTGTGGGGCAAGGTCCGAAGCAGCGTGAGCGCCGCCGAGCAGGACCTGTTCGCGTCGCAGTTCGCGCGCGACACCGTGCGGATCACCGTCGCGGCCGAAACGACGCGCAACTATTTCACGCTGCGTGCGCTCGATGCGCAGTTGGTGCTGTTGCGCGAAACGATCGTCTCGCGCGACGAGACCGTCAAGCTGCAGCGCGACCGCTATCAGGCCGGCGTGATCGGCGAGCTCGATCTCAAGCAATCCGAAGCCGAGCGTGCGAGCGTGGCGGCCGACATCGCGACCACCGAACGCGCGCAACGCACGATCGAAGCCGCGCTCGCCGTGCTCGCGGGCCGCAGCCCGCGCGGCGTGTTCGCCACCGATGTCGCGCGCACCGAGGCGACGCCGCGCACCGTCGACACGCTGCCCGCGGTTCCGGCCGGCCTGCCGTCGGACCTCCTCGCACAGCGTCCCGATATTCGCGCCGCCGAAACGCGCCTCGCAGCCGCCGACTACCGCGTGAGCGAAGCGCGCGCGGCGTATTTCCCGTCGATCTCGTTGACCGGTAGTTACGGCGGCGCCTCCGCCGCGCTGGGCGATCTGCTGATCGCGCCGGCGCGCGTATGGTCGATCGCCGCCGCGCTGACGCAGCCCATTTTTCGCGCCGGACAGATCAGCGCTCTGGTCGACACGGCGCGCGCGCGCCGCGAGCAGGCGCTGATCGCGTATCAGCAGTCGGTGCTGACGGCGTTCCGCGAAGCGCACGATGCATTCTCGGCGCAGCGCACTTCACGCGATGCGCTCGCCGCGCAATCGGAGCGACGCGACAGCATCGCGCGCGCGCTCGAGCTCGCGCGGCTTCGCTACGAAGCCGGTTACTCGCCGTTCCTCGAAGTGCTCGACGCACAGCGCAACCTGCTCGCTGCCGAGCGCGCGCGCATCGACGCCGCACGCGACCTGCGCGCCGCGATGGTGGACGTGTACCGCTCGCTCGGCGGGGGATGGAAGCCGGAAGCGATCGCGCAATCGCGCTAAAAGAAGCTACTTCTTGTCCGGACGCCGCATCAGCGTCAGCGCGAGCAGCGCCGAGGCGACCATCAGGAACAGGCTCACCGCATTCAATACGGGACTCGCGCCTTCGCGCATCCGGCCGTACATCATGATCGTTAACGGCGCGTCGGAACCGACGAGCATCAGCGTCGTGTTGAAGTTCTCGAACGACATGAGGAAAGAGATCGCGGCGGCACCGACGAGCGCAGGCTCGAGATACGGCAGCGTCACTGTCCACAGCACGGCGACGCGCGACGCGCCGAGGTTGAACGCGGCCTCTTCCAGCGTCGTGTCGAAGCGCTTGAGCCGCGCCGCGATCGTCAGCGTGGCGATCGACACGATGTACGAAAACTGGCCCGCGACCACGAGCGGAAGCCCGGGTCGCAGAAAATCGAGCTCGAGTCCGAACGTGTCGTCGACGAACTGCGCGAGGCGGCTCGCGAACGCGAGAATCGAAATGCCGAGGATAACGCCCGGGATGACGAGCGGCGCGAGCATCGCGAGCGACAGCGCCGACTTGCCGCGAAATCGCGCGCGCTCGAGCACGAATGCGTTCGCCGTACCGACGGCGACCGAAAGAACCGTCACCCACAACGCGACGACCGCACTCGTTCCGATGCTCGCGAGCAGGGGTCCGTCGGCGAACAGGCCGACGCGCCCCTTGCCGCCGACGAACCAGTCGAGCGTGAAGCCGCGCCACGGCGGCGCCGGATAGTTCGCATCGTTGAACGCGAACGTCGCGACGACCGCGAGCGGAAGGAACAGGAATACGAAGAACGCCCCGACGTAGAAGGCGGTCGACCATCGTTCGATTGCCGAGCGCGGCAGCGACGGGATCATGACCGGCGCATGACGTCGCCGAAGCGCTGGCCGGTGAGCTTCAATCCGAGCCAGACGATCAGCGTGGAGAGCACGAGCAGCAGGAATCCGAACGCGGCGCCCTGCTCCCAGTTGAAGCGCGTGATGAACTGCGTGTAGATCTGCTCGGTGAACCACAGCGAGTTCTTGCCGCCGAGCAGCGTGGGCGTGAGGTAATTGCCCAGCGTCAGCATGAACACGACGATCGATCCTGCGGCGATGCCCGGAGCGGCGTGCGGAATCACGATGTCGCGCAGAATCGACGGCGATGTCGCACCGAGGTCGTAGGCGGCTTCGATCAGCGAGTCGTCAAGCGTGTCGAGTGCGCTCACCAGCGGCACGACCATGAACAGCATCGACGTATAGACGAGGCCGACGAGGATCGTCGCGTCGTGATAGAGAAGCTCCGGCGGCGCTGGCGCGAGACCGACATCGACGAGCAGCCGCGGCAGCACGCCCGACTCGCGCAGCAGGATCATCCAGCCGAGCGTGCGCACCGTTTCGCTCACCCAGAACGGGATCAGGCACAAGACGAACAGCAGCGAGCGTGCGCGGCCGCGCGCGATCTTCGCGATGTACCACGCCGCGGGAAACGCGATCAGCAACGTCGCGACGGTGGCGAAGATCGACATCGTCGCCGTGCGCACGAACGTGTGCCAATAGAGCGGCTCTTCGACGAACGTCCGGTATTGCGCGAGCGAGAGCTCGTAGACGCGTGGCGCAACGCGCGCGCGCAGCGACAGGATCGCGAGCTCGACGTGCGGAAGCACGATCAGCCCGACGAGCCACACCAGCGCGGGCGCGAGCAGCAACAGCAGCGCGAGCCGGCTCATCGAAGAGTCGTCCCCGCGCAGGCGGGGACGCAGTGTCTTTCGTCCAACGACGCTGGATTCCCGCCTTCGCGGGAATGACGGCGCGGCGCTGCCTCCGGCGGGGTCAGTTTCCATGATCATGCCGGAAACACACCGCGCGCTGCGGCTCGAATCCGAATGCGACCGTCTCGCCGACGCGAAGATCGGTAAAGCGCCCCGTCTGCGGCAGCGCGATCCGGATTTGCACGCCGCTTTGCCGTTCGTTGACGAGCACCGCGGAGTTCGCACCGTCGAACAGCACGCTTGCGACCTCGCCGTCGAAGCGCTGCGCTGCCGGCGAAAGCTCGTGCGCGCTCATCGCGAGATCGATGACCTCGGGACGCACGAACGCGGCCACCATGTCTCCCGGCGCGATGGTCGGCTCGCTCGCGCGCGCGCGCACAACGAGACCGGTGTCGTCGGCGAGCTCGACCACGCCGCCCTCCACGCGCGACGCACGGCCTGCGAGCCGGTTGTTGGCGCCGACGAATCCTGCGACGAACGCCGTTCGCGGCTCGTAGTAGAGCTGCTGCGGCGTGCCGACCTGCTCGAATCGGCCGGCGTTCATGACCGCGACGTGATCGGACAGCACCAGCGCCTCGGACTGGTCGTGCGTGATGTAGACGAACGTCGTGCCGAACTCGGCCTGCAATTGCTTCAGCTCGATCTTCATGTGCTCGCGCAGCTTGAGATCGAGCGCGCCGAGCGGCTCGTCGAGCAACAGCAGCGTGGGCTCGAGCACGAGGCTGCGCGCAATCGCGACGCGCTGTTTCTGTCCGCCCGATAGCTGATCGATGCGCTTGGCCGACGCGCCGGGCAGACCGACGCGCGCGAGCATCGCATCGACGCGCTCGCCGATCCGCTCGCGCGCCATGCCGCGCCGCGCGAGGCCGTAGCCGACGTTCTCGCCGACGCTCATCATCGGGAAAAGCGCGAGGTGCTGGAACACCATGTTGACCGGCCGCCGGTTCGGCGCAACGCCGCGCATCGAGCGACCGCCGATGCGCACGTCGCCGTCGTCGGGCGCAAGGAAGCCGGCGATCATCCGCAACAGGGTCGTCTTGCCGCAGCCGGACGGTCCCAGGATCGAGAAAAAACTGCCGTGCGCGACCGCAAGCGACAGCGCCTCTACGGCGACGTGCTCGCCGAAGCGCTTCGTCACCCGGTCGACTTCGAGATCCGGCGGCGCGGAGGCGACGCGCGCACCGGGCGCCGGCGGCGCCTGCGCCTCGCCGGCGTTCGCATTCATGGCACCGCCGCGCGCGTCAGCTCGCCTTCACCCGGTCGAGCACCTTGCCTTCGATGTCCTCGATTCCCGGCGGAACCGCCGGATACCACTTGACGTTCTTCAACGCGGATTCGGGGAAGCTCTTCGCGAACTGCGCTTTGAGCTTCGCGTCCATCAGCTGGTCGGCGCCCTTGGACGCCGTGAAATTTCCGGCGGAAGCGGCGACCTTCGCCGCGATCTCCGGCCGCATGTTGAAGTTGATCCACGCGTACGCGGCCGCATCGTTGCGTCCTTTCGCCGGCAACGCGAACGTGTCGATCCAGCCGAGCGCACCCGACTTCGGCGCGATGTACTGGATATCGGGATTCTCGCTGTTGAGCTTCCAGCCGCCGGTGTCCCACATCATCGCGCCGACGATCTCGCCGTTGCGCGCGCCGTTCAACAGCTGGTCCTTGTTGTCCCAGTAGAACTTGACGTTACCCTTGCATGCGGCGAGCGTCTTGCCGACATCGTCCATCAGCGCGGCGTACGCCTTCGGGTCCTTGTACAGCGCGAACGGATCCTTGCCGCTCGCGAACGCGAACGCGAGCAGCGTCGGCCGCTTCAGCCGCATGCTCGTCTTGCCCTTGTAGTCGGCCTTGCACAGGTCGGTGTAATCGCTCATCGACGCGAGCTTGGTGTTCACGACGAGGCCGTCGGTGCCCCAGATGTGCGGCAATCCGTACACCTTGCCGCCGAGCGTCGTGTTGCCCTTCGTCGCATCGAGCATCGACGGGATGAAGAGCTCCGTCTTGATCTTGCTCATGTCGATCGGCTTGTAGATGCCGAACTCCTGCTGCGGCCCGACGATGCGGTCTTGCGACGGCTGTGCGAGATCGAAGCCCGCGCCGCCGGTCGCCCGCAGCTTCGAGATCATCTCCTCGTTGTTCGAGAGTGTGATGTCGACATCGATGCCGGTCTCCTTCTTGAATTGCGCGACGACGTCGGCCGGCACGTAGTCGGCCCACGTGATCAGGCGCAGCTTGTTGTCCTGCGCGACGGCGGATGTGCCGGCCGCGAGCGCAACGGCGGAGGCGGCGATGGCGATGGCAATGTGGATGGACTTCATGGTGGCTCCCGGTGGCAGGTTCGACGTGCACCCCGTCGGCGCGGGGATCGGGAAAGCTTACCGCAAGACGGCGACGATAGCGTTACGGGACCAGGAGTATGGGGTCAAAGAATATGGGGTCAGACTCGATACTTCCTGCATCGAGTGCCTCGGGCAATGCCGTATTGAAGTATCGAGTCTGACCCTATACTTTTTAGTATCGAGTCTGACCCTATACTTTTTTCTCCGTGCCCGAGCTTCCCGACGTCACCGTCTATTGCGAAGCGCTTGCCGCGCGCATCGTCGGCGCGAGGCTCGAGCGGACCGAACTCGCGAATCCCTTCCTGCTGCGAACGGCCGTGCCGCCGATCGCCGATGCGCAGGGCAAGCGCGTGCTCGCGGTGCGCCGTCAGGGCAAGCGCATCGTCATCTCGCTCGAAGGCGATCTGCACCTCGTGCTGCACTTGATGATCGCGGGGCGGCTGCGTTGGCTCGCCGCCGGCGAGAAATCGCCAGCGCGCATCACACTCGCGATGCTCACGTTCTCGACGGGACGGCTCGCGTTCACGGAAGCGGGGACGAAGCGGCGTGCAGCGTTGCATCTGGTCAAAGGCGACGAAGCGCTTGCCGCGCTCGACGCGGGCGGCATCGACGTCGAATCGAGCTCGCTCGACGCGTTCGCCGAGCGGCTCACGCGTGAGAATCACACGTTGAAGCGCGCACTGACCGATCCGAAGCTCTTCTCCGGCGTCGGCAACGCCTATTCCGACGAGATCCTGCATCGCGCGCGGCTCTCGCCGATCGCGCTGACGCAGAAGCTCTCGGCCGACGAGATCGGGCGTCTGCACACCGCCACCAAAATGGTGCTCCGCGAATGGACCGCGCGGTTGCGTGAGCAAGCCGGCGCCGAGTTTCCCGGGAAAGTGACGGCATTTCGTCCGGAGATGGCCGTTCACGGGCGATTCGGGCAACCTTGCCCCGTCTGCGGCGCCCCGGTGCAGCGGATCGTCTACGCCGAAAACGAGTGCAACTACTGCGCGCGCTGCCAGACCGGCGGCGTCGTGCTCGCCGACCGAGCGCTGTCGCGGTTGCTGCACAAGAGCTGGCCGCGCTCGATCGACGCACTGGAGTGAGCTACGGTGTCATTCCGAGGCGGACGTTTTTTGGCCGAGGAATCTGCTGTTCTCGCACAAACGCAGATCCCTCGCTGTGCTCGGGATGACAAGCAGGCTGTGCTCGGGATGACAAGCATCATGCGAGCGTCGACTTCAGGAACGTGACCGTGCGCGACCACGCGAGATCGGCGGCCGGCTTGTTGTAGCGGACCCCGGCCGTATCGTTGTTGAACCCGTGCTCGACGCCTTCGTACATGTAAATCCTGTAATCGACCCCCGCGCTCTTGAGCGCCGCCTCGTACTGCGGGATGCCGGCGTCGATGTTGCGGTCGTTGCCGGCGTAATGCAAAAGCAGCTTCGCCTTGATCTTCGCGGCCTCGGCGGCCGATGGCTGCTGCCCGTAGTACGCGACGTCGGCCGTGAGGTCGGGTGCCGCGGTCGCGAGCAGGTTCGCCATGCCGCCGCCAAAGCAGAACCCGATCGCTCCGACTTTGCCATTCGAATCGGGACGGCTCTTCAGGTAGGCGACGGCGGCCACGAGATCGTTCACCGCGACGGCGCGGTCAATCTTGGCAAACCGGTCGCGCGCCTGGTCCTCGTCGGTCGGCGTGCCGCCGAAAGGCGACAGCAGGTCGACGCCGAGCGCCGTGTAGCCTTCGAGCGCGACGCGGCGGGCCACATCCTCGATGTGAGGATTGACGCCCCGATTCTCGTGAATGACGATGACGCCTGCGCGTTTCGCCGGAGCCTGCTTCGGCACAACAAGATATGCGCGCACATCGCCGCTCGCGCCCTTGAACGTGATGTGTGATGAGTCGAGCCGCGGATCATCGGCGTTGACGGTCGCCGCATTCGCATAGTTGTTGTCCAGCAACGGCAGCAACGCCATCGCGGCCGCGCTGCCGCCGGCGAGCGCGGCCAGCCGCTCGATGAACGTTCGGCGGGCCAGCGGACGATGCGTGTACTCGTCGTAGAGCTCGATGATCCTGCGATCCATTGTCGGGTCTCCTGAAGGCGGCGCCCGTCGCCGTTGTCAAATCGTGCCCGGGCTTTCCGACGTCGTCCGCTGCGATGGGTCGTTCGCGCTGCCATCAGCCAGCCGCTCGAGACACGAGCGCAGGAATGCCTGCCGATGCCGCTCCGGCGAGTTCGGTTCGTCGTACACCGCCGTGGCCCCGTCGGCGAGAAACGTCTCGTCGTCGGCATCCTTCACGAACCAGCGCAACGACGGCGGAAAGGCGCGAATCGCGACGAAGTCTTCCTGCAGCCTCGCGACGAACGCGGCGCGTTCCACGCCGTTGTCGCGCGAGCGGGCGGCGTTCGCGACGAAGTCGGATGCCTCCAGGCAATCGTTCATCGTCGGCACGCTCGCACCGGCGACTTGTACGACCGCGGCAATGGACGCGGCGAGCGCGACGTTGGCGAGACAAGCGTGCATGCGCATGCGTCACCTCCCGCCGCCATTGTGGCGCGCCTTTGCGCTTTCGCCATCTTGCAGTGCGACATGCCGCCTAGGGGCGCTCGACGAAGGCTGACAATGCCAAGGCGACGAACGCGGCGAAGTACAACGCTGCGTCGATCGCATGCGAGACCTCCCAGCGCCGGCGAAGGGCTTCCCAATCGCCGGGCAGCACGGTCCAGTTCGACGTCGCCTGGTTGATCGGGAACGTGATCGCGAAGAAGACGATCAGACTCGCGCCGATGCAGACGGCGGCCACGACGGCGAGGCCGAATGGCGTGCCGCTGCCGCGCCACATCACCGCAAGTGCCGCGCTTGCGATCAGCGCACCGACAATCGCTATCCCGATCCACTGCCAGCCGCGATAGATCTGCTGGACCACCAAGTACTGCTCGCGCGGAAGCGCGATCTTGTGCGGCAGCTCGAAGACATGCGCAAGTCCTGCGGCCAACGCGATCGCCGTCAGCAGCAGGCCGATGAATTGCAGCGTCTTCGCCGTCACGCCGTCAGGCACCGCGGCTCGCGTGTCGCTCGCGCTCGCGCAGCGCCGACGCAAGGATGTCGCGCGGCGCTTCCATCGTCACGTCCTTGTCGACGTCGAGCACGAGCTCGCGCTCAACGCCCTTGGTGAGCTTGTCGCGAAGAATGCCGAGGAACGCCGGTCCGGCCATGATCCACAGCTCGCCGAAGCGCTCGTGCGTGCGCGCCTGCTCGAGGTAATTGCGCAGCTCCTCGGCGAAGCGTTCCGCCTCATGCGCCGACACTTCGACCTCGGGCACTGCCGCGAACTGTCGCTCGCCTCTTCCGAAGAAACGGCCAGGCGTGTCGCTCAACAGGTCGCGGTCGTGCGTGCGGCCCGCCGGATGCACGAAATCGGCAATTTCGACGGGCTCATTGCCCTCCTCGGGAATCTCGAACAACCGTGCGCGACTGCGATTGGCAACCAGGAGCCATGTCGGGTTCATATTCACTCCGCTTTAACCGTCGCGGCGATCGGTGATCTGCGCGCCGGCTGCGAGCCCGAGCGCGAATGCGGCATAGACGAGCGCGAGCGCGCCGCGCGACAGCCGCTGCTCGTATCCCGGCATCAGCCGCCGCGGCGTCAGCCGGTAGTCGACGAAGCATGCGATCGCCGCGACGGCCGCGCCGTCGACCAGCGTCGCTGCCGCCGAGTTGTCGCGGCGCAAGCCATGCAGCGCCTCGTAAAGCAGCGCCCAGAAGATCGATGCGCCGTAATGCGTCGCGAAGCCCGTCAGCGTGTATTTCGCCGTCGCGTCATCGCGGTGCGCCGCGCGATCGCCGAAAAACCAGTGGCTGACCGCGTTGATCGGCGCGAACGGCGATCCGGTCTCGCGGCGGCCGCTCAACACGAGCACGCCAAGCGATGCGAGCGCGCTCGTCGTCCCGCTGACGAACGCGTTGCGCAACAGCTCGGGCCATCGGATCATCGGATCTCGATCGTTGGCGAAACCGCACCTGCGGCCGGCGGTCCCACTGTGCGACACGTCGCCGAGCGCAGGGTTCCGCTCTCGCGGCGCAAGGCTGCGGCAGGACCATACGCGTGATCGTCCTCATCACCGGCGCAACGGGCTTCATCGGAGGGCGGCTTGCCCAGCGCCTCGCGGCGAGCGGCCATGCGATCGTCGCCGCCGTGCGCGACCGCGGCCGCCTGCACTTGCCGGCGGCGCAATTCCGCTATGTGCGCGCGGATTTCGTCCGCGACGTCACGCCCGATGCGTGGTCCGACCGAGTTCGAGGCGTCGATGCGGTCGTGAACGCAGTCGGCCTTTTCCACGAGCACGGAGCCCAGACGTTCGACGCCATTCACCGGCGTGCGCCGATCGCGCTGTTCGCGGCAGCCGCGCAAGAGGGCATCCGGCGAATCGTTCAGCTATCGGCGCTCGGCGCCGATGCCGCGGCAGCGACCGAGTTCCTGCGCAGCAAGCGTGACGCCGACGAGGCGCTGCTCGCGATGAGCCCGGATGCGCGCGTCGCGCAGCCGTCGCTCGTCTATGGAACCGGCGGCGCGAGCGCGGCGCTGCTCACGATGCTCGCGAGCCTGCCCGTCGTGCCGTTGCCCGGCGACGGCGCGCAACGCGTGCAGCCGATTCACATCGACGATCTGATTGCAGCGTTGCAGGCGCTGGTCGAACGCGACGACGTCCCCGGCGGCCGCTTCGCGCTCGTGGGCCCTGCACCGCTTTCGCTTCGCGATCTGCTCGCGACGCTGCGCGAGCGCATGGCGCTGCCGCCGGCGCGCTTCATGCCGATCGCGCGGCCGCTGGTGCGTGCGGCCGCGTCGATCGTGCCCGGCGGCTTGGTCGACCGTGACGCGCTCGAGATGCTCGATCGCGGCAACACGGCCGATCCGAGCCAGACGCTGCGTTTGCTCGGCACGCCGGCACGTCCGGTTTCGGCGTTCATCGGCACGAGCGATGCGGCGGCGGTCCGCACGCAAGCACGACTGCGATGGCTGCTGCCGCTGCTTCGCGCGTCGGTCGCCGCAGTGTTCATCGTCACCGGCATCGTGTCGTTCGGGCTCTATCCGCTCGCATCGAGCATCGAGCTCGTCGTGCGCACCGGGGCGCCGGCGCCGATCGCGCCCGCGCTCGTCTATATCGGCGCGGCGCTCGATCTTGCGCTTGGCGTGCTCGTGTTCGTGCTGCACGGAGCTCGCCGAATCTGGTTATGGCGCGCGCAGGCGGCGCTGATCGTCGTGTATTCGGCGATCATCGCGTGGCGGCTGCCCGAATTCTGGCTGCACCCGTACGGACCGATGCTGAAGAACCTGCCGCTGCTGGCGGCGATCGCGTTGCTGCACGAGCTCGAGGAGCGCGCATAAGCGCGGTGGGCGAAGCCAAGGCCCGCAGGACCCGTCAGCGCGCGATTGCGCGCGGCCGACGCTCTGTGTGCCATGCAGCGCTGGCCGTGAAGGAGGCCGCCCGGTGAACGACTATCTGGTCGTCAAATGGCTGCACGTGCTGTCCTCGACGCTGCTCTTCGGCACGGGCCTCGGCTCGGCCTTCTATGCGTACTTCGTCAGCCGCACCGGCGATGCGCGCACGATCGCCGTCATGCTGCGATTGCTCGTCGTCGCCGACTGGCTGTTCACGGCGACTGCGGTGGTGCTCCAGCCGGCGACCGGCTTCTATCTCGCGTGGCGCGCGGGATTTCCGCTTCACGCGCGCTGGCTCGCGTGGTCGATCGTGCTGTTCCTGCTCGCCGGCGCGTGCTGGTTGCCGGTCGTCTGGCTGCAGAGGCGCATGCGCGACCTCGCGATCGCGGCCGCCGCTGACGACGCGCCCCTTCCGGAACGATTCTCGTTCTACTTCCGCATCTGGACGATCCTCGGCGTGCCGGCGTTCGGCGCGCTGGTGATCGTCTTCTATCTGATGGTCGCAAAGCCGACATAAGCGCGCGTTTGACATCATCCCTCGTACGAGATACGGTTCCGCCGCGCGCTCGAATCGAGTGCGCACCGTCTTGGGGGGAGGCAAGGATGATGGGATATTGGCGCGCTTGCGCAGCCGCGTTCGTCGCGGCCGCGCTCGGCTCGGCGACCGCGCATGCGGCGACGGTATTCAACTTCACGAACTTCAACAACTGCGCGCCGTTGCAACTGAACGGCAACGCCGCTTGCACCGGCGGCGTGCTGCGCGTCACGCCCGCGACGTTCGGCCAGTCCGGCTCGGCGTTCTCGACGACCCTCATCCCGCTGGGGCCCGGCGCGACGTTCAGCACGTTCTTCAGCTTCAACATCAACGCATCGGGCGGCGCGGCCGACGGCGACGGCCTCGGCGCCGACGGATTGGTGTTCGTCGTGCAGCCGGTGTCATCGAGCGTCGGAGGCGCCGGCGGCGGCATCGGTTACGCAGGCATTCCGAACAGCCTCGGCGTCGAGTTCGACACGTGGAACAACGGCGCCGGTGCGGGCGATCCCGACGGCAATCACGTCGGCGTCGATCTCAACGGCTCGGTGTTCTCGGTCGTCACCGCGAGCATCCCCACACGGATGAACGACGCCACGACAAAGTACGCGTGGATCGATTACGACGGCACGACCATCTCGTTGCGCCTGTCGCAGACGCCGACGCGCCCGGCCGCGCCGACGCTGACTCACGTCGTCAACCTCGCGACCGTTCTCGGCACGACTTCGGCGTTCGTCGGCTTCACGTCGGGCACCGGCGCGGCGTTCGGCAACCATGACGTGCTGACGTGGCAATTCGACAACTCGTTCGCGCCGATCGGCGCGCCGGGTCCCTCCGCGGTCATTCCAACGCTGTCAGACGTTGCGCTGATCGTGCTCGGTCTTCTGGTCCTGGCTGCGGCCGCGTTCGCATTGCGCCGGCGCGCAACGTAGCGGCGATCGCAAGCCGCCGCGTCGCTACTGCAGCGGCGGCTTGCGCAGGAAATCCTCGCGGTCGGCCGAGCGCACGCTCACTTCGACGCGCCGTCCGTCACGCTCGAGCGTGAGCGGCACCGCGGTGCCGGCCGGACCGAGCGCCCAGATGCGGCGGAACAGCTCGGGCAACCGATCGACGCGCTCACCCGCGACTTCGATCACGCGATCGCCTGGCCGCACGCCCGCGCGCTGCGCGGGACCGCGCTGCGCGATGCCGTGAACGATCAGCCGATCGTCGGCCTGCGCCGTGTACATGCCGAGCCACGGGCGTACGGCGCCGCGTCGCCGGCCGCGCTGAACGAGATCGGTGAGGATCGACTCGATCAGATCGATCGGCACGAACATGTTGCCTTGCACGGTCTCTTCGCCGACCGACTCCTGCACGAGCAGCGATCCGACGCCGACGAGCCGTCCCGAGTCGTCGACCAGCGCTGCGCCGCTCCACTCGGGATGCGCGGGCACGGTGAACACCGCTTCGTCGAGCACGTACTCCCAGTAGCCGGCGAACTCGCGCTTCGCGAGCACGCGCGCGGTGAGCGCGTGCTCGCGCCCGCCGTGGCCGATCACGTAAACCTCGTCGCCGGATTCGACGGCGGCAATCGAGCCGCGCGGCAGTGCCGGCGCGTCGAGCTTGCCGACCGGCAGCACCAGCCCGAATCCGGTCGCGAAGTCGTACGCGAGCGGGTAGCCCTGCACGACGCTGCCGCGATTGCTCGTGAGCCAGATGGATTCCGCTTCGGTGATCAGGTAGCCGATCGTCAGCACGAGGCCGTCGGCGTTGAGCACGATGCCGTTGCCGGTCCGCTCGGTGCCGAGGATCGATGCCGTGAACGCGTCTTCGGGAACCTCTGCACGCAACGCGACGACGGCGTCGAGCACGGCGGGGAGCTCGAACGCGACTTCGTCGGCGGCGGGTTGCAACGAGGAAGGAAAGGCCCAGTGTTCGGTCGAAGCCATCGGGCGGCGCGTGTGCGGCGCACGTCCGCGGCGCCGAGTTGTCATCTTACGCCAACGACGCGGCTAACCGGCCCAGCCGAGGTGGCTCAGGAAGTCGCGCGTGCGTTCGGTCGTCGGCGCGTCGAAGATCTGCCGCGGTGGCCCTTGCTCGACGATGCGTCCGGCGTCGAACACCGCGACCCAGTCGCCGACACGGCGCGCGAATGTCATCTCGTGCGTGACGACGACCATCGTCATCCCTTCGTCGGCGAGCTTCTTCATCACCGAGAGCACTTCGCCGATCGTTTCCGGATCGAGCGCGGACGTCGGCTCGTCGAACAGCATCACATCGGGCTCCATTGCGAGCGCGCGCGCGATCGCGACGCGTTGCTGCTGGCCGCCCGAAAGCGCCGACGGATAGTTTGCCGCCTTGTCCGCAAGCCCGACCTTGTCGAGCATTGCGTCAGCTCGCCGCGCGGCGTCCGCGGCGCTCATCCGCAGCACGGTGCGCGGACCTTCCGCGACGTTGCCCTGCGCGGTCAGATGCGGGAAAAGCTCGAAGCTCTGGAACACCATCCCCATTCGCTGGCGCATCGCACGCAGCGTGCGCGCTTCGCGCGGAAGCGTCGTGCCCTCGAACTCGATTGCTCCGCCGTCGAGCATCTCGAGCCCGTTGGTGCAACGAAGCAGCGTCGACTTGCCCGAGCCCGACGGGCCGATCAGGCAGACGACTTCGCCGGCATGCACGTCGAGCGACACGCCGTCGAGCGCGGTGAACGTGCCGTAGCGCTTGACGACGTCGCAGTAGCGGATGATCGTCGCGCCGCCGCCTTTCGCGCGTGCCGGCGTCTCGTTCATTCGCGGCCTCCGGACGGGCTGTCCCACCGCAGCGCACCGCGCGGTCGACCGCGCGAAATCGCTCGCGGACGGGCCCTCCGGGCCTGCGCTTCGCGCCGTTCGCTCATTCGCTCACCGCGAAACGGCGCTGCATCCAGTCGACGAGCTTCGCCTGCGGATAGCCGAGCAGCCAGTAGATCGCGGCCATCGCCGTCAGCATCTCGAGCACGCGGAACGTCTGTGCGCGGATCTGCATTGCGACGTACGCGAGCTCGGTCACCGCAATGACGGACACGAGCGACGTGTCCTTGAACAGCGACACCCACGTGCTCGCGAGCACGGGAAGAATGCGGCGCAGCGCCTGAGGCACCACGACACGGCGTAGCGCCTGGATGCGCGTCATGCCGAGCGCCATCGCGGCCTCCACCTGTCCGCGCCGGATCGAGTTGATGCCGGCGCGAAACGTCTCGGCGTTGTATGCGGTCACGTTCAACGCGAGCGCCGCGAGCCCGGTCGCGAACGGCGACAGACCTTCGAGCCCCGTCAGGATCGGCAGCACGTAGAACGCCCAATAGACGACGAGGATCAGCGGCAGGTTGCGAAAGAACTCGACATACGCCATGGCCGCTGCGCGCACCGGCGCCCACGCGTACAGCCGCAGCACCGCGATGACGATGCCGCACGGCACGGCGATCGCCATCGTCGCGACCGTCAGCAGGATCGTCATGCCCGTGGCGGCGACGAGCTCGTCGCGATGCGCAACCACGACGCTCCAGTCGAACGTCATCTTGGCTCAAGAGCGGCCCAGATGCGCGACGCGGCGGTAGAACATGTCGACGCCGCGCGTCACCGGGAACAGCAGCACGAAGTAGACGAGCATCGCGAACGTGAACACCTCGATCGGCTGGAAGCTCTGGCCGGCGACCGTTTCCGATTGACGCATCAGCTCCGGCACGGCGATCACCGAAGCGATCGCCGTGTCCTTGATCGTGATCGACAGCAGCGATCCGAACGCGGGCAGCATCCGCACGATTGCCTGCGGCAGCACGATGCGGCGAACGATCTGCGCGCGCGACATGCCGATCGCAAGCGCGGCGCGCGTCTGGCCCGGGCGCACTGACTCGACGCCGGCGCGCACGATCTCGGCCACGTAGGCGGCGAGATGGATCGTCAGCCCGATGAGCGCCGCGAAGAACGGCGGCATCGTGATCCCGCTCACGATCGGCAGCGCGAAGAAGGTCCACACAAGCACGACGAGCACCGGGATCGCGCGCATCGAGTCGATGTAGATGACAACCGCGGGTTTGAGCCAGCGCGGGCCGAACAGCCGCGCGAGCCCGATGACGAAGCCGAGCGCGATGCTCGTCAGGCCCGACACCACGGACAGCAGCAGCGTGATGCCGACGCCGTAGGCGAGGAAACGCCAGTGATCGGCGATGACGCCGAAGTCGAATTCCATGTGAACGGTTGTCGTCCCCGCGAAGGTGGGGACCCAGTGTCTTTGCCGGCGAACGACACTGGATTCCCGCCTGCGCGGGAATATGACGATCTACTTCATGTTTTCCACGACGCGTGCCTCGTCCTTCTTCAATTGCGGCTCGATTTCCTTCTCGACTGCCCGCGCCCACTGCAGGAACGCCGTCTGGTTCTTGTCGATCGCCATGCCGACCGGCGCGGCCTTCTCCTTGCTGTCCTGGCAGTTGTTCTCCTTCGGCAGCACGGCGAGCTGCTTCAGCTTGCGGCCCATCGCGACCCACGGCACGCGGTTGATCGGCGCGGCATCCGCGCGCTTCGCCATCACTTCCTCGACCGGCGCCGTTCCCGAGCCGGCGACACCGCGAAGCTGCGCCTTGGGGAAGCGTTCCTTGACCCAACCCTCCTCGCCGCCGCCGGTGTAGTACGCGACGGTGATCTGGGGCTTGTTCAAGTCGTCGACGCTTTTCGCGCCCGCAAACTTCGGATTCGACGCGAGCCCGAACATGCAGACGCTCGTCGTCGAGTAAATGACGAAGTCGACCACCTTCAGCCGCTCGGGCGTTTCGGCGAGCGGAGTCACCGAGATGTCGACCTGATTCGATGCGAGCACCGGCACCTTCGTCTCGTGGCTCACGGGCACCGCGTCGAGCTTCACGCCCAACCGCTTCGCGTATTCCTTCGCGAGCATCCAGGCGGGGCCGCTCCACGCCTCGCCCTGACCCGACGTGTTCTCGACGAGCCAGGGCGCATTGGCGAGAACGCCGACGCGCAGCACGCCGGCTTTCTTGATCGCATCGATGCGCGGGCTCGCACCGGGCGCGGGAACGGCGACATCGGCCGCCGCCGGCAAGGCGAGGGCAAGCGTGAGCAACGCGGCGGCACTTAGACGGCCTGGATTCATCGCTACTTCTCCTCGAATGCGTCGCTTAGAGGCGGGACGCAAAGCGGCATGATTGGCGAGCGGGCGGCGTGCTGTCAAACGGCCCGCTTCTCGCGACGCATGCCATTGTTGTGCTGCTCAAAGGTGGGCAGATACCGTTTTCGCGCCCGTGGCCTCAACGCAACGCAAACGTGCGGTGTCGCACCAAGCCCCGAGTCATTTTGCCCCGAGAGCCCGCGATTGGTGCACTATTTGCGCGAGGTAAGCATTACCGGCCGCCGCCTGCGGCCGACAGTCCAGCGCTGTTGTCGGCAGGACATGTGCCCGTCGATCGTCCGCATCGGAAATGGGCTGAAAAGAGGCTGGAGGGAAGACGTTGCGAGATGCACGAGCGGCCGCCGCAACCCTGCGGTGGCGGGACCGACTGCGGCTCGGCCGCGGCATCCCGGCGCTGCTGACGGCGCTCCTCGTCATCCCCTGCACGGCGTTCGCTTCGATCGGCGTCAACAAGACGTTCAGCCCGACCAATGTTTCGGCCGGGCAGTCTTCGACGCTGACCGTCATCCTGATCAACAACAATGCGGTCGCCGCGACCGGCGCCGCGTTCACGGACACGCTGCCGGGAACGGTCGTCGTCGCCAATCCGGCGAACGCTTCGACCACGTGCGCCGGCGGCACGGTGACGGCGACGCCGGGCGCCGGGAGCTTCTCGCTCGCCGGCGGCACGATACCGGCCGCGTCGGCGAACCCCCCGACCCCCGGGCAGTGCACAGCGCAAGTGGACGTCGTATCCCCAACCTCGGGCGTGTTCATCAACACGATCCCCGTCGGCGGCGTCACGTCGTCGCAGGGCAGCAACCCGCAAGCGGCGCAGGCGACGTTGACCGTCGCTGCGCTCACCAACGTAACGGGGACGAAGACATTCGCGCCCGGCAACGTGCACGGCAATGGCAATCCGTCGACGGTGACGATCACGCTGACGAATCCCAACGGCGTGACGCTCACGAACGCCGCGTTCACCGACACGCTGCCGAATCCGATTGCGATCGCGCCCACACCGAACGCCTCGACGACGTGCGCCGGCGGCACGGTGAGCACCGGTGTGGGCTCGGCGAGTCTCGCCGGCGCGACGATTCCCGCGAACGCCAGCTGCATCGTTCGTTTCGACATCGTCGCAGCGAATCCGAACTCGGTGACCAACGCAAATGCGACGAACACCATCGCAGCGGGCGCGCTCACGACCGCGCAAGGCGTCACGAACTCCGCAATCTCCGGTGCAATCCGCGTGCAGAAAGGCGTTCAGGTTACCAAGGCGTTCGCGCCGTCGACGATCGCGAGCGGCGCCACATCGACACTGACCGTCACGATCAACGATTTCAATGCGTCGACGATCGGACCGATCGCGTTCACCGACAACCTGCCGGGAACGATGCGGATCGCGGCGACGCCGAACGCGACGACGACCTGCGCCGGCGCAACCATCACCGCCGTCGCCGCAGCGGCGACGTTCAGCGTTTCCGGCGGATCGCTCGCTGGTGTTGCGGCCAATGCGGGAATCAGCAACACGTCGTGCACCGTTTCGGTCAACGTCACTGCAACCAACGCCACCGCCAATCCAGTGACGCTCACGAACCAGATGCCAAACGGCAACTTCGGCGGCGCGACATACGAAGGGCCGTCCGCGCCGCTCATCGTGCAAGGCAGCTCGACGGTGACGGGTACGAAGACGTTCGCACCCGCCACCGTCCTGCAGGGCGGCACGACGACCGCTACGATCACGCTGACGAACTCCGCGGCGGTGGCGGCGACGATCACGGCCTTCACCGACAACCTCAATACGATGGGCACGGGGTTCACCAACGCCGGCGGCGCGACGACGACGTGCGGAGGTGCGATCACCGCCACGGCCGGCACGACATTGATTACGCTCGGTGCCGGCAACACGATTCCTGCGAGCGGCAGCTGCACGATCACCGCGCCGGTGCAGGTCGCCGCCAACGCGCAGACGGGCAACCGCACGAACACGATCGCGGTGGGCGCCCTGCAGACGGATCAGGGCAACAACCAGCTTGCGATCACGCGCATTCTGAGCGTCAGTGCGGTGCTGTCCGTGACGAAGGCGTTCGCGCCGACGACAGTGGCGGCCGGCACCGATTCGCGGTTGACGATCACGCTGACGCGCGCGGCGAATGCGACGAGCCTGTCGGGCATCACGTTCACCGATACGTTGCCGGCCGGACATGTCGTGTCGTCCAATCCGAATATCGTCAGCACCTGCGGCGGCGTGATCACCACGGGCGCCAACACGATCTCGCTGGCCGGCGGAGGTCTCGCCGGCGGGGTGTCGGCGACGAGCTGCACGATCGCCGTCAACATCACGACGCCCTCCAGCGCCGGAGCGGCGACGAACGCGATCGCCGCCGGCTCGGTGACGACGACCGAAGGGTTCGTCAATGCCGCAGCGGCCCAAGCGACGCTGACGAGGGCGATCACGAACGTCACGCTGAACAAGTCGTTCAGCCCGGCGACCGTCGCCATCGGCGGCACGTCGCAGCTGACGATCAACGTGCTGAACAACAACGCGAACGCAATCGCGCTCACGTCGGGAGCGCTCACGGACACGTTGCCGGCCGGCATGGTCGTCGCCACGCCGCCCGCTGCCACGAACACGTGCGGCGGCGCATTCAGCGCCGTCGCGGGCGCGAGCAGCGTCTCGCTGACGAATGCGAGCATCGCTGCCAATGCGACGTGCCGCGTGCAAGTCAATGTCGTCGCCAATCTCTCGGGTAACCTTATCAACACACTCGCAGCCGGCGCGTTCACGTCGGCGCAGCACGTGACCAACCCGCTGCCGGCGTCGGCGACGCTGACGGCGACCGGGAGCGCCGATCTGTCGATCACGAAGACCGACGGCACGACGACGGCGACACCCGGCGGCACGACGACGTACACGATCGTCGCCCGCAACAACGGCCCGAACGGCGTCGCCGGCGCGAGCGTCATCGACACGCCGCCCGCCGGCATGACGTTCACCGGCTGGACATGCAGCGCGAGCGCCGGCTCGTCCTGCACGGCGAGCGGCAGCGGCGCGATCAATGATCTCGTCACGTTGCTCAATGGCGGCACGGCGACGTATACGGTAACCGCCCAAATCGCCGCGGGCGCGAGCGGCTCGATCACGAACACGGCAAGCGTTGCGGCACCCGCGAGCGTCGTCGACTCCAATCCGGCGAACGACAGCGCGAGCGATACGGACACGCTCGCGCCGGTCGTTGCATTGGCGGTCGCCAAGACGGACGGCAGCCCGACGTACACACCGGGCACGAACGCGACGTACACGGTGACGGTGACGAACGCCGGGCCTTCCGATGCGTCGAATGTGACCGTCGCCGACTCGATGCCCGCGGGCGTCACGCTCAGCGGCACCGTAACCTGTGTCGCGAGCGCCGGGTCGAGCTGCGGCACGGTGACCGGCACCGCCGGCCAGACGAGCTTCGGTTCGACCGGCGCATATATCACGGCAGGCGGTGGCAGCAGCCTTGTCTTCACCGTTCCGGTTTCATTCGCGCCGGCGCTCGCCACTAATCCACTGGTCAACACGGTGAGCGCGACCGATCTCGCGTCGGGCAACAGCGCGAACGGCTCGGACAGCGACACGCGCACCGCGGTGGCGAACGTCGCGCTCGTCAAGTCGGGGCCGGCCACGATCAATGCGGGCGCAACGATCACCTACACACTGACGATATCGAACGCGGGCCCGAGTGCGGCGAACGGCGCGACGTTCAGCGACAACGTACCGGCCGGAATCACGGGCATCACGGCGAGCTGCGGCAGCGCCAGCGGCGGCGCCGTGTGTCCTGCGTCGGTCGGGGTGGCCGGCAACGCAGTGAGCGGCAGCGTGCCGGTGTTGCCGCCGGGCGGCAGCGTCGTCATCACCATTTCGGGAACGGCGCCGGCGAGCGGTCCGCTGTCGAACACCGGCTCGGTGTCGCCGCCTGCCGGCACGTCGGATCCGAATCTCGCCGACAATTCGAGCACAGTCAACACGGCGATCACTCCCGTTGCCGACGTGTCGCTCGTCAAGGCCGGACCGGCGAACATCGACGCCGGATCGACGATCACGTACACGCTGACGATCGCGAACGCAGGTCCGAGCGCGGCGAACGGCGCGACGTTCAGCGACAACGTGCCCGCTGCCATCACGGGCGTCGGCGCGAGTTGCGGCGGCGCGAGCGGCGGCGCGGCATGCCCTGGCTCGATCTCGGTCGCGGGCAACAGCGTGAGCGGTGCCATTCCGACGCTGCCCGCGGGCGGCTCCGTCGTGATCACCATCACCGGCACCGCACCTGCGAGCGGAGTCCTGAGCAACACCGGCACGGTCAGCGCACCGACGGGTGTGCTCGATCCCAACGCCGGCAACAACTCGAGCACCGTCAGCGCGAACGTGACACTCGTGTCCGATCTCGCGATCACGAAACACGACGGCAGCGCGACGTACACGCCCGGCGGAACGGCGACGTATACGATCGTCGTGACCAACGCCGGTCCCTCGGACGCCTTGAACGTGACGGTAAGTGACCCGCTGCCGGCCGGCGTCACGCTATCCGCCGATGTCGCATGCGTCGCGAGCGGAAGCGCGAGCTGCGGCACGGTGACGGGAACGAGCGGTCAATCGGCGTTTGCCACCACGGGTGCGACCATCGCAGCAGGCGCCGGGAACAATCTGACGTTCACCGTACCGGTCGCGTTCACATCGGCGATGATCACCGATCCGCTCGTCAACACCGCCACGGCGAGCGACCCGGCGTCGCCGACACGCACTGCGTCGGACAGCGACACGCGACTCGTGCAGGTCGCGCTCACCGTGGCGAAGACCGACGGCAGCGCAACGTACACGCCCGGTGGCATTGCGACGTACACGGTCACGGTGACCAACGCGGGGCCGAGTGACGCCGCGGACGTGACGGTGACCGATACCCTCCCACCGGGCGTCACGCTGACCGCGCCGGTCGGCTGCGCCGCGATCGGAGCGGCGAATTGCGGCAGCGTGACCGGCGCATCCGGCCAGACGTCGTTCAGTGCCGCCGGCGCGAGCATCGCGGCCGGCGCCGCTCATTCGCTCGTCTTCACGGCGCCGGTCGCTTACGCGTCGAACCTCACGACCGATCCGCTCGTGAACACCGCCACCGCGACCGATGTCGCCACCGGCGCGAGCGCGAGCGGAAGCGACAGCGACTTGCGTCTTCTCAATGTCTCACTGGCGGTGGTGAAGACCGACGGCAGCACGAGCTACACGCCCGGCGGCAGCGCGACGTACACGGTCACGGTGGCCAATGGCGGCACGTCCGATGCGCTCGACGTCAGCGTTACCGATGCATTGCCGGCAGGCGTCACGTTGAGCGCGAACGCGACGTGCACGCCGAGCGGCAATGCAAATTGCGGCGCGGTCGTCGGTACGGCAGGCCAGTCGGCGTTCGGCGCGACCGCGGTGTTCATCGGCGCTGGCAGCGGCAACTCGATCACGCTCGTGGCGCCCGTCGTGTTCGGAGCGAGCCTGACGACCGACCCACTGGTCAATACCGCGAGCGCCGTCGACGCCGCGTCGGGCGCGAGCGGCAGGTGCGTCCGACGCATTGAACGTGACGCTCGCCGATCCGCTGCCCGCCGGCGTCACGCTCAACGCAAACGCGATGTGTGTCGCGACCGGCAGCGCAAGTTGCGGCACCGTCGTTGGCAGCGCGGGCCAGACGAGCTTCGGCACGACCGGCGCGACAATCGCGCACGGCGCCGGCAACGTGCTTGCGTTCACTGCACCGGTCGCGTTCGCCGCAAACCTCACCACCGATCCGCTGATCAACACGGCGACGGTGAACGACCTCGCGAGCGGCGCAACCGGCAGCGCGTCGGACAGCGATGCGCGATCGGCGTCGGTGAGCCTCGCCGTCACCAAGACCGATGGCAGCGCGACGTACACACCGGGCGGGGTCGCGACCTACACCGTGACCATTGTCAACACCGGCGTAACCGATGCATTGAACGTAACGGTCGCCGATCCGCTGCCCGCCGGCGTCACGCTCAACGCAAACGCGACGTGCGTCGCGACCGGCAGCGCGAGTTGCGGCACCATCGTCGGCAGCGCGGGACAGACAAGCTTCGGCACGACCGGCG